>Ga0172381_10002256_pt1 | contig 21522 bp, 27 predicted proteins | sample Leawel6488metaG_FD_119754 | JGI IMG/M metagenome (GOLD analysis project Ga0172381, IMG submission 119754) | Leachate microbial communities from a municipal landfill in Southern Ontario, Canada - Leachate well 64-88 metaG | ecosystem: Engineered > Solid waste > Landfill > Unclassified | place...
GGTGAGGATTCAGTGTTTCCATTTGCATTACTTAACAGAGCGATTGACAAAGAATATAAGCCTCTTACTGAGGAAGAACAAAGGTATAGACAATATTACATTGGTTGTGATGTTGCTATGAGTTCAAGTTCCAAAGCGGATTATTCTGCATTTTGTGTAGTATCTAAGGTTCCTAATCATCCTATTAAAATCGAGTATATCTGGCACGAGAAGGGCGTTGGTGAAAAGGAACAGATTAATGAAATTAAAAAAATTATAAAACAGTATGACATTAGACATGGTATTATTGAGAAGAAAGGAATTACTTATTCTATGGCCCAAAAGATTATGGAAGACCCTGAACTTAGTCATATAATGGAAGAATGGAATCCAACTAATGAGTCTAAGCAAAAGGTATTGGGTAATGTTAATTTATTATTACAGCACGATATGCTTTGTATTCCTTCAGAGATTAAACATTCTAAGAAATTAACTGATGAAATGCAAACATTTGGTATTATAAATCAAAATGGGACCCAGAGGTACCAGGCCTTATCAGGACACGATGATTAGGTTATTGGTGTGTCTCTAGCTATTTAAGCTGGCGGTGGTTGGGCATTTGATAAGAAGATAAGGTCCACCATGACTATAATATAAATGCACCCATTTAATTTAAATACTGTAGAAAGATAATATACATATAGGTGTTATATTATGGTTTTTATTGAGATTGATAAGAATAGTTATATTCAGAGACCTAATTCTCTAAAAATGGAAACTAAAGAAGCTACACCTTATTATAATTCTAATATTGGTGCTATGAAAGATAATTTTGTATTATCCAATAACTTAGAAACAATGACATTTTATGGTTCAAGCTCATTAATTAATCAACCTGTCGGGTATAGAAGTCTTAGTAATTATATAAAAGTAACACCTGAACTATTATCCATAATTACTGCTTATGTAACTGATATTTTATCTGATGGGTATACTTTTGTTAGTAAGAATGAGTTTAAGTGTAAGCGTGCTCAAGAGTTTTCGGATGCTCAGAATTTACAACTAATTTTAAATAAGTGGCTAGTTGATTGTTATACTTATGGAAATGGTTTTTTAGTAACTAATTTTGTTCCTGAAGAAATGGTTAAGCAGGTTATTGATGCGTCAATGTATGAAATTAAAGAATTAGGTTATGAGTACAAGCAAGTTAAAGAAATCGTAGATGAGGTTGCCTACAAAAATATGTTGATTCAAAATCTACCAGCAGTTACTGTTAGCATATTTGCTAAAGATAAGTATGGGGACGAAGTCAAGTACAAACAAACTGTTGGAACTAATGTGGAATTTTTTGACCAGACAGAAGTTATACATATTAAGGATATTGATTTAGATGGCAAGCTTTGGGGACATTCTAGATTATTTAATATTATTTCTGAAATTCAAACACTAGCAAATGCTAAGGATTACATTGGTAATTTTTTCAATAATAATGGGACTCCAAATATGATTTTCACATTCCCTAATGTGGATGAGGGTTCTCCACAATACAATGATATTGTTAGACAATTAAAAGATTTAAAGAGAATGGAAAACAAGCAATCTAATGTTGTGTTTACCTCAGATGTTAAGGTAGATAGACTTAACGATTTTAAGAAGGATTTGGAATTTGAAAAACTTATAAAGATTTACACAGAAATTCTAGCAATGACATTTCAAATGCCATCTACAAGGTATGGAATGCCTAGTGGTGGAAATGGAGAAGGTGCAACATTAACTAATCAAGGATATTATAGAAACATATCAGCCACACAAGATAAGATTGAAAGAATTTTAAATAACCAATTATTTAAGCCAATCTTCGATTGTGAGTTTAAGTTTAATCGTTCTTATAAGGAAGATGAGCTTAGAGAAGTTCAAATTATGAAAACAAATGCGGACATTGCGGTTGAATTAATTAATGCTGGATTAATGACTAAAAGAGCAGCAGCAAAAGAAATAATGCATATTGAAGATGAAAATTTACCAGAAAATATTGATGAGATTGTAGACCCTATGGAAGGAAATTCACAATTTATGCAGGGGCAAAAGAAACCAATCGAATTAGAAGACGAACCACAACAGCACGATAAAAAAAATAAAACACCTAAAAAGTATAAGTGATATTTATGGAAGATAATAAATTTGGATTTACATTCAACACAACAGATTTTGAACTTAAACAAGTTGGAGACGAACTATATGTTGGTGGGTTTGTTTCAGTAGAAGAATTAGATGAGAATGGGGATGTTACTAATCAAGAGAGATTATTAAATAAATTAAATGATGACACAAACCCGTACGCTAAATACTTATCATATAAGCATCAGTGGATTAAAGGAGATAAAAAAGACTTTTCAAACGCACTTGGTGTTAAAGAAGGAGAGGCGATAATTAAAAAACACCCTAATGGAAAGAATGGGGTGTATGCGGATTATCACATTTTGAAAACCAGTCCATATTATAATGATGCAATTTATGATATTAAGAACAAAGGCGTAAGCGGATTTAGTACAGAATTTAAAGACCCAAAAAGAAGAGATGTGCAATTAGGCAACAAGATAGTTAAATATTTAGATGATTTTACATTTGGTGGAGTTGGAATAGTAGCAAGACCTGCAGTTAAGTCTGCATACATAAGTGGATTTTATGCAAAGGAATTTTACTATAATGAAAGCGAACCAATAGAATCTAAAACAATTGAAGAAGGAGTGAAGAATATGGAAGCAAAAGAAGAAGTCGTAAAACCAGTTGAAGTGGTACCAGTTGTTGATAATAGTAATAAGATTAATGAAGATTTAGATAAACTAAAGTCAGAGGTTAACAACGGTAAACAAGAACTAGAAAAATACAAGCTAGAACAAGAAAGAGAGAGAATTAGGTCTGAACTTGAAAACTTAAAGGCTAAGCCAAAAGTATTAGTGGATAATTCTGAACAAAATATTAATACTGCTAACCCTATTATTAATGGGGATGATATTTTAATGCAGGAAATACAAGCAATTCAGAAAGATAAAAAACTAAATACTTATGACAAAGCATATAAGATAGCTTTAAAACAACTAGAAAATAAAAAATAAAAAATATAGGTGAAATATTATGGCATACGAAATGAAAGGAACATTATTGTATAGTGACACAGGAATTAGAGCAGCTTATGACCCAATCATATATGAGCACTTTAATAATGAAGTGTCATTTTATGCAAAAACAAAAAAAAGACCAGCTGATTCAGTAACATACAACTTCATAGCAAGAGTTACTAGAAACACAATGGTTGGTGCAAAAGCATCTACTGATGATTTAATTGGTGGAAGCTCAGGAAGAATAAATTTAACACATTTACTTAAACAATATGCAGCAGCTGTTGCAATTGAAGACTTGAGAGTTGTTGAAGCATCAAAGAACGGTATCGGTAAATTAGCTGATGCATGGGCTACAGAATTAAATGATACATTAATTGATTTATCAAAGAATTTAAATTCTGCATTCTTTGGAACTGGTTTATCCACAACAGGTCCTGGGTCAGTAGTAGATGGACTTAGAGGATTATTAGTTACAACTGGTTCAGTATATGGACAATTAAGGTCATCATATACATCATTAACACCAAATGTAAATGATTCAGTTACTGATTTATCTCTTGCAGATTTAAGAGGTTTTATCACAACTTGTAAAACCGCAGGAGCAAAAAACTTAGTAATTTGGACAACACCAACAGTTTCTAATTATCTTAAAAATAAGATGGAAGCTGCAAAGTACTATATGGGTCCTTCTTTAATGGCAGGATTCGAGGGTAATTTCTCATTTGATGGGTACCCAATAATCGAAGATGTTGATTGTACAGCTGGATTTATGTTTATTTTAGACTTAGATTCACACTATATCGCAGAATTTATACCTTTCCAAATGGGTGTTAAAGAATTAGGTAAGACAAACCTAACAGATACAAAGTATATTTGGGGTGTACTTGATTTAATTTTCACAAGATTTGATACATCATATAAATTAGGTGGAATAACAAGTTAAGGTTTTAAACCTTGACTTCCTAAAATTGGAGGGATAAATTATGGCAACAACAGTTTCAGTAACCCCAGTTGTTTTTGGGCTTGGTGGTAATGCTGATGCATGGAGAATTTGTTATATTGAGGGTAATAAAGCAGCACAAAATGATATTTTAAAAGTCATTGGTGCATCTGAAATTACTGCAAACAGTGTAATGATTAAAGAAGATGGTACTCCAACAGCATTAGAAACCGTTACCGTTAGCGGAAACGAAATAACTTGTACAAGTGCAAATACAGGCACTATGAGTGGGTATCTTAAAGTAAGAATGGGATAAATAAAAGATGAGATATTATGGTTAATGATTCTTTAAAAGTAAGAATACCTTGGAATAAAGGTAAGCCTATGTCATTAGAATCGAAACTAAAAATATCTATATCTAAAAAAAATATTCCATCCCCAAAAAAAGGAATTAAATCTAATATTCACCCTAAATCTGAATTTAAAAAAGGATTTATTCCTTGGAATAAAGGAATTAAAACTGGAATGAAACCATGGAATTATATAGATGGTAGAAGTTTACATCATCATAGTAAAGGAAATGGTAGACCTAAGGGTGAAAAACATTGGCGTTGGAGAGGTGGCGAAGAAAAAGGTTTTTCAAAACATAATAATTCAAGTAGTTGGAAAAGGATAAGATTATTAATTTTGTCTAGGGATAAAAATACTTGTAGAATTTGTGGTAAATTAGGTTATGAAGTGCATCACATTATACCATATAGATACTCAAAGAGTGATGAACCAAAAAATCTAATTACAGTTTGTAGACCATGCCACGTATCATTAGAAAATAAAGTTAGAAAGGAATATAATTAATATCGGAGGAATTAAATATGGCAGCAGATGTGACAGCAAATTGTACTTTTGAAATCAGTGGTACAGGATTAGGGCATAAGTTTAAGGAAGTTAAAGTATTTTGTGATGCAACAGTAGATGATACTGATTATTTCACATATACTTTAGCAAATGCGGGAGCAACAACAATTGTTGGAGTAGAAGGTTGGATTGCAACTACAGCTGGTTCAGTTGTAGCAGCTGAAGCACCAACTACATCAGTAACTACAGGAACATTAACTGTAACTATTGGTGGGTCTACAGACAACAAAGAAAGATTTTATATCTTACACTTAATGGAGTAAGATTTTATAAGTGGGTAACCACTTATTTTATTGATTTACCAGGTGGCTAGTTTAGGTTCAATTCCTAAATAAATCTAAAATAACTAGAAAGGTGGGATTATGGCTTATAGTTCAGCGACAAATGATATAAATGAACTAGAATTTGGTAAATTTGAACAGACCAGTTCTGGTCCAGCAATTAGAACAACAGCAACAATAACGGGAGATGTAAATGTTGAATCAACATCCGTTAATGTTAATGCTTATGTTGGTAAACCATTAGGTTCAAATGGGGATTTTATAACCACAAGAACAGCAAACACAACTTTTACTTGTACTTCACTTCCAACAGGAGTAACTGCAATTAATACAGAAGATATTGAATTGATTAGACAAATAACCGCTGCAGGAGTAGTAACTGCAACTTATTCCAGAGATGATGCAACTATTACTTGCTCAGGAACAAGCACAACAACAGTAACTGTCACAGGTGCAGTTTTTGCAGCAACAGATACAATTACATTATACACAAATATTTATAGACCTTTAGAGGTTGAAAACTTCGTAGGAAATCCTATTAGAAAAACAAGCTCCCAATCATTAGCCACTGGTGCATTAGCATACACTACTAACTTTGCAGCAGTAACTAGAATAATTGCAGTTTTAATTAACTTTAGTGGGTCAGTTTCACAAACTGTGAACATAACACTTGATAGTGGGGCTGGAACTAATTATGATACCTTACTTGGAACTAGAATAATAACAGCTGGAACTGAGTGTTATTGGTATCCCCCTGAAGAATTTAAAATGCTAGCAACAGATGAGTTATTAATTTCTTGCACAAACGCAGGAACACCAGCAGTGACTGCTTATGTATCCGTTATCGGCGAAACAAACTAGGAGTGATAGATTATGGGTTTTATAATTGATGGAAAAGATTTATACGAAAGTATAGCAACAGGTCCACAGGGAACAAAGGGCACGCGCGGAACTAAGGGAACTCGAGGTACTCGTGGTTCTATGGGTTCTCTTGGGAGTAGAGGTTCGCAAGGTACATTAGGTGCACCAGGGACTATGGGAACAAGAGGCTCTCAGGGGACTATAGGAACTAGGGGTTCAATGGGTAGTAGAGGTAGTCGTGGTACTAAAGGAACTAAGGGCTCAATGGGAAGCATCGGACCTTCTGGGGGAACGCCAGGTAGTGTTGGTAGTCGTGGAAGTATGGGTACCAGAGGTAGTATGGGTTCACGTGGGAGTTTAGGCACTAGAGGTTCACAAGGAACACGCGGAAGCCAAGGCACAAAGGGTACACGTGGAACAATGGGCTCACGCGGTAGTATGGGAACCATAGGTCCAGCAGGAACAAACATAACAAGTGGTGTTACTGGTCCAGCAACAGCACCTGGGGGAATTGGGTATTTTTATGTTGATACTGCAAATTTACACGCTTACATTGGAATGGGCACTGCATCAGCAAATGACTGGAATATGTTTACATAAGTAATACTTGACGAAAAGATATAACCTCCCCAGTGTAGAGGTCAAGGGCTACGCTGGGTTAATATTAATCATAAGAAGGAATTAATTATGAGTAATTTAGGAGCTGAATACGATTTCACTATGGAACAGGGTAAGACCTTTTCCGATACATTTACATATTATAGTTCTGATGGACTGACTCCTTTAGATTTAACAGGATATACTGGAAGAATGCAAATTAGAGAAACATATAATCTTCCTATTTTAGCATCCTTAACATCTGCTAATGGAAAACTAGCTATTTCTTTTGCAGGCACTGGATTAACCGTAACTTATACAGTTACTGCAGGGGTAATTACTTCTGCAATAACAATAGTTGCTGGTGGTACTGGGTATGTTACTGGGCAGTATGTTTTTGTTAATGCTTATAATAAAGATGCAATATTATCAGTTACTGCATCTGCAGGAGTGGTAACCGCTGCAACTATAATTAAGGGTGGTACTGGTTATTCTAATGGAACTGGGGTTGCTACTCAATCTGCTGGCAAAGTAACTATTAGTTTAACCGCAACAGAAACCGCAGCTTTTACTTTTGATACAGCATTATATGATATTGAATTAGTAAATGGGACTACTATTTATCCATTTATTTATGGTGAAATTACTTTAAGAAGAGAGGTAACTTTGTGAGCAATACAATTGATATAACTGAAGTTTCAAATATAATTACAATAACTGAAACAGAAAATAGAGTAATACTTTCTACTAATCAAGGTATCCAAGGTGCTAAGGGCACAATGGGTACACGTGGTAGCCAAGGTAGTATGGGTAGTAGAGGTAGTCAAGGAAGTCGCGGAACCCACGGCACTCACGGAACTCACGGCACACGTGGAAGTCGCGGAAGTAGAGGTAGTGTCGGTAGTCGTGGGAGTATCGGAACTCACGGAAGTCGCGGTTCTCAGGGCACACACGGTACGCAAGGAACACGTGGAAGTGTCGGAAGTAGAGGAAGCATGGGTACGAGAGGCTCACAAGGTTCTCGTGGTTCGCAAGGCACTTTAGGAAGCAGGGGTAGTCTTGGAAGTCGTGGTACAAAAGGTACACTTGGTAGTCGTGGGAGTAAAGGTAGTCAAGGCACACACGGTTCTAAAGGCAGTCAGGGAAGTCAAGGTACTCATGGTTCACTTGGAAGCAGAGGGAGTATGGGAAGTCGCGGGTCTATTGGGACTCGTGGCAGTCAGGGAACTAGGGGCTCTCTAGGCTCAGCATCAACTGTACAAGGCCCACCAGGGACGAAGGGTACTCGTGGGAGTTTAGGTTCTAGGGGTAGCGTTGGTTCTCGAGGTAGTCAAGGAACCTTAGGTTCTAGAGGTAGCCAAGGTACTAAAGGTACTCTAGGCTCCAGGGGTAGCCAAGGAACACATGGTACAAAAGGTACTCGTGGAAGTCTGGGCTCAGCTTCAACAGTTCCAGGTCCACCAGGTACAAAAGGAACTCGCGGGACTAAGGGTACAAAGGGCACTAAGGGTGATAAGGGCACTAAAGGTACTAAGGGTGACCGCGGAACAATTGGAATACAAGGTACTAAAGGTGTGCAGGGAACACACGGTACCAGAGGTACAAAAGGCGATAAAGGAACTAAAGGTACCAAAGGTGATAGGGGTACTAGAGGAATCCAAGGTACACGTGGGACTAAAGGAACTAAAGGGGATAGAGGAACTATTGGACTTAGAGGTACCAAAGGAACGAGGGGAACTAAGGGAACAAAGGGTACGAAAGGTTCAAAAGGAGACCAAGGAACCAAAGGAACTAAAGGAACCAAGGGAGATAAGGGAACTTTAGGAAGTCGTGGGAGTAAAGGTACCAAAGGCACGAAGGGAGATAGAGGTACTAAAGGAACTCTTGGTTCACGAGGAACGAAAGGCACGAAAGGAACTAAAGGAGATAGAGGGACAAAGGGTACAAAAGGAACACGGGGTACTAAGGGTACTAAGGGTACAAAAGGCGATAGAGGAACCCGAGGGTCAATGGGTTCTGCAGGTGGGCAGTATAATCCAGCACCAGCAGATCATACTTACTCAGGTATTTCTTCAACACAAACAGCAGGAGAAACATTCACATCAGGACAAATAGGTTATTTAAAATCAGATGGTAAGGTTTGGTTAGCAAAGGCAGACGCCGAAGCAACAGCAGATACTAAATTATATTTAGCAACAGCTGGAATTGCTGGAGATGCAACAGGAGTATTCTTAGAATATGGATATTTCCAAGACGCATCAGTTTATAATTTTACTGTTGGAAAGAAACAATGGTTATCTGCATCAACAGGTGGTGCAACAACAGAAACAGCACCAGCAACATCAACAAATATAGACAGGATTGTTGGATATGGTGGAACAACAGCAGATATATTTATATTTAATCCATCTCCAACATACTTAAAAGTGGTGTAAATGGCTAATGTATATTGGTATGGGGGTACAGGTAATTGGTCAGATTATACTAACCACTGGTCCAACAACTCTGGAGATAATCCTACATCAAACCACGGTGCAGTACCGGGATCGGACGATAATGTTATATTTGACTCACTATCCAATACAACAGATTATACGGTAACAATAGATGCTACTGCATATTGTGCTAATTTTACAATGGGATCTCCACTAAGTGGTAAAGTTACGTGGGCTGGCACTTCAGAACTTAAAATATATGGTAATATAAATTTAAGTGGGGGTACAACTGGAATAACAAGAACTTATACAGGACAGATAAGCTGTTATACTAACATAGATGTAACTTCTAATGGTGTTGAGTTAGCGTCTAACATTTATTTAGGAGCTTATGGATCTGGTAATCACACATTATCATTTTTAGATAATTTTAGTAATCCTACAAAAATCATAAATATTAGTGGTTCTTCTGGTAATACAATGACGGTAAACACAAATAATAACGCCATAAGTTTTTCCCAATTAAAAAATAATATTTCATCAGGGGGAACATATAATTTAAACTTCGGAACATCTACATTAACAGTAAAGTTACAAATAAATATGAGTGGTAGCGGAACAAAAAACATAGATGCAGATTTAGCAACAATAATATTTGATGGAACAGTTAATTCCTATCTTATTGGTGCAGGAAGTGGAACTTATGGTAAAGTATGGAATAAAGTTTCTGGTTCTGCAAAATCTTTAGAGATAGACACATCTGAAACAATTACTGAGTTAAAGTTGGACGCTGGTACGATAACAAAGTTTGATAATTCAACAACAACAACTATCGCTACATTTACAGCACTCGGAACTTCTGGATCACATATAACAATAAGCAATACAAGTGGAACAACACACGCAACGCTAACAAAGTCAAGTGCAGGAGTAATATCTGGCTGTGATTATATAGACATTCAAGAGATGACTGGAAGTCCAGCACTAACTTGGTATATTGGTCCAAATTCAACAGATACAGGATCTACTTGTACAAATATTTATTTATCAAATGCACCCACATTTGGATTTTCTTCAGTAATGGGAATTGATGTTGCTAATATTTCAAGTATCAATGGAATAGCAATCGCAGGGATTTCAAAGGTTGATGGTATATAATGATTAATAAAAATATATTGTTTGGGATATTTTTAATTATTGTTTCAATCTCTGTATTGGGCATAAATACATCATTGCACGAAAACGCACACAAACAAATAGATTTATATAATGGTTGTGAAAGTGCAATTATTACTTATGGGTTCTGGGGTGGTAGCACACAAGAGATAAACTGTGTTGCTAATGAAAATAGAGCCATACTAAATACACAAAATGAAATTATAGGTTATAACATATCCAGTATTATTTATGCTTTGCTTTTATGTACTTTAATAATCGGTATTACAATAATAAATAAAAATTAGGAGATGAATATATGAGTATAAAGATAAATCCAAATTTTAGAATAAGTAAAACATTAGAGAAAGTTTTGATCTACTTTTTTACAGCATTAGTAGTTACTTTATTTATACTACAACAATTACCAACATCTGTAAAAATATCTGGTGCAATAGCAATTATTGCTGGTGTTATAAATATTCTTAAACATATTTTACCAGAAGATCAACTACCTATTACAACTGGATCTAAAATAAAGAAAAAGAAATGATTAAAATATGAGTAAAGAATTTAACTACGGAAACGCACTTCTCGTTGGTGCAGGATTAGTAGGGGCATATTTGATAATTAAAAATTATAAAGGCGGTTCAGCAGACGATAGTGCATTAGGCGGTTCAGCTGGTGGTTCAGATTTACCATTAGGTGGTGGATTAGAAGAGGGTTTAGTTGGTGGTTCATATACTCCACAAGAGAGTAATATTCCAACATACAATCCAGTAATAGGGACAATAGAAGATCCGACCATTAAAGCAATTATTGAGCAAGGCAGAAAAGAAAGCATAACCGAACCAAGTAAAATTTTAAATAATATTGATGCAATTAATTTTTTAGGAATGGACATAACACCAATTAAAGAAACAGAAAACACAACAGACTTAAAATTAGGGAGCGATATTCCAGCTTATAGAGATACAGTTTTAGGTATGGGAGAAACAGTAGATTTAATTGCTTTAGGTATTCCTTCTTTATTACCTTCTTATGGAACTTCATTAGGTAGAAGTTTTATGAAAGGAGAAATAATGGGGTTTGAAAAAAGAGCAATAGAAGAAGTACCACTTGCAGGAAAGTTTGTTTTAAATACAGGAAAGCAAACAATCAAAGCAACAGAATTAAAAGCATCAGAAAAAGTTTCAAAAACTTTATTAAAAGATATAGGAAAGAGATCATTAAAAGTTGGAGTTTCAGTAATTCCATTTATAGGATTGAGTGCTGGAACAGCATTTGATGTTTATAATAGACCAGTATTACAATCAGAAGGATTTAAAAATAAAAAAGGAAATCCTAATATAGGTGCTTACGCATTAGCAGGAACAGCAAATTTATTTGGAGATGTTTTAGGTGGTGCAGGAGCAGTCGCAGGTGCAGAACTCGAGGGTGGAGTTATAGTTAATGAAACTCCAGAACTCAAGGACAGAGAATACTTTGGGTACCTACACGGAACTGATGAGCAATGCTTAAAAGCAATAGAAAACTGCAAAGATTTTGCAATGAAAGAAATCCCAGAAAAGGAAGCACTAGCGTTCTTTGAAAGACTAATCCCAGTAAACTCAGAAACACAAGATATTAATGGTATGGATAAGGAAGTCAAGCAAACTAAGTTTGTAGACTATGCAAGAGTGGATATTGATGGTAAAATCAAGCAGGACTTAAAGATGGAGAAAGTAATAATTAAGGAGTGAATAATATGGTGAGAGAGTCAAACAGTAGAAAGGTGGAATTAGATATGGTTAAAGTTCAAACAGACATTGCTAACATAAAAGAAAACCAAGAAATGAATAACCGAATTAATGGCGAAGACCATAAAGCGATTGTAGTGAGTATTAAAGAAAACACAGCTAAGCTCCAAGATTTCATTGATGCAAGTTATGCACAGAGATTGTGTGATGCAAATATTAGTGAGAAAAAAAGGCAAGCTGATATTGTAAGTAATGATACAAAATACGCAAGCAAGAAAATAGAAACCATCTTTTGGTGGGGACTCTCAATAGTTGGGGGATTAATAATTACAGCATTAATGTACACAATAATAAAATAAAGGAAAGATTAAATAATTTAAAGCACCCATTTAGTTTAAATACAAAACAAGGAGAATATATATATGACACTATCAGGTTATTGTAGTAACATAGATTTAGCAAGATACTTAGATATGGGCATCTATAAGACTTACACAATTTCATCTTATGATTCTACAGTCACGTATACTCTAAGTCCCTTGACCTCTAGTGATGGAACTAGATGGAACTTAATTAGTGGTGGGTTTACAATTACTGATGATGGAGTTACCTTCGCATCTACAAAATACACAGTAGATTTAAATTCAGGATTAATAACCTTCACACCCGCAACCCAGCCAGTAAATGGGTCTGTGGTTATTGTAACTTATTGGTTGAATGAAGGATTTACTGATGATGATTTAACTTATTTTGTTGAGTTAGGTGCAGTAAAATTAGAGGAAGACACCAGACAAGTATTTAGAGAAATTTCAGTTACAAATTATAAGACTGATGGGAATAGAGATTATACTTATTTATATCCAGATTATAGGTACAGGTATGATATTAACAGTACCGTAACCACTGATGATATAATCCAGCAAAATTCAAATTCAGTATTATATTTAGATTATGGTCCAATATTATCTGTATCTGCATTAACGGTTGATGGAACTGCAGTCACTGTTTCAACATTAAAATTATTAGGCAATAAAATTATGCTTACAGAGGATAGTGAGGTTCATTACTTTTCAGGAGACCACGACTCAGTTACAATATCTTTTAAATATGGAATTACCTCAACAGTATTAGATAGGACTGAAGAGGATTTGAGATTATTACAATTAGCAAAACACGGGAACATCTTGGCATCTTTCCTACAAATTAGTTCAATACCTAAGGGTAGGAATGTACTTTTAGACAATACGTATGTAATGCAAAGGTCTGATGGTTCAGTAAGACCAGAAATGGCATTAGACGGATGGATGGTACAAGTTAATAAGAGTTATGATATAATTTTAAGAAAATTAAGAATGAATGGATTATCAACAATTTAGGTTCTGCGGAGCTTGGATTGTAGTATTACCTTGCGGGGTGAATGGGAAATGACTAAGTTTAGTAGAATCAGTTTAGAGAGTGAAGTTATCAATCTATTTTTAAGTGTACTTAGAGATAAACTTACAGACCCACGTTCACCAAAAAGAACCAACACGAATTGGATTAGAAGTGAAATGCAAGTTAGGAAGAACACTCCTGACCCAAACAAAAGAACCTTTATTAAGAACTCAGAGTTTGTTGGGTATCCAGAAGTTATAGTTGAAGAGTTCAAAACCAAGAATCAACAGAAGACAATTTATATTAATTCAAATGTTAATTATGAAGTTAGTTGTGAATTAACCATTAGAATATTGGACATAAATTCAGTGGTTAACACTGGGAACCTAGGCTCCCAGATTGAGTATGTTTTAGAAAATTATAGAACTAAATTCATGGGTGATGGAATTACCAAACTTGAATGGGACAATATAGGAACTGGAAGTTACGCATCAGATGATAATGATTTTAATGAGAGGCAAATATTAGTCACTTTTGTGGCTAGATGTAGCTCTTGGCAAACTGGAGCATAAATATGAATGTTAAAGTTACTGTTACCAAAAGAACACAAATGTTGGATAACTTAGAAAGAAAAATACAAAAACAAAGTTTGTCTAGGAATCTAGCAGTTGAATTAGCAAAGGATATAAAAACAGCAATTAGTCAAAGAGTTCATTCTGCTTCAGGAGCAGGTTCAAAAAGGTTGTTTAATAGTATTAAAGTTATCGATTCAGGAAAAAATAGTAGAAGTAGTGGTATTGTAGGAGCGGACTATTATTGGTACGCAAATTATGGAAGAAAACCAGGAAACGCACCCCCAAGTAATGGAAAACTTGCTGTGTGGGCTTCTAGGTCATTTAATTGGAAAGGTCCTAAAGGGGCAAGTAGATTATCAAAGCATATTGCAGAATTTGGAACTGAAGGTAAGTTCTTTCACCAAGTCGCATTGGCTAGGTTTAAAACAAAAAAGTCAAAAATAATAAAAGAAGCAATAGGAATAAAATAAAGGAGCAATGATTAAATATGGCACTCGGTTCACCTCCAAGCGGAGAAAACGAAAATCTTTGGGTTTACCCATGGAAAGAAAAGGAAGTTTCAACAACATCACCAGGACCAGCAGTAGTTTCATTTGAGTTTACAGCAAAAGCTACAAATGTATTAAAACCATTATTAGGTGTTACTACATCACCAGCTTTACAACCAACTGTTTGTGAAGTAGACGCAACTAATGGGAGATATACATTTGCTAAGTATGTAACATCAGCATGGACAACAGTTGTTGGACACATGGTTTTAGCAGATTGTATTGTTTACTTTAGAAAGAATGGAATTGATACTCCAGTTGATGGGGGTTCAGCTTCGATTACAACAGTAACAGAAGGAGCAACTTTAATAACAATTACATTCGCACAAGCAGTCACTACAACACAAGCAGATTCAGTATTATTGAGTTATCCATACGCATTAGCATCATCACCATTACCATCAACATTCTGTGTTAAGGATTTCAGTGCTAAGCAAAATGGATTGGATTACTCAACAATAACTTGTATTGGTGGTATCACACACAAGAGAAGACAACCACAAGACTTAACTGAAATATCATTAACTACACTTAAACAAAACTCAGGTTTAGCATCAATGATGATTGGTAAGCAAACTACACAAACATTCAATTCCATATCCACAAAAGTAGTAACTGGTGGAAATTATACAGGAAACTGGGCAGTAGTATTAAGAGTTACAGACCCTGATAATTCAAAGAATAGAATTGGTTGGATTGCAGTTAATGCAGGAGCAACAGCAATAGAAAACAAAGGTGGAGCAGACGCAGACTTCGAGGAAACAATCTCTTTAAAGGTTGACCCTGAAAACTATTCTGAGTTTGAATACCTAACAACATAGATAGGGGATTAATTCCCTTATCTTTAAAGAAGGAGTGATAAGATGATTGAAGAAGGAATTAAAAGTACAATACTAGAAAGAGCACACAAGAAGATTGAGGAAGATAACATGGGTCTTTATGCTAGGGAAAACATAGATTTGTTCATTAAAGGACTTACAAGAAAAGAGTATGATGAGTTCATTTCATTCATAAAAACCAAGACACCCACAAGAAAGGGGTTCGAAGCAATACAAGTTTTGATGCGTACCTATGAACTCGTTAGGCAAACCGATGCTTTACTAGCATATATCGATGAACTTAATGAAAAGATTAAGGTTTTAGAATCCCAAAAACAAGAAGACGAAAAACCTAAATTGAAGTATATAAAAAACAAGGAGGAGATTTAGATGGATGGGAAGTGGGAATTTAAGATTGCAACAAATCAAGTTGATACAGTGATTACTATTGATGGGGTAGACATACCTTTAATATATCCTAAAATGAAAGAATCAATATTATTTTGGGAAATGGTAGATTCATTTACAAAATCAACAAATGAAACCAGTGTTACTGATGTTGATAAATTAACAGAGAAAGAAAAAAATAAGTTTATTAATGATAATAAAGATATTATTTATAAAATGGGCACAGATATAATCCCAAAAGTTTATAGTTATCTAGAATGGTGTATTCAAAATAAGCAAGGTTCTGAAATTAATCAAGAACAAAAGGATGCATTATATGTTTTAATTACAGTTAATATTAATGAGTTATCTTTAAAGCTAATGGAATTTATTAATAAAATAATTCCAGGTGACCAAAAAAAGATAAGAGCGAAGGTAGAACCTTTGCAGAAAGAATGAAGAGAGCTTTACAAAAACAACAAGCTAAACAAGATGGGGTGTATAATATTTTGGCAGATAGTATTTATTATTTAATAAGTTTTGACCACTCCTACCAAGATATTATGGATTATCCAGTTTGTATTTATTTCAGAGTATTGCAACAAGTTTCAAAGGTTATAGAAATTAAAGCTAAAATGGGAAGATTATAAATGGCTGATAATACAGAGTTAGTTCTTATTAAAATGGAAGTACAAGGGGCTAGGGAATCAGAAGCTCAAATCCAAAAAATAAGTAACCAACTACAACGTATGAAAGGGGGGTTTGCAACAACTACCCAAGAAATTAAATCAGCTATGACAAGAGCAACAGCAACTAAAAATAAAAATATGATACCACTAAGGCAACAATTTGATGCTGATTTCTTTGGGAATATAGAGGATGCTAAAAGAGAGAGTAAACAAGTATTTGAGGATATGAAAAATAGGATGGTTGATGTAGAAAAGCAAGCAGGTAAAACCCAAAATGCAATGCTACAATTTGGACTATCTACTTTATTTGGTGGAATGGCAATTAAAAAGTTCTTTGAAGGTATTGCTACTGATTCTTTTGTAACATTTAATAAGTTAGTTGCTAATACTATGATGGCTAATAATGCCACATCACAATTAACAGGTGCAATGACTGTATTAAAGTACACTATGGGAGAAGCATTAAACTCAGTATTAGAAACACTTGTACCTTTATTAATGCCACTACTAGAAAAAATTATGGAGTTCGTACAAACTCATTCTAAACTTGTTGGATGGGTTGTAATCGTAGGAATACTATTAGGTGGATTAATGATGTTAGTTGGACAGTTTGTATTATTAGGTTTAGGTCTTAAAGCAGGTGCTGTTTTGTTTGCTGGTCTTGGAACTGCAGGTGCAACTGCAGGAACTGCAATGGCTGGGGGAACAGCAATGGGTGTTGCAGGATTGCTTAAAACAGGGTTAATGATACTTGCAGTTATTGCAATTTGGAAAACATTATTTAGTTTATTATCAGGAGATGAATCCACAACAAAATGGGTTAAGAAAGTTATAGTTGCAATTGCAGGAGCAGTATCTTATATTTTATATATAATAACTAAAGTAATACAAACTATAATGAGTGCTATTGAAGTGTTAGGTATTAACGTTCAATGGGTATTCAAATCAATGGGTAGAATAATACAGAATGTATTTGCAGATATTATTAATTGGGTAATTAATGCGATTAATACACTACTTAAAGGATGGAATAAGATTGCAAGTTCTAAAGCAGGAAAAGTATTAGGACTTGGGCAGATTGGATTAATGACTGGAAAAATGGATAAAACATCCCAGTCCCAGGTTGACTTTGATAGACAAGAAGCTCTTAGAGCTGAAAAAGAAAGATTAGCTTATTATTATTCTGATGAATATGCTCAAAAATGGAAAGATGGGGCCATAGAAGTTGGAGAAGCATTTGAAAGAGGAATGACAAAAATTTCAGAAGGTTTCGGATACAAACAATTTACTGGAGAATCAACTACAGCAGATACTACTAAAGCAGATTTAATAGCATTAGCTAACACGCAAGAACAAGCAGCAAACACAAATCTAAGTGCAGCAACTGATTTCAAAGGTGCAGTTAATGATTTCAAAACACTAGCAAAAGAAGCAAAGACGACTAATAATAAAGTATATGTAGATGCATTTAATAATTATAATACAACATTACCAGCATAGGTGAAAATATGAAAATGGATACAGGATTAGTTAAAATTTATCTTCAAGATGTAGATGGAATAACTGTAGGAGTTACAAACTACAAGGTTGCAAAAGGAGCAAAGATTATATTACTTGCAAAAGAATATCCAACTATAAGTCTTAAAGCTAATCTAACTTCTGATACCTCTCGTGCTGACCCTATGGATACGACTAAAACCTTCTTATCCAAAAATATGCCTACAAATTATAATTCATTTGAAAGACCAAGCATAAAATTAACCGTTTATTTACCAGTGGATAGGCAAACATTATCATACTATGAATATTTTGGTGCAGGAACTGGGCTAACAACAAGTTCTACAGTTATGGCTAATTATTATTTATTATTTAATATGTGGTTATTTAATCATAAGTTTTATTTAACTGATACAGATACATCTTATAAGTTTGCTGCTTGGAGTAGCGGAACTGCTTATAACCCAGGAGATAAAGTAAGTTATACAAACAATAGAGAATATATAAGTATTAAAGCAGGAACTAATAAAACTCCCACAACAGATGCAGATGGGTATTGGCTGCCTTATGATTTAGGACTTCCAATTAATATTTTACAAAGAAGAACAGACCTATACAATAATGCTATATTTTCTAATAGTGGAATACCAGTAGTTGTTGAAAGCATAGATATTAAAAATGTAAATGTAACAAACATTACTATAAATGGTGAGGAAAATTCAACAATAGAAGTTGATTTAACTTTATTAATAGATGGATAGATATGAAGCACGCACAAGTTAGAATTGAATATTATCCTAAAAAGGAAGGTAGGTTTGAGTGGCAAGATACTGCTGTAGACTTATTTGGATTTATTGATTTTACTTCGACAGAATCTGTTGAAAAAACACAGGATGCTGCACAACTTCCATTCTTCCAAAGAACCTTTATAAATAAATATGCAACCTATAATGCAGGTGCTTACACTTATACAATCACAGGCGATTTAGGATTGGCAGATAATAAGTATAGATGGTTCACTATTGTTGACCAAAACTATAATAGATTTAGAATTGCTAGTCACACAGTAACTGGTGGGAATACAGTATTTACATTATCTACTGATTATACGTTTGTAGATACACCTGTAACAGGTGCAATTAATATTCAACTACCAGACTTTAGAATGGATGATGAGTTTGATTTTTTGGCATGGAATATAACTGATGGGATATACAATGAACCAACTAATCTCTCAGATAAATTAGTATTCCTTGGGCAAATTATGGCTATTAATAACAAATATTCAGTTAATGGAACTCAAATAACTTTAAAGATAGGTAATATGTCTGAGTTATTATTAAAGAATGTAGATGTTATTAAGTACTTAATTACTGATGCTACAAATAAATGGTGGTCTATAATTCAAAATATGATTGCTGAAATTAATGATAAAAATAAGAATATGATTGTATTAGAATGGGAATGGTACTTGGGAGCAGGCACGCCATTAAAACAAGATGGAGTTACTGCATTTCCAGATATAGGATATACTAAAGATGCTACAAGTGCAATGGATGCTTGGGTTGAATTATGTAGGTCTGATTATACTTCTGATGGGGAGTATTATTTTTTTATTAAACCGTGTTATGATGGAGTTACAAGAAGAAAGTTTAAGGTTTATTTCGCACCTAAATTAAACGTATCAACTTCTGATTTAGTAGAGGGTACTGATTTCATTTTAGATTCAAGGACTGTAGACAAAGCAGAAATTGTTTCATTTATTATTATGCGTTGTGGATTGGACCCTGACCAAGAAAGAATAACTGCATTTAAGCAAGGTGATTTAAGTAGAGGTTTTAGAACACAATTAGTTACTCAAAACTTTGCATCACAAATTATGACTGATGAAATTACTGCAAACCCAACAGACTTTGATACATCTATAAATTTATATCCTACAGCTTATAATTATACAACCTTTACATCAGTTACTACTGAAGAAGCATTAAATTCAAGTAAAAAATTAACAGCTGGTGTTCAAACAATAACCAGTGATTCTGATTACAAAGCATTTATTAGGTATCTCTCAAGAGCTAGAGGACTAATAACTGCATCAGCATTATTAAAAGCATCAAACTTAGAAAGAGAACATATCGCAATTAATTATTTAAACCAACCAATGGCTGCAATTCCTGGAAATGTATCAACTCTTAAAATACCATCTATAGGTTGGACTGGAGGTTTTGCTGGACAACACGATTATAGAAAGAGATTGAGAGTAGTAAATAAAACTTTAAGTGTTAATAAATCTGGATTAGTAACTACTGTTGAATACCTAGAGGATTGGCAAAATACAGTGGGAGCAGTAGTATGAATAATATTGTGGATAAAAGTTTAAGTTCTAATCAAAAGAACATAATTAACTTAACTGCTCCAGATATGGATGCAACTCCTAAGATTATATCTCTTACTGAAAACGTGACTTTAAAGAAAACAATAACTATTGAAAAAAGAAGTATAACAGGAGATGGTTTCATATTAGGAAGTTCAACTAATGGAATATTAGGTACTTCTAAATTAGGGTCTCCTTTTGGTAGTTATTCCGCTGTGTCTACTGATGTAGTTAGTGGATATAATGTAAATGGAATGAGTACAATTATTACAGATACAGAGGGTTTATTTGGATACTTAGCTTGTGGGACAGGGGCTGTAGCAGATAATGCAACTTCGTTAGTAACTGAAATAGTTAGATTGGACACACCTGATATTTTAGAAGGTGATAATTATTGGGAATTAGTTTTCCAGATGGACGAATCTACTGGTAATGGAAATTTATTTACTGAATATGGATTAGCATTAGCAGCAACAGGGGATATAAGTACAACTGGAAATGGGTATCCTATTAATAAAAATGTGTTATTATATATAAGTATAAATTACAAAAACTATTTTATTAACTTTGGGGACATTCCACCTACAACAATTAACAGATTAAACGATGGTGGAATAACATTATTAGTTGATGATATTTACAATAATTGGGGATACCTAAGAATAGGGAACGCATCAACAACTTACGATGCAACTACTGGTGTCACAGGCACTGAACTTGGAACACTAACTTATTCAACATTAACTAAGGATGCAACAAGTTTTACTAGGATATTTAATATTAATACTTTAGTATTTAACACAGAAGATATAACTTCAATATACGATGCAGCATTAAGTACAGGACACATTGTTGATTCTTATGAACCAATAACTACAATAACAAACAAGTCTGCGAATGATGAATATAAAGTAACAATAAAAACAGAATTGCTAAGGTGAAATTATGATAACAGAAGAAGAAGTAAAGGTAGTAATGGAAAAATACAATCTTAAATATTCAGAACAGTTCATGGAGTTTGCTTTGAAGTTTAATGATTTGAAATTGATTGAGGAATATTGTGAGTATTATTTAACCCGTGCCATTGGTGGGGGAGATTTGGGTAATTTCTTAATGCAAAATTATAAGGATAAACTTGGTGATGATAAATGACAACTTTAAAAACTACATTTTCAGATGGTGATGTTTTCTATGCTGGAGTTACATCAGATACAGATAAATTAAATGGGATTACTA
>Ga0172381_10002258_pt1 | contig 21509 bp, 20 predicted proteins | sample Leawel6488metaG_FD_119754 | JGI IMG/M metagenome (GOLD analysis project Ga0172381, IMG submission 119754) | Leachate microbial communities from a municipal landfill in Southern Ontario, Canada - Leachate well 64-88 metaG | ecosystem: Engineered > Solid waste > Landfill > Unclassified | place...
CATATTCTTCATTTGTAAAGCCTTGATCATTAATATCAATATCACCTGTTTTTTTGGTTTGCTTGCTTGCACCAATTATTTCTTTCAGTTGTTTGAAATCATCCAACGCAAGACCATCGAGTTGGAGCAGTTCATCGTTGTAAATATGATTGTCATCAAAACCGTTGCGTACGACCTTATCGGTATAGGCTCGCTTCAATTGTTGAAGCATACTGTCCACATTGTAGGGCTGCATCCTGGAGCCTTCGATGGAAATAACGGGGCAGTAATTCAAAAACTCTCCCATTATCTGCCGGTCATTACTTGTCGTCTTACCCGCCTTTGCCGAAATCTTGCTGGCTTCTGCAATTATTTTTAGTGTTCGGTCTGGTGCGAAGTCGAAAACGTAGCATTTTTCTTTTATTTTACCTCCGATGTTTGCCGGTGTCTGGACACGGAAAATGGTCTGCAGATAATTGGAAGCAGATGTGGAATATGTTCCGGCAAGCATAAATACGGCTGTCCACTCCGGCACAGATACGCCGGTCGTCAATCTGCCGCAAGACAAGGTAATGGTATATTCGGTTTCATTTATAGCTTTCCGGACAGCTTGTAAGGCATCGCTGTAATTCTGTTCCTCGTCGCCGTCACCGGCTACATTCACAATCTGAAATACTCCGGAACCAAATACCGGGTGTTGTTTCATCAAGGCACTTAATGCTTTCGCTTCTTTTACTCCCGGAACCATCCAAAGCGAATGACGGAAAAAATCCCGATAATCATCGGTTGAATAAGGATAATGGCTGTTGGCATCAGGCTTCGTTATCAGATTCAGGAAGCTTTGCACATCGTCTTTGTGTACAAAATCACCAATACTTGCGTAATCCGGCAAATGCTTCCTGTCGGCTTTGATATCGCCTGTCCACGTACGGAAGAATTCTTTAAAATTAAAGGCTTTATCTTCCAAATCCTGAAACGCCGGATTTGAGAACAATTTACCTAAGGCATATGTATAAATGTTTAATTCCGGTAGTTCGTCATAGGGATTGGTATCACAAAAATGGTTGGTCATCCAGTCCTTTTTTGCTTTTTGTTCCATCACGTAGTCCCACGAATAAATATCTTTTTCTTCATAGTCGCTTAACAAATTGAAAGGGGTGCCGGATAGTTCCAGAACTTTGGTATGCTCTTTTTTGACAGCCTCTATAACGCTTTTACCGAGGTCTGTTTGTGTACCTTCATGCGCTTCGTCAATGATGACAAAGTCCCAATTCTTTTGAAAAACTTCGTCATTCTTATCAAAGTTACCTCCAACCAAAAAAGATCCTCTTAAATCCTGAATGGAAGCAAAATAGACGTAATTCTTGCCCGATTTTTCAAGGTCTTCCAACAGGACACCTTTATCTTTCTTTTTTGAGCCGAAGATGTAAAGATCTGTATTATAAAATATTTTACCGAAATCATCATACCATCCATCGCTAACCACCGGGCGATGGGTGAAAATGATGGTCTTTTTAAAGTTCATTCGTTTGGCAACTTCCAAAGCTGTCAAGGTTTTGCCGAAACGCATCTTGGCGTTCCACAACATTCGATTGCTCTTTTTAAATTGAGCGATTGTTTTCTCTATTGCTTCCTTTTGTTCCGGACGAAAAACAATCGGGTTTTTGTCAGTCGTTATTTCTGTTTGGTTCAACGATTTGCGACCGTTTTTAACAACCTGCAATGCCTTCTTCGCAGTTTCCAAATCGGTACGAAACCATTCGTTCTGTTTGTGTTCAGTGTCAAAATAATAGTGTTTGATGCCGGATCGTCGCAGTACTTCGTGGACTTTGTAATCTCTTGCTACTTTGATTTTTCCTTGTTCGTCAGTATAAATTACAATTTCGGCATGTAATAGTTCATAGGATATTCCTGCTGTTCCGGTATATTGATTGATGCGCTCTTTGGCTGCATGATTTAGTTCACGACATGATGGCAATAATTCTTCATAGGTTTTTTTTGTATGAAGAGTGGCATCTCCAACTTTTAACAAACCTTTGTGCGCTTCGTCGTTGATCCTGAAAACATAAATCAACTTATAATCAAAAGTCGAAATAAACTTATTTTCCATGGTTTCCTCCTTTCAATAAGGATACATATTTCAATGTTCCTCCGGTTTTCCAGTCTTTTATCTTGCAATATATTCCATTATGTTTGTAGATGTTGTTTTTCAAACAACCTTCACAAGGAACTATTTCTTCTTCTGTGTCAAACAAATTGTAAGAAATCACTTTCAAGTCTCGACAACTGTTGGGTACAACTCCTTTTAAACCATCCATTTGCCATATATTCCACGAGATAATGTTGGCAATTTCCAGCATGTAGTCTTTGGACGGTTTACGTCCAAATTTATCTTTATAATAATCGGCAAATGAATATAAGATATTTTCACGAGCGAGGAGCAGATTATCGCCTTGCCATTCATAACCATAGATACTCTGAACTGCCGTCTTTGCCCATTGGTACCAATCGCTCTCATTGTTTGTATTCTCCGTGACAACCCTCAGTTTACGATCCAGTAACCCTATTCTGTCTTTTGTCGGAATCGGATCTCCGGATATGGTGTCGTACCTGCTCGCTAAATATGGAGCTTCACCACAAGAAACTTCCAATCGTTCTTCCAAAACATAGTCTTGCCATGTTTTGCCCGTTTTTGATGGAAAAGGAATGGAGCGTGCTTGTGTTGTCCATCCGTTAACGAGTTCAATATTAAAAATGTTTTCAGCCCCAAACCACGCCTTGTCAATAAGATTGTTTTGTTTATTGCATATCCACGAAGGCGTAAAAACTTCGGCTTTATCCCGTACACGTGCTATTTGTTCTTTCTTGTTTTTTTCAACACGAGGTTTGATGAGACTCCCGTTCTTGCCGGAAATAAGGGGTATGTCAATTTGTTCATTAACGGAATATTCTGGTCTATGCGACGCATAATTGTCCGTTGCCCAGATTATATTCTGTTTTGTGCTATTGTCTTTGAGTAAAATAGTCAATAGTTGACGATCGTATCTCAACACATCATTTTCTTTTATGTCAACTTTATTTCTATCTGTCATTTTCTTCTAATCTGTAAAGTCTCCATACCCACTTAGTTTTTTTTATTCATTCTCCTCGTAGAATGGAATAAATCTTTGATGTCAACATCCAAAATCTCAGCTATGCGAGTAAAGGTTTCGACAGATGGTTGAGCGTGATTGTTACACCATCTTGAAATCGTAGCAGGATCTTTCCCTAATTGTTCGCCAAGCCATTTCCCGCTCTTATTCTTCTCAACAAGAAGTATTTTCAGCCTATTTATCTGCTTCATATCTGTTTTTGTTATGACCTAAAGTACAAAGATATTGATTTAATTGATATGATCATATCGTATTGCATTTGCTGGTTAAACTTACCACAAACTGCTGTTTTAAATTAGCCACCTCCCGTTGGCTGAAATAGATTGTGAATTAACAACATACGAATTGGTCACTTAATCCGGCACGTATTGTTCAATTTGTACAGCTTTTGCAGGTCTAGTGCAAAACAGCCCAAATACCAAACGCCCTGCCGGTTGGCAGGGCGTTTGGTATTTGTAGCGCGACCCAGGATTGAACTGGGGACCTCATGATTATGAATCATGCGCTCTAACCAGCTGAGCTATCGCGCCGCATTTGGGAGTGCAAAAATAATACAAAAATGTAACTATGCAAAATTCTCTCTGTAAAGTGCACCGCAATTTTCGGGAACTGCGGCGGATACTACTACCGCCCTACCAACACTACTGCATATGCTGCTATTCCCTCTTCGCGGCCTACAAAGCCGAGTTTTTCTGTTGTGGTGGCCTTAATGGAGATCCGGTCTGCCTCCACTTCAAGTATGGATGCCAGTATTGAACGCATCTGAGGGATATGCGGTGCTATTTTGGGTGATTGAAGGGCTATGGTGATGTCTGCGTTCACAAGTGTGTAGCCCTTTTCTTTAATCATTGTGTAAACCCGTGACAAAAGGATCTTACTGTCTATGCCTATAAATTCCATAGAGGTGTCGGGAAAGTATTTACCTATGTCTCCCAGGGCAAGTGCTCCCAGAAGGGCATCGCAGAGTGCGTGTATAGGGGTGTCACCGTCCGAATGGGCTACACATCCTTTTCTGTGGTCAATTAAAATTCCGCAAATCCAAAGTGGCAGCCCTTTTGCTAAAGCGTGCACATCGTAGCCGTTCCCAATTCTTATATCCATATCAATTCCCACTGTTCGGTAAAGTTATAACAAATTTCCTACATTAATTGTTATCTTTGTACATGGAATTTCAACAAAGGAATTCTTTAATGTTATGGGGCTAAATTTTAGTTTTTTCAGGAAAAATGAGACTATTGAAGAGAGACATGCCCGTCTGAACGATGGAAAATTCAGAAAAACAGCCTACGGAAAACGCCTCCGTCCAATCGATTCTGCTGTTATTATCGGAATTGTTGTACTGATCACTATTCTACTTTTGTTCTTTTTCATTCTATTCTTTCAACAAGGCTAATGCTTAAAATTCTTCCTAGTCATATTTCAAATCTTATAGCTGCGGGCGAGGTTGTTCAAAGACCGGCTTCTGTAGTTAAAGAATTGATGGAGAACGCAGTGGATGCTTCTGCAACACATATTCAAGTTGTTGCGAAGGATTCCGGGAGGACTTTAATTCAAGTAATTGATGATGGAATTGGAATGTCTCCTCAGGATGCAAAAACTGCTTTCCTGAGACATGCAACTTCCAAGCTATCAGAAATTGAAGATTTGAATCATCTTCAGACGTTTGGCTTCCGGGGGGAGGCGCTTGCATCTGTTGCGGCAGTCTCCGAGGTTGCACTTAAAACCCGCAGGGAGGTAGATCAGATGGGTTTTGAAGTGAGGTTTGCTGAATCCAGCCTCATTTACGAATCCGAAGTGAGCACACCTAAAGGAAGTAATTTTATAGTTAGAAATATTTTTTACAATGTTCCTGCAAGAAGGAAATTCTTAAAATCGGATGCCACTGAATTCCGGCAAATTCTATCTGAATTTACAAGGGTAGCTATTACCCGGCCGGAATTGTCTTTCCGGCTCACTCACAATAACACGGAGGTGTTCAACCTACCTCCTGCCAATCTTCGCCGCAGGATACAGGATGTTGCAGGGAAGGAGCTTGGGAGGGAACTGGTGGATATTCATGTAGATACCTCGCTGGTTAAGATTAAAGGCTACATCGGTAAGCCGGAAGATGCCAGGAAGACCCCGGGAAATCAGTTTTTCTTTGTCAATAACCGGTACTTCAGGAGTCCGTACTTTCAAAAAGCTGTTCTTAAAGCATACGAAAATCTCATTCCGGAGGGGACCTTGCCCTCTTTTTTCGTATTTTTTGAGGCAGATCCCGCTAATATAGATGTGAACATACATCCATCCAAGACAGAAATTAAATTCGAGGATGAATATGCTATTTTTGATATGCTCCAGGCGGTAGTAAGGGAGTCCCTAGGTAAAAACTCCTTTATGCCAAGCATCGACTTCGACCAGGAGGGTGCACCGGAGATTCCTAAGGTTAACACCAGCTACTACTCACCTACACCAAAAATTGACTTCGACCCTCTTTTCAATCCCTTTGACGAAGAACGCCGTTCTTTCAATCCTGAATACAACACTGAATACAGTTACAACTCCCCGCTTATAAGGGATCCGGAGATACCACAAAAGCCCATATTACAAGTCACAGGAAAATACGTTATTACAACAATAAAATCTGGGTTGATTCTTATTCACATAAGAAGAGCCAGAGAGAGAATTTTTTATGAAAGGTACATAGAGACGCTTACTCGCTACTCAGGGGTTGTCAACCGCACTCTTTTTCCTAAAACCATAGGACTTAGCGATAGTTCATACTCTGTTGTAATTGAGAATATTGATTCTCTCAGGCTCTTAGGATTCGAAATCTGTCCAAAAGAGGATGAGGGTTTACAAAATTGTATAGAGATTTCCGGAATTCCTGACGGAGTGTCAGACGATATAGATGAACTTTATAAGCTGATAGACAGCCTGATGTATGATTTTACGGAACTTGGCAAGGATTTTGGAGAAAATTCCAGAGAGAGATTTGCTGGAACTCTTGCACGTTCAGCAGCTTCCGGCAAAATTGAACCTTTAAACAGTATTGAAGCACAAATGTTAATTGACTCGCTCTTTGCCTGCAAAGAACCCTCATTTACTCCCTCAGGGAAACCTTGTACGTCAATCATTACCTTGGAGGAACTCGAGAAGAGATTAACATAATTTATAAACAGATTAAGAAAACAGTAAATATATGATGTACGAGAACAGAGGCTTTGGGTTTTTCGGAAGTATGCCTCCGGTAATTAAAAACCTGGTGATTATTAACTCCCTGATGCTTTTAGCCACCTATTTTACCGGGGATTTTATGTATGAGAAGTTTTCACTCTTTTATTTTGAGTCTCCTCTCTTCAAACCATATCAACTGGTTACACATATGTTTATGCATGGTGGTTTCGTGCATCTTTTCTTCAATATGTACTCGCTCATCATTTTCGGAGTTGCTCTCGAGCAGGTGTGGGGCAGCAAGAAGTTCTTCCTCTACTATATGGTTACGGGTTTAGGTGCAGCTTTGCTTCACTCAATTGTCCTTTACATAGATGCCTCATCACTGATGAATGCGGCTAATGCCGGAAGTCAAATTGCCGCACAAAAACTGGATGCGCTGATGATTACCCCTACAGTAGGTGCCTCGGGTGCTGTTTACGGAGTTCTGCTCGCCTACGGAATGCTTTTCCCAAACAATGTTTTACAACTGTTGTTCCCGCCCGTTGCACTCAAGGCTAAGTGGTTTGTTCTTATATTCGGAGCAATAGAGCTTGTTCTCGGAATCTCAAATACCGGTGGTAATGTTGCCCATTTTGCCCACCTGGGAGGGATGATTTTCGGTTACTTTTTGATAATCTACTGGAAAAAGAATAACAAAATGTACTTCTGATGATAAAAAAGGGAAGGAAAAAAGGGAGATCTCCCTGGCCGATTGCTCTTATTTTCAGACTGATCCTTGTGGTTTCTGCAATCGCACTTCTAATATCATACCTGTCAATATATATTAATCCGTCAATAACATCAATCCCGCTCTTTTTTGGTCTTTACTTTATTCCACTGGCACTATTAAACGTCTTCCTCCTGCTTGTCGGCTTGATTAATCGTTCCAGTGCTACCTGGATCACATTTATAGTCCTTTTGCCATCGATACTCTTTGCCGACCTGTTTGTGAGATGGGGCAAACCGGAAGAGGGAGAAAAAGGGATTGCACTAAAGGTGTGTACATACAATGTCGGGCTCTTTGCTCAGGAAAAGGGGTTTGGCAGAGAGGAGTTACTGAACAATGTCGCCCGGTTTATTTCAAAGGAGGATCCCGAAATAGTCTGCTTCCAGGAGTTTTATGTAAAAGATACAGCCCTCATAAGGAAGAAATTCAGTGAATATCCCTACATCAGTCACCATTTCTTCAACCTTAGAAACGGAGGCAGGTTCGGAAATCTTACAATTAGTAAATTTCCGATAGTATCCGCAGGCAAAATAACTTTCAAAGGCAGCACCAATCTTTGCATTTATACAGATATTGAACACTTCGGTAAAATATTAAGGGTTTATAACACACATCTGGAATCCCATTCGATCTCTTTTACAGCATTGGTCAAGAAGTTGAGTAAAAGCGATAAGGTCTCGGACGACATTTTTGAGATGCACGACAAAATGGCAAGCACCTTTAAAAAGAGGGCCATGCAGGTAGACACCATAGCGGTCCACGCCTCTGAAAGTGATTATCCGGCTATTATCTGCGGCGATTTTAACGATACCCCGCTGTCGTATACCTACCACAACCTGACCATGGATAGAAAAGACAGTTTCAAAGAGTCGGGTAAAGGGTTCAGTGCAACTTATGCTCATCTCTGGCCACTACTTAGGATTGACTATATTCTCTATCCTAAGTATTTCTGGAGTATGAGCCACCAGACCAAAAGGGTTGAATACTCAGATCACTATCCGGTAATATCAGAAATAATAATTCCATAAATCCCCAGAATAATATTAAAAACAGATATAATGGAGATTAATCAAGCTGTAGAAGAGGCTGTAAAGGTACTGAAGGAGGGAGGTGTAATTCTTTATCCCACAGATACTATATGGGGACTGGGGTGTGATGCAACAAATCCGGCTGCTGTTGAAAAAATTTTTCAAATAAAAAAGAGGTCGGACAGTAAAAGTGTAATTATCCTTGTCAATGGACTCGATATGCTATACAGGTATGTGAAGGAGGTTCCGGAGATTGCAGATCAGCTAATAGAGGTAAGTGACCAGCCTCTTACAATAATCTACCCAGGAGCAATAAATCTCGCCTTCAATGTTGTTGCAGAGGATGGTTCTGTTGGAATACGCGTTTGCAACCACCCTTTCTGTCAGAGGTTGATATCCCGTTTCCGGAAACCTGTCGTCTCAACATCTGCAAATATCTCCGGCGAAAATTTTCCTTTAAATTTTCTCTCCATCAATAAAGAGATAGAAGATGCTGTCGCCTGGATTGCAGATCCTCTCCTGGAAGAGGGATCAACAGGTAAGCCCTCCTCAATAATAAAACTCGGTTTAAGAGGAGAGGTAAAAGTAATACGAAATTAACAGACCGCGGCGCGCGGTCTCAGAAACTGAAATATACCGCAGAAACGGCCACTAAAGCCGCTGTCTCTGTTCTCAGGCGGGATTCACCAAGAGTTATAGGCACAAATCCGTAAGAGGTTGCCTGTTCTACTTCAGCCGGGGAAAAATCTCCCTCCGGACCGATTAATATTAAAAACCGATTATTTGGATTCTTCTCTGAATTTCTCTTTTCGAGAAGATTCACAAGGTTCACTTTCTCTCCTTCGTTACAATGTGCAATTATCTTTATACCTTCAAAAGAGTCTGAATTATTAATAAAATCCCTGAAAGAGATCGTTGTATTGAGAAGCGGAATCCTGGCTTTAAGGGACTGCTTTGCAGCAGAGAGAAAAATCTTCTCTCCCCGTTCAGGTTTAAATACTCTCCTTTCCGAGTGATCTCCTATTATCGGGGTAAGCTCATCCAAACCCAACTCAACAGCCTTCTCCAGGAACCACTCGTACCTCTCCAGATTCTTGGTAGGAGCCACAGCCATATGAAGATAGTAACCTCTTGCTGCATAGTTCTGAATGCTCTCTGTTATAGAGAGTGTACACATATTGCCCGACGTGGCGGAAATTGTACCTTTATAAAGCCCCCCTTTACCATCAATAAAGCTAATAGCATCCCCCACCTTGTGCCTAAGTACCTTAACACAATGTCTGTATTCATCCTGTTCCAATGTAGCAACAGAACCGGAAATATTATTTGTAAAAAAGAGTTCCATATTTGATACAAATATATATAAAAAGGTTATTTTTGTCTATAACCAATTAAATTAAGATATGAAACCTGCAGCAACAAACAGATATACCGCTCTTGATGTGCTTAGGGGTATGACAATTGCCGGTATGATTCTGGTAAATAATCCCGGTTCCTGGAATAAAATTTTCTCCCCTTTAAGGCACGCTCCGTGGAGTGGTTGTACACCAACAGATCTTGTGTTTCCCTTCTTCCTGTTCATCGTTGGAGCAGCTCTTTCCTTTGCTTTTGCAAAGTATAATGATTCACTCAACTCCTCTTCTCTAAAGAAAATTGTAAAAAGAGCCTTCTTTATATTTCTAACAGGTCTTGCCCTGAATGCATATCCCTTCTACCCTACCTCTCCCGATCCGGAACTCAGTTGCGGTGCAAATTATCTCGAGTATCTTAATCATTTGAGAATATTCGGTGTTCTTCAAAGAATTGCATTGTGTTATCTGGTTGGGGGAATATTGGCACTCTGGCTGCATAAACCAAAGAAGATAGTTGCCGGAATGGTTGTACTTATGGTGCTCCACTGGGCAATTTTGCTCATATTCGGCGGAGCAGAACCATTTTCCATTCAGGGTAATATTTCTGGTCCAATCGATGTTGCTCTTGTCGGTGAATCTCACGTCTACCACGGCTATGGCATTCCTTTCGAGCCGGAAGGGTTACTCGGTGTTCTGTCGGGCTCTGCAACCGTATTGCTCGGTTATCTGATCGGTGGAATTATCCGTAAGAGTGAACAGAAGATAGATGCAGTCAGCCAACTTTATACTATCGGACTCATCGCTCTGGGTATTGCAGTCATCCTGAATATCTTCATCCCTATAAACAAACCACTTTGGACTCCGTCCTACGTTTTTTATGCCGGTGGCTGGTCTATACTAATGCTGGCATTATTTATCTATTTTATCGATATAAAAGGAAAGGAGAAGATATTCTTCCCGTTCAAGGCGCTAGGGCTAAATCCTCTGTTTGCTTTTGTTATGGCAGGAATAATTGCAAAGACTCTTGGGAGGATAATTAAATGGAGTACAGTGGTTCTTCAGGAAGATGGTACAGCAAAAGAGGTGACAATTAATGCATCTTCATGGATCTATCAGAACTGTTGTGTACCCCTTTTAGGGAACAACGAATGGGCATCTCTGATGTATGCGTTGTGTTATGTGGCAATCTTTACGGCTATGGCAATATTCCTCTACAGAAAAAAGATTGTAATAAAGCTTTAACCAACACACTTCATATTAATGACATTTATAGGACTCCTTTCGGATACCCACTGTATCTTCGACGACAAACTCACCGACTTCTTCAAAGATGTGGATGAAATCTGGCACGCCGGAGATTTCGGAAATTTATGGGTTTCGGATACTATAACATCCCTTAAGCCGTTAAGAGGGGTTTACGGAAACTGTGACGGGCAGGATATAAGATACATACATCCCTCTATTCAGAACTTTGAACTTGAAGGCATGAGGTTTCTGATGACACATATCGGGGGTTACCCCGGCCGTTATGAACACAAAGCCCTTCAACTGATTTATGCACACAAGCCGGATGTCTTCATCTGCGGTCACTCTCACATTCTTAAGGTAATAAATGACAAACAAAACAATATGATCACTATGAATCCCGGAGCTGCCGGTATCCAAGGGTTTCAAACCGTAAGGACTGCAATGAGATTCAAGGTGGAGAGAGGTGCCCTGCACGACCTCGAAGTGGGTGAGTGGAAGTTGCCAATTATTTAATTATATACTATTAATAATCCAGAAGTATAATTATAACGCATTCTTTATCTGGTTATTATTAAATTAAAACTGTTATTGGTATAGAATAATCAATTTTCTGTTAGATTTGTTGACTCATCAAAATGAATTAACAATGAAGCTTAGAAAATTTTTACTATTTTTATTATCCAACTTGGTTGGTTTTGGCCTGATGGCAGAAGGTTATCAGATAAATTCACAAAGTGCCCGTCAGATTGGAATGGGGCATTTGGGTACTGCACTTAAACTTGGAGGAGAGAGTATGCTCTTTAATCCGGCCGGTCTTTCATTTATGAGTGGCAAGGTAGATGCTTCACTTGGTATGACAGCAATTTTCTCTAAAGTAAAATATACCAACGTTGCCGGAGATTATACTGCCAAGACAGACAACCCTATGGGTACTCCGATTTTCGGTTATTTTGGTTTTAAGGTAACAGAGAAATTTTTTGCCGGTGTCAGCATCACAAACCCTGCCGGAAACAGCCTTTACTGGCCCGACAATTGGAAGGGATCTCAATTGGCACAGGATATTTCCTTAAAAGCATTTTCTGTACAACCAACTATTTCGTACAAGTTCAGTGAGAAGTTCAGCATAGGGGTCGGTCTTATGGTTGACTTCGGTAATTTTGAAATGAACAAGGGACTTATGCCGGTTGGTGCGCTGGCAGCGTATTTAGCACATCCATATATGCCAGAGACTTATAAAGACGTAATTAGAAATACTGTTGGAGTATCTCCAATTTCTCTGAATATTCAGGGAGATGCAAAACTGGCAGTTGGATTCAATATCGGAATTCTTTATAGTCCGAATGATGCGTTGAGTATTGGTCTCTCATACCGCTCAAAGGTTATGATGAAGGTAAAAAAGGGGGATGCGTCAATAAATTACGGAACTTCAGAGCTTTCAGCTCTTTTCGATTTGCTTGCCGATAGCCACTATCCGGCCACTTATAGTCCTACAATAGCCGGTGGGATGGCTCTGGATGGTCAAAATTTTACTGCAGAACTTCCTGTTCCATCTAATCTTAACATAGGTGTTGCATACAAACTGAGTAAGAATTTGCTTCTATCTGCCGAGTTACAGTATGTGGGGTGGAAGACTTACGACACATTGATCTTCCGGTTTTCAAGTATGACCTCAAAGTCTCCTAAAAATTTCAAAAATTCAATGATTTACAGAATTGGTGGTGAATACAAAGCTTGTGAGAAGATGACTGTAAGATTGGGCTTTATATACGACACAACTCCTATAGACAAAATGCTTTATAGTACTGAAACTCCGGGAGCAAACAAGTTTAGCATAACTTGTGGTCTTACATACAACCTTGTTAAAGACCTGGCAATCGATTTAGGATTTCAATACCTTAACGGAGAAAAGACTCGCGGTTCATCACCACAATCTGCACCATTGACTGCATTTGTTGGAGATTATAAATCTACCGCCTTTCTGCCTGCTTTAGGATTGCACTTCAACTTGTAGAAATAAATAGTACTTTTGCATAGGAAAAATGACTATGCCAAAGATTATCTCAATAGAAGAGTTTTTGGAGAGAGGAAAATCTCTGCCAATAATAGATGTCAGATCCCCAGGTGAATATGAGCACGCTCATATTCCCGGGGCTTTCTCTTTACCGCTCTTTACAAACGATGAAAGGGCAGAAGTTGGTACCATATACAATCATCGCGGGAGAGTTCAGGCTGTTCAGAAGGGACTGGAGTTTGCCGGACCCAAGCTTAAGGATTTTACCAAATTCGCCCTGAAGCTAAAAAGCGAGGAGTTACTAATCCACTGCTGGAGAGGCGGAATGCGTTCTTCCGCCATGGCATGGTTGCTCGAAACTGTAGATCTCAAGTGCTTTATTTTAAAAGATGGCTATAAAGCATACCGGAATTATGTATTACAGAATTTCGAAACCTCCTATAAGATTCTGCTTTTGGGAGGCTACACAGGATCCGGAAAAACAGAAATTTTACATTTTCTCAGAGAGTCAGGAGAACAGGTGATCGATCTCGAAGGTCTCTCCAACCATAAGGGTTCTGCTTTCGGATCTCTCGGACAGGAGGCACAACCATCCGCAGAACAATTTGAAAATAGGTTGTCCGGTGAGTTGAGAATGTTAAACCCTGACAGAGTTGTTTGGGTTGAGGATGAGAGTAGAAATATCGGGAAGGTATCCCTTCCCCAGGGATTCTGGAACCAGATGAGGCCTGCTGATATTATAATGGTAGATACGCCATATGAGATTCGTCTTCAAAGGCTTATGAGGGACTACGCCTGTTTCGACACAGAGGGGCTGGCATCTTCCATAAAAAAGATTGAAAAGCGACTGGGATACGACAAATGCAGGATTGCTCTTGAGGCCTGTTTAAATGGAGAGCGGGAAACTGCTGCAAGGATATGCCTGGACTATTATGATGCATCCTATGATAACCAGCTTATTACAAGGTTAGAAGGAGAAATGGGACGGTTTGAACGCATAGAGGTAGGCTCTATCGATAGTACATCTGCAGTAAAGGAACTTTTATCCATATCCTCTAAAATTGCAATTATAAACACATGTCAGAAAAGATCCGATTAACCCAGTTTAGCCCCGGAGCAGGTTGCGGGTGTAAAATTGCGCCTAAAGACCTGGAAGAGATATTAAAAAACAGCCGTTCCTCAAAGCTCTTCAAGAACCTTCTGGTTGGGAACGACAGTAAGGATGATGCTGCCGTTTACGACATAGGTGGAGGAAGGGCGATAATCTCGACAACTGATTTTTTCACCCCTATTGTAGACGATCCTTTCAACTTCGGCAGAATATCTGCAACTAATGCAATATCTGACATCTATGCAATGGGTGGAGAGCCGTTGATGGCTATTGCAATTTTAGGATGGCCCTTGGAGAAGCTTTCTGCAGAGGTTGCGGGTGAGGTTATCTCAGGTGCAAGATCTGTTTGTGATCTCGCAAATATTCCATTGGCCGGAGGACACAGTATAAACAGCGCAGATCCTATTTTTGGTCTTGCAGTAACAGGGATAGCAAAGAGTGAGCATATTAAGAAAAATAATACTGCAACTGAGGGGTGCATACTTTTCCTTACCAAGTCCATTGGTATTGGTCTGGTAAGTACTGCAGAAAAGTTTGGATTGGTAAAGGAGGCAGACAGAGCAGTTGCTCTTGAGCTGATGACAACTCTTAACAAGGCTGGCATTGAACTGGCAAAAATTGACGGGGTTAAGGCCCTTACAGATGTAACGGGTTTCGGGTTGCTCGGTCATACTTTGGAGATGGCGGAAGGTAGCGGACTAAAAGCTGTGATTGAATTCAGCAATGTACCTAAAATAGACGGCGTTGACTACTACATAGAGCAGAAGTGCATTCCGGGAGGTACCTTTAGAAACTTTGCCAGCTACGGAGCTAAAATCTCTCCAATCAGCGAGAAGCAGAAGGCACTTCTGTTCGATCCTCAAACTAGCGGGGGGTTGCTCATAGCAGTTATGCCTGAGAGCATTGTCCGTGTGCAGGAAATCGCCGCCAAGGATGGGTTCCCGCTATACCGTTTGGGCCATTTAGAAAATAGAGATGGTGACTATATGGTGGAAATTATATAGTATCTTTACAGAACTAACCCTAAAAATTAATATTATGATAAAACGACTTTTTTTACTGAGTCTGGCGATTTTTTTAACGTCTGTTCTCCCCGCTCAGGATATTAAAACAGGTGCCGAGTCTGTCAATGAGTACTTGCCATTACTCAAAGGGAAGAAAGTTGCCGTTTTGAGTAATCAGACCGGAATGATTGGCAATACTCATCTGGTTGACTCTCTTGTATCGCTTAAAATTAACGTTGTTGCGATTATGTCTCCGGAACATGGTTTCCGCGGCGATGCAGATGCCGGTGAACATGTTTCCAGCTCTGTTGATGCTAAAACCGGCATTTCTATTAAATCTCTTTATGAGGGTAACACCGGTAAACCTTCCGCAGAACTGATGAAGGAGATAGATGTACTTGTATTTGACCTCCAGGATGTAGGTGTTCGTTTCTACACCTACCTTACAACAATGGCAAGAATGATGGAGGCCTGCGCAGAGGCAGGGACAAAGATGATTATATTGGACAGACCTAATCCAATCGGGTTTTATGTGGACGGACCGATTCTGGACATGAAGTACAAGAGCGGTGTAGGTTGGCTACCAATTCCGACCGTACACGGTATGACTTTCGGTGAACTAGCCGGTATGATTAACGGAGAAAAATGGCTGGCAAATGGCATTCAGTGCAATGTTACTGTAATCAAGTGCAAAAATTACACTCACGCCTCTATGTATCAGCTCCCCGTAAAGCCATCTCCAAACCTTCCGGATATGCGCTCCATCTATCTGTACCCATCTACCTGCTACTTCGAAGCAACACCATTAAGTCTGGGAAGAGGGACAAACTGGGCTTTTCAGATGTACGGACACCCAAACATGAAGGGGTACGACTTTAAGTTTACCCCAAGAAGCATTCCGGGAGCTAAAACTCCTCCTCAACTAAACAGAGAGTGCTATGGAGTAGATCTTAGAACAAAACCGTCAATAGAGGAGATAAACAAAGCGAGAATTAATCTTGAGTATGTTATTGATGCATACAAAAATCTAAATCTGGACGATTTTTTCTTCCGCTCATTTTTTGAGTTGCTCACAGGTCAGGGATATGTGAGAAAGATGATTGAGGCGGGTAAATCTGCAGCCGAGATCAAAGCGATGTGGGCAGACGATGTTGCAAAATTTAAGATACAGCGCAAGCCATATCTTCTCTATCCCGAAAATTAATTAATACAGCATAGGTCAGAAAGATACCTCACGCGATTCGTCATCTAGAACAGATATCTGAACCTTAAGACAATTATCGGGCAGTATCTGTTCTATTTTTTCGGGCCACTCTATAAGACAAAGGTAGCCACTATCTACAAATTCTTCAAAACCTATGTCAAAAGCCTCCTCAATCTTGTTAATTCTGTAGAAATCGAAATGGAATACAGGTTTATTCTCTTTTGTCCTATACTCGTTAATGATAGTGAAAGTTGGGCTGTTTACGCTGTCCGGCACCCCAAGTACCTTGCAGATAGCCTTTGTAAATGTAGTCTTGCCGGCTCCCATTGCACCGTAAAGTGCCACTACAGTTTTATCATGCTTTCTTTCCAGAAACTCTTTTGCTGCCCTGTCTATATCCTTAAGATTCTTTATAATTATCCTGTTATCCATATGTTATTCTTCTATCTAATAAACCTCTGTACTGAATTGCTTCTGAAAGATGGCTCAAAGATATGAAATCCGCTTATTATTTATTATTTAATGCGAATCAAGGGTTAAAAAATCAGATGGATAAAAGCAGCAGTGATTATGCCAAAATTATGCAGGAGCAATCCCTTAGCGGAACGCACTTTTGAAGCTCTTTGAATACTTGTTTTTTCATTCAGCCAGTTGAAGAACGATTCGATGGGTTGTCTGACCGAGGAAACAGAAGCGGAACAGAGGTCTCTGTAGGCCTTTTCTCTCTTTCTAATCTCTTCACTTTCACCTTTTACCAATTTTATAGGAGTGAGCATTGTCAGATTGTCGGACTCATGACGGATGTCAAAGTAGTTTTTATCCAGGTAGATTTTATCACCAAAAACGGTTCTGTTTGCAATTGTATCGCCCCAAGCCTGTTTAAATGCATCCAGATCATTGACACTTGCGGAAGTACAAAGCAATTGTTCGGGAAAAGGGATATGCCCCTTTCTTTTGAAAGCCAGAGCATGAAGTTTCATGCCATAGTAATACATATTTTGGGTAGAGCAGTAACCTTTGTCGGTCAGTTCGGGGGCCACCCGTCCTTTTCTGTTGCGCCCTTTGCAGGTAACGATAGGGAAAGAATCGGTCAGAGATATGCCTAAATCGCAATCTTCGGAAAGAAACCCCTCAAGAAGTCGTAACGAAATGTGCTGAAAGACACCACACAATTTGTTGATCTTGTCGCCAAATTGTTGATAAGATGGAAGTTCTGGAAACCACGAATGCAGATACTCCCTGGCAAAAGTGTGTATCTCTTTGATGGAGAAATACCGTTGTTGGTCTGTTGCGAAAAGATAGATGGTCATAATTTCCTGATCTGAAAATTTGGGTTGTGAATTATTGGAGTATCTTTGACATACATATTTTAGTTCGGTTTCATACTGTTTGCACACATACAGGTAAATTGAGATAAGTTTTAGCTCTTTGTCGTTGGGGATCATAACTTGAAAAAGTTATTGGTATAATTCTTCTAAGTTAATGATTTCTATCGACATATCAAATATTTTAACTATTATTTTGCTGATTTTTAACAAAATAACTATCTTCTTTAATCATTTTTTAACCCTTGATTCGCATTAATTAAAAGAAAAATAGCATGAGTTTTTTATCATTGGTATGGGATATAGATCCTGTAATTTTTAAGTTAGGAGTGGTGGAGCTAAGGTATTATAGTCTTTGTTGGGGTTTCGCAATATTAGCAGCAATCTTGATCCTTAGCAAGGTATATCATAAGGAGGGAATAGAAATTAGTATGTTAGAAAGTTTAACTATTTATGTAATTATTGGAATGATTATTGGCGCCAGGTTAGGGCACTGCTTATTTTATGACGCAACATATTATTTATCTCACCCTATTGAGATGTTATTTCCAATATTCAAGAATTCAGATGGATTTCATGTCGGATATGCCGGTTTAGCAAGTCATGGGGGCGTTATAGGTATTATTATTGCAATTATCTTTTACTCTTATAAAAAACAAGCCAATATTTGGGATCTGTTAGATAAACTTGCATTAATAGGTCCAATCTCTGGTGCATTCATACGTATAGGAAATTTCTTTAATTCCGAAATAATTGGCAAACCTACTAATTTTTCTTTTGGGGTTATATTCAAGAAAATAGACAACTTACCTCGCCATCCTTCCCAATTATACGAGGCTATTATGTATATTCTAATATTTATTTTTATTAGTTATTTGTATAAAAACAAAAAAAATAATTACAAAATGGGATTTATTTTTGGTATTACGATCGTTTTAGTTTTTATCTCCCGTTTTCTTATTGAATATACGAAAATAATACAATCCCCATTTGAAGAATTTCTTCCACTTAATATGGGGCAAATCTTAAGTCTCCCTTTTATAATTATTGGAATAATAGTGTTCATAAAAAAATATCATAGGGTTTAAGAAACTGTTTAAATTTGCCGAAATAATGTTATAAATAAATGAAAATCAGTTGGTTAATTGAGATTATGTTCGTATCTTTATGATTATCAAAGGCATAAAGAAAACATGAATGATTATCCAACTAACCTAACTGAAGTTCAATATAGTACAATTTTAGAGATAATTAGGGTCTGCTGAAATATTCAGTAAACCCTAATTATCAGTTTCCCAATGTCCGGTCAATCAAAATAGACTCTCTTTTCCATTCCCCGGTACTGTATTGCTTCTGCCAGGTGGGTGGTGGTTATGAGGTCTGATCTGTCAAAATCGGCGATTGTGCGGGCTACCTTCAGGATCTTGTTGTAGCCGCGGGCTGAAAGTTTAAGTCTGTTGATTGCCACGGAGAGAAGCTTCTGTTCGCTATGTCCCAGCCTACAGAATTTCCGGATATCGGAGGAGTTCATCTGGGAGTTTGTATTGATCCGGCCATTGAAGCGTTCTTGTTGCAGCTCCCGGACGGCAGTAACCCTCTCTTTTACTGATGCTGAAGGCTCGGCCTTCTCATCACTAAGGAGCCTCTCCCCAGGAATAGGATTCACCTCAATTCTCATGTCAATCCTGTCCAGAAGCGGACCGGAAATTCTTGACAAATACCTATTTACAGCATAAGGGGTGCATGTGCACCTGTCGCCTGGTTGACCATAGTATCCGCACGGGCATGGGTTCATGGAGGCTACCAGCATAAAATTACACGGATAGGTAAATTTGTAATTAAGTCTGGAGATAGATATCTCCCTGTCTTCCAAAGGCTGGCGAAGGACTTCAAGAACAGACCTGGAAAATTCGGGAATTTCATCAAGGTAGAGCACTCCGTTGTGAGCCAAAGATATCTCCCCTGGAGTTGCAAAAGGTCCACCTCCGGTTATTGCATAGAGCGATGAGGAGTGATGAGGAGAGCGAAAAGGACGCTCTTTTATCAACCCCCTGAACGATCTCCCCTTGCCTGTAATTGAATAGATTTTGCTGGTTTCCAGAGATTCGTTTCTGCTAAGAGCGGGCAATATACCGGCAAGCGCCTTCGCCATATAGCTTTTCCCTGAGCCAGGAGGCCCTATCATTATGATATTGTGACCGCCTGCGGCTGCAATTTCAAGACCTCTCTTTGCAGACTCCTGTCCTTTGATATCTGCAAAATCGGGTACTTTTAACAAGAGATCAGAATTAGAATTGTCAAAATTTCCATTCGGCCTCAGTGGTTCCACACTTCCCTCCTCTAATAAAACTGAAACTACTTCGCTAAGATCGCTTACTCCATATACATCTACTCCCTCAATCTCTGCAGCTTCATATGCAGACTCAAGAGGGAAAATGCAGGACTTAAAACCGTTGTTTTTAGCATGCAAGGCTATCGGGAGAGCACCCGAAACAGGCCGGATTGATCCATCCAGAGCTAACTCCCCCATTATTATATAACTCTTGAGATCCGGGAAAAAATATTGCCCGGAAGCAGCCAATATTCCAATCGCAATGGCAAGATCGTATGACGAGCCCTCTTTCTTAAGATCTGCCGGTGCCATATTTATAACAATTTTTTTCCCTGGTAACCTACCACCTATTGTCTGAAGTGCGGTACCGATTCTCTGCTGACTCTCCCTTACTGCACTATCCGGCAGACCAACCAGAAAAAAACTGATTCCTTGTGAAACATCCACCTCTATTGTTACTGTTATGGCATCTACCCCCCAACAAAAGCTGCAATAGGTTTTACACAGCATATTTCATTTTTTTTCAAAGCTATTACAATCTCCCTCCTGTTTGCGCATAGCTAAAGGATTATATTTAATTCAAAATAAAATATATCTGATACTAAAATTCTGCTATTTTATTAATTTTGATACCATAAAAGATTTACTATGGATATAATACTACAAAAAGATGAAAGCCATTACAACGAAATGGCTGCAATAATGTGTAATACAGAACCCTGGATTACCCTGGGAAGAGACCATCAAGCCTGCTATAATTCGCTTAAAGGAGAGTGTAAAGAGGTATATACTCTGGAAGAGGATGGCAAAGTTATAGGAGTTATCGTGTTGCAAATGGGAGGCACATTCAAGGGTTACCTGCAATCTATATGTATATCACCTCAGGCAAGGGGAAAAGGATATGGACACAAAGCAATAGATTTTTGCGAAAAAAGGATTTTCTCTGTCTCTCCCAACTTTTTTTTATGTGTCTCCTCTTTTAATAAACGAGCCCAAAAGCTATATTTCAGTCTGGGATTTGAACTGATAGGCGAGATCAGGGATTTTGTAATCGAAGGTTATTCGGAGCTGTTACTCAGAAAAACAACCGGTTCTTTTACATCTTTTAAACCTAAACAATAAAATAGTATGCACACAACAATTCTGCTCGTTTCACTGGCTTCCTCTGTACTACAAGATGAACCTTGTCTCCATATATGGCTATCTGGAGAACCGGTTAGGAATAAAGTCATACAAAACCGGAGCTGTATTCTTCATGATCTCCAGATTACTGGGGGCAACGGTACGCGTATTTCTGGTTGTGCTTGTTCTGTATAATCTTATTCCCAAAGGGGTAAACATACCATTCATCCTTGTTGCCTTTGTATTTATGTTGCTCATATTCCTATACACATTCAAGGGGGGAGTAAAGACAATTATCTGGACAGACTGTCTGCAGACGACATTTACCCTGCTTGCCGTGATTTTTGCTGTAATAGCAGTGTGTAACCAAATGGGATGGTCGTTCACAGACATGACCCGCGAGGTCAGCAACAGCAGCTACTCTAAATGGATAAATACCGACTGGACAGAGGGGACTCACTTTCTCAAGCAGTTTTTAAGCGGTATGTTTCTCACAATTTCAGGAGTTGGGCTTGATCAAAGTATGATGCAGAAAAATATCAGTTGCTCCAATCTCAAAAAGGCTCAGAAGAATATGATAACCACCAGTTTGATACTGGTAATCGCCAACTTCCTTTTTGTCTGGCTTGGGGCGGTATTGGTTATCTATATGCAGGCAAAAGGAATTGTAGTAACAGACAGCGACAATATTTTCGGGGTAATGGCTAATGAGTATCTGG
>Ga0172381_10002259_pt1 | contig 21506 bp, 14 predicted proteins | sample Leawel6488metaG_FD_119754 | JGI IMG/M metagenome (GOLD analysis project Ga0172381, IMG submission 119754) | Leachate microbial communities from a municipal landfill in Southern Ontario, Canada - Leachate well 64-88 metaG | ecosystem: Engineered > Solid waste > Landfill > Unclassified | place...
ATAATGGCTACAAATTAGTTTTAAGCTAACTTCCAGTCATTATATACCACATCCTAAGTTGGAAAGCAAACAGATATAAGACACAAGAAATGCGCGCATTTCTTGAAAAGATCGGCTCGGACTGCAAAATCGAGAACCGAACTCTCGCCGTGGAATTGAAAAAACCGTGGAATTACCTTCACGAATTGGCAAAACAAAACCCGGCCGAAGGCCGGGCGATTGGCGAAATTGGCGAAACTCTACAAATGTGGTGTTTGCTGGAAAAAGTCTGTATCTATTTTCAAGAAAATCCTGAATGAGTTAAGGATACCAAAAGCCAGCCCCAAATCAACAATTCCGACCCCCGACTGAGCTTCGCTTGCCCTTCCAGATTGCTATCTTCCAGGGCGGCGCTCGCAAGGGGGCAGCCGGGCTCGAATTGGGGCAGGCCAACGCATTTTAGCCGCAGGTGGGGGTAAAAGGTAGGCGTTGGCCAGGTTAAAAACTTGTCATTTAGATGGCATTGAGTTGGCATTCTATAAATGACAAGTTTTTAAAGCCCCAATTCGAGCCGGGTCAGTGCCAAATCCAAGGTCTGTGCCTTTGTTCCGGTGCTGTTTTCCCTCCGTGTGCGGTGCTCCGCCCACTCCGGGCTTACAGGAAAACAGCACCTCTGGTTTGTGGTTATCCCAAGGCTTGAGCCTTTTCGCGGCTGCCCTCGCAATGCCGAACTCGCTGACCAATTAGTTTAAATTCTAATTGATCGCCACGCAGTTATAAGTCTTTGAAGATATTTACCAGCTACTGGAGCAAGACGAAAACGGAGAGGAATTAAAACCCCGGCATATTTAATAGTGTCGATTCTATTTTTTTTCTGGGAAATAGCATCGAGCGCTGCGAATACAAAAGCCTCCCTTTGCAAATCTGACAAAACTGGCTCCTTCCAAAGCTGATAGAAAAAATCAACTGCTACCATCATCGCTGATTTAAGTTCAATGCTCGGGCCTGCTATGCCCGCCAATACTGTCGTGAATACACCAGTGCTAGTCCATCCAGCTAATCTCGCGGCGTGGAAAAGAGTTTGTCCGCTTATTGTGGTGTGGTGATAATGTAACCCACACAATGAAATGTTTATCTCTTCCAATTCATCTACCGTTATAAGCTCTTTTTCAGCAGCGACAAGAGCAAGTATCTGAGTCCAAAACCCATTCACCGCAAATTCGTTTTGGGCAATAGCTCTTGTTCCATGGTCATCGGAATAAATAGAGCAATCACGCTCCTTGGCAATCAGAATGGTATCAACAAAACATTCTCCGATGGTTTTATACAAACCTTCTCGGCGCTCTTTGGGTATTTTAAGGATTTCTACCATTGGAGCAACGATACAATTTGCGGCAATCCAATCTTTTATTTTTTTGAGAAAAGCTATTTGCTTTTCGATATCTGAAGCGGTTATCTCTTGTCGATAATATTGATCACCTTCCTTCCAAACCGTCATAAATCCTTCTGAACCAATTCCCTTCTTTTCGGTGATCTCCTGAGTGAGTATGTCAATCGTTGATTGGGCTACGAATATTTCTTCGAAACTGTCTTTGAGAAGATTTAAGCGATCAATATTTCCAAGAGTAAGTAACGCCGTGATATCTACTGCTGCCGCTTTTTTTTCGCGAACATTTTTAATTGCATTCCACCGTTCATCTATGGTCCCAATGCAGCAACGTATACCGATGTTACGGTTACTGGCCAACCCTCCCCAAATAATAATTGGGCTACGACCAATCAGATTAGCAAAAGTGCCAATAGTGAGTTTCCCTTCCTCATACAATTTCTGAACTCTTAAGATATGCTCGTTTCGACCCGTTGTCGTTTCGAAAATTCTCATGAGTTGATCTTGAGTCTTTCCCTCATCGCTCGGATCATTTTTTATTGTAAATCTTTTAATGGGCGGGTTGTCTTCCTCTCCAAAAAGGTGCGGGAACATGGCCATTGTTTCGTGAAGGGCATGGACGTATTTACTTTTAATCTCTACAACCTTTAAGCGAGTTTCCGATGGCTTTCCCTTGTCTTGAATGATTTCGTCATTCAACTTTTTACCTATAAGTTTTTTTGCGAGAGGATCGTCGGGAGCTAGTGCGTCTTTATCATTACCTGGCTTATTTTCAATTACATACCAATGTTTTTGACTTCCTGATTCCTCAACAGCAACGGCGACATCAACGTCTATCTTTGTTGGAGATAATTGATCTTTGATTGTTTTTTCACGGTCAAGGAAAATGCCGAGGTATGTAGTATGGGCGTCGCCATTGCGAGGATAATTTTTGCGAAGCTCATATGCAATTTCCAGCGCCTTTAAAGACAGCCCACGTTGAGAATAGAGCCAAGCTAGTTGCCTGCTCACGTTAAATCTAATGTCTATAGGAAACCGAGAAAGATCAATGTCACTCCGCAGAAAATCGTCAAGTTTTTCAAATTGGCCATCTCGCAATAAATATGCTGCCCACTTTACTTTAAAAGCCAAATCCTCCGGATTATTACCAATATATTTTTCAGACACAGCAATTGCCCCCTTAAGATCGCCCATTGATTCTAGTATGGATACTTCTATATCATATACAAAACGACTCTTTGTTTTTTCGGGAACTGAGCGTGCGGCCTCAAGTGCTTTAACGTATAATTCTGACTCATAATAAGAATAGATTAGTTTACTAACGAAGAGAGAACCACTTCTAAGGTCCACCAGCCGCTCATAAAGAGGCCATGCATCTGCATAACGCTTGGATGAATATAGTTCGTCTGCAAGTTCGAACAAGTCGCGAAGGGGTGTTTTCTCTGCAATGTAGGAACGAGCCTCGTTTAAAAGTTGATCATGTGCGTCAATGCTGTTAGCTCTTTTTTCAACCTTGGCGGAAATGACAAGATCAATTACGCTCCCCGGATTCACGGATCGCAATTCGTTAGCTATTTTTCGCGCAAGATCGAGCTTTTCTTTACGTATGTAAGAATAGATTAAAAGACGTTTTTCTTCCGATAAAAGATCCGATGGTTTGTCGGTATTTTTTATAGATTCTTCAAGAATTTTTATCGCATTATCGTTATCCGCTTGATCATGAAATATTCCAGCTAGTAAAAATGATGCTTCTGGTACTCTCGGATTACTTATTATCTGCTTTAAAATAGCGATGGCTTCATCGCTTTTCCCATATTCATGGAGCAAAAATGCTTTTTGCCTTAAAAAAATAGGATTATCTGGTTCTAGCCTGATCGCATATTCTACGTCGGCTAAAGCTTTTTCTTGATGTCCAAGTAATTTATGCGCCACGGATCGATTTCCGACCCAAGCGACCCTGTATTTCAGAGTTTTTGAATTTTCCAATGCTCCGATAGAGTCATCCAAAAAAGCAAGGGCTCGTTCAAGCCGCTCCTTGTCATCGGTATTAAGTATACCCGATTGAACATCGTGCCTTTTTTCAAATGTTTGAAGAATCGCCGTCGCAATCGTCGCCTTTAGATCGGGGACAGGCTTATCTGTATTAGAATTTTTAAGTGCTATTTCAAGCCATTGCAATACATCTGGCTCCATTTGACGTTCGCGCGCCAAATGTGCGATAGCGTATGCGATTGATGCGTTTTTCCGCAAAACTTCGGGGATTTTTTCAATAACAGATTGCAAACTGTCGCAGGCGTTGGCGTTATAGACCAATATTTCATATGCCCTCTGGCTAGTTGGATTTTTTTGTAAAACTTGCTCAACCACTTTTGAGGCAATGTCATTCTGTCCTAAAAACAAATGCCCTAGTGCTTTATTACACAAAGCCTTTTCGTCTTCTGGGTTATATTGAAAAGCTTCGATAAATAACAATCCTGCTTTTTCCTCTTCACCAAGCGCAGAAAGAGCTGCCCCCTTATTTGTTAAGATGCGAAACTTAATAGTTTGCGACAACGAATTCAGATTAATCCTTTTCTCGAGTGCTTCAATCCTATCGAGCGCCTCCTTCGGGCGGATAGATTCGATAAGGTCTCGAATCTCATCGATTTCATTACCATATTCACCCGTAAGGTCTCCACCGCTAGCGGCTGACCTTACTAATTCTGCTACTGAATCAAATTTATTTTTTAAATTACTCACGTCTTGAGCTATGTTTTTTGTATCCGCGGATTGATTGATTTGTAATTCAAGTATCGAATCAGACGTGCGCTTAACATCCCCTACAACCTTAGCGCTTATCCCAGTTACAACAAGATTATACTGCTCTAGTAATTCAGGATAGGAGCCAAGAAGTTCTTTGATGTCGTCCCACGAAAAAATATTTACAGAAAAAAGACCTATGGGACGGTTCAATTCTGTTAAGCGTCGAGCTTCGGCCTGTAACCCTACATCACGTTTTCCTGTATATGCGACGACAAACCGACTTAAGGCAGGAGTGAAATTTTTTGCATCTTCAACAACCCGTTGAAGTTCGCTGATGGTGAGAGAGTCATCAACAAAAGCATCTCGCTTCTTACATTGGATACCGCCAATATTGTTTGGTTGCCTCTTGATGTCTCCATACACATCGACTCCGGCTTGAGGTTGACCATTTCTTCCGTTTCTTTGCAACTCTGGATTTTCCCAGACCCTTGACCAGAGATCTTTACAAAAGCGTTCGAAAGGTTCCCAATCTGAAAAGGCAGGGATTTGAAGAGACCCTACGTCCTGGTAAGATAAAACTGATCCGCCAGTGACGGATAACCCGGACGCTTCTTTGCCTATCGGACCCTCTATAAGCTCGCCAATTTTTTGAATAAAATCGGACCAAGGGAGTGTTTCTTGGTACCACATCACTCCAACATCCGTGCGATGATGAAGGATACGCATAAACTTTTGCCAGTTAATGCCCAACGGTTTAAGGTCGCACTTCCAATTATCCCAAAGATACTTGGGAAGTTTATTCCCCGCCCAGATTACATAAGTATCCCAGTTCGCGGAAGAATCCTTTAGTTGGCTACGTTTAAGGGACTGCATCCAGGCGCGTAGCTCGCTTGGTTCAGGGGGAATGATTAAAATCATACCCCTAGTATATAGGATATAAATTCCTGTGTCAAAAAAATTGCAAAAATAGGATAATAACCGCCGGAAACCGCTCCCCCGCAAAAAGCCACTTAACGAAACCTCCGGCAAAAACCGGCTTTGCCATATATCAAATACCGTCTCCGACGGACTTTGATATTTTTCGCCTCCGGTTTCTATGGCTTTTTGCTCCTCCGCTTTTCCCGAAAATCTTTTGCTAAACCGCAAAAGCTTTTCCGAAAATTTCCGGCTCCGGGTGCAAATCAGCCGCCGCCGTCCGGCTTTTAAAAATCCCGCTTTGGGGCGGGACTTTTAAAACACACTTTTCCTATCGTCAAAGAGAGCAAGGCCTCCCGGCGGCGGCTGATTCCGTTAAAAGTGAAATAAATCAATAAAAATATTATTCATCGGGCAAACCGCAATCGTAACCGATCATTTGCCCTCCACATCTTGGACATACTTCAGCATCACATCCTTCAACATGATATTGGCCTTTTTTAACTTCACAATCATGGCAATTCCTTTTTTCGGTTTCTTTTGCCCAATCTATCGGCTTGCCAGTCTCGTCGAGGTATGGATTTCCCTTTTCATCAATAGCCTTTTCGTCTCCATACTTTATTCTTCGATATTTTTTCCCCTTCCAACTAATCGTTTTACATTTTTGAGCTTCTTCAAAATCATCCAAATAACTAAAATATCGAAATAAACTATATGATATTGTATACAAATCTTCCCTTGTTTTCACCGAACTAAGACGATGCAAATCTCCTGTTCTCATTTGGTGTATGGTGGCGAAGGTAGATGAAGCTTCTTTGCCAACCATATATGTCTTTTTCACTTTGCCTAATAAATTGGAAAAGTTTGGGCTTTTTTCTCCTGGTATGTGTCCAATTTTTTCAAGTATAAATCTTTGGATAACCGCATCAAGATCTAATATGTAGTCTTTGTCGGAAACCATTTTAAGATCCCATTTTCTAAACAAAACTTCAAAAAGATATCCATATTTATTTTTTATTCCCGTAGGGATAAAATCAGTCTGTGCATATTTCCCCAAAATATGTTTCCTCAAAAAACGTGAATGCGAATTTTCGAATCTTTCATCTACTAACTCTCTAAATACGGGGATTATTACATTTTGAATAATTACCCTCTTATTCTCAAGAGTGCAGGCATAATAATATAAACCCCTATTCAAAAGTAATTCCTGTAGGAGAGCATCTATTCCGCCAGTTCCGCCGTCAATGACAATATAAAAATAACCACGGCCTAAATAACGAAAATTTATTCGTACCGGTTGAGAATATTTTTTCCCGACCCTTTGAAGAAATTTAAAGAATTTTTTAGTTTCTTCCTTAAACTTAGTTTTTACTTTTACCCTTTGATCGTAGCCAGCCATACAATAATTTATCTCGTAAAATTTAATTCTAAAAACTAATCTTTTTTGCTAATTTCTTTGGGAGGAATAAACTCTATCCTTTCAACTTGATCTTTGTTGATAATGGAAATATTGTCGCCCTGTTTGATTCGGATATTGTCTTTATTCACCTTTAATAGCATTACATCGAAAATTGACCTTCTATTGTTTATGAAAATTAAATTAACCCGCGGTAATCGGGTTCTGTTAAGCGAATAAAATAGTGCTATCAAATTAAAGTTTATAAAAACAAGTGCTGCGGTCGAGATAAACCATTCTACATTGTTAGATTGATATTCAAGAATAAGAATATATGCATATAAAAAGGCAAAAAGATAAGTTATCGCGCTATAGTGAATGAGCTTAAGAATGGGGCTAGGTTCCTTAAATTCAATCTGGTTGTTCTTAGCTGTTTTAATCAAGTCTTGGATAAATGGAATTTTAATGCCATAAATCTTTTCCGTAAGAACATATATTATAATCAATAGCCATGCAGACGAAATAACTACAAATGAAGCTCTAAGGAAGTGAGGAGGAATAAACCATGTAAAATTTAGCGCCCCAAATATTCCTGACACTACGGGAATAAGCATATTTATAAAGAAGCCGATACCAGCTAACTCAATCTCCCAGTTCCGATCGTCCGTAAACGGTTTTTGGTCTGAAATAACTTTCCCATAAAATCTAACAAGAAAAGCCGCCACAGAGATAATAATGGCTGGTGTTATTAAATTCGATGCCGAAATTGCGATTTCCATATTGCCTTATTCTTACTACAATCGGCAAAGAAGTAAAGATTTACCTCAAAGGCTATTCTTTTTTATCCTTAAAGCTTTCCGCCTCCTCATCAGCCATCAAGTTTTTGGATCGTTCTGCGCTTTCCCGCTCGATCTCTTCCCTGTTCCGCATATAATCCGCACCGATCCCGACTTGTCCTATAAGAGAATTGAAGGTTTCTTCATCCCATTGATCATCGGCATAGCTCATAAATTCCCAAGGATATGGCACGGGCAAGGTGGAAATGCCAACAATGCCGTTTTCCGGCTTGTTGGCGATATAACAGCACTGTCTCGGAACTTCCTGCAAGAGCTGGATGTTTATTTCCCAGCCCGGAACATGGCGATATAGCGGCCCCATCAGCTCCTTTGCCAACAATTGGGCATCTTCCCGATTAACTCGAAAACAAGCTTGTATCCCGCAGTTGGCAAGGATTGAATCCCGCAGATCATCGGAAAGCTGGCTCAAATTCTGATGAGCCAGTATTAGGGAAAGTTTGTATTTTCTGGCTTCGCTCAATATCTCGATAAAACTGTTGGTGGCAAAATTCTGAAACTCGTCGATGTAGAGATAAAATGGCTGACGTTTCGTTACCGGCAATTCGTCGCGGGAAAACGCCGCCATCTTGATCTTGCTCACAAGTAAAGCTCCCAAAAGGTTTGCACTATCGCCGAGCCTACCCTTATTCAAATTAACCAGCAGGATTTTCTTGTTGTCCATTATGTCGCGCAGGTTGAAAGAGCTGTGCGGCGAGGCGAATATCTGACGGATCGCCGGATCGGAAAGAAAGGCGTCAACCTTGTTGAGTGTTGATTCCATCCATTCGCGCCAAGTGCGGACGGAAAGCGATTCAAAGTATTTGAAACGCTGGCGGCAAGTTACGCTTTTGACGTTCTGTAAAATCTTCTTGCGGACTTCCAGCTCGGTTAAAAGCAGGGGCAACTCGAGAAGCGTCAAATTGTTTTCCGCCAGCGCAATCAAAGAATTGCGCATAATGTCGGCCATCCTTTCGCCCCAAGCGTCCGCCCATATCTTTTTAAATGCTTCTACTAATTGCGCCGCGAGGCGTTCCGGCGGAATGCCGTTGATCGATTCAAGCGGGTTAAAACTGGCCGTATTTTCAGGATCGGTCGGATCGATCAAAACGATGTCATTTTTGAAATCCTTTTGCGTCCAAAAATACAGCCAGCCTTTTATATCATCAATCAAATCGCCATGCGGATCGATCACGCCAAAACCTTCGCCTTGGATAATATCTTGAATGATAAGCGATTCAAGAAATTTTGACTTGCCGGAACCGGACGCACCCACGGCGTAAAAGTGAGTGCTCCGGTATTTCGTATCGATTCCCTTGATGTTGCCTACCAAGCCAGTGGTCGGGTTTAGCGCACCATCCACCCACCCCAAGCCCATCATGTCTTTCTGTATCGGAAACCGCCATAACGGATATTCTAAACCCGCCGCTTTTCCTTCCGGTAAAAGCGGCTCAATTTCTTTTCCAAGCATATTTTTAAAAAACGCCTTGAGAGGGGCCAAGGCTCGGCGGTTTTGTTCTTCGGCCATTTGCGTTATGCAAGGTTCAGAAAACCTTTTGATTTGCGGTCAACCTTTGAGAAATCAAAATTCACAGCATCGGCGATATTCTCCGATCCGTAAAGTACGCAATGGTGAACGGTTCCGGCGAACGCGCTCAACTCTTGCCTGTCGAAAAGATCCATATTGTCCATCGTAACTCTCCGCTTTGTGATCTTGTCGTAAAGCATTATCAAAAGATATACAGGGTATATCGTAAACACGACAAATCCGGGCATATTGGCCATAAATTGCATAAACTTGCTGGGTCGTTGGGTAAGATACCAGGCGATGAGCAGCTGCTTGCCGTACTCTTGGGCGCAGACATTGACGACATAGCCGTCGAAATACTTGCTCTTGATGATCAAAAACAGCCTGCCGTCGCCTTTTAATCTTCTGAACAACGACGGATAGACTTTTTCTTGCGCGACCGAAAGCGTGGGCGGTTGCAGTTCATCCAGCCGACTTTCGATCAGCTGGTAAAATCCCTGCTGGCGGCCTTGCGCGCCTTCGATCAAAACACTCCACTCTTCTACAATCTCACTTTCTTTTAATTTTGCCATTTATTTGTTTTACAAAAAAACGCCGTCGGCCTTTATTCAAGCAAGTGGCGCAAACTTTCGCCTTTTGCCGATTTCCAAATTGGCGTCAAAATGTTTTTGGAACTTTCCAAACTATACGACTTCTCGCAAGCGAACCAGAACATATCGCTTCCGGTTTCTTTCCCGTTCGCTTTGGCGGCGATTTGGCGTAAATTTTCAGCTCGCTGTTCGGAAATGCAAACAGTCAGGACGCGGAAAGTGGAAATGCCAAGTTTCCGCTTCTGCCCTCCTTCCAGCCGCCAATTCCAGTATCCTTTGAATTTGTTTAACATCCGCTCAAGCGTCATTGTTGAGCGGTCGGCTTCTAAGAAAAAATGAGTGAAATAGTCTTTGTCCTCGATGGTGAAGAAGGCGTCCGGCGCAATCGGTAGGCGTTCGCCTTCGCAATTAACGGCATCTATTAATCCCAAATCTTTCCATACTCGCAATTTTGACCTGCTGTTTTTCTCCAAGGCAACGCTTAACGCCGTCCGAAAACCGGAAATCATCAGTGAATGGCCTAAAAAAGAAACTCCTATTTCTCTTGATGATTTGGCCTTGATTGCCGATCCGTTGTTTTGAGAAACCAGCGCGGCTCCCTTCTTTCCAAGCGAATAAACCAAATATCCCGAAGGTTTGAAATATGAAAATTGCTGGATAGGCCGCTCGATGTAACCGGCTTGAAACAAATTAAGCAATTTTCTTTTAATCGTTCGCTCGGCTTGGTCCGGGCACAAATCAAGAATCTGCCGCGTATCAAGAAAGCGGTAGTCTGATAAAAGTTCTAATATTTTGAAGTCCGCCGAACCGATCCTAAACGTGGGAGGGGTTTGGCTCCTCTCGTATTTTTTGAATCTGTGTTTGGGCACTTTGAAAACTTTTGTTTATTGTAAATATCCGCGCTTTCGTTTATTCTACAAAACTTTTCATTTTTAGGATATATCCATTTATATTGGCCAGTTTGCAAATGGACAATAAGCGATTCCACTTCCAAGAGCTTGAATCTTGAATAAGTCTTTTTCCAGTTAAATTTAGGCCCCTTTAAAACAAAAACCGCCAGAGACGGTTTGAGTGCGTTCAACTTTTCAATTGAGTTCAGCCGGATCGATCCGTGATCGACCTCAATCCCGACCGTATAGCTTCCCTTTTGGGCGAATATATCAATCCGCCCCTTCCGGTTCCGCCAGACTTCTTTTTCCGTCCGGGCTTCATAGCCCAAACGCGAAAAATATCTCATTATGAGCCATTGAATCTGCAAATGGTGCGGCGTACGAATTTTTAGCAAATCCTCGACTAAATAATTCATAAAATTTATTATTTTTTCTCAATAATTTTATTCAAGACTGAAACCAATGATTCTATTGATTTTCTATACCTTTCAGTGGGACTTTCGATACTGAAACAAAATGCTTTTCCAGAATTTTTGACTGTAAATTTGAATTTTTGATATATATTTATTAAAACCTTTTGTTGCAAATACCCTTCTTTGTCCGGATATTTTTCCAGCCAGATAGGTTTTTCATTTATTATCTTTTGTCGACGCTCATTATCATCATTCAAGTCCGTGATCTTGATAAATAAATCCCCATACCGATATTGCGCGTCCGCAGGATCATCTATCGGAGAGAATTGATCTAATACTCCAAAATCCGAAAAGTCAGCAAGAATTGCTTTATCTCTTGACTCTTCCTTTGAGACAAAAACTTCGACCACAGGCACTTGCAAATCATCAATTTTCAATATCCCAAGATATCCTAATATATTATCGAATTTTGTCTTTGGACAATCTCTGTCATATCGGGGAAGAAATTGATCTGCTTTTTTCACATAGTCGTACTCATAAAACCTACTAAAAGTTTGTAACAAAACAGGATTAGTAAATTTATTATTTTTTAACTCTTTCTCAATTTCTGATATTATATCCTGCTTCTGAACATTTTTTTCATCGCCAGCACCGTTAATCATCGCTTCGAAAATCAATTGGTCTTCCGATCTTGCCATACCTTCTCCAAAATTATCTCCCCAACCAACATAACTGACGTGCCAATCTTTTATGAATGCGGCTTTTTCGCTGATCTGATTATAGCCCCATGAAGGATATTTTTTCTTCGGAACTTCGTTGGTTGAATCGTTATAAGCATTCAAAGCAATAAGCAAGGGACGAAGATGTCCAGATTGTTTAAAAGACTTTTCAACTTTATCCTTGAATTCGTTTAATTTTTCAGGATCAACTTTCACGGATTTCAAATACTCTTCTTCGTTTTTTTCCTGTTCTTCGTGCGCTTTTCTAAGAATCTCTTCCAAAGCCGCAATTTTGCTTATTGCAGCACCGTCTAAAACAAAAGCCCACTGGCTTGGTTCCGAATTAATCGAATCCAAAATAGTCATCAAATTCTTTGTTCCCGATTTTTCTTCTGAAAGAAAAGCAAGGTTTCTACTCGGTTTTATTTTTATTTTATTAATTTGTTCTTCATTCTGATTTTTTAGAATTCGTAAAGTCATTACACAATAAAGCCTGTCTAATTTTCCCTCAACATCAATCCAATGGACTTCGCCATCAGCTACCACTTCCCAATCATCCCAACCCCAATGTTCTTCGGTCTCAAAATTTCTTGAAGCATCAAATATTTCGGTCAAAGAAACGACATCATCAGAAATATATTTGGCTACGGCTTCAAAAAAATCCTTTAATTTTGCATTAGCTTGGTTTTGATTGAACTTGTCGAGTATTTTAGCCGCAAGACCAAAAAAGACTTGTTTTTGGGCCAATTTTATTTTTTTCGCCGATATTTCTTTTGCGTGTTGCCTCTCAAGCTTTATTTGAATGTCTTGCTTTTCTTTTTCTGACCGGGACCATTTAAGGGCACTTTCAAGATAATCCGCGTTTGGATGATCATTTTTAGGATCAAAATGTCTATATAATCGCGAAAATTCTTCAGCGATTTTGACAAAAGTTTTCAAATCGCCGCGATCAAATGCGGCTTTTAATAAAGACTGAAAAATACGAAAAATATATATAGCAAAATCTTCATATTCTTTTAAATCTCCCACACCTTCTTCGCTATTAAATTGTGGCTCAATATATAAATCCGATAGCTCCTTTAAATAACGCCAAGATCGTTCGATCATAAATGATTTCAGCTCGCCGTCAGGCTTGTCCTTTGTTAAGAAATAAAGAAAAGTCGAATAACTAACAAATTGCTGGAATAGATAATGATCTCTTGCTTGTACTGCTCGAATGGCGATAGAAATTGGTAAAAAAGCAATATCTGAAATCACATCCCTATTATCGGTTGATGACGCAACAATGAGAAGCTCCCTGATATCCCTTTCAAGCCATCTGACCTCGTTCCACCCGTCAAAGATATTACCTCTTTCTTTTTTAGCCTGTTCAGAACTAAATCCTCCACCAAAATCATGCAAAGTTTCCAAAAATGTTTCGGCTAGATCAAGATAGTTTTGTTTTAAGCTATCTATTGATCCAAGGGAAACAGACTTTATTGCCGTTACGAGAATATCTTTGATCCCCTGTAACTCTTTGCGGAAAACTTCCGAAGCTGGATCGGATTTTTTAAAACGAAAAATATGCTTAGCTCGATCTTTAATATAACTGATAAGGGATGGATCAATAGCAAATTCTTTTGGCAAAGCTAATATTGCCTTACTGTCTTTCGTAAAAATTGTATCTGGCGGTAAATATTCTCCGTAACGTTTTAACAAATAAACTTTTCTGACCTTACCTGTACCCTGAGAGAATTCGACACCTCCGCCCCTTCTTGTGGCTTCTTGTAAAATATTGCCTTGATATATACTAAAGCCCATTTCTTTCGCCTTGTTTTCGAGGTATATAGCCAGATTATTCAGTTCTGTAATATTAATATCAGAAAGCCAACCTTCCTTTTCGCTCTCAATAAAATCATATCTGCCAGCTTCTTTATCGAGCCAATTTTTTGAAAAAGTGTATTCCATTTTCAGCTCCTTGTCAGAGCCGATCTTATTTAGCAATATCCCATTACCGATTCTTTCTCTTACAGAATCGAAAACAATCCTTTTTAAACGATCCTTGAAAAGCTTCTCGCGATTTTTCTCACAAAAGGCAGGATCAATAAGAATGCGAATGGTTTGAGCAAAAGACCAAATTATTGCCATGGCAAGAGCAATCGGTAGCAATAAACTAAAAACCGCCATTTTAAACCAGATAAAATTCAAAAGCGACAATATTGTGAATACAACTATCGGCCACAAATAACTGCTGGCCAATATAAATTTTTTTTGCTCCGTACTTTTCCACCCGTCCCTGATGGTTTCCGCAATAAAGATAATCAGCGCAAACGCCATAGCAACAAATCCACCGATAATTGCAATAACATTCGATAAATCTGCTATCTCGATACTTCTAAGAAGGAATTCTCGAAATTTGTCTATATCCAAAATATTTCCATAATTAACATCCGGATGCGTAAAGAAAAAAATAAATACGAAAACCAATAACATTAGAGTAAAAGAGGCTACGGAAGGAAGATAAAAAGTTTTTGTATCAGCCGGTAATTTGAATTTAAGATAACGATGAACGATTCCGATAGCATCAAATAAACAAAGTTTTATTTGATTTAATAGCCGCGGGAAAATTTCCTTGTTAAATAAACTGCCACGTTTATTATCCTTCTTCCCAACTTTCAACTTCTTTTTTGTCTCGGAAATATCGTTTTCGATCAAGACGGAAAGCCAGCCGCTATTCCATTTTTTATATTCTTTATATATCCATATGACTAGCCATATGATGAATAATAAAATCAAAGAGTATAAAAAATACAAATTCGAAATTACCGTCCAAAGAATACTCAAAAAACTGCTAGATGTTTTAATTATAAAATCACCAGCAATTTTCAAACTATTAATAATATTGTCTATGGTTTCTTTGGAAACGGGCATTTACATCAAAATGATTATTTAATAATTTTCTGCCGCATGGTTCCTACATTTTACTTCTTTTTTCCCGAAATTAATTACTAAATTTGAGTATAAAATCTGTAATTTTATTTTTTATTTCCTCGCCTGAAAATCGACTGCCGTCAGGCCGAAAGGCTTCTATCCTAAAAGGGTCATATTGCGACTGTTTGTAAATCTTGAAAGTATCCGAATTTCTTTCGTCGTAACGTTCAAAGTATTGACCTTCATCAAATTCCCTTCCCTTTCTTCTCATACGCTCTATAGCGGATAGTTTACAATTTTCTTCTGTTCCCCATAACAAAATGGGAATTACTCCAAGTTGTTTTAAGGAATCTATTTTCTCCGATGTAATTCGGTACGTGGTCGGAAATGAAACAATGATCCCTTTATTTTCAACTTCGTAGCGCTTTTTTAGCTCATCCAATAAATATTTAAAATCTACTTTTAAAAAGCTTTTATCCCACTCCAAAGGAAAACCGTAAGCCGCAAAAGTGTTCTTACCGTTATTATCCGTATCAATTTTTAATAATGAATACCCGTATTCATTTTTGATCAAATTGCAATAAAATGACTTTCCTACTCCAGATGGACCAAAGATGAAAATAATCGATTCGTGCATATTTATTATTTAGCGGAATTATTTTCAAAAGTCTGATCAAATTCTTCCGGACTGATAACTGTGTCAAAAAGGCCAACATCCTCTCCTTCGTGTTTATTAATACCGGCGTATGTTAAACTCGCATCCTCGTATCGTTTAAATTTATAAACTGCGTCATTCATCAAGGCATTATTGAAAACACCCATATTAACAAGTAATCCAAAATCTTTTTTTGTTATTCCGGTAACTTTTTTGAATAATCCGGGCTCCAATTCAGTAATTACGTCTTTAAGCGCTCTTTCCCGATAATCAGTAAGATACATAAAAACAGGAATACGGGTTGCAAACTTTATTAATTTTTCTTGTATTTGCTTTCTAAGGCTTTTATATTCTTTTTCTTCTTCGGTGAGCTCTTTTTTCTCTTTTTTAGACAACACTTTATCGTTTGCTTCCTTTTTTATTTTCTCAACAGATTCGGATTTATTAATAATGGTTTCGATATCTTGATTTAAATTTCTAAAACCCTCAATACTCATAAGAGCATCCATCGCCGCTTTGTTATCCATCAATCGCTTGAGCGTATTATTATCTACGTTCACAAGCAAAGCGCTTTCCCAACGTCGAGCAAGCAATGTGGCAGTAGTTCCGCTCATCGCCATATCCAAAATCCCCGCTGCGTCCACTTGTTCCATCGCAAATCCATTATAAGCAAGAACCGGAAGAAAACTTATAAATTCAGCTACTTTAGTTTCCGGATTCGTTTCGTTCACATTGAGGCGACAGCTATATTCTGCAATTTGTCTCAGAGCTCGATTAGGGGCAAAGTCAAAAACATAGCATTCGTTTTTGATAACCTCTTCTTTATTCGGTGATTTATTGTCTGGATTTTTAATAGTCCATGGCGACTGAACGCGGAAAGCGGCTTGAAAATAAGTCTCAGGCGTAGAACAACTGCGAAGCATAAAAATACCCGTCCATGGCTTAACTGTCACACCAGTTAGAAGTTTTCCGCAGGTTAATGTGATGGTTTTTGACTCTAACGGATCGTCCATCGCTTCTAAAACTGGTGGCAATGCTTTCATTCCTATACCGGCGTTTTGGCCTGCTGCCACAATTATTTCGCAATCATGATAAAATATATTTTGTTTATTTTTCAACAAATTACGCATTGCATAACATGAAGCAACTGAAGGCAAAAACCAAAGCGTATGATTAAGCACATTTAAAAGCTTGGTATGAGAATAAGGCATTGGTGGTTTCTTGGCGCCAAGTTTCAAATTATCGATTGTTGTTTCTTGAAAAGACCCGCGAATCAAATCAAGCCATTTTTGTACCTCATCCTCATATTTGAACTTAGCTTTTTTGTCTTTTCCCTCGGCCGTAAAAAATTCATTTAAATCAAATTCGTTAAATTCACCCTGCTGGGCTATTTCTACGATTGAATCGGGAAGCTGATAGGTCATCATTACCATACGCGGTAGCGATGCATATGGGTTTGAACCATCCTTTTCATTCCATGATTCTTTTGCTCGTTGTTCATCAGAATAAGTCCAGTTATATATTTGTTCTTCAATAAATTCACCAGAAGCAATTGCTCTAAACGGCGTTCCTGAAAGATATAAATATGCTTCCGTTTTAATCGGCAATATTTTCTCATCAAAATCTTCTAAGCCTTTACCTTCGGCAAATTCTTTTTCTTTTTTATCTTCCGCTTCAAAAAGTTCTTTAGCGTTTTCCCGCCACGCGCCATAGTGATATTCATCAAAAACCACGCAATCCCATTTTGTTTTATGAACCCATTCGTTCTTAGTCTTTACACCTCCCGTGCTTTTGTTTTTTCCTAAATAGTCTTGAAATGACCCAAAACAAACAAATGGCTTCTTTTCATCAATATCTTTATGCCAAAGCGTATCTGGCGATGCAGAAACAAACTGCCAACCTGGAAAATCAACGTGTTCCTTTAGATCATCGTTCCACGCGCCCTCAACCGCCGGTTTAAAAGTCATTACCAAAATTTTGGTCCAGCCCATTCCCTTTGCTAATTGATAAGTGGCAAAAGTTTTACCAAAACGCATTTTGGCATTCCACAAAAAATGAGGAGTTTTATTTGGATTTTCTTTTTTATAATTCAAAAAATAAGTAGATGTCTTTTTTATAGCTGCTTCTTGTTCTGGGCGCATTTTAAAATTCAGACCCCTAATTTCAACGCTAAACTTCCTCTCCCTAATATTATTAACAGCTGATCGTAAATCTTTGACTGAACACTGAAACCACTCGCCATCCCCTCTTTTGATACTGCGGCGACTCAAATGCTGGTGCACTTCGTGGTCTGTAAAAGTCGTACCATCATTCCTGATAGCATCTTCAATAAAAATAATCCGATATTCTACTCGACTTGTTTGTAATTGCTCGGCAACTCTCTCTTGGGCATTGCGAACAGTATAGCCAACCTTAATTAACCCTCTATGCGAATCCACGCCCACCAGCTCGTAGGCGTATATCGTTGGTTTTACATTCGGTTTCTGTGGAAAAAAATCTTTGATCATATTACTTTATTCGAGAGTCTATAAATTCCCACTCTTCATCTGTAATACCCCATTCTTTCCTTAATGCTTGGTCGGTATATTCACCCTCATACCTTCCTAAATCTGGAACAAAAACAAACTTCTCTTTTGTAACGTGCTGAGAAACAACCGTTTGAAGTAGCAAAAATCTTACTATTTTAGTAAATATGTACGATCTAAACGATATAGCTTCTGCTTTTGTTGGGAAAACTCCAGCTACTAGCCAGGATTCAGTGCAACATTCCCCGGGCTTTGCTATAACAGTATTTCCTTCGTAATAGAAACCTACTGGCTGAGAAAAATTTGTTTGGCCAGCTATAGGTGCCGGAGGAATAAGTAATTTCCACTTTTCGAGAAGATTGTTGGCATCAGTAACATCCGCTTCATCTGCATACTTCAGTCCAATTTTTTGAGTAAACCAGCAAGGTATACCTTTTTTCTTGGGTTGGTAGTTTGTTGGTAACCCAAAGGGCTTTCTTGAAGAAACTAATTGACTAAGAGTCTTCCCACTGCTAGTTTTCTTGATTACTTTTTTAATGATAGGGATAGCCCTACTATGCCTTATGAAAGTATCAAATTCGTTCAATGTCCTAACAATAGAAGTCCTTTTGTCGCCAGATATATTTATCACTTCGCACAAACCAATATTGTCTCTATCCCATAAAAAATAACAAATACCCCCAGCAATATCGACACCAGGGAACACCTCCGATGAATTCTCAAAGTCAATCAGCTTTCTTGTCCGAACATCATTCAGCATCTCAATCCTGAAATCATCCAAACCCTTTCCGCCTGCGTACCACCTCGCAGGTATAATCATCGTAAGAAAACGCGGATTCATCTTTTTTGCTTGGCGTACGAACAAGTGATATAGCGGCTTAGCGCTTCTACCAAAACCACTATCACTTATTTGATAGGGCGGATTGCCTATAATTACATCAAATTTCATATTTTTAAGTTTATCAGGTAAATTATTGTGAATAAATTGATACGCATGAGTTTCAAGCCCTTCTTCGCGCTCATATTCCGACTGGCTGGCGCCGCAAAACAAACATCTGCCATTTTTCCAGTCGTGGTCTATTGTATCAAAAAATATATTGCCCTGTTCGCTATTAAAAACATTCGTAACCGAATATTTTCCGTTAGCAGTTTTTGAACAATATAAACTGCGACGAGAAAGAAGCGAAGTAAGCTCGGTTATTCCTATCCCAAAAAGTTGATTTTTATAAATGTGATCTAAGCGTTTTTGAACATCCGGTATCCGTTTTTCCAGACCTTCTATTAATCTTTTTGCAATCTCTCGAAGAAAAACTCCGGACTTACATACTGGATCAAAAAAAGTTGCATTTTTATCGCTCCATATTTCTTTTGGAAGCAAATCCAATATTTCGTTAGCTAACTTCGGTGAAGTAAAAACCTCATCGCTGCTAAGATTTGCCAAACAAGAAAGAACGTCGGGATTGTAATTATCTTTAACTTTCATAAGTATTAAGCGATAAATAGTGGGTTAACGGAAACTCTTTAACTGGCATCGGCGAAAAAACAGCTTCTCCGGTATCTGAAATTTCTTTTTTTGAAAATAATGTTGGCCTATTCGGATCAAAATCGGCCAATTCGGCGAATCTAAAATCTCTTCTTTTTACCATTCCGCCTTTCACTAAAGACCATTCTGAAAAAGTTATATAATCTTTGCTATTTACGCTTCTCAGGGTAAGCGCATCTCCATGCAAAATATTTCTTCTTAGAACAAAAAGAACACTTTCCCTAAATTCATTTTTACATGCATTTCTAAAAAGTTTAGTGTAATCGTCGTTCAAAATATTATAGAGACGATCAACACAAGTTGCTACATTATCCGGTAAAATTTCAACCCCGTATATACTGCTTACTGCCGACAGTGCCATTCGTTCAAAATCAGGTTGACTCGATCCATACTTTCTTTTAACTATAAACAGTTTCCTTTCTAATACAGGAGCCAGAAAATTTCCAGTTCCACAAGCAGGCTCAAGAAACCTTGACTCTATCCTTTCCGTTTCATTCCCAACTAAATCAAGCATCGCATTTACTTCTCTTTCTTGAGTAAATACTTCGCCATGTTCCTTAACTCTCTGTTTTGAGATAACCGGATTGGTTTGCTTATGCTTTTCCATATTATATGTTCGTTCAAATTACCATTTTCAACACCTTTTTTCAATTCAATATTTTCCAAAATTTCGCGAAGCCTACTGGCTTCGATTTATATATTTATATTCAAAATACTTTCCCCTTACCCCCACCTGCGGCTAAAATGCGTTGGCCTGCCCCAATTCGAGCCCGGCTGCCCCCTTGCGAGCGCCGCCCTGGAAAACCGCAGTTTGGAAGGGCAAGCGAAGCTCAGTCGGGGGTCGGAAACTGTCATTTGGGGCTGGCTTTTGGTATCCTTAACTCATTCAGGGTTTTCTTGAAAATAGATACAGACTTTTTCCAGCAAACACCACATATCACGACTAAGTGCAGAAAAATCGCCCGGCCCGCCTTCGGCGGGCGTTTGTTTTGCCCGGCTCTCCCCTTGATTTTGAAGGTAAATCCACGGCGATTTCAATTCCACGGCGAATGTTTGGTTATGGATTTTAAAACTTGCCCTTAATGCTTCTGATAAATTTATCCCTATTTCTGCCCACTTCAACATCAACTAAATAAAATCTTCCCGAACCTATCAGCCAAAATATTTTGTCGACGGTATAAGCATCTTCTCCTACCGCTTCGGTCATTTCGATTATTGATTTATAAACTTCATAAGACTCCTTTGACTCAGACAATCCGAGTTGATGAAAAATTTCGATCAGATGCACATCCGGCTTTGGATAATCCCTATATCCCAACTCCTTTAAAAAATCGCATGCTAAAGCAAGGCCATAACCTTTAATTTCTTTACTCAAGAGCATTGGCAAGGCGGCCTTCGTATATTTATTGCGAGAAAAAGTTTTTATAAAACTATCGAAATCATCTTTATCTTTAAAAGTCGCCATAAAATAACTGCCGGAAATAATACCTTCCGAAAATTTCCGCCACAAGCTTCTTTTTCCTTGTATATTTTGTAAATTAAATCTGGTTTTGAATTTTTCCAGCAATTCGTCGGCGTTTTTATATTCGGCGAGAATTTTTTTCGGATCATATCCAAAAAGAATATCCCTCATTCCATTTTCTCTCTTGTTAAATCCTATAACCGAAGCCATCATGTTTCGATTCGACAATGATTCAATTAATCTAAGCTGCGCATCCTGTATATTATCGAATTTCGATTTAAGATTTAAATGCTGTTCCAAAATTGAACTACTCAATTTAGGATTTTTGGCCACAATATCATCAAGAAATGATCGCGCCGATTCGAATACAAATTTATATCTAGCGGCTTTGTCCATTATTTTATTAAATCATCAACGCCAACGCTCAACGCATTGGCTATTTTTATTAATGTATCGATTGTAGGATTTGGATTTGTCCCAGACTCAACATTAACTATGGTATTCAAAGATAAATCGGCAAGCTTCGACAGCCTATCTTGTGATATGCCTTTTGCTTGTCTATGTTTTTTTATATTTTCACCGATTTTCGAAGGCTGTTTTTCGTTTGACTCCACTTTCATAAGGATATACTATTATAATGTATCTGTTATTATGTGCAGTTTAATAAGCACCTATTAAAATGATAGCCCATAATAACTTTTTTCTCAATCTCTATGGCAAACCCTAAATTCTATCTTTACGCCCGAAAATCTACCGAGGACGATGATCATCAGATAATGAGCATCGAGGCTCAACTTTGCGAGCTTCGCGAATTTGCTCGTAAGGATGGCTTGAGCGTCATCGAAGAGATCACCGAATCCAAAAGCGCAAAGATCCCGGGCCGCGAAAAGTTTGGAGAGATGATGGCAAAAATCGAAAAAGCGGACGGCGTGGGCATTTTGGCATGGCACCCAGACAGATTGGCGCGAAATAGCATCGACGGTGGGCGGATTATATACCTTGTGGACACCGAAAAGATC
>Ga0172381_10002260_pt1 | contig 21490 bp, 23 predicted proteins | sample Leawel6488metaG_FD_119754 | JGI IMG/M metagenome (GOLD analysis project Ga0172381, IMG submission 119754) | Leachate microbial communities from a municipal landfill in Southern Ontario, Canada - Leachate well 64-88 metaG | ecosystem: Engineered > Solid waste > Landfill > Unclassified | place...
ACATTATTTGAAAGATTTGCAATATCTCCTGTTACTGTGTTTTGTCCATAGATGTAAATACTTGTAACATTATTTGAAAGATTTGCAACATTAAATCGTAAAGCTCCATCTTCGCATCTAAATCTAATATTTGTACTCTCACCTAATTCAACAAACCTGCAATTGTAAGTACCTGCGACTGAATAAATATTAGTTAAGTCCGAATTTAAATTAAATGTTGTTAAAATACTATATTTACCGTCGCCCCAATCCGCTAATATTCTTTTTGAATTATTAACATTTATTGTCAATGTTGTATTATTCGATGTAGGAATATTTTGAAACTCAAATATATCATATCCTTGAAATTTTAAAGTATCAAATATTTTATTGCCCTCGCCCTCACTCACTCTAAAATTTAATAATTGTTCCGAACCTGCAAAAAATTGCAAATCGTTTATTTTTTTTGCAATTCCTGTTAAAATACAACTCCGCACATTGAATGTTGCATTTCCTGTAATTGTTTCAGCTGTTTGATTTTCTACATTATACACCTTTATAGTATCTGAAAAAGCAATAGCATCATCAACAATTTCAATAGAGTTCTCACTTGCTAATTGCAAACAATTACTTTTTGTCAAAACCGCATGATTTTCATTTCCTGATTTATCCAGCAATGTCAAACCATCAGTCGAAAACTTATCCGACCAATAAGCTAAATTATTCGTGCAGGGCCTCAAAACATTCAAAGCCCCTCTAAATATTGTATTACCTAAAAATACGGTTGCCATTATACCACCTCCTTTAAGTTAGTTTGCTTCATTAATATCCCTTTTACACTACCACTTGCTAATACTATTGAATACAATCTAAAGCCAACCGGGAACTCTAAAATTTCTCCTGTTCCTAAACTAACACCATCCCATGTGAAGTTTCCAGCTTTATCGGTATATTCGTATATCTTACCGGTATGTAAATCTTGCACTCGTATAGTAGTTATTTCGGCTCCATCCTGTCCACCTACCAATGTACAAAAATCAATAGTTGGTGTTACTGAACCCATTATCATAAATGAACCATAATTACCTACCAACCTATCATTACTTTGTTTTTCGCTCGATAAATTCATTTTAATCCCTCCCGTTTATATTTTAAATTTTATTTACCACAAAACATTTAATTTATCCCTTTTTTTAAATCTCATCTCAATAGCATCAATATCATCTAATTTTACTCTATCGAATTTACCATTTAATCGTATTGACGAATTATAATTAGTAGTTAATCCTAAATGATAGCATACATCGCCTAAATATGTATCTTCAATCCCCCAAATATGTTGTATATCAGTTGGAAATAGTTCATTTTGAAATTCTATTATTTTGTCAATAGCGTGGCGTTTGAAAAATATACCACAACTATAAAAACTATTGATTACTTTACCGTAATCATCTTTAGATTGTCGATTGTCCCTAAAATCATTTTCTAAATACAATAATTCTATATCATACTTTGAACTCTCTAATTGTTTCAAGTCTCCCGATATTAAATATCTATCGCCATCTAAAAACAACACATCATTATTAAGAGTAAATGATAATCCTAAATTTCTTGAATATGATGTTTGTCTTCCCACTAAATCCTTATCTGTTTGTATTACTGTTTCTTTTAACCTATTTAATTTATGTACTGAATCATCTTTGCATCGGTCACATACCCATATACGTTTATAAGGATATTTAATTAGAGAGGTTAGCATATTATTTATACTATTTCCCTCATTTTGACCGATTATAACAATGTTTATATTATTTTCTTTCATTATATTAATATCCTTCTGTGTACATAACTCCATTCCAATACAGAAAATCATAAAATGCTTCAACACTACTGATTGCACCAGATCCAGAAGTACTTGTTAAATAAGAATATAAATATCTTGAAAATCTTCCATCAGTACTATTATAACCTTCACCTGTTGCATATTCTATATTTCCTGAAATAGTTATTCTTCGACCATTCATTGGTTGATGGTCAAATTGAACCCCATTTACTTTTTGTTTAGTAGTTGTTTCAATACTAATTATTTTTGTATTAATTGGTACATTAATTATCATATCAGTAATAGCACCTACACCTGTTCCAACATAAGTTGATACATTAGCATCAGTTATTGTTAATATTTCTGCATTTTGTTGAACCGTTTCCAATGCAACAAATCGAGTATCTCCACCATGTTTTGTTGCTAATACATTAATATTATCAATTGTATATGTTGAAGCTTCTGAAATATATTGATAAAGTTTACCTGTCTCCAATACAGCAAACATTCTTGTATTATTAGAATAATACAAACTTTCACTCACTTTACGTAATATTTTAATTTTATCAGTTGTGTTTCTATCCCAATCTATTATATTTAATGTAACATTTGTTGTTGAATACACTAAATCAATATTATGTAAACTGTTTATGTTAATAACTGATTTATAAGGTTCTATATAATCATCTGCAAGAAAAGTTAATTGCCCATTGCTAAGTGCAGTATCACAATTAACACCATTAAAATAAAAATTATTAAAAATATTATTGTATAAACTCAATATTGTTATAGTTCTATCCTTAAATGTTGTTATATGCGAAAAAACACTGATTGAAGTATTTTGAGAATTTGAAAAATTAAATGTAATATCGTTATTAATATTTATTTTCACATCGTTATAAATATTTATTCTTCTTGCCGATATGTTAAGTATTGAATCAAACTCAAAACTTAAATTTTCGGTTAAAAATATATTAATTATATCAAACCCCTCAAGTTGTAATACTTGATTAAACTCTATATTATTTTTAACATAAAAATTATTACTTGTTTGATTATTTACATTTTTTTGTAATATTTTATATCCATTTGCTCCGTCTGATTTTATCATTACATAAGCATCTTCATGGAATAATTGTATAGATACTTGTCCATCTATTGCTCCTGCTATATCTCCTAAAGTTTTTATTGTTACACTACTTCCATTTAAACCTTTTGTATTTATAAAATATTCTGATGTATCCCCTGCTGTTGGATTAGGTAGATTCAAAGTGATATTTTCACTTAATCCTGTTACCCTATAATATTTGAAAGGTTCTATTAATTGAGTAGAGTTTATTTCTATATAATCATTAAAGCCAACAAAATCTGCAAATAACCAGTCTCTACGTTCGTCCCAGTCCACCAAAGGCTCTTTTTTGCCATCAAGCTCTGTCAAAGCTCCCTGTACATTGTCTGCATTTAATGTTGATTCGGAATTGTCATAAGAAACAGATATAGCATTCAATGTGATATTTGCAGCATTTACCATTGTTGAAAAATAAGCCGGTTCTGATCCTTCAAATTTTGTTGTTAAAGTCGGTGTTCCCGAGCCCGAGGTTTTCGCCAATAACTCTTTCATTACTAATCTTTCTGTTGCCTCAAATGATAATTCATTTATTGGAATATTCACAATGAAGTTTTGATAAGTGTTTAAACTTATAGTGAATATCGGCGATTCATTTAATTTTGTCTCAACTCCTTGAGCATCTCTTTTATATATTTCATATTTTGCTATCACATTTGCTTGTACACTTGAAGTTTTCCGACAATTAACATTGAATGTAATATTGCCTTTTTCTATCAATAACGGTGTGTCTATTTCAGTTGCTGCATAGCTTCTAAATACACTCATTGTTTCAGAAGTGATATCAGCCGAAACTTCCTCTATTGTTAGAGGAGAATAGTCTGCATCCTCTTTAGATGTTACCAGTTTTCTATACCCACTTATATCAGATGTTTCTTGTAAGCTGAAAAAATTTACAGTCGCATTTTGTAACACTCTCGGCCTGTTATCTTCAATATGATATAACTCATTGAATATACTCAATGTAAATCCACTATCAACGTTAGATATTACCTGTGTATTTTTGTCTCCTATTAAGCTTCCATCTGTTGTAGTAATAACTGCTGAACCATCTGCTATCAAAGAAAATACACATCTTAACACCTTTTCATCACAATCACACGCTGGAGGTAAGGTTATATTTATAGTACCTCCATTGGTCGGAACTACTGCATATATTACATTATTTTCTACTCCATCTGTATCAAAACTTCTATCCTCGGTTATATACTCTATATTCCAAAGGTCTCTATTATCAGCAATTATAGTGTAACCATCTAAACCTAAAGCTTTCAATTTTAAAGTACCGCCCTTTGTTGGTATTTTTACTAAGCTTTTGCCATCTATTACCGCTGTGCCTCCCTCGGTTGTTAATGTTAATTTATGAGTGTCTTTGAATAGTTCAAAATGATACTCTCCAGTATTTGTTGCACTTGGATTTGGTAAATATGCAATTAGTGGTTTTTCTGTTGCATCAAATTTGTAATACACATACGGCTTAACTGTTAATAAATCATCATTATGAAATTCAACACTTGAAAATGTTTTTGTTATTTCTCCTACACTTCTCAAATTAACCGCATCCAATGGATTTGTCGGATTAGGAACTTGTGGACTTTTAATAAATGTTTTTACTCCATCTATCACTTGGTCACCAATCAATCTCACAAATAAAGTGGCAAATAAAGCTTTGAAATTAAGCCATGTCATTATTTTAGACCCACCGACGTTGGGTTTACCAAATGCCAACCTATCGTCATCATTTAATACATCTACGTTTGTGCCATTAAATAGCTTGAAAAAACTCATATCTTAAAATTTATCTATTTGTAAATCTATTTTACCTGTTGTTAAATCTTCTCCCATATTAGTACTTCTATTAAATACCTTTATACCAAAATAATGTTCTGTTTCAAGTATTTGCAAAGATGTCATAATTGCATATTGAGTACTATTGTTCCGTAATTGTACATTAAATGAATAATTAAGGTCTTGTTTTCCACCTTGACTGCCTACAACTATAGGACTTCCATTTATGCAAATCCAATACTCCCCTAATCTACCTTGAAAAGTATTCTTATTTAATGTTACATTATCTTTAAATATTCCTCTATCTTTTATCTTTACTAAATCATTACCAAACAAACCTGCATATCTACCACTTATTGCTTGTTGTACTGCATCAAATAATTGATAACCATTAGCAACGTTATCAAATACGTCATTCGGTGTAATATTTGCATCTTTTACACACTTCCAAAAAAACTGATATTGGTCACTTCCAAATACTCTATTAAATAATGTACCATCATTAGCTAACTCACTTGAAGCATCTTTTAATGAACCTTTTGGATAAAGAATAGGATTTGATGTATCTATATTTGTTATTTCAGTAAAATTTTTCATTATATATAATTTATGTAATTGTAACTAAACATTTGTGTTGGCTTTAATGATAATATGGCGTGTCTAAATTCATCCTTTCTTGCATGTTCGACTTCTGCCATTTGCGGATATGTTTCTCCTCCTATAAAGAACGACCCTGCATATATGCTTATAATATCAGGATTTATTCCGTTTCCTAAAGCTTCATTGTCTATATCTGTATCTATATAATTAGCACATATTTCTGTATATCCTAATTCTGGGGCTCTTGCCTCATATTGTTGCGATTGCCCCCTATAACCACCGAATGAACTTACACCACATATCACATTTCCCACCTGTGCTTTTATATATCCACTTGCAAATCTATTCTCATGTACATATACATCAAAACCCATTGCTCTTAATTGTTCTTGTATATATGTATAATGTAATCTGTTTAAAATTCCATTTGGGTATGATAAACGTTGTTTTATTGCATCTATTCTATTTTGTAATGACGTTTCATTATTTGGTAATATTCCATATAGAACTTCATGGTTTATGACATCTTGCAAAGTGAAATTGGTATTATCCGGGTATTTTTGGTCTAATATATTTAATATATCTGTTATTACTCTTACTCTGTTTTCTATTCTTGCACCAAGTACTAAACCACTATCAGACTGTCCTATTTCCTCCGATATGTAGATATTTCCTTCACCATCTACATAATCAACTTCTTCACCATCTACAAAAGGAATTATTCCACCTTTTATTCCATCGTTTTCTGAAACTTTTGTAACATAAGACCAAGCTCTGCCTGTCGGATATAAGTCTTTTATTAATGTTAATATTTTTTGTCTTAATGTCATATCACAGTCCCATTGTTACGCATTAGGTTTAATAAAGGAATATCTCCATAGGTAAATGTGTAACTAAACACTGTATCACTATCTACTACCATATCAATATTTTGATATGTCGCTCCATTTGCAGATAAAACTCCCTGTATAGCTCCTATAAGCTCTCCTAGTGAAAGTATATCTTTCTTAGATGCTCTACTTTGTCCGCCTGCTACATAAGGACGTATCATATATATAAAATCTTCAATACTTGTTTTTAATTGACTTGCTAAAGATACATTTGATAGGTTTGTAAAATTTATATCAATATTTATATGATTAATCGGCAATATATTAATATTCCTAACAGACATTGGTCGTCTGCCTCTTTCTGCAATGTCATCGTATATTAATATACCTGTATCTGTATCTCTATCATATAGATTGTCTAATAGTTCCTGTGTTGGATAACCAATACTTTCTCCAGGCTTTGTATTGTTTTCAGTTGCTTCTACATATATATCAATATTATTCGGGAAACCTATTTGCATATAAGGATATATATTTCTTACTCTCGAATCTTCGCTTGCCCATAATCTCCAATCGCTTGGCGAGCCCCCTTGTGCTGTTATACGTTTAGAGTTTATTACGGCATTTCTGTAATCTTCTTCTGTTTCATCTGATACTGGTGCTACTACAACTTCTATTACCTCTACATCGTCATTTGCATCAGTCAATGGAGATATAGAGGTAAGTATTGTTCCGACCTCTAAAGATGCTTCTGTTCCAGCCGTTAATGCTCTTAATGTTATAAAATTCTCCCCTGCTGTTAGTGTTTCTTCGCCATCTAATATATATATATAGTTTTGTGATGCTATTTCTTTATCTATTACAAATTGAGTTCCCTCCGGTATTATAGTTGCCTCCAATGCTTCCACTTTTACTACATATTGCCCTTGTACTGCCGGAGCAATATCTCTTCCCAGCTGCATTATACCATCTCTCCGTAATTCAGATAATTCAGATTTGTTCGCATAGATATTGTTTTGTACTTGACTTAAAAGTAAGTATATTTCATAATCAATTGCTGCATCAACCTTACTATCCACTCTTACCTGTTCAGATAAATCATTTACTGATACTCCCAGTTGTGAGGCATAATCATTCAGTCTGCGTGTATATAGGTCGTTGAGTGTTGGTATCGTTATCATGCTAATATTATTGAATTAGTAAATTTATCATACACAAATGTTTTTGCTTCATTTTGTGTTTTAATTATAATCTCTACTCTATTTAGACCGGTATAATTAACATCTACATTAAAATTGCCTAAGTCTTTTAGTTTCTTTAAATCAGTTTCTATTGTGGTTTTAAGTTTCGCCTTGTTTGGAATAGTTAATGTCATCCCTCTCAACATTGTTTCAGTCTGTGAATTTGTCCAAGAATAACTGCCTGCTAATCTATCATTACCCCACCAATCGTTATTCTCTTTTTTTACCTTTGTTGTTGTTTGCTCTCCAACGTTACCTCCAAACAAAGCTATATATACATCTGTCCAAACAGAGGCGGTGGTTTCTATTTTACCACCATTTAATACTATACTCCCACCATTGCCGTTTTCTATTATTAATTTTCCATACATACTAATAAGTTTTTACAAATGACGGTACATAATTATCTACCTCCGCAAATACATCTTTTGTTGCGTTTTCTATTTCTGCATTTAATCCAGCCGGCATTGATACTTTTACATGAACCTCTTTCTTTTTTTCATTGTTCACTTCTAGCATACTCCTACTACCCTGCAAATATGATGGAATTAGACCTAAATCAAAACTTCTTGAATCCATACCACTTAGTCTTAGTCTTGCTCTTTGCTTTTCATTTTCCTCTTTCTTTTGTAAATCTAAAAGTTTATAAATTTCGGGGTTAGCTTTTCTGTCTAAATTTAGTATTGTTTTATCAATAGAATCTATTGCACCTTGGTACATTGACTTTTCTTCTTTACTGCCTGTTGCCCACTTTAAAAAACTAATAACAGATTTTACTGCTGACCATACCGCCATACTTACACCATACCAACGTTTTGCCATTAAACTAACTCCTTCCGAGGAGTCTGCTGTAATGTTTTGAAAAGCCAACCCCTGTTCTATCATAAACTTTAATTGCTTATTGTTTTTTACCAATCCCTCACGTATGTCCGAGCTTTTCATGTCTATCATTCTAAAAGCCCCTAATAATAATACTGCACTTGTTACCGCCAATGCTATAGGATTTGCCAATAATGTTGCCAATGAAATACTCATCATTACAACTTTTAATCCTACAAACAAATACAATAAATCTTTTGCGAATGCAAGTATTTGGTCTTTATTGTCTCTTATCCAAATTACACCCTCTTTTATAGTTTCAACAAATCGTTTTACATAATCTGTTATAAGCTCTTTGTTAAGTTCTACCCAATTTGCAATCTCCTCTACTATTTCGCCTAAATATTTTACTGCTCCTCCTTTAGATATTGCTTTTCCAATGTCAACCATTGCAAATGTCCATTTTGCACTCATCCATGACAAATTGTAATCCGTTGTTTGTTTTGCAGCCTCTAAACCACCAATGTAATCACGTTGTATCAGTTCAGTGAATAAGTGTAATACTTTATAGGTATCTACACCTCCTGTTTGCATCGCATCAAATAACCCTGCTATATCTGTACCAAACGCCTCTGCCATCAATCCGGGGGAACCCGGTAATGCTTGCGCCAACTGTAATTTTAATTCTTGCGACATTACTGTAGTCTTACTTAACATCTCTGAAAGTGCATAGAATATTCGTTCCTGTTGCTGTGCATCTAGTCCTAAAGTTCTAATGCCAATAGACATCTCACGATACATCTTTCTTTGTTCGTCAAATGTGTAAGTCCCTTTTACAATAGATGCTGAAAACCTTTTGTAACCCTCTGCGGCAACATCATAATTCAAACCCATTTCTAACGTTAGGTCTCTAAGAAATTTTATGTTCCTTTGCCCCTCTTCTGCCGACCCCGACAAGTGAGTTATTGCAGCCTCTACACCCTCTATCCTTGCCGCTGTCAAAACTGCCTCTTTTGCAAAACTGAAAGCTCCACCTATCGACAACAACCCCCCAAGTATTCCTAAGCTCCCTAATCTAAACCCACTTGTAATAGCTTTAAACTCCAAAAAGGATTTTTTCATGCTACTCATAGATGTTCTAAATTGTCTTGCCATTCTCCTTGAAGACTTAGAAATTCGGTTCATTTCACGACTTAACAAATCCCGACCTTTAAACACGACCCTTGCTGTTGTACCTGCTGACATTCTTTAAGTTTTTAACTTCTTATTGTTGTTTTCTATTCTTTCTGCCCACCAGTATATCCCTTTATAATCAATACCATCATCAAACATACTATCTAAAGTATCAGGTGAGTAATGAAACTCAAAACCTAATACTTCAATAACATTGTAAAAATCAAATTTCGGTCTATCTAGTCGGCTCTCATAAAAAGCGAGTTAATGGCTTGTAATACTTTTACATCGTAGTCATCCATCATTTCTATTTGCATACGTGTTTTACCACATCTACAAGCCAGCTCTGCATATACTAATCCCATTAAATCATCCCCATCCCCGGCTTTTATACCTTTCATGTTGTTTCTTCGTGTTCCTGCTGTCCATCTTTCTTGCATTACTATCTTATCAAATAGCAATACTCCTTCACGCGTTAATATAGGGAATCTTAGCTTATATTCTATCTTTCCGTTTTCGTTCAAGAATAATCTTTCCTTTTCTATTGCAGCTATACACTTTTCTCGTGTTGTATCGGCTTCCTCTTTGTAAGCTTCTTGTTCTTCCTTTGGTAAACTTTTAACAAACTCCAACTCGTCTTTATCCATTTCTGCAATAATTCTTTTGTCCATTGGTACTTCCAAATGTTCAAATATCCTATACAATTCTTCTATTGCGTTTTCTCTTGATATCATAATAATGTTTTTAAATTAATTCCAATTTACCCGACCCCGAAAATTTAACAGTCATTGTATGTGTTTGTGTTTCTCCATCAATACCTCCTACTACAGATCCTTTCCCTACTCTTATCTGCCCATTCATATACAAAAACCCGATAACTGCTTCTTTAGGATTTGTTGCCATATCTTGTAAATAGTCATGGTCCCCAGATTCTAATACTATTTTTCCCGATACTGACCACGGAATCCAATTCTTTTGATAAATTCTTTTTCCTGTTGCTGAAACATTTGTTTCTGTATCTGCATTTTGATAACCTCCTTTGATAATTGTAAAATCTTCGCCTGACTGTGGCGTAAGTAATCTACTTCCTAATTCGGGATGGTCTATTGATATTTGCTTTACGTCTCCTCCTATTAATTCCATATCTTTATTTGTTAAAAGTTAAATTGTCTTTCGTTTGTTGTTGCTAATACTCTAGCTGTACCTGTAATTTTCCCTTTAAAGGTTGTTTCAAAACGATTTGGATTTGATGGCGAAATATTAACAACTAAAGTGTTTTTAAAATGCTCTAAATCTGTCATTATTCCTGCATCTATCAATAAAGGTGCAAAATCATTTATCAAAATACCTTTCCATCTATCAACTGAAATTGTATTTGGTGCCGAGCCAGTAAAATCATTATTTACTAATGTTTTCCCTTTTACATAAATATTCAAGAATATGAAATAGATAAACTTAATATTGAAGTCTTTTATCAAATCACTTACCCATCTATATCTTACTGCTGTTTGTGGTTCGTCCGATGGATGATTGGTTGTAACAAAATCTATTATCTCATATTTACCTGCATTCAATTGAACCGTTGAGCAACCTAATTTTACAATTTGGTCTCTTTTGTTTACGTCTGCAAAGTCTCCTATGTCTTCTCCGACTGGCATATCCGGGTATGTCATACCTATAATATCAACATTAGGGGTTTCATGTGAAGTTTTTGCTTGTAAAACACAACCATTTGCCGCTGCTTCCCATCCTGTACCTTTTGAACCGGGAGATGGACAAAATACATTTGTTTGCTCTAAAGCTCTTGCATTTACTACCGTAGATATACTCGAAACGGTTTTTAATGACGAATCACCAAAAAATGCTAATAACGGTTTCCAATCATTTGCATCATATCTTCCTGTTTTTGTATCTGCTGTTCCATTAAACACTTCTATTGCATCCAATACATCCACATCTTGCCCAAAGCAATTTACTAATAATGTACTCCATTCATTGCCTATTTGAGCTAATGCACTTGTTATTGATACTTTACCTGTTCCTGCTGTTGTTGTTACAGTATATGTCAATCCTGCATTATCGCCATTGGTTTCTATCTCTATATTTATTTCATTTGAGCTTAATCCAACCCATCCAGCTGTAAATACTGCATCGTTAGTCGATAGTGTTCCTGTTACACAAGCTCCTAATACATTATTTACTGCATCAATCATTTTTTGAGATATTTCTGCCGCTCCATCTCCTTTTATAACACTAAAACTAAAACTTTGCCCATCTAAAGATGTTCTACCGTTCAATCTTATACTATGTGTGCCGTTCTTTGTTGCTGTTCCCGATATAGCTACTGTATTTATTGACGCTGTACCTCCAATTGGTGCATCAACTGGAATACAAATAGTCTCCATACTCCCTAAAGGGTTTCCGCCAAGCAACGGTCTCAATATTCTTGCAGCTGAATATAATTGAGATTTATACCCATACTCCTTCCCTATTTCTGAACAATTGGTAAAACTTAATTTGGATGTTGATACACTTTCATTTGCTGTTGATTTTTGACCTAATACTATTACTCGCATTGGTAAAAATGGAGGTGCCATTCCCTCTAAGTTGGCTTTCAGCTCATAACCTAGTACTGCTGAAACTCTATCTAATGATACTGCAAAACTTGCCATTTTTTTTTATTTTTTTTAATTAAAATTACTTATCCAAAACATACCAAACTCATCTTTACCTGTATTCATTAATGTATCAATTCCATCTATAAGCTCCAATTGTCTATTATCGTGTATTTCCATTATTTTTACATTCAAGTCTAATTGTCCGTATATGTCATTATTGAAATTGTCTGCTCCCCACGTTGGTCTGCCAAATCTCATGTTTGAGGTCTGTCTCCAACCTATTATATTATCAACTAAACCTAGTTTGTAATATATTGGATTTTGAATAATTGCGTTTACTACCCATAACATCCTATGCAGCTTTTGTGTTGCCAATGTGTCTCCTCTGTTTGTCTCGTCTGTCTCCGCCGACTGCCAACCCTCAATTAATATATTTAAGATGCCTTGTTCTTTTGTTGCAGACTTTACTTCATCTAAACTATTACTTACTATTGAAATATTAAGTATAGGTATTTCATCTTCAACTGGGTTTAAAAATCTTTCTTCATATACTTTATTCGGTAAACATGATAACTGAAATTCTAAACTATTGATAATTTCAGGGTCCGTTTCTATTAGTAGTTGATTATTTATTAAGTTTTTTTGATTTGCTATTTCATAAGCTAAAATGACAGCAACTGCCCTACGTACTTGTTCAAAATTTGATTCTCCAATTATGTAGTTTATTGATGTCATTTTATTTTAATTTTGTTATCATTACTCTTATTATTCCTAGTGTTGAATCAGGCTCCGGCTCTGATAGTATTGCTTTCACATCTCCAACTGCATGACTAAACTCTACTTTCCAACCTTGAATCCTTAATTTTCCATTTACTCTTGTTGTATATCCTAATTCATTTACATCTAGTTCGCTAAATGTAATATGTGAATTATCGGAAATTATCGGTCGTCCGTCTTGATCAAACCCACTACTGTGAACAGTTGCCAAACCTTTTATTTGGAAAGGTTCTCCTATTAAAGGTGTGATAGTTAAAAGAGTGGAGAAACCACCAATAATGGAGAAATCACCAGTAACGGCAGCTCTCGCCTCTTTTATTGCTAGTTCTAGCAAACCACCCATCTTAATCCTTTTTTGCCCTTTGGGTTTTTACCTGCTCCTCTTTCTCCCACACATCTTTTAACTCTCTGTCGATACCAATTGATTTAAGATGTGCTTCTGCCTCTGATTTTGTTTTGCATTCTTTTATAAAACCACGTTCTACCAAATCTGCAAAATTCAAAACCATATTTTCATTCACTGCTTTATATTCCGAGTAACCACCTTTACCGTTACCTGTTATATATCTTGCTATTACAATTCCTGCTCTCATAATTCTATTTCGTTTTTAATTAATTTAATATTGTTGCTGTCCAAATGCTATCTACATCTGTAATGATAGGTAAGAAACATGAACGCTCTCCCATCTGAATCGCACATTCTTCTTCTTTTACTATTTCATAAAAGCTTCGTTTTCCTGCAACCAAACGTGGTATTACTCTATCTCCATTTTTTACCATATTTTTAGTAGGAAAATATACAAAATCATAAGTCAAATTCTCTGGAAACATAACCATAGCTTTAGGGTCCATAAAGTTAGTTAGTGCTCCTGTTGTCGGATGGTTGTAATATCCTTTGTATGTGTATATTTTAAAATTATGTGAACCTGCACTATAAACACCCTGTGGCGTAAGACCTTGGATAGGTGTTCCTGTTTTTGTTTCTATATAATCCATTCTTCGCAAATTGCCTTGTGCTTGTACGATTGGATTATTTTTAAACGCTATAAATGCACTCTCTCCTAGTATTACATTGAATATTGTTCCACTTGCAAAATTTCCTTCACTTATAATAAATTCTGCTCCCCTTACAAATACTGTTTCAGGATTAACGGTACTTATTGAAAAATCATTCCCTGCTGCATAAGCTACCAATGAGCTTGCTTGTCTTTTGAAGTCCACATCAGTACCATTATTCATAGTTACTACACCAGTAAGCATTACTTGTGAACACATAAGCTCTTCTGCTCTTTCAAATGCATCATCAATTTCTGCCATACCTTCTGCCGTGTTTTCAACTAAAGCTTTGTAGTTATCATCTATTACACTGCCATCTGCTCCATTTGTTGTTTCAAACTCTTCTAAAGCCGAATAATCAAATTTATTATCAAAATTAGCTCCTATAAAGAATTTTTGTGAAGTTTTGTCCGAACGTACGATTTGCCCTTTTTCATAAACATTTATGTCTGTTGCAATACGTCTATTTCTTCTTCTAATCCAAAACTTAACTCCTTTTGTGCTTTTTATGTCATCATTAAAAAACTGTCTAAAACCACGGTCCGGCTTAGATTTGATTGTTACCATTTTTTTAAGGACGCTCATAGTAAAACGCCCTGTTGCATATATTCTGTCTAGTAATTCCATCTTATTTTTTATTATTAATTATCAAATTTTGTTGAATCTACAACTGTGGCAAATTCCACATTTGCCATATTTTGAATTAACCAATCCTCCATCGTTTTTGAATCTCCACCTGTTGATTCAACTACTGTTGCCAATGTATCTGATCCATTTTGAAAAACTATTTTATCTCTTCTTATTGTTCCTGCATGAATAGTTAATACACTATCAACTGTTCCAGCTATTGCAATACCCTCTAAAGAATCTAATAAAATTGTTACCGGTATTTGCGAACCATCTACTGCTGTAGAAACACATGGAACTAATTTCTGCGTTGCCGTAACTATACCCATTACAGTACCCTCTACAACTGTTTCTAACGCTCCCGATATATTTGCATAGTTTCGTCGCTTTGTTTCATAACCACTTCCTATGAGTAGTCTTGACCTATCATAATCAACTGTCATTTGATTAGATGTTGCATTTCTTATTGTTGCACTTGCCATGATTATTTTTTTATTGTTTTATACCAATTAATTCTTTTAATTTCAATTCCATTTCATCTGTTTCGCCCATAGCTTGTTTATAAGCTAGTTCCTCTGATTCTCTTTTTTTTTCTTCGTTTGCTTTATCAGTAACTGAATCAGATGGCAATTCAGGCACATTGTCTTCTTTGTGATTTTGTAATAATGCCTGTTTTGCGGCTTTTACTGATAGCTCACTGATGTCTTTTTGTGAAATTTCAAGACCCGATTCAATACCTGTCTTTACTGCCTCCTTGTCTATCTCTTCCCATGCTTTCCACCCTGAAATTCGGTCTAATTCGGCTTTTTTACCTGATTCTAAACCTTTTGCGTAAGCCTCTTTTACTGCTTTTTCTAACTTTTCTTTTACTTCCATTTTTTTTGTTTCTAAATTTTCATTTGTATTATTGTTTCTATCATTGTCATTTTCTGACAACATCTGCTTATAAAAGTTTTCTTGAAATGCAACTTTTTGTTTTGGTTCTATTCTTACTATTTTATCTACTAATCCTAATTTCTTTAATTGATTGGCTGTTAAATATACATCCTCTCTTTTTTCTTTATTAAATACTTTTTCAATCAATTCTTTACCTGCTTCGCCTAGTCTCTTTTCCATCTTTGACTTAAATCTTTTATTCTCACGATTTAAGTTTTCTATTTGCTCTTCGGTTGGTTCATACCAACTTGGATAGGCTGCTTTATGAAACATACTTTCTGCCATATCCGACATCTCTGTATAATCCGAAAACAACATCATAAATGCTCCAAATGAGCTTACATCTCCATCTATAAATAGATTTATCTTCCCTTGAAATGATGTTATACGGTTCAACATTGCTATTCCACTTGCAGTAAAGCCTCCCGGTGTCATTAATCTAATGTTTAACTCACTTTCTCCATCCTCTTCTGCCCATTGTATTTGTCGATTTATTTTTTCGGCTGTTATTTCGGTTATTTGCTCGTATATATAAAGATACCTTTTCATGTATTATATAATTATTTTGTTTAACGCAAATATAATAGGGTTTTTCCACGTTAAAAATACCTCCTATATATTTGTTTTGAAGTACTTGAAATTAATTGAAAATTTGCCCATTTATGGCTTTATTTTCTGTCTTGTTTATACCTTGTGGATTGAATTTTTATTTTATATATTTACATATATTATTAATTAATTAATTTAATTACACTATGGCAACCCCATCAAATACAAGTCCATCAAACACATTAGTAACTGGTTTTAGCATTGGAACAGATTTACACAATAATCTTCATGCACATTTGGCTAATCAGTCTTATAAAGGCTCGTTATCTAGTTGGATATGCAAAGCAATACGAAATGAAATAAGACGAGAAACTAGACTTGATGCATTAGAATTTATTACAAGCCTTACAAAGAAAGAGCAACAAGCAATATTATCAGAATTAAAAAAAGCAACCTTGTAGGGTTGCTTTTTTTTTATAATTGCTCTCTTAAATATAATAGTCTAAATTTATTCTCTATTCTTTTTTTTGTTTTTTCACTTTTGCACTGTTTCTCCAACTCTATTAATTTGTAATTTTCTATTGGATTTCTAACTTTACGTGCTTCTTCTAATATTTCTTTATCTGTCATATCTATTTTGGTTCTACTGGGTTTTTAGCTTTAGGAGATTCAGGATTAAACTCTTCTAGTCCGGGTAAGTACTTTTCTTTTAATTCCCTTTCTTTTCCTAATTTTTCCAAAATAGTTGTTGCATCGCCTTTCCCTAATAATTCAGCTTCATGCTCGTGAGTTGATAAACCTCCATTTATTGCCAATATTGAAGCTTTTACATCTTTCCCCACATCAGCAGACGGCACTTGTTTTCCTATAAATCTACAGTTGTGATATGCAGCTTTGAAATAGAAATTATCTTTAATTATGCCCTCATTAAAATAACCCGGAGCCTCAATTTCCCCACTGGTTATTAAAAGCTCTAACATTATATTAACTACTGGTTTATATGTTGCCTCTTTTAAATTATATCGTTCAACATCTAAGAAATGTTGAAATGATAGAGTTGCCATACGTGAGGCACTGAATGAGTTTGTGTATAGCATTGTTGCGACTTCATAAGGTATCCCATTTGCCGCAGTTGTATATATCATATTTTCTTTTAGGAAGTCTCCTAATCTCATTTCTATTGTACTCTCTAATGCTTTAAGAGTTGTACCTGTTGGCAAATTAACAATTTGTTTCCCTGTTGTTTTGTAAATTCGCTTATTAGTCTCATCAAAGTTTACCTCTTGGTATGGTGTATCTTCACTTCCTGTAATTGCCTGTTCTACACCTACATTAAATGGGTTTGTGCCGTCCGATAAATGATTACTCTCTGTAAAGAAAACAACCTTTGCACGTTCAAAGGTTGCGGTTGCCAAAGCTTCAACATATCCATCTAGTGTTTTTAACTTTTGTATGGAACTTGCATAACTGGGTAATCCTCTTACGTCTCCAATCCTATAACGTGATCCATAATACATAACTGCTTGTGTTCGTCCTGTTTTTTCTCCTTTACACAACACTCTTTTATATTGTCCCTTTCCTATATAGTCTGTATCGGTTATTAATACATAATAGGCAATATGTGTATTAGATTTGTCAATTTCAACACCATGTATTATCCTGTTACCTCTTTTTTCAGCCTCTTCAATATATGATGTTCCAAAAGGTGTTCTTACATTGGCACCGTCTACCAATTCGCCTGTTACGCCTCCGTTTTCTACTCTAAATATTACTAAACAATCCCCACCTACTTTGCCATGTTCATATATCTGATTAACCAATTGATGAAAATTCATAGACTGATTATGTGTTGAGCGTTTGTCATTAAACCATAATCTGATCTTTTGCTCTAATAGTGTGTTGAATTTTTTATTATCTATTTTATATCCTTTCTGTTCGATAATATCTTTGTATGGATCTGCTTGGTATATCAAACCATTACCTACTACCCATTTAGATGACTGTAAAATTATCAACTTTGCTAAATCTGATTCTATATACAATTGCCATGCTCTTACACTTAATGATTCATGTAATATTTCATATCGAACTGGAGAACCAAGCTCGCCTGTTGTTTTTTCAGCATCGTATAATTTATCCCTTATAAGGTACTCTTGCCCGTAATATGTAGCCTCCTTTTGTTCCTGTATAGTAGAGGTCGAAAGTAACTCCGCATGACTTAATTCAGGTTCTATATATAATTGCTTCCTTTTAAAAAAATCTTTTATTTTCATATTTTACCTCCTTACGTTTACATCTTGACATACTATAACACTTCCATATAATTTTCTTTCTATATTGGCTAATTCTTTATTTAATGCTCTTATAATGCCTTCTATTTGGGAGGTATTTTGGTATCTTGTTCTAATTATGGTTTGCCCATCATTAAACTGCATCTCCTCTAAATTCCCACCCTCAACTTGCTTTAGCGTACTTGTAAATAACGCCATTTTAATCTCTTTTATGAGCTTATATCTCTCATGTAAATCTTTGGCGTTCTCCAAACATTCACTTATACTACTATAATATCTAACTACTTGCATATTAATATATTTTTTATTAACAAAGATAAACTATTTCGTCCTATATAGAATAATCTTACAAAAATTATCCCATGATATTGCAACCTTAAAATTTTTGCAGTAATTTGTTGCAACGATCCGCATTATTGCATAATTATAAACTCTACAATCCCAAAAATGCTGTGCTGCTTCTACATTCTTTTTTACCCATCTCATGCCTTTTGCATTCCCCAATGGGTCTTTTTGCATTTCTCGTTTTTCTCCCTCGAACTCATGGAAAAATGTTCTGTAAGTATATTTATTGTGTCCCGGTGTAGGGAAGTTCATAAATCCTATTCCTTGTGATATTCCATTTCTATAATCCCAATCTATATTCATACATTCACTCAAACGGTCTTTTATTCTATTATTTTCAACTCCATACAGTTTGTCTTTACTCCCTTTTTTGAAATAAGCCTTATCTGTTTTAAGGTTGCTATAATCAGCCTCAACTGTTCCTTTTAGTGCAATACATTGTTTATGTTTTTTTACAAACTCATTCGCATATATTGTATAATTACCTGTATCTACACCACACATTGCAATTCGCATTTGTTTTCCTGTCTGTGTAGTGTAATTCCGATATAACACCTCTCTCTCAAATATACCCCATACTGAATTTTCATGCCCATGTCTATACGTAAAAAACTTGTCTCTTCCTTTTCCGTCTCTTTCTCTTTTCCTTTTTTCTTTTAGTCTCTCAAAATTACCTATTGAACCGTGGTCTATTGAATATGAACTTACAAAATCCTCATCTCCATTTTTGCACCACGCCACAACTTCATAATCTAATCTCACATCGTCATCGTCTACAGTTTCTCCCATTCGTCCGTTTAAGTCAATAGCACAAGTTATAAGTACTATCTCTCCATTACCATCTTCTATACTTAAAGCATCAGGTATTTCCCCTATTTCATAATTTCTGCAATTTTGCATTATCTTATTTGCTTTTAGCTCCTTTGTTCTCTCTTCAAAGCATTCTCCTAATACCTGATTCATAAACCCCTGTAATGCTCCAACCTTTACGGCTCCATTTATCGGGTTTATTAAACACCAATTTCTTGCATAATCATTCCAATTATCAAACCCTAAAGGTGTATATAAAGAAGATATATGATAGCTTGAATGTTGCCAGTTTATAGGTTCTGATGTTGGCAACCACATACATACATCAGATGCGTTTTCTCCTCTCTCCCGTTTCCTATATGCTATGTTTGTCTCTTCGTACATATCATATTTATGCGTCTCTTTGAAACTGCCTCCACATGTCTGACATACATATTCTGCAGAATTTTCTATATATCTTCCATTGTTATCCCTTTTATAAACTATTCCTGCGTGTGTTTCATCCACAACCTCCGACCAGCGTAAATCTATTAATTCCCCACAATGCAAACATGGTATGTGATATTTCCTTTTATCTCCTAACTGATAAATAGATTCTATATTTGATGTCTCTTTTAATTCGGGAGTTGAACCGAATATAAGTTTTTTATTAGCATTAAAAGATTTATGTCTAGGTAATATTAGATTCATAAAATCCCCTGCTGTTTTATAATTTCCTTTCCATCTATCAACCTCATCATAGAGACCATATCTAATAGACCAGCTTGATAAGTTCCCTATATTTTGCCCCGACCATGTGTATAACTGTCCATCTTTAAACTTAATACCATTTGCGGTATCTCCACTTGCTTTGTTTCTTCGTCCAGTTAATTCTTTACCTCCTATCCCTCTATCTCTCCTTATATTATGAGACCCTACTAAATGCGAAAGATTTGAGTTTTCTATCATTTGATTTATTGGCCCCTGCATTTGCTCCTTTATTTTTTTATCTGTCTCTGTTATAAACAATATATTCCCCGGAGATTGAGACATTATCCAACCTATATGAGTTAATAATCCCGCTATGGAAAACCCTAATTGAGAACCTTTTTTAACTGCAAATATTTGAGACTTAAAATCCTCACTTATTATATTTGCAATTTCCCTTAAATAAGGTGTCATATCATAATTCAAATATCCATCAAAGTTTGAAATCTCTTTTGTTAAATACCGGTTTGCTTCTGCCCATTGCACTGGTGTTAGTCTTTCAATCGGTTTATAGAATATCTTTTCTAAATCTTTTCTCATATATCAATCTCCTCTCTCATTCGTTCAATCTCTCTGTTGTATTTATTCAAAAACTTTTCTTTATATCGTGAAATTACCTCTGATGATATATTTTCCTTTATACCTATATACTGAAACTCACTATCTAATACAGCTTTGATTATTTGCCCTTGCTTATTTGTTGCACTCTCAAACATCTTTATTACATACTCTGTTTTTACATAGTCTCCCTCAATCCTCTCTCTCTCTAGTTGTTTACGCTTTACTTCCTCTTCTAATTTTACGATTGTTAATTCTCTCTTTCTTCTCTCAAATTCATTAACCTCTTCTGCTAAGTCTTTTTGTCTTTTTTTTATTTGCTTTGATTCTTCACTTTCAACTGGTGAAGCTTGAATCGGAGGAGTTGGATTTAAAACAATAGGTTTAGATTCTTTAATAGTCGGCTTTTCTATTACATCTATCTTTACTTTGTCTTTTTGCTTTATATATTTCCTTTTCTCTCGTGCTGGTTCTGATAACTTTTTTGTATTTAATATAGTTTTCTTTTCTGCACTTGTTATTCCTGTAAATGGGGTTATCTTTCTCCCTATTTCTTTTTCCTTTAATTTTTTCTGTACAAACATTAAATTCTTTTCTATTCGCATATCTATTAAGTCAGGATTATCCGACATAGGTATTAATGTCATTTTTGATTTGCTACACCATGCAGAAATACTTTTTTTTGCTACCCCTATCATATCTGCTAACTCTTGCCGTGTATAGGTTTCTTTATCTAATATCATATCTTACTACGTGCCTTGCTACAAAATTATAAATTCATTTGCCCCAAAGGTACAA
>Ga0172381_10002261_pt1 | contig 21489 bp, 33 predicted proteins | sample Leawel6488metaG_FD_119754 | JGI IMG/M metagenome (GOLD analysis project Ga0172381, IMG submission 119754) | Leachate microbial communities from a municipal landfill in Southern Ontario, Canada - Leachate well 64-88 metaG | ecosystem: Engineered > Solid waste > Landfill > Unclassified | place...
GATTGACGAATTTAGAATTTCAAAAGGTATTGCAAGGTGGACGAGTGATTTTTCAGGTTCTTTACCTACTGAACCTTATACGCCATAATATATGAAGTTTGATGAAAGAAGATGTTTCCTTTTACGATTTATTAATATGATTAAGAGAAAACTTTTCAGATAAAATTTAATACATTGGAGGACTTGCGCGTGGACATAACAGAGACTAAGTCAGTAGAAGAATTAAAGGAAGAGATCAGACGGGGAGAGATTCCTAACACAATGCTATTCTTGGTAGTTAAGCTTGACTCTATAGATAAAAAGATGCATGGTAATGGAGAACCCGGTATTTGCGAGGATGTGAAATTAATAAAGGAGCGTCAGATAACTTTGATTGCCGATATCGAAAAAATAAAGAAGACACCAGAAAGACGGTTTAAAGCAATAAAAGAATGGGCCTTACTTATATCTATCTTTCTAGCGATAGCATGCTCTACGGTGTCGCTTGCTATTACATTTAATCTCGATCGTGTTGTAAGATCATCAAATGGATTAATAAAAATAACCAGATAGAATAAAGGATAAAATGAAAAAAATAATTTTACCATTTATTTTTATTTTTGTATTTTCACTGTGTTGTGCCGAAGATTTAACTTCGCTTCAGCCATTGTCCCAAGCCCCAGATTCTATGGTAACTTATGAATCTTCTTGGTTTGAAATAAGTCCCAATAGTAATTATATTTTGACGCACAATCTTCAAGGAATACCTACAAAAGTTTTTTGCTATATTTCTGATAATTCAGATGGAAATAATTTTAGACAGTCTTGTTGGATAACTTATTACTATTCTTCTGGTTATTCTAAGTCAACATCAGGTACAAGAGTAAAATCTATAAATAAGAATAATGTTACTGTTTCTACCGGAAGCGATGGGATAGATTGGGTGTGGGATGGAAGTAATTATAATGGCAATGTAACCTCTGGTTACTGTAAGGTAGTTTTAATAAAATAAGGAAAGTATATGAAAAAAATATTATTTTTATTTTTTTGTTTGTTTTTTACTTCTAATTTATCCGCAGGAAATCTTCCTTCTGGATCAATTTTTATAAATGATTTTACTACAGGTCTTATAACAAATATTGATAATACAAAATTACCTCTTGGTGCAGCTTCTAGTTCAAATAATAATTGGCTTGAAAATTATAGACTTGAAAAAAGACTTGGAACTACAAGAATAAATTCAAACTATACTTCTTCTGTTTGCCAGGGTGCCTCAGTTTACTCCACAAAAACAGGAGTTCAATTTATAATATCAAAATTTGGAAGCAATGTTATTAGAATGGATGTTATTGGGAACACTCAATTATTAATTTCAAATTGGGATATAAATGCAAAATTATGTTTAAGTTCTATTTTTGATACTGCTTTTATAAATGATGGTGTAGACCAATGTGTAATGTATAATGCTACTTATGGATCTACGCGCACAATAACAGAGTCAGAATTTTTAGATATACGTCCTAGTAACTGGACTATGTGGAATGAACGAGGAATATTGTCAAATTGTAATATTGGTGTAGATCCGTATAAAACAAAAATTTATTATACGTATTCATCAGCTCTTGCAAATACTCCACAATTTTTAATAGATAGCTTTAGAAATGTTCATGATGATTTTTGTTCGCCTATTACTGGCCAGATAGTTTGGAATGGAACATTTTGGATTTTTACAAGACATTCTACTTTTAAACTTGTAGGGTGGAATCCAAATAACTGGGTATTACAAAAAATTACTGGAGAATATGGTTGCATAGATGGGAAAGGTTTAGCAGCTGGTATAAATGGGATTTATGTACCAACAGCAAGTGGTATTAAAATTTTTGATGGATCTATTTATCAGTCTATAGGATTTCAAATAGATGATATATATAAGTCTTTTAAGCAATTTTCAAACTTATCTCTTTTTGAATTAATTGATTCTAAAGTTGATTGGCAACAGGGCGTTACAAAAACAAATATTGATACACAATTTTTATATACAAAAAGTAGCAAGACTTCAATAGACGGAAGCATAGTAATGGTACATCCTTGTATTGTTAATTTTGATTTTGACTTGAATACTCTTGAAGGATGGGAATTACAACCTAGTGGAGGAATTTGGAATACGCATACAGAGCCTTATGATGGAATATATTCTTTAGGTTTAATTGCAGGTAGTTTTGCGGCTGCTGGCAAACCTTCGTTTAAATACCAAGTTTTGTCTGAAACAAATGCAGTGCTAGAGGATGGTGTTAGGAAAGATTATTCAAGCATTGGTGATTACCATGAGAATACAATAGTTTTATCTCCGTATATTGGTAAAAAAATTAGAATAGGATTTTTTGCTTGCGATAATGCAACTCCTAAATATTGGGTATATTCAAACACTTTTACTGTTGCAATAGGAAACAACATGAAGTTTTTTACAAAATATTCTGGATCTGGAGGTACTAACTTTAATATCTATATAGATTATTTTTATGGAAAAGTTATTTGTTCAGATACTGCTGAATATGTATCAAAAATTATTGATACTCATATTACAAATCCTTGCTGGGGTATTTTTGAATCAGATTATACTACAAATGGAGCAACTGTTGTTTTTTATGTAAGGAGTGCAAAAACCTCTACAGAGATAAATACTACAGCATGGCTTGTCGCTACTCCAAATTTTTTAACAGCAGGATTAACACAAACAGAATTTGTACAAATAAGAATACTGATGTCAAGAGATGATATTGAAATATCACCACAAATAAATAGTGTAAAATTAAATTATACTGCAAATACTTTATCTTTAAATTCTCTTGCCGGATTTTATTCTGATAATGCTTACTATTTGTCTGGTCAGATAGGAACAGAAAATGATTGTGTTCTACGATATTCTGAGAAGTTAAAAAGTTGGACAAAATTTGATTGGCACATAAATTATTTTATGAATTTTTATGATAGATTTTGTGGTGTAGATTCAAGGAATGGTAAATTCTATTGGTTACTTTCTGGAAATACTGATGATGGAGAAAGTATTGCTTTTAATTATGAAACTCCTTATCTTGGTTATGAAAATTCTTTATCTCAAGATCAGTCTTCATTAATTTATCTTGAAAAAAATGTTACAAGAATGTTTGTTACAGGGAAGTCAAGTGATTATGACACACTTACGATAGGAGTCCATTATAATAATGATGAAAATATTTTTACAGGATACTATGGCCTTAAATTGTGGTGGTGGGATAGTGGAGATTATGACCGGTGGTTAGAACCAACTACTGTTTATTGGGGCAAGATGTTTAAAATTACAATAGATGAAAATTCTAATATACCATTCTATATTAGAGATATGAAAATAAATTTTCAATGTGATACAAATAAGAGGTGATATGCCAAATCTAGATGATAAAGGAAATATAGTTGTAACTGACAAAGAATTAAATAGACAAAAACGACTTTCAGAAATTGACCAGGAAATTTTAAAAGCAAGAAAAAAAGGATTTTTAGCTTTATCGCAATATCTCTTAAGAGAAAAAAATGATCTTCTAAATCAGGGGCGCGTATCACAACAGGAGGAATAATGTTTGGCGATACAATGGATTGGTACAATCTTTCAAAGGAACAGACAAGTCAACCATTTTTGAACAATCTTTCTACTGTTTCTAAAGTAACAACTTCTGCAACTCCTAAAGTTACTAGTGGGTTTGATTTAGGTGTACTTGACATGGGAGTAGGTCTTTCCGTTGATCTATTTAAAAGCATATCAGAAGGCGAAGACAAGGCAAACTCACTTGTATCTGGAATAAAGACACTTGCACAGAATTATAACGCTACAAGGGCGCAAAACGTTCTTCAACGCGAAGCAATAGCAGATAAAGCAAAGAAGTCTCATGAAGTTGTGGCTGAAGCAAGAGAGATCCAACCTGATGAGTTTGCAGCAGCAGGGAACACTACCGGTGGCGGAGAATTAAATAAAACGCAACTAAAAGCAATCAATAAATTAAGTGAAACCGATACAAGCATAGATACAGAAGCAGCAAGAAGTAATAAATCAATTCAAATATCTGAAGATCTGGCGAAAGCGCAAGCAGCTACTGCTCAGCAAGACTTTCTCGATCAGTTGCCTTGGTGGAGGAAGTTTGGTGGTGGTGATGATGCAGCAAAGGCATATTTAAAAGATATGTTTGGAAGTTCTTCTATATATTAATAAATAAGGAGTAGAAATGGCTAATGATGTTTGGGATACTTTATCAAAACTAGGGGAAACTTACCTTGGAGTAAGAAAATATGCTAATGCAAAGAAACAACAGGATTTTGAAAACTCTCAAAAAATAGGTGGAACGTTTGTTCCAAATACTGGAGAAGTACTTCCTGGTGTAAAACCTAATCAAGTACCAGCAAAAACTCCTGGTCTATTTGGAACCGGTTTATTTGCGCAAGAAAGATCTCCTGGAGTTGAGATACAGTCTGAAGAAGAAAGAAATCTTCATATACTCAAAACACAAGAGCAACTTAAGTCTGCTCCTGAAGATTTTGTAAAAACATTGGCAACATTTAATCAAGATAAGACTGTTAATTTTGGGAACTTTCTTCTTAAGTGGGGTCAATATCAACAAGCATATTCTGATGAACATGAAGGAAGGGCTTTGCCTATGAATGCAGCTGCTGAAGATCTTCTGACTGCAAATATGACTATGATATTAAAACGTCAATCAATAACAAATACCTCGGAAAGTACAAAAGCAAGACTGGCAATTGCAGCAGCAAATGTTAAAGCTGCGGAAAAAAAATTCGCAAATGATATGCAGTTTAAGGCAGATTCTCTTGAATATGCTTCTGCAAATGCTACACTAAAAAATCCTTGGGCCACAGAAGATCAGATGGCGCGTGCAAACGAAGTAATATCTACTTGGGCGAATAAATATTATGATATTGCAAATCTTACGCCATTGGAAGTTAACAAAAAAGCAGCACTTGTAAAAGAATTAAGAAATGCTCCTCCTTCAATGAGAACTTATGATTCAATAATACAATATTTAAAAACAAAAGAAGGACAACAATATTTATCTGGTACAAGTTTTACTCCTGAAGGAATTGCAAATAGACTTCTTGTAAATGGTGAATTAGACTAAATGGAGGGTAGATGAGTTTTAAAAGTTTCGTAGAAAGTCAAAATAGAGTTTCAAATCCTAATCCTGCAAACCAAGGATTTACTCCTTCATTTAAAACCGGAGTTGATACAGGTATAGGGAATAAAGACTTTCCTATAGAAAAACCTACTCAACCAATACAGGAAGAATATAAAAAAACTATGCCTGGATTTGATAAAAATATTCCAAAGATCCAAGCATCAGATGCTCTCATTGAGTCTTTTGATAAGCCATTAAGAGATATGTATTCTGCATTACTTCCTAATGAAGCAACTACAAAAGTATTGCCATTCTTAAAACCTTTTTCTTATAAGAACTATCTTGACAATGTTGCCCCGGTACACGATGCCATAGTAGAACAGGCACAAAAAGATCATCCAAACATTACTCTTGCAGGAAATATTGCAGGAGGTCTTGTTTCTTTTATCCCCTTGACAGGTTTTAGTATTGGCGCAAAATTTGCAATGCCTGGCCTTATTAAAGGATTTACTTCTGCAAAACTACCGGCATTTATCTCTGAAGTAACAAAACATTTGACAGCAGGAGCAACAACTTTTGCGATACAAAACGCTGCCTCACAAATTGCTTCCGGTGAAATAAATTTGGAATCAGTTGCTAAGAGCGCAGGTACAGGAGCTGCAATAGGAATTTTAAACGCAGGAATACCACAACCATTTACAAGAACAATGGCACTATCTACATTTGGATATGCTTCTACCATTCTTGAGGGTGGGGATCAAAGAGATGCTATTACAAATGGGAGCATCTTTGCTCTATTTGGCCTTATGAATACAAAAAATCTATCGGGTATGTATAAATTACGCGCTGCAAACAATTTTGAAAAAACAATACACAATGAGCTTCTTGGAGATAAAGACTTTTTATCCAAAAGTCCTGCGGAACAAAAGCAAACTTTTGAAGGTGTACACAAACTTGTTGAAGATGCTTATAAGAACCAATACATAGGAACAAACGATTTTGACAATTTTAAAAAAGTAGTTTCTGGCAAGATACATAAATATTTATCAGGATCAGTTATTGAAGAAAATGCAGTCAGCCCGGCTCCAAATCAACCTACTGCTACTACTAAAAACGTCCCAGCGATGAGACAACCTAAACCAAAAACAGTAAGGGAAATATTTGAGGATTACAAAAAAAGAAATGTTACTGTTGCTGATGAACCTTCAAGCAAAGAAGAATTAGATAACGTAGAAAAGTCTATTAAGGTCAATCCTAAAGTCGCAGATCAGATACTTGAAAATCAATCTGGGCATAATTCTGACATAATCGTAAAAGCTGCAAAAGCAAAACAATTGCAGATGTCAGAGAAAATTGGAGAATATACAAAAGACGACATTAAAGCAGTGCAAGATATTATAGACAACGCTCATACGCAAAGAGACCCTTATTTTAAGGCTAAACAAGATCTTAAGGACAATCTAAATTCAGGCAAAATAACAGAACTTCAGTTTGATGATGCTATGAGTAAAATAGCAACAGCTGAGAAGTTAACCCAAGGAAGTCAGGCAGAACCGGTCAGAAATGGCGTAAGACCCGAAGAACCACAGACAGTAGATGAAATTACCAAAGCGTTCCAGAATGCCTTTCCTGAACAGTCAGGTGGCGAAGGATATAAACCAGAAGGTTTTGCAAGACCTGCAATATTTGAATCTAAAAAAAGTTATCAAAAAGCATTTAGTGATTTTTATGGAAAGAACAAAGTTGAAATTTTGCAAGAACTAGTCAATGGATTAAACCCTTATACTAAAATTATAGAAGATTTTAATTTAGGCAAAATAAATCAAGAGCAGTATCAGAGAAAAATGAAGTCAATCTCAGATAGACCTATAAGTCCAGTTTCTGATACCATTCGTAGAAGGTTTTTTGCTATATTCAATAAGAAAGGTGTAATGCGTAGTTACGACGCCAACACAACAAGTCAAGAAGAAATAAACGTTAATAAGTGGGATACAACAGCAGCAATTTTACATGACGTAAAACGACTTATGGTGGAAGGAAAGTTGACAGCAGAAGATATTGGGTTTAAAGGTAATATTGATAATTATATAGATTTTTCTGAGAATATGAGAAGCATTTCAGAGTCAAGGTTAAAAACAGATAGTAGATTGGAACAAATTGAGTATATGCAAGAGAGAAATAAAATAGAGGATGATCTAAGTGATGTGTATTTTACACCAAAAGAACAGGCTCAAGAACTTGCTGTAAAATTAATACCCAATTCTAGTAGATCATTGCGTAGTGCAGCAAATAAAATAGTTTCTTATGCGTTAAATTCAACAGCCAGTCCATTTGAAAGAAATGTCCTAAAAATGGTTCTTGACATAAAAGCCAACCAAACTCCTATTTCTGATAAAGCAAATTTTGTAATAAAAAATAGTAAAGGACAGGATATTACAATAACAGGAAAAACCTTAAACGATACTTACGATGCTTTTAAAAAAAGAATGCAGAGAAATATTGACAAGGTACCAGAATTGATAGAGGCTAAGAATGAGGTAGATGGAATCGTAAATGAAGCATCAGATATTGCCGAGAGGGGAAGTATTAAAGTTGGAGATCTTATCCCTAGCAAAAATAACGTACTTGAATTTATAAAAGATACTATTTATAGGGATATTCCTACCGTGAATATTTACGCGGAAGTAAGTGCTGACTTTAAAAAATATATAAATAAAATAGAGTCAGGGAAGACTTTAGCTTCAGAAGCATACAAAAGGTTTAAAGAAATAAGATCTGGGATACAGTCTTTAAATAATCAAACGCAGAATGATATACTTACTGCTGCAATGCAGGGAGATCCTGCTTCTCTCGCAAAATTTTCAGTTAAAGACCAAGAAGCAATAAAGTACACAAGAAAGATAATAGATAACTATTCAAACTCTATAGCAAACTCTGGAGACATATCTAAAGAGCTACGTGAAAAAATATTGCGCGAAACAGGGGCATACCTTAAACGTTCTTATCAAGTATTCACAGATCCAAAATATCAACCTTCACCAGAAGATCTTAAAAATATGGCAGATTGGTACAAACAGAAATATCCAAATGTTGTCAAAGAATTATCAGACAAGCAAGTTTATGAAATACTCCAGACTGAAATAGATTCTTGTAAACAGAGTAGCAACCCTGAATTATTTGGATCAAGGAAAATAAAATCTCCTACAGGATCATTCAAGCAGAGAAAAAATCTTCCTGAAGTCTATAGGAAATTTTTAGGTGAGAACAATATAGAAAAAACAATAGACAATACAATCTTAACTTTGTCAAGGATGACCGCTACTCATGATTTTTACAATAGTATGTTTGATGTTAAAGGAGCGTGGTCAGACAAGATGGTTGATGTTCAGAGGTTAAACCTCAATCCAAAACCATTGCCCGATAGCTCTGAAATATATGGCAAGATGGCAGGAAAATTTGTAAATAAAAATATATATCAGGATTTACTCAATGCAGGTTCTTTGCAAGATACAAGCAGGATAAATCCTTATTTAAATTTTGTTGACAAGTTTATTACCGGCCCATGGAAAGTTGTGGTTACAGCATTTAATGTTCCAACTCAGGTCAGAAATCCTTTGAACAACGTGGCTTTTAGTTTTCTATCTTCAGGATCAAACCCATTAAATGTTGGAGACGTTAAGGCAATATCAAAAGCATTCTGGGCATTAAGCTATAACAAAATGAAAGATTCTCCATTCGGAAAGTTTTACAAAGAATTTGGGGACGAAGTAAAAGCAAGTGAATTTAAAAGAGAATTGATCGAGAATGCTCATTTAAAGGGTGATAAATTAAGTGTTGAATCTAGTGCAGTTAAAAGTTGGTTCCGCGATGCAATAGAAGATCCTAAAAACTTTACAGAAAAAACTATAAAGTACGGAACAGCAGCTCCAAGACTTGCTATGGATATTTACTCTGGTGCAGACGATCTTGCAAAAGCTACAGAATATATTAAATTAAAGAACGAAGGAGTGCCGGTACCTGAAATTTCTTGGAGAATAGATAGGTATTTTCAGCAATATAAATATATCCCAAAGAATGTAAAACTATTGAGCAAGGTTCCATTCATAAATCCATTTCTTTCTTATCTTTCAGATTCCTTGAGAATATTTACAAACCTTACTGTTGATGGTGTTCTTGAGGCAGTAGGATATAATCCTTATCAAGTATTTGTCAAAGGCAAGTGGCTCCAGGGAGTTCCTGATTTTGGGAAACTTGCAAGACTAGGAATATATCACTATGGCTTAACTGCAATTATAAAATCAGGACAAGCAAAAAGTGGATTGACTGATGAGGATAAAAAATATTTGGATTTGACTGACAATGCTTATTCAAAATATAATTCAAAATATTACTACAGGAATAAAGATGGTTATTTAAAATATTTGGATATTTCTTACATGGATCCTCTTGGAAACCCAAGACAGTTCTATGAAATATTTAAGAACGAAGGCCCTACTGCTTTAGCCAAGGCTGTTACTGACAATTTAACATCTTCTCCATTAAAAGATTTTGGCAATGCACTGCAAGGTAAAGATAAGTATGGTAAAAATCTTGAATGGAGAATTGATGAAGAAGGAAATACCAAGAAGGGAGCAAGCATAAGAAAGGCTTTGCTTGTTATGGCTCCAGGTATCGCAGGAATACCTATAATTGTAGAAAAAGATGGGTTTATCTATGTTACCCAAGGAATAGGCGGACAGGAGTTTGAGAAACTTGTTGATGCATGGAACGGACAGACAACAAAGATGGGTACAAGAAGATTTTTCCCTGAAGAGATAAAGTGTTATTTGACAGGGTTAAAAACTCAAAGGGTATATCCCAAAGTTAAAAAAATTATTTACATGAAATCCATTATGTACCAATTCAATGAAGTACAGAAATCAGCTCTTAATGAAATGATGAACATAAAAAATAACAATCTTCCTTATGAAATAAAAAATGAACAAGAAAATCAGGTCAAAGCAGATGTAATGTCTGCAAGGAAAGTTCTACAAAATAAGTTTAGAAATATAATTAAAATGAGGAAACTTGAACCAGACGAAAATAATGATACGATAGACAAGATGGAAAAAAATGTTTTGAATAGTTCTGAAAATATCTTCAATGAAAATGGCGGTATAAATCTTGAGGAAATTAAAAAGTCAATAAGTACAATTATTGGATCTTTAGATGAAGATTATAGTAAAGATGATTTTTCAGAAAAAGGAGGTATAGACAATGGAACAGCCGAGCAACAGTATTAAGTGGCAGAAGTGTATTGCTTTTACTCTGAAGTGGGAAGGAGGGTATGTCAACAATCCAGATGATCCCGGAGGCGAAACAAATATGGGAATTAGCAAAAGGTCTTATCCAAATGAAGACATAAAAAATATGACAATAGAACGCGCAGAGATTATTTATTTCAACGACTACTGGCTTCCTACCGGCTGTGAGGATGAAAACGTATCTCCTAAACTTGCTCTTGCTTTATTTGATACGGCAGTAAATTGTGGAAGAGAATCAGTTGTTATGTGGAAGAGAGAATGTGGTTCTTCAATATCCCCCGTGGCTATCATAACAAAGAGATTGAGAAGATATGTTAATCTAGGCCAGAAGAACCATAAATTCAAACAGTTCTTGCTTGGATGGTTTGTACGCGCAGTACAAATTCTTGAGAAGGGAGATCAGTTGTGAAGAAGATAGCTATTTCAGTTTTTCTTTTATTTCTTTCAGTACCTATATTTGCAAAGACAGAAGTAGGATTTTTTGCTTTTAACTCAAACGAGCAGTCTTACGCATATTCAAGCGCATACGACTTTTCAAATAGATGGGGAAAGCAGATAGTCTGGGAACGTTCAGAAAGTAATGGCATTGAGAATAGGCACAAATTAAATATTACTACTCAATACTTTCCTGTATGGTTTGATCCTGGATATTTTTATCTTGAAGCAGATGTCAACTTAAAAAATATGAGGTCAAAAGAAGTTGCTACTGCTGGATGTTATGAGAATATTTTCAAAAACAAAGTTTGTTCTTTGCAGACAGAAGTATTTACTGGTGTGTACTGCAAAGAAAATATCTATGCAGATTGTGGAGTGGCTTCTAAATTTACATGGAACACTATATTTTTTGGTCTTGGTTTAGAGTTTTCTTCAAAGGAAAGGTTGGATTGTCCCATTGGTGCGATGATTGACTTTTCTACAAAGAATAGTCTTACATCAAATATTGGGGTAGTTTATGTTTCTTTTGAGAACGAATGGCAGTTGATAGACTTTGAGACTTCTAATAGGATCTATTTCAAATATATTTTTTAAATGGAGGATAGAATGGCAGAGGAAAGAAAGAGTGAGTTAAATGTAACGTTGATTTTGAGTGTAATAAGTATTTTATCGCCAATTTTGACAGCTTTATGCAATAAGTATTTGAATATTCAGATAGATTTTAGTCAGGTCTTGACTGCTTTGATTACTGGCAATGCATCAGGCATGATCTACACAATTTCAAGAACAGGAAAGAAGATAGCCGAGATCAATGCTGGAGAATTGAAGAACAATAATGGTCAAAAAGTGTCGGTTGCAGTTTCACCGGATCCTGAAGTTCAGACTGTTCCAAAGGCTACAAGCGATTCTCCGCAGTTTTAAGCGTAGTTTGTTCTAGGAAGTACTTAGTATTGGATTTGTTAAAAAGATTAAAGGGAGGCAGGAATGCTCAAGAAACTAGGGGTATTTTTAGTACTAGTAGGACTTTTGGTAGGCTTTAAGGTTGGCGCAGTAGAAACAGGGGCTATTTCATGGAATATCTGGGGAAATACAGTAACAGTCTGTGGCCTGAACGTGAGCGTGTATGAACTCTATTCGTTTGCAGACTGGTCTTTGAAGTCGGCAGCAATAGCAGACATAATCAAAATCAATGAATATTGGAAAATCCAGATAGGTGGATGCAATATGAACCCTGTAGGTGGACTAGGTCTTGACGTTACTGCGATTCCTTGGGTACAGACAAGATTTGCTTTAAAGGATTTTAATATTTGTTGGATTGGATATTTTGGATATGACTTCAATCAGAATAAGAGTGATTTTGGCGTAGGCTTCAGGATCATCCGCTTTTCAAACTAGCCCTCCAGAGATTGGAGTGATCCTCCGATTTCAAATAAAACAGGTGGTAGTAATCCCTTGCCGAGATTAATTACTACCACCTTACTTTTCTAATTTAACTCCTCCTTTGCACTTTTATATAGATCAATTATAGATTGCAAATGTTTTACTGTTTCCTCATCTTCTTTACCTTCCTTTTTCATCTCTGTAAGTTTCTTGTTTGCCTCTGACGCTATTCTTGGAAGATACATCTGGAGCAATTCATAATAACTAGGGAAGTTTGCTGAAGATATTTTCTTTGGTTCAAGAATATAGTCAAGCATTATAAGTCTTATTCCGATCTTTGCTTTTCGTACTCTACGAATTACGTCAAGGCAAACTGCATTTTTTGCATACCTTTCTTCAAACCCAGCCCTTGAAAGAGCTGACTTTTTCCACAGATAATCAAGGAAGGCCGTAGTGATATACGCAATGGTATCTATTGATTCTTGAGACACAAACTTTAGTTTGTTCTTGTTTTTATTTATCAACTTGATAATATCAAAAATACTCTTAGCTGTTGGATTTTCCTGCAAACTTACTCTAGTTCTTTCCTCTGCTTGAGGCAACTTCATCTTTTTTTCTTCTTCCATTATTCCTCCACTTGTAATTTATTATCTTCGCCAATACTGATAGTTTTGTATTTTTGGTTCTTTTTGTCAAATATACCAAAAACAGAAATGTCTTCTATGTCAAAGAATATCTTGTCAGTAGTTTTGTCTGTTGTAATAGCACATTCAATCAATCCTATCTCTTTGCGAAACTCTTTGAATATCAACTCTATGGTTTCCCCTTTATTAAATAGTGGCTGGAATGCAAAAGAAGCCTTTGTAAAGACCTCTACATTGCTTCCTATACCTATATACTCAACGATCTTGGATACCTGTTCTTTTGTCATTTGCGCTCCCTTGTTAAAACTTTATTTGTAACTAGAAGTCTTAATGTTTTTCTATCCATCTTTTGTGATGCTGGTAATTTAAATACTGGGCTTATTGTTGAATTCATATTATGGATGTTTAGACTAAATTGTTTATCTAATTCTTTACGTTCATCATTTATATCTAGTAATTGCTTGATTCTAGGTACCCACAATGAAGCAAATAATCTATTTATTGTATCTATCTGCTCTCTTTTCATTTCATCTCCCCATTTTCTTTCCTTCTTAAATATTCTGCCATAAGCAAAGCATCTGCATCTGGTATAAACTTTCTTCCCGGGAACATCCTCTCGGCTACATTAACTCCGGCTCTCTTCAGTTCATCCGCGCCTTTTAATCCAGAAGGAAGCATTGTCTTCTGCCACTCCTTGCTGTCTATGTATTTCGTAGGGGAAGGCAATTTAACCTCTTCTAGAACAACTACTAGGGCCTCAAGGCATCGTATAGCAGACATACTGGCTTTCCAGCGCATAGGGTTTATCATCGGTCTCTCAATATACACGCTTATATTCTCAAACGAATTGTCATTTTCTCTAAAGATAAAAAACAACAACTCTTTTAATGCGTGGTGATCTAGTCTATTCAACCATGCTTTTTCTTTTGTATAGTTTAATTCTTTTTTAACCGGGGTAGGTAAGAATAAAATCACTTTACCATTTTTATTCAGGCAAGCGATACTACCGGATACTCCGTTATCTATGGCTAAAATCATTTAACCTCCTTTTTCATTATGTATAAATCTCCAGATCTTGAAAGTGTGTACTTTCCCGTAAGATTGTATTTTTTTATAAAAGCACTACAGCATACAGCAATCTGTCTTTTTCTTTCTGTTATTTTGTACCTTCCGTTTTTATCTGGTTTTAACGCAGGTGTTTTATTTTCATTATCAAAATAATAATCTATTCTATCCCCTCCTTTTAACCCTATTATTTTCATTGCACCTACCGACAAATAAGCGTATCTAGATGTTTTTGTTCCTGTGAATGTTATCGTGAGTGGTTTAGAAAACTTTTCAAACATATTGACTCCTTAAATGCGTACTGCTGTCGCAGTAAAAAAAAGAGTGGTAAGCAAATTAACTCAAAGAAGGAGCAAAATATGTAAAGTTTAGTGTCTTTCATATTAAAGACAATCACAATACACCACGACAGCAGCACTTAATTTATTTCTTACTATCACCATCAAAGGGTAGAGTTGGCTGCTTTTCGTCTTCTTGTCTCATCGCTGGGACGCAAGTAGCGTCTCTATTCTTTTTATTAGTTTTTAACAACTTATTCTTTAATACTTTTTTATTTAATTTAAACTGCGCAAGTGATAATATAAAACGCATTAGCGAAAACATGTGCGTCTTGTTAAGACCTATGCTACCTACGCTCTCGCCAGTCCCACGCGTTATAATTAAATATTTTGAATCAACATTATAAGAAAATTCTGTCCCTCCGTCTCCCTTAAGCCTCTTTTTTGTCATTGTCATCTCCTATTTCTTCTTTTAACATCATTGGCTTATCATCTACAAATTTTTGTTTAAATTCATCTTTCCAGCATTCTACCAAATGTCCGCAATACTCGCATTGCCACGAAAGTCTAGAATGCTTTATGAAAGTGAATTTACTCTTCCATGGCAGAGGATCTTCTATTGAAAGCCATCCCTTAGGTTCACCCTCAAACATCTTCACGAATCCTAACTTAACTGCATGAGCGCGAGAAGGCAAGTCTTCACCAAGCACAATTTTAAATCTTTCCCTTGCTTCAACAATATATTTCATGTCTTTTTTAATTATTTGTTCATGAAATTTTGACTTATCTTTATTGACTCCAAAGAGTATTGTTTTATCCAAACCCCAAGCATCCATATAGATATTAATTTGAGTTAAATATCCTCCCTCGTTATCCATCCCATTTGAAACAAATTTTGCATACTGTCTATCGTTCATGCTCTTACATTCGCAGACAGCCTCATTTTTATACAGACCATCTATGATAATGTTGCGTTGTATTCCATCACCATAATCATACGTTCTCTTACAAGAAATATCGTCTGTCTTAAAATCATCGCCTACTGCAAGTTTAAGGAGCATTGCAACGCCAACTTCAACAAGATCCCCGAACCAAAATTTAAGGCGCGTTTCATATCTATCAAATCTTTCTTCGGGGTATCCTCTGAACTTATACCAATTCTGTCTAGGACACTTCCCGGCAGACGAAGCATAGAAGCTGCCTTTCTTTATGGCCCGATCTTCCATGAACTGTTTTCTAGTCCTTTCTTTAAATACCGCAGTACCTTCTTCAAGTATAGCCTCATCTATTGTCTTGTTTGTAGAAAGTAGGTATTCTTTTACTTTATCTTCGAGAATAGTTTCTCTATTTTCTTCCATATCTTAACCTCCTAAATTTATTTTGCAACAACTGCATTCGATTTAAGCCATTTCAACATATCATCTGCTTCTTCATCCCAAGGAGGAAAAGACATCTTTTGTTCCGGGTTAAGTCTCTTCCATTCTATTTGGAGCTTACAATACTCAACTGCTGTCTTTAGAGCAGTCTGTGCTTCTATTGAGGCACGTTCTTCTCTCTTAACTTCCGGGTTAACTTGATAGCCACCGCCTCCGCCCTTTTTCTGATAAGGTTGCTTTTTGATGTAAAACTTCCCATTAAACTCACTCATGTAAAGCTCGATCTCTTTGCCTACTTCGTTTTTAAAATCTACATCATAAGTTAAACAATCTCTTTCGCCTATCTTGCCATCATCTCTGGTATATTCAACTGCAATCTGCAACATAGGTTTCTGATTTTTATTGTTAACAAATTCAGACTTTATTTCAATGATTTTAACTTTCATTTTTACTTCTTGATTTTCTGCCATAAATTACCTCCAGTTTATCTTGCAAATATTGAATTTGTATCTATACTAATATCTATACCCCATGATCTTTTCTTTAAATCTATTCTTATCTGTTTTTGTATCTTTGCAAAATTTTTCAACACCTCCCTTATCTTTTTTCTTTTTCCTACATCTTGCCATAATTCTCTACGCATAACCCACAAAATCCTTGTCATGATCATAGTATTCCAAGAATAACATTCTAGCCATTTTACTACACTTTTTTCTACTACATATCTTGGCTTTAAAGAAAATATATGAGCATAGTATCTTTCTGATGAATCTGTATTAAACTGCTGTACTGTTATTTGTTGTTTAAATTTTTTCTTCAGCAAATCTCTGTAAGGATTCTTTTCAGAAAAACAAACAGAGAATGCTTTCTGAATCCCTAAGTCCTGCTGTTCTTGTTTTATTTTTTCAAGTATTCCCATCCTACCTCCTGTATCTTTCAATAACTTCGTCTGTACAATTTACAAGTTTCTTGGCTTCTTCCATATCGTACATCTTAAGTCCATACATAGCAATTTCTTCAAAACTAGTATTTGGAGATCCAAAATATATAGCCCAGTCATTTCCTCCACCTTTTTTTGCTATCCACTTAAATAGTATCGCGTCTTCAGAGAAGATTTTACCGGAAGCAAATTCTTCCCCAAATGGAATATTTAAAAAATCTTTTAGAGTAATAATTGATTTTTCATTTTCCATGACTATTCTCCTTTTTCTTTTTTCAATATTTGTCTTCTTACCTCATCAATAAATCTTGGTACCATATTAAGATCCTTCATTCTTGAGCCATGCTTTTTATGTAGTTGCTCCATAGTCAAAACTATCTCATCATACGTATAATGGTCTAGAATAAGTTTTTTCGCTTGGCTTGTTACTGTTTTACGCATTATAGTATTGCCTTGAGCTACTCCTGTTAGTTCGCAGAATTTACGCAGCACAAGGAATGGTACAGAGATCTCTCTCCCATCTTTTTCTATAACAAGACCTGTATCTGAAAGCATCTCGGCGCAGAAATCCTGAATGAATTGACTGTCTGTAATAGTTTCCGGCATTATGTTTGACTCAAGATAAAGTTCTTTATGTTCCTTGATCCATTTCTCTCTTGCTTCCTTAAATGTTTCTTCCCAAAAATCCTTAGGGAATATCAACCTAGGTGTAACTATATTGTCAGGGCCTTCAGGAAGGTACTTACCTTCTTTGATATTATCTCCACGTTTCAGAGCATCATGCTTTGCCTTTTCTTCTTGGCACTTGCGTAATGACAACCTAGAAGCTTTTTCTACACCGATTGAATCTGTGTACTCCATTTTTGCAATACCTATCTCAATAGCCTTCTTTTCTGTTACAATACCATTTAAGACTTTCTCATAAGTACTTATACATCTATAAGCATTTGCTCTTTGCATTGAAACGTTGGGACTTTCTAGATATTTTTCAAACGACTTATATCCTAAATGCGACCATGCTTTTGTGTTTCTTATGTTTCTTAAAATCTTTCCTGCTTGTATATAGTTTGTAGCCTCTTGTTCTTTTAACTTCATTAACTTGTCATGTAGATTTTGAGCTTCTTCTTTTGTAATTTCTTTTACAACGTCTTTCTTTACAACTCCAGATCCTTTATTTACTTCCATTTATTTTCTCCTTTTAATTATTTTTATTACTGCATTAATTTCTTTCTGCAACTTTTCTTGACCTTCATCTGATGCTTGAGCAAAAGATGCCAATTTTGAATCTATAGCATCCATCAATATTAAATCAAATTGCCTCCTTAATTTTATCCACTTAAAAACTTTTCTTCTTAGCCTTATTATTCTAATTTCACTATAAGCAACTATAACCAAAAATACAATAAGAATAAAAATACAAACATAAATATTCTCTATACTCATTCTGTCCTCCTATATATTTTTTTCTGTAAAATCAATTACTTTTATTGTTTTAATTCTTGCATCATTTGACCATACAATTTGCATATTACCTATTTTAATTATTCCTTCTCTTGCTTTTTCAACAAAATCTCCTTTATGTTTCAAAAACTTTGGGGCAACTAATTGAATTAATCTTACATAATCTAAAAATCTATTTACTACAATTATTCCTGGAATATCAAATATCATCTTTTCTTTTTTTGTCATACTATTTCCTCCTTACATTATGTATATCCTAAAACAAACAAAACACTACTACTGCAACAATTCTTTGAATATAAACGCATAAGTACCTTTCTCCGCGCTCAACTCAGCTTTGCGCTCTTCAGCTTTGTGAATTGAGTCCCACGCACTATCTATCATTATATGTCCTACACCTCCTTCTATGAATTTTAAGATGATGAATACGTTTTGGTTTAGTGGTATTGGTTTTGGCATCAAATTCCTCCTTCATAAATTTTGTAAATACTTGTATTATTTTTAATCTTAAAAATTTAATATTTTCACTTGCTTTGTATTTTACTAGTGAATTTATTTGCATATTAAAATAATCTTCTGAAATTAATTTTTTCATATAATTTAAAGCCTGTATATCAAAATGTAGAATAAATCTTTCTACTGTTCTTTGGACACATCTATGTATTTTTATTTTGTCAATTTTCATTTATCATCCTTGTATTTTATTTATTAATTTTTTACTTGGGGCAGAAACAATCTTTGCTTTGACTTCTTGGCTGTTAGCAAATTGCAAGTCATTTCTAAGCATATTTTCTGCCCTTTCTTTTGTGAGATTAAATCCGTCTTCAACCCAGACTTTGTCAACACTAAACTCAACTATCCATTTTAATTTACCCACTATTCCTCCCTTATCATTAAAGCTCTTTGGTCGTTCTGCATTTCTGCCTCTCCCAACTCATTCATCTCTTTATCTTCTGCCTCCTTATCAGTTTTCCGCTCTCTATCTTGATCTACCATGTCAGCAAAAATATTTCCTGAATACATTTTAATCTCCTTCCAACTTTTTACAAAAAGTAGTTTTGATTTAATAGGAACGTTCCATAAGTATCCTGCATTAGTAATTGCCGGACAGCTTATTGAGTCTAGATCTATTCCATAGAACCATATCAATCTGCCTCCTATATGTTTCCAGGGTCTTGAATAGACTTCCCTGATTGTTCCCTTGCCAAAAATACTATCTATACGATCTCCAACTTTTAACAAAGTATTACCTCCTTCTCCACATTTTTAATATTTCAGTATCATCTGGGGCCATAGGAAGTACAATTATTTCATGTTCGATCAATTCAGATCTGGTTGTGTCATAAAGATGTTTATAGATATTTGCGCGATATACTTGATAATTCATTTTGTGAATTGATATTGCAAAACAAATAGCCCAAATAATATACAAAATAATAAAACCTATCTTTTCTTTTTTCATCTACTCCTCCAATTTCACTTTACTTCCAAGAATTGCTATTGCCAGTGCGAGATTTAGGTTTTTATTTTCTGAGAGTGTTATAAATTCACCAGATAAATCTCCGTACTTTTTTATTTCATATATATTCCCATACCCAAGATAAATTATTACTTCATGTTTTTTTAATAAATATTCCAACATTTCTTTTAGACCTTCGGCAGAGTTAAGATAGTCAATGTTATCTTCTTCCAAATCACACTTTATACAAGTTTTACTTTTATGTATTACAAAAAATGATCTTTTATCTGTTCCCTCATTTACTTTTTTGTAATTCCACTCGTGATAACATTTTCCTAAACACTCCGCCACCAACTTATTCGCCTCATCTTTCACTTTCTCGTAGGCTTCCCACGCCGGAGCTTTCACTTTCTCGTAGGCTTTTTTACCTTCTTTGTTTAACACATCAAGACAAATTCCAATCCTTGACATTTTTCCTGCTTTAATTAATTTTACTATTTTATAAGGAAAGTTTTTTGGTGTTGAAAAATCTGTGCATTCTTTGTTTATTCCCCTATCCTTAAGTTCGGGGTAATAATATCTATGCTCGTTCTTCCACACATAAAAAAAGAAATAAAATATAATATACCTACCGCCATTTTCAAAAACTCATTTTGTGTCATTTGAGACCTCTTTAATTCTTTTAATTTTTATTCTATAACAAATATCTTTTTGGTCGTTTCTTTGATTGCATTTTAAAAAATATTTACAGGACAAGCAACAACCTTTATGTTTAAATTTCTTTTCAACAATATTGCAGTAAATAGCACTACATCTTTTACAACCTTTCATTTCAAACAATACTCTCATTTGACCTCCTTTATAATTTTCTTAAATTCCAAACACAACTTCCAACAAACAATGGACTATCTTTTTCAACTTTTATAATTTTGTTATCTTTTATGGCTTTTTCTATTCCATCAACACACCCCCACCATTCGTGTTTTTCTTCATACCAAATATCCCTATCAAATATAACAACAACTGCCCTGTCGTTTTGTTCTGGTGTTTCCACAACCCTACCTTCAACCCATCCACTCAACCATTGACCACAAACACTTCTGACATCAATACATTTTGGATTTTTTTCTCCGTATTTAATTTTTATCCATAAATCATCTACTTGAACTTTTTGACCTATTACAAACTTTCTATTTGCAATATGAGTTTTGTCTATTTTGTGTTCTCTTTCTATTGGTGCAAAATCGTGTATCAACTTTTCTACATCATAACTATAAACCCAATCTTTTTTATATTCATTTACTAATGTTGGATAAAATTCTAAATAATTACCTCTGTCATAAATTTGGCAACTTTCTAAAATAATTTTTCTTTTCTTCCCTTCATCTTTTATTACTTGTTCAAGTTCAAGTCTATTCATCTATTTCCCCTCCTTTTTCTCTTCATCCTCATCCCACACCAAAGAAAGACCTTTTATTTTTATATCAATCTCTTTTTTAGTTCTCACTTTACCCCCTTATAAATAGCCCTGAAGTTTTAGAGACTTATTTATTCATTAATTGCGTTAAAATTATACCTTCTTCATAAATTATTCTTTCAAATTTTTTAACAATTTCTTTCAACCTTTCCTTTAATCCATCTTCCGTAATAGAAACACTTTCAGAGCTTACGCCAATATGAAAAATTGTAGGATTTTCTGTCAAATACATATTTATATGTTCCTGTGAATTTATCTTTTCAAAAAAACTTTTAACTTGACTAAAAACAATAGGAAAAACTTTTTCTCTGTTTACCTCTTTACTACCAAAATCTCCAACATAAACCGAAACATTTTTATTAACATAAAAATTTAACATTTTATTTCTCCTCTATATATTATTTAATTCTTACCCACTGTTCTTCCTTATCTGTGTTTGGATATTTTGTCATTGATGCTCCGATACTTTTATAATACCCCTGTTTCTCGCAAAACTCTTTCGGCAATAGTTTGATAAGTTCGTCGTCAAGAGA
>Ga0172381_10002262_pt1 | contig 21479 bp, 16 predicted proteins | sample Leawel6488metaG_FD_119754 | JGI IMG/M metagenome (GOLD analysis project Ga0172381, IMG submission 119754) | Leachate microbial communities from a municipal landfill in Southern Ontario, Canada - Leachate well 64-88 metaG | ecosystem: Engineered > Solid waste > Landfill > Unclassified | place...
AGGCTTGCAACAAGATTCGTTTTAGTCCCAAAAGGAAACTGTTCAGGCTTGGAGGTATCAACCAGCACACATTCCCTTATTGTCTTGCGATATACATCCAGAGGATGCCCGCTGATATAAAAACCCAGAAGCTGTTTTTCAGCCTCAAGCTTTTCCGCCATTGCCCAGTCTTCATGATCTTCCATCTTGAACTGATCGAACATTGGCTCCGTGATTTCGTCAAACAGGGATATCTGTCCATAGGCGGTGGCTTCTTTTCTCTTGTTTGCAAAGATAATGGCGTTTTCCATGTTGGCGAGCAAGGTTGGCCGGTTGGTCCCCAAGCTATCAAAGGCACCTGCCTTGATGAGTGATTCCAGCAACTTTGAATTAAACCAACGGCTATCCATGCGCATGAGATAATCTATGAAACTGGAGAAAGGACCGTTGGCTGTCCTTTCCTTTACCAGCGCCTTGACCGAATCCTCTCCCACATTCTTGATTCCTGCCAGGCCATAGATGATCTTGTTGTCCACGACACTGAAGTAGCAATCACTTTTGTTGATGTCCGGTCGTTGTATCTCCAGGCCCATATCTTTAGCAACCTGCAGGTATTCGTTGAATTTATCTGGATTGCCCATCTCGTTGGTAAGATTGGCGGCAAGGAACTCGGAGGGATAATTAGCCTTGAGGAACGCTGTCTGGTAGGCGACAATCGAATAAGCAACCGCATGGCTCTTGTTAAAACCATAACCGGCGAACGGCTCCAGCATCTTGAATATTTCTTCTGCATGCTTCTCCGTCCTGCCAAGCTTTACAGCTCCTTCCCTGAAGGTAATCAACTCATGAGCGAGCTTGTCCACTTTTTTCTTACCCATGATACGTCTGAGAATGTCAGCTTGCCCGAGTGAATATCCTGCGATTACCTGTGCGACCTTCATTACTTGTTCCTGATACACGATGACTCCATAGGTATTCTCCAGTACAGGTTTGAGATCGGGATCAGGATAGGATATCTGTTGTACTCCCTGCTTGCAATTAATATAGGTGGGGATGTACTGCATAGGACCTGGACGATAGAGTGCGTTCAAAGCCACCAGGTCCTCGATGTTGTTCGGATGGGCTTGTCGTAAAATGTTTTGCATTCCACTACTTTCAAACTGGAAGATGCAGGTGCTGTCCCCCTTACAAAGCATTTTGAAGGTCTTTGGGTCCTTCTCATCAATCTTGCTGATATCAAAAGCAGGAACCCTCTTGCGAATGAGATTCACTGTATGGTTGATCAATGTCAGTGTCTTGAGACCCAGGAAGTCCATCTTTACCAAACCACAAGGCTCGATCAGATCCATGGTATACTGGGTGGCTTGCTTGCCACTCTTCGGGTCACGGTACAGGGGGACATAGTTGATCAGAGGGTCTTGCCCTATGACAACGCCTGCGGCATGGGTGGATGTATGCCTGTTCATCCCTTCGAGTTTTCTCGAGATGGAGAACAATGTGGCATACACTCCTCCCTTGGCTTCCAGTTCTCTAAGTTCGGGATTCTGCTCAAAGGCCTTGGATAAAGTCATTTTCGGATCATCAGGGATGAGTTTGCAGATGCGGGTGGACTCCTCAAAGGGAATATCCAATACCCTCGCGCAGTCCTTGACCACGGCCTTTGCCTTCAAAGTTCCGAAAGTAGCTATCTGGGCCACTCTGTCCTTGCCATAGTGTTCCGTGACATAATCCACGACTTCCAGACGACGTTCGAAACAGAAATCAACATCAAAATCAGGCATGGAGACACGTTCAGGATTCAGAAACCTTTCAAATAGCAAATTATATTTCATTGGATCCACATCTGTGATGTTGATACAGTAGGCGACGAGAGAACCTGCTCCTGATCCACGGCCGGGACCTACCGGGATATCATGATTCTTGGCCCAGCGAATATAGTCCATGACAATCAGGAAATACCCCTGGAAGTCCATCTTGATAATGACGCTAAGCTCATATTCGAGCCTTTCTGTCAATTCCGTAGTGATGGTTCCGTAACGCTCCACCAAGCCTTCCTTCGATAAGTGGGTGAGATAATCAGCTGTGTTGGCAAATCCTTCCGGCACTTTGAAAAGGGGAAGTTTTGGACCTGGGAAATTGATTTCAATATGGCAGCGCTCGGCAATCTTTTTTGTATTCTCAATTGCCTCGGGACACCAGGAAAACAGGATTTTCATCTGCTCGGGAGTCTTGAAATAGAATTCCGCATTGGGAAAACGCATCCTGTTTGGATCATCGATCTTGCTGTTGGTGCCGATACAAAGAAGCACATCCTGAGCTTGGGCATCTTCTTGGTTGATGTAGTGGATATCATTGGTGCAGACCAAAGGGATGCCGGTTTCCTCATGGAGTTTTACCAGCAGAGGATTGGTTTTTTTCTGTTCAGGCAGTCCATGATCTTGTAACTCCAGGTAGTATCTTTCGTTATCAAAGACCGAATTGAACCACAATGCACGTTTTTTTGCCTCTTCGTATTGGTCATTAAGCAGGTTTTGAAGTATTTCTCCGGCAAGACAGGCTGAGAGACAGATTAATCCCTCATTGTATTTTTCCAGCAGTTTGTCGTCGATACGGGGCTTATAGTAGAATCCTTCGGTGTAGGCATAGGAATTGAGTTTCATCAGATTACGGTAGCCGGTTTCGTTCATGGCAAGGAGTATCAAATGATAACGATGCCCTTTTTGTTCTCCGATTTGAGGGATGAAGGTATGGTCTTCAGGATTGCAATAGAATTCACAGCCAATGATTGGATTGATGCCCGCATCCTTACAAGCATAGTAGAATCGCAAGGCCCCGAACATATTCCCGTGGTCGGTGATGGCAAGCGACCGCATGCCAAGGCTTTTCGCTTTTGCCATATAACCCGAAATTTTTGCGGCTCCATCCAATAAGGAGAAATCAGTATGGTTGTGAAGGTGTACGAATCCACAGTCCTTGACCTCTTTCAAGACCTCTTCCGAAACGGGTTGCATAGCAGCCTGCGTCTCAATTGAGGCCTCCACCTCTGATTCTTCTTCGGCTTGCTGCCGAAGGAGCTCTTCGTCTGTTAATTGTTCTTCTTGAATCTCTGGTTGTTCGTTTTCTTGGTTCATGGCTTAGCTTTGTAGATAGATGGTATCCAACTCATGCAAGATGGATTCGAACATCCTCAGGGCGCGTTCCAATTGTAAATCACTGATGTTCGTATAACTTTTTTTCAATTCACTGCGAAGATTGCTTGTAATATATCTGACCATCTTGGGAACGATGGGCAACGTTATCCCTGAAAGCTGACTGATAATTTCCTTACTGATAAAGAAAACCTTGTGAGGGCAAGTGATACATAGCCGCACCTTGCCCAGGGCATTGGGAGTACGGTCGGCCTGGAAGGCTAAGATGACTGCTTCCTCCATGTTGCGTACGGGATCGCTTGCTTGCATGAACCGCTGGAAATTTCCATATTCAAGACCAATACGAATCCGTGTGATAAGCATTTTCCCTTCAAAATTAAGCAACTTGCCTTCCTTGTCGTATAACCGATAAACCGGAATCCACCGGGTAGTGCATTTACCATCCTTCTGGTACACCTTTACTTCGGCCAGGCTATCCAATACCGACAACGCCGTAGACAGAGAAAGACGGACATCAGGGATGCAAAGCGAGCCACCGATGGTCACTTGACGTCGAACTATGCTTGAGCCTATGGATTTTAGTGCATCAAGCAATACGGCAGGAAGAATCAGACGACCAGCATCCAGCATCTGCGCGGCATTGACCATCGCTCCTATTTCCACAAACCGATCAGTCCTGGTAATCTTTTGCAATTCCGAGATACCACTGAGGTCAATGATATCAAGACTGCCCTCGTTGGGATAGAAACCCGGCCTGCTCATAAGATAGGTGCCTCCGGCCCAGTTCTGTGCATCAGGGAAACGGGAGACTATTGAAGCGTATTCAGTAATGGTCGAAGGAGCATGAACAGTCGCAGACCTAAGATCTTCGTACATTCTTACGCCTCCTGTAGGTGAGGGCCAATTCCACTATCTGAAGCATCTCGCTGGTATCCATGCATTGGCAAGTATTGAGGGACAACTCCTTGATTACGTTTTTCTCATCAAATTCCTGTGTGCTGTTGGGGATTCGGGTCCTTGCCCTTAGAGGCATTGTCACCTGTTTCCCTTCGTGATGATCCCCTGTGAGATTTTGCAAGATGGATTCGATAATTAATGTTTTTGATGCATAGCAGTTGGGACAAGGCATATTCCCAAGGGTCTGGTAGGCTCGTTCGATATCCCTGCATTGACGGGTTTTTGCAAAGCCTTCAAAAGTCTGGATGTTTGTATCTTTCAAGCGGAAGGCGGGGACAAGGCAGGAAAGGACAGCCACATTATTCACAAGAACGATGCAATTCCCACAATTATGACCTTGGCAATTGCTGTTGAGTGATTTATTACCCACATCGTCGGTGAGAATCAGAAGCAAGGGTTTATTTGAATTGACAGAAAGGGAGAGTCCCTTTCCATCAATGGTACAGTCAAGTGTCATTTCAGCCTCCTCATCGACGCCAATATCATATCACTGGTTATCGGCAGGGTAATCGCTGTTGTACCCAAGGCTTGTTGCAGAGCCGAGCAGAAAGAGGCCATTACAGTTGCCTTGACCGCACTGGTCACGGACGAAGATACGTCATCCCCCTCACTCTTTATGGTCACGTCGATGGTAAGGTCCCTGCCTTCTGCAAGGACTGCCCCGCTTTCTCTGAGAGTGGTTACCACCACATGACGTATTTTCTCATTGAAAGCCCTCTCATCAAATATACGGCCTGTAAGGACCGAAAGCCACACTTTGCGTACCATTGGCTGGAATACTATGGTATCAATATCCAGTTCCAATACGGCAGACACCCAATTGCTTGAGCTGAACATGCTGTTTTTGTTGTCTGAATTCTTAAATGAACCTACTGATTCACAGATAGGAAGGGGAGCGACAAACCTTTTTTCCTTGATAAGAAGACAGGTCTTTTGTATTTGCGATGGCATTCTTCCACTGTTTGAGGCAAGTACTGACGGACCGCTATCCACCATCTCCTCATCGTCGGCAGGGAAAGAGATATTTTCATCCTTGATCCCGAGCTCCTCCGAGATAATTCTTTTCCAGATTTTGGCACTGTTACCATTACTATAAAAGCTACAGTTCACCTTCACTTGATCTCCTGGGTTAAGTTGTATCTGTACGTTAAGTGATGGGAGATATTTGTATTCCCATGATAATCCTGAGATACCGGGGCCCACCGATAGTCCGATGCCCCTTGCATAACTGAAAAAAGTGGAGAATTTTCCTTTTTGGGACTTTTGTAATTCATAAGCAGAATACTTGCGCTGAAAATCGCTTTTCTTGCTTAGTTCGCTTACCAGAGGTTTTATTTTTGAGAAATGCTCACAAAGCACCAGGTCGCTATAATTGTGAGAGTCGGAATAGTATTGGGTTTTCCAGTCATCGGGAGACATGTTGCATGCCCTGGCTACTTGGCTGTACTGGGCCTCTGTGGAAGAAAGAGCCTTGCAATAACCTAACTCACCAAAGAAATGAGCCGGGCTTTGTTCGCTGGTTGTAAAATCAATAGAGAACCGTACTCCTTTCAGATCGCAAGGAGGATAAAAACCTGCAAACATCTGGTTTGCCATCTCTTCTGAGAACAGAGCGCTCGCCCCTTGGTCCACCGTGGCCTGCACTTCCTCCGCGATGGGTTTCCCCTCACTAAGAAAATAGCTTTTTCGGTTGATATGGACAGCGGGTCGGAATACCGGATAGTTGTCTTTTATTTCAATTGGATAATTGCTCTTGATGCAAGCCAGTGCTGCTATTGAGGCTAACAAGGAGGGATTGAGGAGCATTTCATCGTTCGTAGCGAAAAAAGGCAACCGGTGGATGATGATTTTTTTCTTGGGGATCAAGGTGACATCGCTAATGGTGTCCCTCATATGAAACACCCATTGGGTGGGTGCATAGACATGAAGTATCCCGTTATCCATGCCGACGGTGATTCGTGTGATGAAGATGGTGGAACTGTTGAGGCGGGAATAATCGTAACTCTGACTAAGAGTCCGCACGTCCTTGTTTGTTATCGCCCCTTCGAAATCTCCCGCCTCGTGTGCATAAGAAACGGTCTTATTCTGAAGTTCCTTGGTTTCTGACAAACGGTAGTTGATCTCAATTTTCTGGGCTTTGAGCTGTACCGATTCACTATCGAAACCGAAGAGAGCCATGATTGGTTGTCCCTTATATGATATCTGGTTTGAGGAAAGCAGAGGAATATAGTCATTGGCAACCTTTACCCTGTTGTCACCCTTGATGTCCCTTGCCTCGACAGTAAGGAAACGATTGCCCAATGGGGGAAGTTTGATAGTGTCAATGATTCCACTGTTCACCGTTGAACGGATAACGATTCCGTTAAGAACACTCAAGCGGGAGAATATAGCCTTTGCCATGGCCAAAAGATACCATGATAGGCCTCTCCTTGCAATGAGACAATTCCATCTTGCATTAAAATAGGGAAATCAGTAAAATTTTACTGTTTACAAAAATAACAGGATGAAATAGTTTCTTAAAATTGTTTTTTTCGTTATGCTTCAACTGTGAAACAAAATAACAGGATTAACCTGTGAAGGAGTTTTTCTATGGCTACTATTCGAGTTGGTATCAATGGATTCGGAAGAATCGGCCGCTTGGCTCTCAGAAGAATCAGAGAAGTGGGAAAGGATTTGGAAGTTGTTGCAATCAATGATTTGACCAGTCCTGCAATGCTTGCTCATTTGTTGAAGTATGATTCCACTTTTGGCCAGTTCAAGGGAACTGTCGAGGCTACTGAGGATTCAATCATTGTTGATGGAAAAAAGATTCGCATCTATGCCGAGAAAGATGCCGCCAATATTCCTTGGGGCGCCGAGAAGGTTGATGTAGTTCTGGAATCCACTGGCTTCTATACCTCTGAGGAAAAAGCACAGGCTCATTTGAAGGCAGGTGCAAAGAAGGTTCTCATTTCCGCACCAGCTGGCAAGATGAAGACCATTGTGTACGGTGTGAATGAGGGCACCCTGACTGCCGATGATAAGATTATCTCTGCTGCTTCCTGCACCACAAACTGCTTGGCTCCTATGGCCAAGGCACTTAATGATGCTTTTGGCATTGAGATTGGTACCATGACCACCATTCATGCTTACACCAGCACACAGATGCTTCTCGATGGACCAGAGAGAAAAGGCAATCTCCGCGGGGCACGGGCTGCCGCTGAGAATATCGTTCCCCACTCCACTGGTGCCGCCAAGGCTATCGGTATGGTCATTCCTGCACTGAATGGCAAACTTCAGGGTCATGCCCAGCGTGTTCCTGTAAAGGATGGTTCTGTGACCGAATTGACTTGTATCTGCAAGACTAAAAACCTGACTGCTGATATGGTTAACGCCGTTATGAAGAAAGCCACGCAGAATAACGATTCCTTTGGTTACAATGATGAGGAAATTGTCTCTTCCGATGTCATTGGAATGACCTATGGATCAATGTTTGACCCGACCCAGACCGAGGTCTCCACTGTTGGTGATTATCAGCTGGTGAAGGTTGTCTCGTGGTATGATAATGAGAATGGATTCACCTGTCAGATGGTCCGCACTCTTATCAAGTTTGCCAGACTGTAGTTTTTTCTCAGTTCATGCAACGCCGGGTTGTCTTCTTCGGACACCCGGTGTTTTTTATTTCTTTTCTATCATCCCAAACGATATTTACTGAAAATGCGGGAAGTTCTCTCGGGTTTCTGGCCTTGCTTTCTTCACAGGTCTTGATACTAACTGGTAATGTTTTCTGTACTGCAGGGGGGTAATCCCAAATTCTTTCCTGAACAATGTATAAAAATAGCTGATGGAAGCAAAACCCACATCATTGCAGAGCACTCCGATATCCCTGTCCGAGTGCCTGAGCATGTTCGCCACATAGTTGAGCCTTCGATTGTTAATGAATCCCGTAGGGGTGATTCCAAAATACTTCTTGAAAGACCGGCAGACATACTCTTCCGTTTTGCCGGAGGTTTCTACAAGATACTTCATCCCTTCATACAGATTGTCCTGATTCTGCATACCTGAAATCAAATTTTGCATCCAGCGTGGAATAATCATTATCTGTTGGGACTCTGCTGAGGCCGGAACCATATATTTGTAGATAATCTCGACGAGCAGTTCCCTGAGATGGGCACGCTTCGCCCTGTTTTCCGTTATGGGGAACAAGTTAAGATACTCCATTTCCGATTGGATGGATTTTTTTTCATTTCTGCTGAGTTTTACCAACGTATGTCCGGCAAGTAGCATTTCCTCAGGTTTCTTCCCATAAAGGTAAGAGAAAAGGGATTCCATGGTGGAGGCCAGAAACGCTAAGTTGATATGCTTGGACTCTTTCCCTGGAATTGCCACCTTGCTATGGATTTCCCCAGGCCTAATGATTATCAAATCCCCTTCCTCCAAGGTATAGGTATGTGAACCCAACAATAAGGAGAAGGTACCCTCGGTAACCAAGGAGAACTCATAGAAGTCATGGACCTGAGGGTATTCCAAGGCGGGGATTCCTTCGTGGAAGTGATAGTGAGTCTCGCTTTCCATATCGATTATGGTTTCTGCGTTGATTACATGCAACATTACAATTCAAAATATCAATATACAGCAAAAAGTCAAGAAAAAATCTGAACATAAATAGCATAACATCAGGTATGCTCCTTATGAAGAAAGAAAAGAGGAATATTTCTTATTTCTTTTGTGGAAACAAGTATGTTGGAACAATAGTCGGGAGGATGGAATGAAACTTGGGCTTGGATTATATAAACATCAATTGACACCAGAGAACTTTGCATTTGCGAGACAAGCTGGATGTACCCATCTCATTGTCCATTTGGCTAATTACTATGAAAAAGAAATTGTTACAGCTACCAATGAGCATAATAACTACGGGAAGGCCGTGAAAGAAACCGATACCTGGAGCTTGGAATACATGCAAGAGCTACAACATATTGTGGGAACTTATGGTCTGAGTATCTATGGAATAGAGAATTTCAGTCCTGCGGATTGGTTTGATGTGTTGCTTGACGGACCCAAACGAGCTGAGCAGATGGAAACCTTGAAACAGATAATCCGGAACGTGGGAAAAGCCGGGATAAAGACGTTTGGATATAATTTCAGTATTGCCGGAGTCTGGGGGCATAGCAAGAAACCTCTAGCCCGGGGTGGAGCTGAAACAGTTTGCTTCAATGCAAGCGAACTTTCTCTTGACGCACCCATTCCCAATGGGCAGATATGGAATATGACCTATGATGATAACGCCAAACCTGGCTTTATCACCAATCCAACCTCCTTGGAATTATGGGATCGCTTAAGAAGGTTTCTAGAGGAACTTCTTCCGGTTGCTGAAGAGGCTGGAGTTGAGCTGGCCCTGCATCCCGATGATCCTCCCATGCCGATGCTGCGAGGAACTCCCCGAATGGTGTATCAGCCCTGGATGTATCAGAAACTTCTGGATATGAACCCGAGCAAAGCCAACAAAATTGAATTCTGTATGGGAAGCATTCAGGAAATGAGCGAGGGTGATTTATATGAAAGCATAGAGCAATATGCCTCTCAAGGAAAAATCAGTTACGTCCATTTCCGTAATGTCGTTGGCAAGGTCCCTAAGTATTGCGAGGTGTTTGTGGATGAAGGGGATATTGATATGAAACGGGCGATAAAATTGTTGGATAAATATGGTTTTGACGGGGTCTTGGTCCCCGACCATACTCCAATGATGGCAAAACTAGATCCTTGGCATACTGGGATGGCGTTTGCCTTAGGGTATATGAAGGCTTTGCTGGACGGAATAGAGGAGGAATCATAATGGAATGGAATAATGATCAGGAACTGTTCGACTTGTATCGAAAGGAGTTATATACTCCCGTGGTTGGCGATATTCTCGACACCATGGGGTTGTTCCACCAGTTTTTGCCACAGGAAATACAGAACCAGACAAACTACTCTTTGGTTGGTTGGGCCATGCCTGTGCTTATGATTGATGTATTTGGTCCGCAGAAAAAACCTTTTGGATATCTTACCGAGGCCTTGGACCAACTTGAAAATGGAGAAATCTATCTGGCCAGTGGAGGGATGATGCGATGTGCTTATTGGGGGGAATTACTTACGGCGACTGCAAAAACCAGAAAGGCCACTGGAGCGGTAATCAATGGATTCCATCGTGATACTCCCCAAGTGTTATCCCAGAACTGGCCGGTTTTCAGCCGAGGTCGTTTTGCACAGGATTCTTCGGTGAGGACCCAGGTGGTGGATTACCGTTGCACCTTGGAAATTGGGCAAGTGACTATCCACAACAGGGATCTTGTATATGGTGATTCAGATGGAGTGCTTATCATTCCTGGCGATGTCGTCAATGAAGTAACCGAACTTGCCTTGAAAAAAGCCAGATCGGAGAAACTGGTTCGTGCAGCAATCGAAAAGGGGATGAGTTCGACAGCGGCGTTTGCCCATTTTGGGATTCTGTAAAGGGAGATATGAATGAATGAACTTTTTGAACAAGCTTTCAGTCTAAAGGGTCAGGTAGCCCTTATTACGGGAGGGGCAAGTGGCTTGGGGTTCGCCATGGCAAAATGCATGGATGCCGCAGGTGCGAAAGTAGTTCTGATAGGCCATAGCAGTGAGGATAAACTCAAGGAAGCAGTGGCGGAACTTAGCCAAGGTTCCTCTTACCTATATGACGTGACCGATACCACCCATACCAAGCAATTCATTGACATGGTCATCAAGGAGCAGGGGTCGATTGATATCTTGGTCAATAATGCAGGGGTCCACTGCAAGAAGCCTGTGTTGGAAATCCAACAAAGTGACATACAGAATGTGCTGAACGTCCATCTATTGGGCGCCCTTGCCCTGTCCCAGGCGGTCTTACCCGAAATGCGCGAGAGGAAAAAGGGAAATATCCTCTTCATCTCCTCCATGAGCGCTTTTGTGGGGTTAACCAATGTGTGCGCCTATTCTGCGGCAAAGAGTGCTTTGCTTGGCTTGACCAGGTCCTTGGCCGCTGAAGTGTCCGCCGACCATGTCCGTGTCAATGCGATCGCTCCTGGTTTTATCGATACGCCAATGTTCCATCAAGCTACGGACAAAGACCCTGCACGGAAGGAGAAGATTCTTTCTCACACACCGATGAGAACTTTTGGAGATAGCATGGACATCGGTTGGGGTGCAGTGTATCTGTGCAGTCCTGCAGCTTCTTTTGTCACCGGCACCTGTCTCATGGTGGATGGTGGATTTGCAACAGGGTTTTAGGTTCTTGCGTAGGCAAGACAAGAAATAGGAGGAATACATGAAAAAAGGAATTGCTATTATTCTCTGCATCATGATTATTGCATGTGGTCTCTTTGCTCAAGGGCAAGGAGAAACGGTCAAGAAGGCTCAAGGACCTTATCTCATCAAACTAGCCAATACCCAGGGAGATAAAGATACTCAGTCAATGGGTTTGTTTGAAGTGAAGAAACGATTGGAAGCCACCGGTCTGTTCTCTGTTGAGGTTTACACTTCGTCCTCTCTCGGGGCTACCGATGACCTCACCGAGCAAGCCATTGAAGGGGCGCCTATCCTGACCGTCTCCGATCCAGGACGCTTGATGGCTTTTGTTCCAGAGTTCGGGGTGATCCAGATGCCGTACATGTTTGAAGATGCATCCGCCCTCAATAAACTCATTGAGACCCAGACGTATAAGAAATGGGAGAAGGAATTCGAGAAGAAAGGCCTTAAGCTGATTACCTCCAACTGGTATTCAGGAGCAAGAAATTTTGTATTGAACAAGGAAGTCAATTCTCCTTCCGATCTCAAAGGACAGAAGATTAGGACCATCGGGAGTCCTCTCTACACGGAATCAGTGAATGCGATGGGTGCTGTCGCAACACCGATGGAATGGTCGGAGGTCTATCCTGGAATTCAGCAGAAGGCAATCGATGGTGCTGAGGTCCAAACTCCCTCTTCTTATGCCACCCGTCTGTATGAGATCTGCAAATACACCAACAAGACTGAACATTTCCAGCTGATTGGTTGTGTTGTCATGGGAACCTCAGTGTTCAATTCCTGGAGCAAGGAAGCCCAGGACGTGTTTGTGAAGACCTTTAGGGAAGTTGGAGCCGAAAACCAGAAGCTGGTTCTTCAACTTACCAAGGAATATGAAGAGGACATGGTAAAGAAAGGCATGATTGTCCGGACCGTGGACAAAACTCCTTTCATCGCTGCTGTGCAACCAGTGTATGAAAAGCTTGGCTATGCCGAAGCCCGCAAAGCGATTCTCGCAGAAATCGGAAAATAAATAAGATATTGATTCCTATCCCTTTGGTACAACAAGAATACCAAGGGGATAGTCCCTAAAGGAGCAAACCTAGTGAAACGCTTTGGTTCAATCGTGAAAAAAGTAGAAAGGCCTTACCGGTTTTTTTGCAACCTGGAAGTTGTTGTCTGTTCCGTCCTCTTTGTAAGTGTTGTGGCGTTGGTCTTTCTCTCGGCTTTGTTGAGGAAGATATCATTTCCCATACAATGGTCAATCGATGTGTCTCAATTGTTTTTTGCTTGGATGGCCTTTCTCGGAGGTGACATAGCCCTTCGCAAAGGAAGTCTTGTCGGAGTAGGACTACTCACTCAGAAATTTTCAGAAAAGGTACAACGTATTCTTAAGATGTTCTGTTATGGTTTCATGTTGGTTCTGCTTCTGATTTTCATCAAATATGGATTTTCCCTTGCAGCAAGAAATTGGAACAGGGCTTTTCAAACCCTTCCCATTAGTTACTCCCTTGTAACCCTGAGCCTTCCAGTCAGTGCGATCTGTATGATTTTCTCCATTGTTCACAATATTCATCTTGACCTTACCAAACCTGCAGAAAAGGAGGGACTGACATGTGGTTGCTGCTAGTTCTTTTTATTAGTCTGATCCTTATCAACATGCCGATTGCGTTTGTCATCGGTCTTTCTGGAGGCGGCTATTTCTTCCTTCATAACGAAATTCCTTGGGGGGTGCTGGTCCAACGGGTGGTTGCCCAAACCCAATCCTTTACCTTTCTTGCTGTTCCCTTCTTTTTATTTGCTGGTAACTTGATGAATGAGACAGGAATAACCAAACACCTGCTCAGTCTTGCCCGTCTTTTGACTCGGACCATGTTTGGAGGGATTGCCCAGGTAAACGTTGTATTAAGCACGCTGATGGGAGGAGTTTCTGGTAGCGCTTGCGCAGATGCAGGAATGGAAATCAGGATTCTTGGGCCAGAAATGGACAAAAGGGGCTACCCCAAAGGCTATACCGCTTCCCTTACCTGTCTTACCAGTCTTATAACAGCAACCATCCCCCCCAGTCTTGGGTTGATTCTCTATGGTTTTGTTGGGGAAGTGTCGATTGGAAAACTCTTTGTAGCCGGTATGGTTCCTGGTTTTCTTATGTGTTTTGCCTTGATGCTTACGGTGACCATAACATGTCACAAGCACCAGTATGATCCTCCACAGCCGGATGTGAAACATGCTTCTCCCTTGGAAATCCTTGGAAATCTCAAGCAGTCAATCTGGGCGTTGCTATTCCCTATTATCCTGATTGTGGGAATTCGGTTTGGAATATTCACTCCCTCGGAGGCAGGAGCCTTTGCTGTTGTGTATTCCTTGATAATTGGGAAATTCGTCTATAAGGAACTGACTTGGGCTAAATTCAAGAAAGCCTTGGTGAATTCCATTGTTGATAATGGCGCGATAATCCTGATTATAGCGTTCTCTGGTATATTCAGTTATGCCCTTACCTATGGAAATGTACCCAGGATACTATCCCAGTTTCTTTTGGGAATCACCACCAATCCTCAATTGATGGTGCTGCTCATGCTTGGTTTCCTGTTCCTGACGGGAATGTTGGTGGATAGTAATGTCAATATCTTGCTATTGACCCCTATTTTTCTCCCTGTGGTTCAGCAGATGGGAATTGACCCTGTCCATTTTGGGATATGCATGATGACCATCGTCACTATGGGATGCATGACCCCACCGGTGGGAACAGCAATCTACATAGTATGTGGGATTCATAACTGCTCGATACAGGAATATGTCAAGGAGTCGATTCCCTTCTTTGCCGCCATATTAATAGAAGTTGTTCTGTTGGTTTTTATTCCACAATTGACGATGTTCCTACCAAATCTGATTTATTAGGAGAGCTGCGGATGAAACCGTTTCTTGATGATGACTTTCTCTTGAACAATGAAGTGGGCAAAAATCTTTTTCATACTTTTGCAAAGGGAAAACCGATCTTTGATTACCATTGTCATCTCAATGCCCAGGAAATCTATGAAAATAAGCCTTTCACCTCACTAGGGGAATTGTGGTTTGCCCATGACCATTATAAGTGGAGACTCATTCGGGCCAATGGAGTCGAGGAGAAACTGGTTACCGGTGCTTCCTCCTATTATGAAAAATACCTGGAGTTTGCAAAAACCCTTCCTTATGCAATTGGAAATCCTGTCTATCATTGGACGCATTTGGAACTGCAACGGTATTTTTCTATCGACACTGTCCTCGACGAGAGAAGTGCGCCGACTATTTGGAAAAGGGTGCAGGAGCAACTTGTCAATAAAGAATTTTCCCCGCGGTCCTGTATCGCTTCTTCAAATGTCCATACCTTATGTACCACGGAAGATCCTGCGGATTCTCTTGAGTATCACCAGCTTCTTAAAAAGCAAGGTTTTCCTGTCAAGGTCCTCCCTGCCTGGCGTCCTGACAAGCTGCTGGCTATCGAGAAAACCTCGTTTCGCCAGTATATCCGGACGTTTGGGCAGGTTTGCAATGTCAACATCGAGAATATGGAAGATCTTAAGGCCGCGCTCTGTCAGCGGATGGATGTGTTTGCCTTGAATGGATGTGTGGCAAGCGACCATGATATTGGTCATGTCCCTTACCAGGTGGCTTCCGATAAAGAGGTGGATGGTCTTTTCAAACGGGCAATGAACGGTGAAAACCTTTCAGTGCTTGAGCAAGACCAATACAAGACCTCTCTTCTGATTTTCCTTGCCCAAGCGTATCATCAGAGAAACTGGGTGATGGAGCTCCACATTGGTTGCAATCGTTCCCAGAATACCAAGATGGTGGAAAAGGTCGGGGAAGCTTGTGGGTTTGATTCCACAGGGGATTATGAGATAGCTTATCCTTTGGGGAAGTTGCTGAATGCCATGGAAAGCAACAATGCTCTCCCTAAAACAGTTCTCTTTTGTTTGAATCCCAAAGACAATTGGATACTTGCTAGTCTTGCCAACACCTTTCAGGATGCTGAGATCCCTTCGAAAATACAGTTTGGAACCGCATGGTGGATGCAAGATCACAAATATGGCATGGAACAGCAACTGACCGTGCTGGCGAACTCCGGCCTGCTGGGCCGGTTCATCGGCATGCTTACCGATAGCCGTTCCTATCTGTCCTATTCTCGCCATGAGTATTTCCGAAGAATCCTTTGCAATCTCATTGGTAGTTGGGTTGAAGGTGGTGAGTACCCCTATGACAGGGACAATTTGGGAAGGTTGATTGAAGGTATTTGTTTTGATAATGCCTTGCAGTATTTCCAGACAGGAGTATCCGGCCAGTCAGTTTAGGAAGGAGGCTTTCCTTTGTAAAAGGATTCTCTTAGGTTTTTTTGTTCGTATTGAGACATCCTTTGTCTTAAGATATACTGATACTATGGATTATACGGATGAAGTAGCTAAGCTTTCGCAAGCATTAAGAACCTATCAAAAAGCTTATTATGTAGATAGCAGGCCTTTGGTTTCAGATACTGAGTATGACAGGCTTTTTGACCGGCTTTCCCAGTTGGAGAAAGAGCATCCTGAACTCAAGGCTCCTGATTCGCCGACAATGCGTGTAGGTTCCGACCTTACCAGCGATTTCCCTGAGGTCAAGCATTCCATTCCTGTGCTGAGTCTGGATAAGGCCTATAGCAGTGAAGCCATCCTTTCCTGGATTCATAAGAGTGAGCAAAAAATGGACGAGGGCCTATCATTTGTCATTGAGGAGAAAATTGATGGGATATCGATGGTTCTTTACTACGAAGAGGGCCTTTTGGTTAGAGCGGTCACCCGGGGCAATGGTACCATTGGCAACGATGTGACTGCAAATATCAAGACTATAGCTTCGGTTCCTCTTCGCTTGAGTGAACCAGTGACTATGGCAGTGAGAGGGGAAGTCTATCTTCCTAAAGCTGCATTCCAGCAGTTGAACAAACAGATGGAAATCCCTTATGCGAATCCACGCAATCTTGCAGCTGGCTCCATTCGGAGAATCCATAGCAGTGAGACTGCAAAAATTCCCTTGAGCATATTTGTGTATGAAGGGTTTTGGGAAGGAAGGAGACCTCTTAATGACCATATCGAGATATTGGAGACTCTCAAGAAGTATGGGTTCAGGGTCAATCCGACCCTAGGGTATTTCTGCAAGGACGGTAATGAAGCAAAAAAGCGTCTGTCCCTGGCTGGTCTTGAAGGCGAGTCAGGAAGTTTTGCCGATATTCCTTCCTTCATTGAGGAGCGGACAAGGCAACGAAAATCCTTACTTTATGAGATAGACGGGCTGGTGGTGAAGATTAACGAGATACCAGTTCGTGAAGTGTTCGGTTATACAGGGCACCACCCACGTTGGGCAATCGCCTATAAGTTTGAGTCTCCTCAGGCGCAGACTGTAGTGGAGGGGATTGACGTACAGGTAGGGCGTACTGGGAGAATCACTCCTGTGGCCAGGGTAAGGGCCACCTTGGTTGGCGGCTCCACCGTAAGTAATATAACATTGCATAATCAGGATTATATCAATCAGCTGGAACTATCAATCGGCGATGTTGTGGAGATAAGCAAACGGGGCGATGTTATTCCTGCAGTGGAGCGGGTCATCGAGAAGAACGATTTGGGCAACCCCACATGGAAGCTGCCCCGTTTTTGTCCTGTTTGTAAGAGCGAGCTTGTGCAAAGGGGCGCCCATACCTTTTGTCCGAATAATTTATGTCCTGACCAGATTCAGGGGAGGGTCGAGTTCTTTCTTGGTAAGGAACAGATGGATATCGAGAGCTTCGGCCCCGAGACTGCAGCTGTCCTGATTAAAAAAGGGGCGCTCAAGGATGTTCAGGATATCTACACGATTGACTATGTCAAGGCTCTTTCCAACGAATCTGGTTTTGGGCAAAAGAAGATAGTCTCCCTTATCGAGGGAGTTCAGGAAAGTAAGAAGCAACCCTTCCATAGGGTTCTTGTCTCCTTGGGAATTGCGGAGATAGGCAAGAAGGCCGTTGATTTGTTAATAAAGAACGGATTTACCAGCATGGACATGTTGCTTGATTTGGCTAGGAGCAATGATATCAGCAGACTTCTTTCAATCAAGCAGATTGGAGAAAAGACCGCCCATCAATTGTTCGAAGGGCTATTGGATGAGCAGGTTCTTCAGCGGATTCGTTCGCTAAAGGAAGCGGGGCTTGCCATGGAGGAAAACGTGGAGGAAAATAATCTTCCTCAGATTTTCCTTGGGCAAGTATGGTGTGTGACCGGATCCTTCGAGCATTATAATCCTCGGTCCCAGGCTATGGAGGAAGTGGAGAAGCGTGGAGGTCGCACTGTCACGGCAGTGACAAGCAAGACGACGCACCTGTTAGCTGGCAAAGGCGGTGGCTCAAAAGAACAGATTGCCGTCTCTCTTGGGGTCAAGATAGTCACCGAGGTTCAGTTTCTTGCTCTTTTGGATGCAAAAAAGAGCAAGAAAAGCGAAACCATTCAAGGGGAACTTGATTACTGATGACATTTTAGTGAAAAAAAAGTATAAGAATAAGGAAGATAAAAGAGGGAAGGGTTATCGTTATGAAAGAACTTGCCATGCAATTGAACGAAACATTAAAAAGTACGGTTGTGAGTGATTTTCTTTCCGATGTTGGGAAGAGGATTTTCTTTCCCAAGGGGATAGTCGCACAGAGTGCCGAGGCCAAGAGCAAAGCCACCTTGTATAATGCCACCATAGGCATGGCAGTGAAAGATGGGCAGCCGATGTATCTTAGTGATATCTACAACCAGTTTGTTCCAGGGGCTTTCAAACCTGCCCAGCTCTTCTCTTATGCCCCTGGCGGAGGGGATCCCGTGCTAAGGAATCTTTGGAAGGAAGAAATGATTGAGAAGAATCCTTCTTTGCAGGGTAAAAGGTTCTCCCTTCCTATTGTCACCGGGGGGCTCACTCATATGCTGTCCATGATTAGCCAGATGTTCTCTCAGGATGGCGATACGTTGATTATTCCTGATTTGGCTTGGGACAATTACGAATTGATTTATACGTCGTTGAACAATGCCCAGATTAAGCAATTCAAGATGTATGACGAGCATATGGCTTTCAATATCAAGGGTTTGGTGGATGCAGTGAGAAGCATACCGAGCAGAAAAGCCCGCCTGTTGCTTAATTTTCCTAATAATCCGACTGGGTATACCCCTTCGAAGGATGAGATGGATGCTCTTGCCGATGCCTTGGTTTCTCTTGCAAACGAAGGCTATAAGCTTCTAGTGATTAGTGATGATGCATATTTTGGCTTGTTTTATGAAGAAGAGACTGCAAAGGAAAGCCTGTTTGCAAGGCTTTGCAATGCCCATGAGAACATTCTCTCCATCAAGGGCGATGCGGCCACCAAGGAATCGATGGCGTGGGGATTCAGGGTTGCTTTTGCTACCTTTGGGTGCAAGGGGCTGACCGATGAACAATATGATGCTTTGGATAAAAAGATGCTCGGCATGATTCGTGCGACGGTTTCCAGCTGTGAACATCCTGGCCAGTCATTGTTGATTCATGCCATGCAGAACAAGGGGTACAAAGAAGACAAGATGGCTGTCTTAAAGGAAATGGAGGGACGATATAGGAAACTGAAACAGACGTTGCTGTCCTATGAGGAGAAATTCAATCTTCTGAGACCTTATCCCTTCAACAGTGGCTATTTTATGGCTTTTGCTACCAAAGGTAGCGCCGAGCAACTGAGAAAGTATTTGCTGGACACCTATCATATCGGATGTATCAATATTATGGATACAACGTTTCGTGTGGCATATTGTTCGGTCCCAGAGGATAAGATTGCTGATTTGGTGAATACTGTCTACAAGGCGGCTGATGAACTATGGAGTTGAAGACCAAACTGTATCTTGTTGATGCAGAGGGTGAGAAATTCATGGGTATCGGGGTCCTGTGGTTGCTTTGTGAGGTTGAAAAAGGGCAAAGTCTTCGTAAAGCGGCTTCTACCCTTGGTATCTCGTATTCCAAGGCTTTCTTAATGGTGCGTAATCTTGAGAAGGCGCTGGGAGTTTCTGTACTAAATAGGCAGAAGGGTGGTGCCGATCGTGGTGGCGCGACACTGACAACATTCGGACAGCAATTTCTTAAACTGTATGATGATTTCCAAAAACAGGCCAAGCTTCAGGTCGAGAAGCCGTTTAATGATTTCTCGGCTGGGCTGTCAAGGTTGTTGGAAAGTTCTGAGAAAATTGGAGAGCAAGAAATATGAAGACAATTGATTTTACCATTCCTAATTTGGGAGAGCCCAAGATTGCGTCTCCCATTGCCATGAGTTCCAGTCATGGTGATGGAAGGGCCGACTATGTGAGCGACTCCGATAAGATTCTTTACTCCATTGAGACAAAATTGGAGAATGGACATCAGGTGCCGTTACACGAGGATACCATCGAGGTTGCTGGACCTCGCTCCAAGATATATTTCAACCCTGCGCATGTCCATGCTGCAATTTGTACCTGTGGTGGCATCTGCCCTGGTCTGAACAATGTTATTCGTTCCGTAGTGCGTTGTTTTTGGTATCGTTACGGAGTGAGACGTATCAGTGGTGTCCAGTATGGATATAAGGGATTGTTGGAGAATAGCCCGTGGCCATTGCTGACGCTTGATCCTGATGTGGTGGATGACATCCAGGAGAAAGGTGGTACCATCCTTGGTTCTGCCCGTGGTGGTGGTAAACAGGTTGACGAGATAGTTGATTCTCTTGAGAGGCTGAACATCAATATTTTAGTGACCATCGGTGGAGATGGTACCTTGCGAGGAGCCAACGACATTGCTGATGAAATTGGGCGTCGCGGACTGAAGATTTCCGTTGTAGGGATACCCAAGACCATCGATAACGATCTTTCTTTCATTCAGAGTTCCTTTGGGGTTGATACTGCAGTGCAGATGGCCGTTCCCGTGGTCCGTTGTGCGCATGTCGAGGCCAAGAACAGTATCAACGGCATTGGTCTGGTGAAAGTCATGGGCCGTGAGTCCGGTTTCATTGCTGCCAGGACTTCCTTGGCCCAAAGTGATGTGAACTTCTGTTTAATTCCTGAGAATCCGTTTGATTTGGATGGTCCCAATGGATTGCTTGCACATCTCAAGAGCAGGATACTTGATCGTCATCATGCGGTCATTCTTGTTGCTGAGGGTGCTGGTCAGGAATTGCTTCCTCCGAGTACCGAGTATGATGCCTCGGGTAATATGAAGTATCAGGATGTGGGGATTTTCCTTCATGAACGCATCAAGGAGTACTTCAAGGCCGAAGGGATTGAAAGCAATGTCAAGTATATTGATCCCAGCTATATTATCCGTAGTGCTCCTGCGGACAGTTTTGACTCCATCTATTGTGCGCGGCTGGGGGCCCATGCTGCTCATGCGGCCATGGCAGGGAAGACAAAGGTCCTTATCAGCGAATGTAATAATCGGTTTGTCCATATTCCTATCAGTGCTGCAGTGATTAGTCGTAATCATGTCGACCTGGAAGGGGCTCTCTGGCGGGATGTGTTGGAGAATACACGACAGCCTGTATCGATGAAGAATACCCTGTAAGAAGTGTTTTGAAGAAGTCGTTGTTCAACATTTTTGTGAAAATAGCGACTTCTTTTTTGTAAATAGTGTCAACATAACAAAAAGAAGAATTAATTTTTTTAAGATACTTGCATTTTCTTTAAGAATTTATTACATTACGAATCGGAAAAAGAACGACAGCTTACAAATCCGTTGGATAGGTAAGCAACAATATCGGATTTTTTCTAACCTCCTTTTGTACCATCTTGGGTTTAACCTCCTTTTCCCAAGGTGGTTTTTTTTATTCTTGATTCCTTATGTTTCTATCAATTCTTTCAATGTCGAAGTAATTGCAAAGGGGTATCCCTAAGGAATATAAGGACGTCAATGCAAAATAAGAGATCAAAACAATTCCTTAGCCAACAGGAACGGTGGATTCTTTTTTATGGCTTTGCATTGAAATAATGGTACAATCAGAAGTGAGGAGAATTTAAATGAAGAAAAGCTCAAGATTCTTAATCGCGTCTTTTGTTTTGACTCTGCTGATTATTCCTTGCTTGGTTGCACAAGGAACTCAGGAACAGGGTTCTCAGAAAGTTGTGCTGACTATGGGCTCATGGAGAA
>Ga0172381_10002263_pt1 | contig 21478 bp, 25 predicted proteins | sample Leawel6488metaG_FD_119754 | JGI IMG/M metagenome (GOLD analysis project Ga0172381, IMG submission 119754) | Leachate microbial communities from a municipal landfill in Southern Ontario, Canada - Leachate well 64-88 metaG | ecosystem: Engineered > Solid waste > Landfill > Unclassified | place...
TCCCAAAGGCGGCCTCACCGGACTCTGGGAACTGATAAAACAACCGGAAACCCAGCAAACCATCCAGTTCCTCATGCTCCTCGGCAAACACTTCCGATCCTGCCGACTCAAACACTGAGGCCCGGATGTTTTCCACGCTGGCAGAGTTGGACGCCACGCCCGACTGTGGCCGGATTTTCCTTCCGACGTTGGGCAGAGGCGATGGAGTGGTTTCATTTCCAGGGGTAATTAACCCTCCATAACCCCGGCAGTTGCGGGGTATCCCTTCCGGAAGCCCTCTCCTTGTCGGGGGGGCTGTGCGGCCGTACCCTGAAGACCGGCGTGGGTAACGATGGCAGGACACTTTGTTGACCGTATATGGTCGAAGTGGTGTATCTTCAATGATTCGGGCGCGGGGCGATCGGATATGATCATCGTGCCGCCGTGGTCATTTGCGTCCACGGATTGGCCATGCCGGTGTCCGGTATGACTTCTGGGCTGATGATGCCCTTTGTTTCCATGCTATACGGGGAGTGATCTGATGACCGTGCAGGACTGGGTGTTGATGTACATTGCATTGGCTTTCGTGGCCGCCAACCTACCGTGGTTGAGCAATCGCCTGTTCTTCTTTCGCAAGGTGGCTGGCGGTAAGGTGTTGCGGCAGTACCTGTTCGAATGGCTGGCAATGTATCTTGTTGTCGGGGTTGTCGGCATGGGTATAGAGGGCAGTCTGAATGGTCATCTCCATGCGCAGGGCTGGGAGTTTTATGTAGTTACTTTGTGTATGTTTGCTGTTTTTGCCATTCCGGGATTTATCTGGCGCTTCAATCTTCTGCCAATATTGCGCCGATCCTGAGTTGTTTCCTGCTCGCCCATTGCGTCCGTTTGTGCATTCCGGAGGGTGAGGTATAGAGGGTTATCGGCAGCACCTGGACTGTTGGGGTCTTGGTGCACTGCCGCATCTGCAGCGCGGACGCAACGACGCCTTTGCCCGTTCGTCGGATATCAATCATCCAAACCAATAAGCATATAGATATAATATATCGGTCTTTCAGCTTTTGTACGCCGTCGATTAGGCTTTGTCCCTGATGTTCGCCGAGCCGGTGCGATGAATCATGGTGACAACCAATAAGATGGTGCTGCAATGGAATTGATCCGACAATCAGACTTTCTGCTGGACCCGCGAAAGCAGGAGGACCTGCGACGTTTCGCAGAGGGTATGACTCGCGAACAATTGCTGTGGTCCGGCGGTTATTTGACGGGGTTTGGGGAAAGTGCGCCTGCCTCAAAAATACAAGGAGACGCTGGAGAAAAGATCACCATATTGTTTGGCACGGAAACCGGTAACGCCAAGCGGTTGGCGGAGCTTTTGGCGACCAGGGCTCAGGCGGTGGGTGTGCAAACCAGCGTTCAGGACATGCTGACGTATGGTCGTGCACGGTTGCGCCGGGATCGCGTCATCGTGCTTATTGTCAGTACGCACGGGGATGGTGAGCCACCTGACAGTGCCCGCGTGCTTTTGGCTTCACTGACCGATGGGCCGGTCCCGGATCTGCACGGCAGCCGCTTTGCCATATTGGCATTGGGCGATGCCAGCTATCCCAAGTTTTGCCAGGCGGGAAAAGCGTTCGATATTGCCCTCGCTTCCGCCGGCGCCGAGCGCCTTCTCCCCCGGGTCGATTGTGACGTCGATTATGAAGAGGATGCCATGTGTTGGATGGAGCAGGTTCTGGGGGCACTCACCACCGGCAAGTCCTCTCCGACAGTACCGCTTCCAGCCCCTATTCTGAAACAGGGATACTCGAGCCATGCGACTTTCCCCGCCGTCCTGCTGGACAAGGTGAATCTCTCCGGCCGCGGGTCGGACAGGGAGATCTGGCATCTCGAACTGGACCTCGACGGATCTGGCCTTCACTATGCACCAGGCGATGTCGTTTCCATTGCTCCGAGCAATCCGCCCCAACTCGTAGAAGAGCTGCTCGACCGGCTCGAGCTGGACCACAAGGCCTCCGTACGGACCAGGCAGGGTGAAATGCCGCTGGTGGAGGCCCTCGCCGCGCACTATGAAATCACCAGAATCACATGGCCCTTTCTGGAGCGTTACGCGCGCCTGAGTGACGCGAAGGATTTGCAAAGTGCGATTGCCGGGCGGGATGTCAACGGTCTTGACACCTGGACAGGCGGCCGGGAAGTCATCGACGTCGTCGGGCAATACCCCGTCAAGGGGCTTGGTGCGCAATCCTTCGCCGACTGCCTGCGGCCCCTGCCGCCGCGGCGGTATTCCATCGCCTCCAGCCTTCTAGCCGCCCCGGGCGAGGTCCATCTGACGGTCGCCGCCGTCCGCTACAGCAGCCACGGGCGGGAGCGTCTGGGGGTTGCCTCGACATTTCTGGCGGATCGTGTCGCCATCGGCCGGCCTGTACCCATATTTATCGAATCCAATGCCGAATTCCGGCTACCCGAAGATTCCGGACAGGCAATGATCATGATTGGGGCAGGGACCGGGGTGGCCCCCTTTCGTTCCTTCCTGCAGGAACGGGAGGCGTTGGGCGCTGCCGGGAATAACTGGCTGTTCTTCGGGGACCGCCACTTCAGCACCGATTTTCTATACCAGCGGGAGTGGCTGCGCTGGCTCAAGGATGGGCACCTCACCCGGCTCGACGTCGCCTTCTCCCGTGACCAGGAACGCAAGATATACGTCCAGGACCGTTTGCGGGAGCGTGCCGGTGACGTATTCGCATGGCTTGAAGAAGGTGCCGCCGTGTATGTTTGCGGGGCCGAAGCGATGGGCAGGGCGGTACATCAATCCTTGGTGGATATCGTTCAGTCGGCCGGTCGTACGCAGGTTCAGGCCGAGGAATATATTCTGGAATTGAAACAGACGGGGAGATATCACCGAGATGTCTATTAATGACAAAGCACTTTCCGATGTGGAACGGATCAAGGCGGAGAGCCGGGGGCTGCGCGGTACGTTGCGGGAGAGTCTGCGCAATCCTGTCACCGGTGCACTGGCGGAAGATGACGTTCAGGTCATCAAGTTCCATGGCATTTACCAGCAGGACTATCGCGACCTGCGGGCGGAACGCCACCAGCAGAAACTGGAGCCCCTGTATCAATTCATGGCCCGGCTGCGCCTGCCGGGCGGCGTATTAAGCGGAGCACAATGGCTGGCATTGGGCGACATCGCCCGCACCTACGGCAACGCCAGCCTGCGTATCACCAGCAGACAGAGCATACAATTTCACGGACTGCTCAAGCCGCATCTCAGGCCGGTGCTGCAAGCCCTCGACCAGGCACTGCTCGATACGGTCAGCGCCTGCGGCGACGTTAACCGCAACGTCATCGCCAGTTCCGCCCCTCAGATCTCCGCCTTTCATGCCGAGGCATACGGTTGGGCGCAGAAAATTGCTGAGCATCTGCTGCCGCAGAGCCATGCCTATCATGAAATCTGGTTGGACGGCCAACAGATAACCGCTCCGGAGGAGGATCTCCTGTACGGGCCTACCTATCTGCCCCGCAAGTTCAAGATTGCCATCGCTGTGCCGCCGCACAACGACGTCGACGTGTTCACGCAGGATCTTGGGTTCATCGCCATACACGAGGAGGGACGACTGGCGGGATTCAATGTTTGTGTTGGGGGAGGCCTTGGTCGCAGCCACAACAAACCCGATACCTACTCGAGGCTGGCGGATGTCTGCGGATTTTGCGCCCCCGGGCAGGTGTTGGCCATAGCCGAAGCCGTGCTCATTACCCAGCGTGACCACGGAGACCGAAGCAATCGAAGCCTTGCCCGCCTCAAATACACGGTAGACCGTATGGGGTTAGATCGCTTCATGGAAGAGGTGCAGCAACGCACCGGATTTTCGCTGGCCCCGCCGCGCCCGTTCCACTTCGAGTCTTCGGGAGACCGGTTCGGCTGGCTCGAAAATGATGACGGAACAGCCTGTCTTACCCTCTTCATACCCGGTGGCCGGGTTGCCGATGGTGATATTCCGCTCCTCAGCGGGCTGGATGCACTCGCTCGTCTGCACCATGGCGAAATCCGGCTGACCTGCAATCAGAATCTGCTGATCGCCGGCATTTCCCCTGCGGAACGCCCCGTTGTCGAAACCGTGCTTGCTGAATACGGGCTCAACAGACTGTTGAATCTCACCCCTGTCCGTACCCACGCGATGGCATGCGTAGCGCTGCCCACCTGCCCCCTGGCGATGGCCGAGGCCGAGCGCTATTTGCCGATTTTTCTGGATCGCATTGAGGCATTGCTTGCCGAGACCGGTCTGGAAGGAGAAGCGTTGACGGTGCGTATGACCGGTTGCCCCAACGGGTGCGCCCGGCCTTATCTCGCGGAGATCGGCCTGGTCGGCAAAGCGCCAGGCCTTTACGATCTTTATCTGGGCGGCGATCGGACCGGCATGCGCCTGAACGCACTTTACCGGGAGGCATTGGGCGAAGAAGCCCTGCTGGACATCCTGCGCCCGCTGTTGAAACGGTTTGCCGGCCAGCGCTGGGCCGGCGAGACATTCGGGGATTTTGTCCGACGGCAGGATTTATTACCGCCGGATCCCGGCCTTCCACATACAGGGAGACGGTGAGGAATCCATGAGCGTAGGAACCAGGATACAGGATGTGCTCCTCCTTTTTGAGGAATTGCGCAACGCGCCATACGCACCGGCGGCTTTTGCCACCAGCTTTGGGGCGGAAGATATGGTGCTCACGGACCTGATTGCGAAGCATGCGCCCTGGATAGAGATATTCACCCTCGATACCGGCCGTTTACCGGAGGAAACCTACCGGCTGATGCAGGAAGCCCGGGGGCACTACCACCTCCCCATCCAGGTGTATTTCCCGGAACACGGGACAGTGGAGCGCTATGTCCGGGAACACGGACCCAACGCCTTTTATGAAAGCCAGGAATTGCGCAAGGCCTGTTGCCATATGCGTAAGGTCGAACCCTTGCAGCGCGCATTGCGGGGTAAAGGGGCCTGGGTGACCGGAATGCGCCGGGAACAGGCGCTTTCACGGCAAGACCTCGCCGTCCGGGAATGGGATGTGGCCCACGAGCTGCCCAAGTTTAATCCCATGGCCGATTGGCTTGGCGAAGAAGTCTGGGACTATATCCGTCATTTTGAGGTGCCCCACAATCGTCTTCATGATCAGGGTTACCCCAGCATCGGCTGTGCCCCCTGCACGCGCGCCATCTCCCCCGGCCAGGATATCCGCGCGGGGCGTTGGTGGTGGGAGAATCCGGCCACCAGAGAGTGTGGCCTGCATGTCGTTGACGGCAAACTGGTCCGCGCCAGGCCAGCAATACCACAAAAAACTTCAGGACAAATATGATGCATACTACAGCCGAAAAACAGGTTCTCGATGCCGCTAGCAATCACCATCTGGACTGGCTGGAATCAGAAGCGATCCACATTATGCGCGAGGTTGCGGCCGAATGCGGCAAACCGGCGCTGCTGTTTTCCGGCGGCAAGGATTCGGTGGTGCTGCTGCGCATCGCCGAGAAGGCCTTCCGCCCCGGCAAGTTCCCGTTTCCGTTGCTACATATCGATACTGGCCACAACTTCGCTGAAGTCATCGAATTCCGCGACCGACGCATTGCTGAACTGGGCGAGCAACTGATCGTGCGTTCAGTCGAGGAGTCGATCAGGCGCGGCACCGTGCGCCTGCGTAATCCCGCAAGCGATTCGCGTAATGCGGCGCAGGCCGTCACGCTATTGGAGACCATTGCTGAATTTCAGTTTGATGCCTGCATCGGCGGTGCCCGTCGCGATGAAGAAAAGGCTCGCGCCAAGGAGCGGATTTTTTCATTCCGCGATGAGTTCGGGCAGTGGAATCCGAAGGCGCAGCGCCCGGAACTCTGGGATTTATATAACACCCGCATTCATCCTGGCGAAAATATGCGCGTGTTCCCGATCTCCAATTGGACCGAACTGGACGTTTGGCAATATATCGCCCGCGAAAAACTGGCGCTGCCGCCGATTTATTTTGCCCATGAGCGCCAGGTCATTCCGCGCAACGGCTTTCTGGTGCCGTTGACCACGCTGACACCGGCTAAAGAAGGCGAGGTAATCGAGACCCAAGTCGTGCGTTTCCGTACGGTCGGCGATATCTCATGCACCTGCCCGGTGGCGTCGGATGCCGCTACCGTCGAGGCCATCATCGCCGAGACCGCCATGACCAAAATCACCGAACGCGGTGCAACCCGGATGGACGACCGGACATCGGAAGCATCGATGGAACAACGCAAGAAGGCAGGATATTTCTGATGAGCGCGACCATTCCCAAACCGTTTTTTCAGGAACTGACGAGAGAGCGCGGCTTGCTGCGCTTCATTACTGCCGGTTCGGTGGACGATGGCAAGAGCACGCTGATCGGCCGTCTGCTATTCGACAGCAAGGGCATTTTTGCCGACCAACTGGACGCGATATCGCACGCCAGGCACCGGCGCACCATCGGCGACGCGATCGACTTGTCGCTGCTGACGGATGGCCTGGAAGCCGAGCGCGAGCAGGGCATCACCATCGACGTCGCTTACCGCTACTTCGCCACGCCCCGGCGCAAGTTCATCATCGCCGATACCCCGGGCCATGAACAGTACACGCGCAACATGGTTACCGGAGCGTCCACCGCTGACGCCGTCGTCATCCTGATCGATGTCTCGAAAGTGAAGATGAGCGACGATGGCAGCGTGGAATTACTGGTGCAAACCAAGCGCCATTCGACCATCGCCCACCTGTTGCAGATCGAGCATGTCGTGGTCGCGGTCAATAAGATGGATCTGGTGCATTACGACCATGCGGTGTATGACCGCATCGTGAAAGCATACCGGGAATTCGCGCAACGGCTGGGCCTGAAGGATATCCGCACGATTCCGTTGTCTGCCTTAGCGGGCGACAATGTGGTCACTGCGGGTGACAGGATGCCATGGTATCAGGGGCCAACGCTGATCGAACTGCTCGAATCCCTGAGCGTCTATGACGCATGCCATGACGAACCGCTGCGTTTTCCGGTACAACTGGTGGCGCGCCACAACGGCCACGAAGCCAACGACTTCCGCGGTTACATGGGCCGTATCGAAGCCGGAAAAGTCCGCAGGGGCGACCGGCTAGTGGTGCAACCAGGAGGATCGGCGGCGACCGTGAAAGATATTCTGATACTCGATCAGTCGCTAGAATCGGCCGTCGTCGGCCAATCGGTAACGCTGTTGCTGGAGGAACACCTGGATATTTCGCGTGGCGACATGCTCGCGTCCGCCGATCGTCCGGCCACTCCGCTCAAAACCGTCACCGCCGACGTTTGCTGGTTGTCGGAGGATCCACTTGATCCGCGTCGCAACTACTGGCTGAAACACACAACCCGGCAAGTCACCGCGCGCGTCGTAAAAATCAATACGCTACTCGATATCAACACGCAACAGAAGCACCCGGCCGATACCCTGCGACTGAACGACATCGCCAGCATCACGCTGAATGTGCAGCAGCCGCTCGCCGCGGATGCATATGACGCCACCCGCGCAACCGGAGCGTTTATTTTGATCGACGAAGTGACACATCAAACGGTTGCGGCCGGAATGATCCGTCTCGACGATTCCGGGGTGGGGAATGTATCCGAACGTTAAAAATACTGCCTCCCGGAGTATGGGACATGGACTGGCGCGACCTCCCGCGCAAGACGCCGGATACACCGGTCAACGGCGGCTGCTGACCGCCGGAGGACCCCATCTATGAGCAGAGGGGGTTATGGTAACAGCGGGAAAGTCTGGATTGTCGGGGCGGGTCCGGGTGACCCGGAGCTGCTGACCATGAAGGCGGCCGCCCTTGTGGGTACGGCCGATATCATCTTTCATGACGCCCTGGTCAATCCACGCATTCTGGATATGGCGCGGCCGGACACCAAATTGGTGGATGTGGGCAAACGAGGCGGCAGGCCCTCTGCTTCTCAGGTGAGTATTCAGACGCGGATGATCCACGCCGCGCGGCAAGGTATGCGTGTAGTGCGCCTCAAGGGGGGTGACCCGTTTATTTTTGGACGCGGTGGTGAGGAGTGTATGGCACTGTGGACGGCCGACATCGACTACGAAATAGTACCCGGCATCACCAGCGGCCTTGCGGCGGCAGCCTGTGCCGCCGTACCGCTGACGTACCGCAGCATCAGCCAATCCGTCCTGTTCGTAACAGGGCACGAAGCTGCGGATGCCCCACCGGTGGACTGGCATCCTATCGCAAAGGCAGCAGACACCCTGGTCATCCATATGGGAATAGCCCGTATAACGGAGATTCAGGACGCCTTGATCGCCGGTGGACGGCACCCGGATACGCCGGTGCTGGCCATGCAATGGGCAACTTTGCCGCAGCAGCGCCATGTGTACGCCAGGTTAAGCGATCTGACCGATGCCATTCACGAAGCAGATCTGGGTAGCCCGGCAATCCTCATTGTGGGTGAGGCGGTACGCCTGTCGCAACAGTTATCACACGGAATGAACACCGCTTCTGATGACTCCTTTGGCCAAAGACAGTGGTATTTATCCGCGGTTGGCAGTGCATGACCAAGGAAGCACATTTGCTGCTTGCGCATGGATCCCGTGATCCGGAATGGCGCCTTCCGTTTGAGATCCTGGCGGCCGACTTGAAGGCAATCCATCCGGAACGCCCTATCCGGCTATGCTACTTAGAACTGTGGCACCCCATGCTGACGGACGCCATTCAGGAGGAATATAGCCGCGGTATCAGAAATTTCAGAATATCCCCCCTGTTCTGGAGCCGTGGACGCCATCTCCGGGAAGACCTTCCGCGTCTGATTGATGCGGTGATGATCCCCGGTATGCACATCCGTATGGACGGGCCATTGGGACTCAATGAAGAGGTGTTGCGGGCAGCTTTGACTGCTCTGACCTGAAGTTTTATTACGGGAACCAGGAGCATCCAATGAGCAGGAAAGAGGCTGTAATTCATATTTTTAAGGACGGTGAGCGCAATATTACGGCATGCCGGATAGACGATTCTGAGAATATATCCTTAAACTTTTGCTTGCCTGATATACAGCTCACCCCATTGCATTTTCTCAACATGGCTCTTGGCCAATGCCTCGTGGAACTCACGTTACGGTTTCTGGAGCGACGGGACTTAAGGACAACCTGCCTGATGAGCATCTGCACAGCTGTAAAAACCACTGGCGCGGCGCGGATTGACGAGATCAATATTACCTTGACATTACCATTACCATTATCACCTGATGATGAAGTGATCCTGATCAGAATGCTACACCAATGTCCGATACATGCAGCCATTACCGGAAGCGTTTCCATCACCTTACAGATATGTGATGACCGCGAAGCCATTTCACGCTATGAGCAGAATCTATTATCCCAGACATCTGCCAACATATCGCATGTCCACACGGTTAGCGACAGCGCTATTAATATCAGGATATAACGCCATAAATTCGCCACATTATGAGTCGGCATGGCCTGACGTTGACCGGTGGTCGTGCTGTGCGCTGAATAAAGAATGCTCACCGCCAAACATCATTGCTATTCCTACCGTGAGCATGGCGGGCAGAAGCACACCGTAGCTCCCGGTCATTTCAGTGATCATGACGATGGTAGACAAGGGCGCATTGGCCGCTACGGAAAAGACCGCCATCATGCCGACCACCACAAACATGGCAATGGGTATATTGAGGTTAGGGGAAACTACCTTCGCAAAATGCCAGAACAAAGCGCCAGAGAGCCCACCGATAACCACCGTTGGGCTAAAGGCCCCGCCGGATGCCCCAGAGCCGGCAATCAGAGACATAGCCAGAATGACACAGATTATACCAAGCGCTAACTCGGATACCCCAGGGGAGATTTTATGGTCCATAATCAACTGCAACCAGCCATAGCCGTTGCCTATGGCATAAGAAGATAACAAACCAATGCAGCCGGCCAGGACACCGCCTATCATAGCAGTGATATAGATCGGCTGTTTCAGCTTCTTGAACAAATCAGAAATATAATAAAATACCCACAATAGAAAGCGGGCAATCAGGCCGGAAAAAATACCAAAAATGGAAAACCACAGAATGTATCTCAACTCAAAGTTGTGTACCGGCAGAACACCTATGCGGAACAGCGGCGAAAATCCGACCTTGGTGGCTACCACCAGGTAAGCTGCAGCCGACGCGGCAAACGCTGGGATGATCGTTTCGATATCGAAATCGTGCTTGAAAAATATTTCACTACTAGCGATCGCCCCCGCGAGGGGCGCCTTAAACATGGCTCCCAGCCCGGCGCCGACCCCTATAGCTAAAGCTTCGCGTACTTCGTGGGGTTTTTGCCGGAGCAGCTTGGCAATGAACACACCGACGCTGCCCCCCACCATGCTTACCGCGCCCTCGCGGCCAGAAGGTCCACCGGAACCAAGAACCATAGCTGAAGTAAAAAGCGTGGTAAATGCCTCCTTTAAGGTGAGGGATTCAGGGTTCTCGTGGTAAGCGCGAATCGCTTTGTTAGCACCAAGACTCCCCGGATTTTTAATCATAAAATAGGACAGTACCCCGGAAATGAACGCAGCCATTCCTTCCACAAGAGGAATCATAAAAGGATAGCCCGGGGCGGAGGTATAGGGCGACTGGATTCCCCCACCAAAACCAGATGAGCGCGGGGGGATGAAATGCGCAACGATACCCAAAGACAATCTCGTAAAAAAATCCATTATGTCAATAAAAACTAGAGCCATTATCCCAACAATAAGTCCGATAATAACAGGGGTAATAAAATATCGCGCCTTGTTTTTACCTTTTGCAGGCAGTTCTAGTATATTTTTCCAACTGTGTTGGGGTATCTGTTCATCAGCAGATCCGGGATTCACGACTAGCTTTTCATTTTCCATGGCTTATTCCGTCGGTGATCTATAACCTGACCGGCCGCCCTGTCCGGTTTCAGCAGGGGGCCCGTTATCAGCCCGGGTGCTCGCCCAGCCGCCTTTACTGAGGCGATAATGTTAGCGCATGAAGTGTCACCGCTTGTTTACTAAAAAGCAACAGACCCCTCCTCAAGTGCCGGATGAGGCATGCCGCTCGTACCCTTAGCAGACGCATCGCCGGCAAAACGCTCTTCGAGAACATTTTGCGAGCGCTTGGGCGAGGGGTGCCGCCACCGTGCTCCATTCGTTACCGACATGTCCCTGCGTATGCCTAGTGGAGGGCTGGCAACCTGTGGCACCGGAAATTCAGCGAAACTTAAATCTGCATAGAGATTATGACTCATTAAATGCGGGGCAGGGTGCGACTATGTATCTCGCGCTGATCACCCACATGGTGAATTATATCATTTAGCTACTATGTTATGATTTGGTATGAAGACTTTTGGCGATGGCTTCCCCTGCCCCTGCCCCTGCTTCTGCGTCGTGCTCAAGCGCCTTAGTCGCTGGTCCGGCGGTTTTGGGCGATCCCGGCTGTTCTTCTTCCTTCACCGCCTGCCGGAAACTTTTTATGGCGGAGCCTAGATCCCCTCCTATATTCTTTATTTTTGATGTCCCGAAAAGCGCCATAACAATCAACAACAAAATAATCAAATGTGGAAGACTGAATATATCCATGGTCATATCCTCACTGGTTAATTCATGCTCTTACTCTGATTTGTCCAGCCCGGTAACGCCTCCACTAATATCGCCAACATTAAATTTTATTAACATGTCACACCTAGCTGACCGTATGCACTAATTTTACCAACCATTGATCATGATATACTAATCCTGACGAGTTGGACAAGGTTGATGCCGTAGGTCAGCGGGCGCCGGAGGCGGCACCGTGACAGCGGCGTTCACGGGCATGCAGGCGCCGGGGTGGTCTCAACGGGTAAAACGTGACATCCTCCTGTTCGGGATGCTACGAACAGCTTATGATACCTCCAGGGTCACCACGCTTAGACTAGGCATGTGGAGCGTTTTTATCACGAGCGCCTTTGTGGAACCTTCCCATTGAATATGGGGAGATGCTGGATATCTGACGTCCTTTATGGAGTGATCTGTGCATGCGCTACGGCCTGATCCACTACCTCTGGTCCATAGCGCGCAGACTATGGAATTGGTCGTTCACCCCTGGCGCCAGAGAGTTGCGCGACTTGACGGCTTATGGGGTTGCCGGTGCAGTGCTCTGTGGTAGTGCTGCCTATCTGGTATTATCCCATGATACCCTGGACATACTTGCGGCGGCAGCGAATGGTCTTCTTTGGGGCATTATCATTGGTTTGAAACTATGACCAAACACTTTCCAGAGCCGCAGCTCTGACCAGACATAAACTCACGAACTATGACGACGATGAGTCGTTGTAAGAAGACATAACACCAGTTAGCGGCCCTGCCGTCCTTTAAGAAACCACCCCGGCCTGCGAAAAAACTGGGCCAGCCTGGCAAAGAAAACGCGTGCGGCCACAACAAAAGGCGGGATGCGGGTCACCCTGGCAAGAAAATGACCGAAGATGACCATCCCCACCGCGGGCACGAGAAAGAACGCAATGATCCCCCATACGAGCCACGTTGGAACGGTGTGATTGTTAGCCTGCGCAATCTGTTCCACCGGTGACGGGGGTTCCCATTCTTTGTTTTCATTGATGGGCGCTGTATCCATCCGGGCCGGTAATGAACCGTGCATACCGGGGAGTCTTTCCGCGCGCATCGCCTTAACGATGGCGACATTCTCCAAGTCCATGTAAGTGGTGGTGATCGGCCACCCTCGCCAGACTTTGACCTCCATGCCACCGCCCTCTTTCCAGCGTGCTATGACTGGCCCATGGTTGATCTCGCCGGTTATACTGCTGGGCCGTCCGTACTTATACGTAACCATAGTGATAATATTTTGGACCTGCCTAGTGTCGCCGAAGCTGGGAAATTTATACTCGGCAAGCGCAAACCGGTTATGTCTGTCATACTCCACAGAGAACATACTTGCGCCTTGCAGTTGTGGCATCTGCCCGTTTATCCGGTAGGTGTCGAACCATTGCTGGGGGCCGTTTGGAATAGGGGGAAGGCCTGCTTTCTCTAAAGCGGGCGACAGTGTCGCGCGCGTCGCATCCTGCAGAGGAACGCCAAAAAGTAAAAGAGGCGCAGCCATCGCGCTTCCGAGCCAAGCCCATAGCGATATGGCCACAATAAAACGCATCCTGATCACCTGTTCACCCCCCCCTACTCATGGATATGCCCGACTGTTCATACTCCGCATGATGGCCATTGCTGCTTCACTTCCCGCGATGCAGCCCTGTAACTGGCGCGGTGGCACGGCAAAGCGGCCGATAGCCTACCCCCGGCACGCCGAAACGCCAGAAAAACCGGTGCACTTTGTCTACCATTTCCGGCCTGATCCAGACGTGGCGCCCATAATGCAGCAATCCGGCATGCCCATACCTTGCACCCAATCCGTAACTCAGGTAGCCGCCTAACGTCGCCGACAGGGCCCCTACCGGAATCGCCCCCCAGATCGGGAAGACCGCTTTGGCAGCGAGGAAACCTGCTGCGACAATACCTGCTTCATCTGGGGCGAAAACAACCCCCATGCTTTCAACAAACAGGAGGACGATAATCGCCCTGATTTCATACTATCGCAGAATCTGGGTGCCTGCACTAATCAGTGGCGCCAATGTGTTAAGAAACCAGCGCATCATCTTCCACCCTTTCTGCTGGCAATGTCACCGTTGTTCCCTGACAACGCCATTATGAACAGCATTTGTCCGCCCGCCAAGGTGTGGGGCCAACTTCTACCGCTGTACGCCCCCCCAGGACCACCCCGGATATCACGGGCACCGCCATGAGCTTCATCGTTTTGCGCCCAGGCGCAGTCCATGATCTTGTGGGTCGGGTAATGGCAAAAGGCTCGATGGCCGCAATCCATAAGGGTTTACTGTATAATTCGATCATCAACAAGAATGCACGGCCGTATTGTATCGCCACGACGTATCGGCGATTATTTTCGGCGCCGGGGCAGACCCCTCCACCGAGGATTTTAGCAACGGCCATACAAGTGGTTATACTACACCCATGGTTTGCCATCCTGAGCCCTCCTCTTTGCCGATCATTTTTCTGGTGACCGCGTCCAACGCTGAAAGGTAGGGCTTGGTATTGGTCTTTGCATATACGCATCACCTACCACGGCAGTATGAGTAATTGCCCAACATTCGTCGGAATGCACTGCATCTCTGGGTAGAATCGCCTCAGAAAACGCCGCGATTCTCTTTACCTTAAAAATTTTTCCATTATACTAAAGTTCGGTGGAGTTGATCTTATATTTACCATCCAAGGAATAAGGGGTGATGTTATAATCACGCTACAGGTAAACAAGGAGGCATCATGAAACTCACGTCACGCTATTTCGCTACCACCTTACTCGCCGGTACCATCGGTTTGATAAGCAGCACCGCCGCTTGGGCCTATGAGGGTCAGCAGTATGCTCAGGAGGCGCGCATCAGCCCCGACAAGGCGGAGACCATCGCCATGAACGCCAGTAGGCCCTGCGGATTTCGACTAAGCAAGGGCTTTTTTCATCCTCTGCAGGCAAAGACCATCGCCAAACAGACCTGTCCCCCGAATACTGCCAAAGTCACCGGTATGAAGTTGGAAAAAGCCCCCGGCGGTAGTGGCCTGCGTTATGTTGTGGACGTTAGTCGCGAAGACCTGATGTACACTATCTCCATTGATGCAAAAACAGAGAAACTCTTGGAGATAGTGATTCTGCCGGGCGGTTCCTAGCCCTGAATGGCCACTAGACAAAGTCGCCAAATCCATCCCGCAAATCTGCATATAGTGGCACGGAGTGCCTAGGACATCCCGCCAGCGCCGTGCAACATGCATGTGCAGCGCTGGCGACCTTAGCTTGGGCTGCGTTCATGGGTTTCCACAGCCACTCACAAAACCCACAGCAACAGGCACGCTGGCCGGGCGAGAGCACCAACAAACCTACCGTCTCCAGCGTTTAACCAGCGGTAAGCGTCCTGTACCTCGACCAAGACACTTCCCAGATTTTTCAGATATCGGTTCGACCAATTCGCCCTCTTCACGTCATCAAACAATCGTCGGAAAGAACCTCCTGCTTACCTACTGTTGTCCAGTAAAAAAACGGTTCCAGCCTTGGTGCACCATATCTGGACGATACCGTTCTCCTCGGGCCATGGCGGCCCAAACCACGCGCAGATTTTTCACGGCGACAGCGACTGCGGCTTTATAAATGCCTCGCCGCTCCAGGAGTCTGAGGATCCATTTTGTTTCCCAAATGACGGATCAGGATCATGGCTCCCTGAATACACAAGTACCGGAGATAACGATCCCCTCATTTCGTGATACACCCGAGAAGGTTTCCCCCCGGAACTGGACTGCCGGGGAACCACCCCCACCCAAGCCGTCACTTCCCTGCCATTACGAAACAGTTTGGCATGCACCCTCAATGAGAGAAAAAGCCCATGCCTTGCGGTGTGGGAGCCCCGCCCTTCCCGCTCTGGAGAGCGGCAGCCGTAGGCGGTGGGCTGGGAGGACGTCCACTATTCATTTTTTTAGTCGCGTAGCCCCGCGTTGTGCCAACTCACTAGCGCCGGCCAGTTTCCAGGCTGCTGTCGTAGCGCTCTCGGCGGAGTCATTAAAAATCCCGGCAAGCGCCATAAAGGCGCCCAGGAGTGTTTCTTTATCCATTTCCAGGATCCCTGCCATATCCGCCAGACCGCCAACCATAAATCGTTTTTGATTTCGGCCCTTGCACTTGATGAATTTCGTTTTCCGTTCTTGTGCTTTGCGAATACTGATGAGGGTTTCTTTAGCTCTTTTGGCGGATTCAAGAGCCGCGAGGTGTCGCATTTTTGCATTTTGAGCTTGGGATGTCATATGAATTCCCCCGTGCGTTGCCAGACGTCGCCTGTTTTACCCATGATAGCAGGAGTCGTTACTAAAGACCCTCAGATTTCATTTGGAGCTTGGATATACCTATCCCGTCATGCTGTTCCCAAGTTCGAACTTCGACCGGCACGCGACCAACCGATGCTTGGATGGGGTCAGGTATGTCGGATAACCGACGGTGTAATCACGGCAGCCTGGCCAGATAACACCCACCGGAAAGCTTACTTTCCGGTCTGGATATTTGCAACTAATAATATTACCTGATTAGCACGATGATTCCGCTGCATTTTCGGTTCGGTGCGTCGTTGTGATATAATGCGTTGATTATTATGGCATAGAGGTGTCCCATGGCGATGAATCGTGTGCAGTTTCAGAAAGGATTGTCTCTCCCCGAATTCATACAGCGTTTTGGCACGGAGGAGCAGTGCGCTGCGGCACTGGAAACGGCCCGCTGGCCGGACGGATTTCATTGCCCCCAGTGCGACGGTACCCAGCATTCTGTTCTGAAAAGCGGTTCGCGCAAGACGTTTCAGTGCAGCCATTGTCGTCACCAGACTTCCCTGATTGCAGGAACACTCTTTCAAGGTACCCGCTTGCCCCTGACTACTTGGTTTCTGGCACTTTATCTGATCAGCCAAGCTAAAACGGGACTGTCCGCACTGGCGCTGAAGCGCCAACTGGGCGTCAGCTATCCCACGGCCTGGCGCATCCATCACAAACTCATGCAGTCCATGCTGGAGCGGGAAGCGCTCTACACGCTGCAGGGTGCGGTGCAAGCCGATGATGCCTATCTGGGAGGAGAAAACCCCGGCGGCAAGCCTGGACGGGGCTCCGAGAACAAAGTGCCCTTTGTCGCTGCGGTCTCGGTCGATGCGCAGGGTCATCCCGTCTACGCGCGATTTACCGCGATCAAGGAATTTACCAGTACCGCCATAGAAGGCTGGGCACGCAGCACGCTCAATACGGACTGTCAGGTCCTGACCGATGGTCTCCCTTGCTTCAACGGGATAGCCGATGCGGGGCGTTCGCATGCGGTGATCATCGCCGGTGGCCGCAAACCCCGGGATTTGCCCCAGTTCGGATGGGTCAATACCGTGCTGGGCAATCTCAAAACAGGCCTTTCCGGTGCTTACCATGCCTTTAAGTTTCGGAAATATGCGCAACGTTATCTCTCCACCATGACTTATCGCTTCAACCGCCGTTTTAACCTGGCCACGTTACCCATGAGTTTGCTTCGTGCAGCCGTCAACACAGGACCCCGGCCCGAGCGCTGGCTCCGCGCAGCGGAATCATCGGGCTAATCAGGTAATATTATGTTATTCGCACGTATTGTCCCGTATTTTTAGCTGCCGCTGACTTTGATGTCACCCTCTACAACCTGGACAGAATTGTAACTGGGTGATAACACCTGATATGATGATACCTCGTAGATCTGGGTTAGTTCGCTCCCCTGTGGAGCGCCTTGGTTTTGCTGGAAATAGCGTGGCGCGCTGCCTGAGTCAGGCCTTATTGCGCCGTTACCTGGGCTATAAGCCATTTATAGCTTGGTGCGCAGGGATATTTCGCGACGTTGTTTCCTACTTTTGGCATATTTTATAACGATCCATAACCCGTCACTTACGGTGTATTTTTAATATGCATTCCACTAACCACGCCATGTCTCATGGCGCCTTAAACCTCCAACGCGTTTTGCTGCTGCGCGGGATGGCTGTCATCGGCCAATGCATGGCCATAGCCGTAGTTACGATCATCCTCAAATGGCACATACCCATATGGCATTTGGCGACGGTAGTCGCCATTGAAATACTCCTAACAATGGCCACCACTGTTCGTCTTAATTTCCAGTGGCCTATCAGCAACCATGAGTTCTTTGCGCAGATCCTGGCCGATGTAGCCATTCTGGTGGCCCTTCTATATTTTTCCGGCGGCCCTACCAATCCATTTATCGCCTTACTGTTGTTACCATTGGTTATTGCCGTTGCCACCCTTCCAAAAATATACGGGTGGTCAATGGCGGCGATAACCGTATTGTGCTATTCAGGATTGATGGCTTCTTACGTACCGCTACCACTACATGCTCTTGCCACTTACGAAATGAAGTTGCATATATGGGGAATGTGGTTTGAATTTATTATAATTGCCGGCGCTATCAGCTATTTCGTCAAGCGCATGAGCGACAGCCTGCAGGAACGGGATCAGGCTATCGCTCATGCGCGCGAAGAAAAACTGATGATGGATCGCGTTGTTGACCTAGGTGCTTTGGCAGCCGGTGTTGCTCATGAGCTGGGAACACCCCTTGCCACTATGACAATAATAACCAAGGATCTGCAGCAGGACTATAAAGAAACCCAGAATCTTTCGGAAAGCCTGGGTATTTTATATGAACAGCTGCAGCGGTGTAAACGTATCCTCAGCACAATGTCTGCTTCCGCCGGCCAGTTGCAGGCATCGAGCGGTTGCCAGCTACGCATCGAAGAATACCTCAATGATATCATTACTAAATGGGGCGATGCTCGTCCTGGTATTCACGTCGAGTTTCGTTCAGATGGCCCCGGATCGACTGCAAAAATTATTGCGGAGCATACCTTGACTCAGGCGCTAACCAACATTTTCAATAACGCCGCCGACGAATCGCCTGATTATGTAGAAATAGATGTACACTGTAGCGATCACGATGTCGTCATTGATGTCTGTGATCTTGGTCGCGGAGTCACTCCGGAGATAGCCAGGGATGTGGGACAACCTTTTTTCTCTAAAAAAGAAGATGGTCTTGGTCTTGGGCTTTTTTTAGCGACTACCATTATAAACCGTTTGGGTGGGAGCGTATCCCTGTTCAGTCGGAGAGAGGGAGGATCCTGTACCCGTGTGGTATTCCCCCTGACCTCATTGCTGATAAGTACCAACAACTAATGACCGTAAGAACTATGGAAAATAGTGCAGATATCACCGCCACACCGGTTTCTAACATTATGGTTGTGGACGATGACGTAACGTTTTGCCGGGTGCTGTCAAACGCGTTTTCCAGGCGCGGGTTTGAGGTATGCACCGTGCATGATCCCGCCGATATAATCGCGGTTGCGGAACTTTACGTGCCGGACGCCGTAGTTCTGGATTTGCGAATGCCTGGCATTTCCGGTTTGGAAATGATAAACCCTCTACGGAACATCAACCCGGATATCAGAATCCTTGTGCTCACCGGTTACGCCAGCATAGCAACGGCGATTGAGGCCATAAAGCTCGGGGCGGTCTATTATCTGACAAAACCCGCAGACGCAGATGAGATTATCGCTAGGTTACATGAAAAGGATGGCAACCCTGCGGCGCCGGTCAAAAACGAGTTTTTGTCAGCGCGCAGAGTTGAATGGGAGCATATCAGCAAGGTACTGATGGAGTGTAATGGCAACATATCGGCTGCCGCCCGCAGCCTGGGAATGCACCGAAGGTCCTTACAACGCAAGATGAATAAGCACCCCGTACGACGCTGACTATTGAATGTATCTATAATTATAGGGCAAACCAGTGAGGGCGGTTAACCGTCGGATGTCACAGTTTTCTACGGACAACTTGACCCACCCGATCGGCAGATGGCGTTATATATGGATTCTCTCGTATCCAGATGGAGGCTATCCATTTTTCTCCATCGGTAACCGGCAAGCCCGCATGTAGGGACTCCCGCAACTGTCGGTTCTGCGCGTCTGTATTCCTGAATAATATACCGGATCCCGCGTTGGGCACTATATTCGCCATGATGTGCGGGAATTGTGTCCATCCACCATATTCCACATCATTCAGGTACAGCAGTACCGTTAACAGCCTGTTCCCGCCATTCTTCAATTGAGGAGATCCGTCCGAAAAAGCATCATAGTGTATGTCATACTTCCCGCCACGGGTATAATGCAGAATCTGCAGCGGTTCCTGATTTTCCTGCGAAACCCCGGAAAATAGTTCGATACGCCGCCTTATCTCCAGAATTATCGGATACGCATCAACTGATGGCGCCACTACCGTACTGCAGCGCCCGGGTGTGTCATATGCAGCATCGGAAGCACCATCAACCACCACCGAAGGTTTTGCGTCGGATACCCTACCAATCGCTATCAATTCGGCGCACTCGTCAAGACTCAGAAGCCCGTTGAAGTGCACCAGTCCTATGGTATCGTTCACAGAAAGTATTTTTAGTTCCATGCCATATCTCCAATAGATGCGGGGCGGCATTGGCAGCGGCGGCCACAGATTGAATCATTTCTATCACAGTGATGTTTGCGTCCACGCATCCTCCGTGTCGCCACGGCACTGGGCATCAAGACAAGCGTAAACCAGAACTAAAGTACAACCAGCGCCTACACGTCGTTCCCGCAGATCAGCGATATCGACCGATAACCAGGACAGGTATCGTATTTTCAGTGCATGGGACCCATCTGCATGTGGATCATCGCCTCATACTTGCCATCCGTTTTTATCACTCCCTCAGGAACACTGACTCTATAGTACTCGTTACCTATAGAGGCACGAATGCTATCGTATCCTGATCTTATTTGCGGCCACTCCCTGGCTAGGCTCATGGTTGTTGGTGACCATGTAAATGCGATGTATCCATCTATGATGTCTCTTGCCGCGTTAACGATGGATTGCGACTTTTCGGCGTCCGCAGAATCGGTCGGGATTTTGCATTGCGACAGATTCTTTTTTGCGTACAGTGCATACAGCCAACTGGTCTCATCAAAAGATGCCCCCGGATTTTTATTTTTATAAAAGCGTACATCCGTGGCCATATGTCCGGAGGCAACGACTGCATCGTGATAAACCGCCAGGGTTGGGGGCAATACACAATCATAAAACGATTCCATCTGGGTTGCCGGTGCACACTGTGCCATCACCGGTGCGGCCAGTGCTAGTACTATCGTTATCAATCGTAAAATCCTTGTCATAATGACTCCTATCATTGGATGGTTTTCCCCATCATAATTTCAGGACACCTGTCTTGCTCTAACCAACAGAAAAGCAGACCGCCAAAGAACGGGGTTCGGCGCACCCAACTGGACCTAACACCGCACGGTAGCTGTCGCCGCATCAGCCCAAAACATTGCCCGTGATATCGCGCCAACAGTTTGCCCCCTTAGAAAGCCTATTTCACGGTTTTTGATGGCCTCCCATTGTTGGTGCAGAGGACAAGGCGTAGTATTCTTAACGCAGTCATGGCCCAGTATGCAGCGTATCTCCAGCGGACGCCCTTCGGTAATCTCAATGACGTCAATAATATTTAGGGACTCGGCACCAGGGCGCAACATATAGCCACCGCCCTTCCCCTTTACGGAATACAGGATTCCGCGCTTAGCCAACCAGCGCAATACTTTGGTAACGCATGGCGCGGAGCCTCCTATATAGTCAGAAATATCCCGGCTCAGCACCGGCCTTCCCGATGGCTGGGCGGCCAGATAAATCAGACTCCGTAGGGCATATTCGCTAGTCTTGCTCAACAGCATCTGGCGCACTCATTTTATAATTTTTGCGAATAATCCGGTTCCAGCAATAGTGCCACGCGTTTTCCGTTCCAGCTTTGCAGGGCGAGGAGCAATCCGACGGCGGCAAGGAGATAAAAGACACCCTGCTCGCCGGCCACGCCCAGCCCCCAGCCACCA
>Ga0172381_10002264_pt1 | contig 21477 bp, 19 predicted proteins | sample Leawel6488metaG_FD_119754 | JGI IMG/M metagenome (GOLD analysis project Ga0172381, IMG submission 119754) | Leachate microbial communities from a municipal landfill in Southern Ontario, Canada - Leachate well 64-88 metaG | ecosystem: Engineered > Solid waste > Landfill > Unclassified | place...
TGAGGCTTTAAATGCTAATAAACGTGGTAGAACGGCTTCGCAGGTAGTTAATCCGGGGTTATTGTTAACAGCTCCTAATCTTTCCGAACAACAGTTAAAGACTAAGTTAGGGTAATTATGCAATATATAATTGAAGAACAATACGGCATTGAATTACATACTTTTCAAGTAATAGTTGACAATTCAATCATGGGTTTTACCTTGAGATTTGAAACTAAGCCTGATGTGATGTATCTACCGGAACATTTTTATAAAAACATGTGTGAATTTTACGCAATAGATAACATAGATAAATACAGAGGTGTTCTGGTTCGTTCATACACAAAAGACAAAATTAAGCTCATCAGCGACGATAAAGTAATGGAATTTAATATCTAAGGTTTGACATGGACTTTACTCAATATACAGGCAATGACAAGGAATTGACCAGATTTATAAAGTCTGACTTTAAGAATATGGCTAATATCCGGTCTGAGTGCGAGGATTTATGGCGTACCGAGTATTCGATATTCCAGCCGAGGAGTTATAATTTCCTAAAAGATAGAACAGACGGGAAGAAATACGGACAAAAGGTCTACTTTGATTATCCTGCTTTGTGCTCGCATAAGTTTGCTTTGGGTATGAACGGTCACATGGTCTCAAGGCATGACCCTTGGGTTCAGTTTATCTTAGAAGACCAGAAGAAAATGGAATCTGACCGGGTTAAAGAATACTTACAAGAGGCGAGAGAGTGCATTATTAACTCATTCAGTCAATCTGATTCTTTCTATACTTCTTCTTATTGGGCAGCGAGGGAATATGGAGTAATTGGCACGGCGGTAATCTGGCCTGATGAAGATAAGATCAAAGGAAATATGAGCTATAAGAACATATCTATCGGCTCTGTTTATCTTCGTAAGGACTTCAACGGCCAATATACTACTTTCTGTCAAGAATGTAAAATAACGGCTATTGACTTAGTTATAAGGTTTGGAAAAGAAAACTTGCCCGGCGATGTTCTAAAAGACGCAAGAGGTGCTGGAACTGGCGACAATCCTTTTAGAGAATACGATTTACTTATCTATCTGTCTTATAATTCAAATTACAAAGAGAATACACTTAATCCAGAGGATTTAAAGTTTAAAGTTTTCTATGTATTACATAAGATAAAAGACGAGAAGCAGTTGATAATGAAGTCTGGAAGAAATACTTTCCCGATTATAGTTTCTCATGGCGATAGATGGGATGAACCATACGGAACTTCGATAGGCTCTGAATGTCTGCATACTGCACTAACAGGTAATAAATTAAACGCTTTGATGCTGGATAACGCCAATAAGGTCGTGGAAGGCGTCTGGAAGGTCTCTACGGGGGTAGGTAATTTAGATTTACGGGCAAGGGGAGTTAATAGGATAAGTGACGCAAGGGATATTATTGAGAATATCTATCAGGACAGAGGATTCCAGATAAGCAAAGATTCGATGGATGAAATTAAGCAGACTTGCGGAGATTGGTTTGGTTTGCCGTTCTTTCAGTTGCTTAGTAATCCAGATTTAGTACAGGTTACGGCTTATCAGGCGCAGCGTATGACCGCTGAACAGGTGGCTATGATGTCTACTGTAATAGGTGGCTATGAGAGTATGTTAAGGCAGTCTATTGACATCCAATGGGATTATGAGACTAATATTAAACATAACATGCCAGAACCGCCAGATGAGTTATTTAACGACGATGGCCAGATGACAGTTAGTATAAGACCCAAGTTTATTGGTAATTTAGCACAATTGCAAAGGTCGTCGTTTAAGACTATGGGTTTAATTGACTGGGCACAGTATGTTGCTCAATTAAGTAATGTATGGCCTACTTCTAAGGTTAAAGTTAACGAATTAGAATTAGTAGAACAATTAGCACAGGGTATGGGTGTTCAGGAGAAATGTGTTAAGAATGACGACGAAGTAGCAAGAATATTACAGGAAATGGCAGATGCAGAGTCGCAGAACGCACAAACACAGCAATTGATGGAAGGTGCAAAGGTTTTCCCGTCTCTAAATAAGAAGATTGAAGCAGGCAGTCCGGCTGAATTATTGGCTGGAGCAATGAAGTAATTTTTTAAAGGAATGTAAAGATGGCAAAGAAAAAATTAACACCAATTGAACAAGCAGGACAGGCAAGGCAAGACCTTGTAAACTCTATCGCTCAACAGCAGGCGTCGAGATATGGTAATAAACTACCGGAAGATGTAGACCTTGCAGATGAACAGAAACTTGAAAAGAAAATCAGGTATTACGTTATGAAGATGGGTGGTTTCACTAAAGGCCTTACAAAGGAAGAGATTGAGTATGCAAAAGAACTGCTCAAAGAAGCTGGTAGACCAGATGAGCAGTTGGAAACTCCTCAATGGGATATGAATATCGCTTTACCGGGGTACGATAGATAATGAAACGATGGTTTGAGACAGATAGTGAATTAACTACAGAACATATAAAACAGCGTAAGCGTGATTACTATACTGTTTTTTACGGTACAGAGAATAACAGGGCAGTATTTTCTCATATCTGTTTCACCATTGAAAACATGATAGCTGACACAGAAAAGAAAGCTATCGAAAAGAACGCTTTAAGGGATTTAATGTTGCAGATAAAGAATAATTGCGGCTTAGAAGTCTATAAAGATGTGATAGATGCCGAGGCCGTTTCAATAACTAATAGAACTGGAGATTAAATAAGATGGGTTTTTTAGACGATAATGGTGGTTTCACAGATGATTTCAGAGGTAAACTTCCTGAGATATTAGGCGATGAGTTTAAGGATTTTAAGGATTTCGACAATATCCACGATGTCCAGACTTTGGTTAAGAATTACGCAAATACTAAGTCTGCTTATGGAAAGAAGCTTGACAATGTAATTCAAAGACCAGCGAAGGACGCAAAACCTGAAGATGTTTCGACTTTCCAAAAGGCTTTGTTAAAAGAACTTGGCGCAGTTGACAAAGAGGACGATTTAAAGGATTTAAACTTTAGAGATGGAATACCTGATGGAGTCGAACTCGATAATCGATTAGTTGATAGTATGAAGAAATTCATATTAGAAGAAAAGATGCCTAAACCTTTAGCTGCTAAATTAACTAAGATGTACAATAATATAATGATGCAGTCTTATACTGAGCAGAAGGCCACTCAAGAAGCAGAAACAAAAGCACAGGAAGAAGCTGCAAAGGCACAGAGACAGGCGAAGCTTGAGTCAATTACACAGGCGATGCCGGGTGATAAAATGACTACCGGATTGAGAGATGTCTTGAAGATAGTAGACTTTATGGCCGACGACGACTTAAAGGCTAAGATTAAAGCGTCTAACTTGTACGACAATCCAACTTTGGAGAACTTTGAAAAGGCCGGAATATCTTTGGATAATATTATTCCGTTCTCTAAACTGTCAAAGTCTATAAATATAGCTGACATGGTAGGAACTGGAAATAGTAATACAAGCACAAAAACACCACATGAAGAGGCAATGTTAATGTACCCAAATGCCCCTTGGATGTGGCCTAAAGAGTAAAAAGTAAATATTTCAGATTACCTCAACCGAGGCCTGATGCTTAGCTTGCAAAGTGCAAGTCGGTATATAAAACCACCGCAAGTGTCAGGGAGCCTGATTGTTCAGACTACTCCCGAAAAATTAAAAGAAAATAAATATTTTTAAGGAGTAGTATAATGGCTCAGATAACAATGCTTGATGTAATTAAGCACCAGTACCCAGACGGTACTATTTTAAAACTCGTAGACCCTACGAAAATTGAGCAGGCGGCTTTTTTGAATATGCCTGCTGTAGTATGTAACAACAAAAAAGTCCACTCTGGAGAGGTAGTTGTAGTAAAGGCAACAGCAAGCGAATACGCTTACGGACTTGGTACAGCGCCAACTAAAGAGATTAGAGAAGTTGTTACTGATATTACAAGTGGTGTTGAGTCTACTTGTGAAATGGATATAAGGATTATTGAGAACGAAAAAGATGGCGCAGAAAGATACGCTTCGGAAGAGCAGTCACGTTTCAATGTTATGTTTGAAACCGCTTCGGCTCGTTTGTTTAATGGTAATCCTGCTACAGACCCACTTCAAATAAGAGGTTTGTATAATCGTTCTCAGTATAACACTATCGGAACTTACGTTTACGATAATGCTAAAGGTAACGCAACTGCTACACCGAATAAGACCTCTCTTTGGGGTATTCAGCAGGGCGAAAAGATGTGCCACCTTATTTATCCTGACGTTGCGGGTAAGGTTGTAAGAAGGGACTTCACACCTAAGTTTGAAAAGACCGACGACGCTGGTAATACATTCCCATGCCAGAAAACTCGCTGGAACTTAGATTTCGGTCTGTTCGTTCACGATTACAGGTGTGTTTTCAGAGTAGCTAATATTAGCTGTTCTGCAACACCAGACGGCACAACTGAGGTTGCTTTCGATGAAGATTTGGCAATTAAAGCCATTTTGACAATGCCGGAGTCTGGAAAAGGTTGTGTTCTTTATGCTAATAACGCCTTGATTATCCAGATGACACAGAGAGCAAATAAGATGCCTTCTACATTCTGTAACTTCACACCGGGTGCAGAGATGGGTTTCCCAGTTCCGGGCAAAATCCTGTCTTTCTTCAATAAGCCTGTACTTCGTGAAGATACAATTACAATTGTTGAAGGTAAAATAAGCTAAACATTTTTCATAAAGGAAACTAAAAATGAGTAATATGGATGTTCGTGACATGTTCACGTATAATAGTACGACTGGTGCTCATTATCAGGCACTTACTGGTGATGCCGCAAGTACCCAAACGATTAACTTGGGTAAAGACAGCAAACACCACTTTTCATGTATTTCGCCTGTATATTTGAATGTTCAGGTAAAAGACGCTTTCAATACCTTAACAAGTCTTGAAATAGCATTAGAGTCTGACAGCGCAAGCGACTTTTCGACAAGTTCAACGAAGAAACAGGTACAGATAGCCAATATAATTCTTGCTAATCTTACAGCAGGAAGGGATATTGTAAGCTTTATTATTCCTGACCAGTTGTGGCAGCAATATATAAGACTATACTTCAATGTTGTTGGCTCTAACCCGTCAACAGGTTCGGTTTGGGCATGGTTGTCCAATGTACCGCTTGTAATTGATGAGCAGATTGATCTTGTTGGTGCGTAAATGAGTTTATGGGGGCGGGCGACCATCTTATCCTTCTCGTCTGCCTCCTATTTTGAAAGGTAAATAAAAATGAAAAAATTTCTTATATTCTTGTTCATTTTGGCGTTGGTAATACCAGTAAGCGCTGAAATGGCATGGTCTGTAAAAGGCAAACCAGATGCTAACTGGTGGAGAGGTTCTGTAGATAACGGAAAAGATACAGCTTTGTTATGGGCAAGGTCTGTAGAAGACGTTATCGAGGATTCCACAAGTTTTATCTGGGTTTCTCCGGATGGTAATGATACTAATGGCGAAGGTTCGCTTCTAATGCCTTACGGTACTATCACTAAAGCTTTGGCTTCTGTAACTTCGGCTAAACTTAAAATAATGGTACTTCCGGGTGAATATTCAGAGGTTGATATTGTATGGCCGAATACTTCCGGTATTGAGATTACTGGTATAGGTAACGTATCTATAGTTCAGGCAACAGACGCAGCGACACCTGTTATTAAAATACAACCAACTTCTACAGCTTCGTGGTCGGCAAGTATATCAGGTATTGGAATTATATCTGACTATACAGATGGTACTTGTATCGACGTTAATAATATTGGCTTAGGTTCAGGTAAAAAGATAAACCTTTACTTGAACAACGTATCTCTTTCCAATAAGGCAGCTACAGATAAGTCATTGATTATTAACGGTGTTGCCGCTACTGCTGGTGCTATAAGAGTCTACGTTTCTGGTAATTACAATACTTGGGAGGGCATAGTTGACTTTACTACTACCAATACTGGTGACAGGCTTAGAATCTACAATACGAGACTTATCGGTGCTATTACTATGAATGAGGCTATCGCTTCTGAGCTTACGTTTATAAACTGTTCACTTGCCGCTCCGACTGTTCATTCAGACCTTTTGCTTACTAATATAAATTGTTGGCACGAAAGTGATGCCGACCCTGACGTCTATACGTCTTATGCTGATGCTTTTTCTTCTTAACCTTTGGGCAGGTTTAACCGCCTGCCCTTAATTTTTATGGAGTAAACTATGAAAAAAATTATATTTCTTTTTCTTCTTGTAATACTTAGTGTATGTTCAGCCGACCCTACAATAGCTTTAGGAACTCCTAAAGATTACGACCTTGCCTATATTTACTTTCATGTGGCTAATGATTTCAATGATTCTAATACATTGGTGGTAAATACATACGATGACCCTAATACTTCCGATAGTTTCTTGGGTTTGCCTCAATATATAATCGTAGATGCTACGGGAACTGACACATCATACAAAATTACGCTCTCTATTGACCCTACAGAGCTTAAAGAGACTCAAGTGGCTAAGTTATGCCCATTGAAAACTTTCACGCTTTCTACAGCAACTGGCGACGTTTTACCGTATGTGGTAGATTCCGCAGACCAGTCGGCTAATGTCTTTGGTGGTTTTCCGATTATAGGTAAGCTTTACATAAGTATTGAAGATGCAGATGATGCTACTTTGACTGATTTGAAAGTATGGGTTTTTTACGATAAGAAAAAGGCCGCAAAATGACTACAAAATTAGATATTGTAAATCTAAGTATGTTAATGATGGGTGCAAGGAAAATCAGTTCTCTTACTGATGATACTAAAACCGCTGAATTGGCTAATTCCGTCTATGACCATTGTGCAATGGCATGTTTTGAGATTCCTATTGAGTGGTATTTCGCTATAGCAAGGAATAAATTGGTACAGATTACCGATGCGCCTGCCTTTGGTACTTATTTATATCAGTATGCTAAACCATCTGGATATGTAAGACCATTGGCGATGATAGATGAAAACGATGACGAATTTGAGTATGAAAGCAAAGAAGAGGTCTATATATCTCCGGTAGACGGTACAAAAACAGACGTTATTCTTTCAAATGAGGACTACGTTTATTTGAAGTATATCGTCTACAGGGATGAGCCTAATATCTATCCAGCTTGGTTCTGCAACTTAATTGCCGCCAAGATAGCCTTTTTCCTTGCTGCGCCTTTAAGAGGTGGTGCGGATAATTACACTTCTTATCAGATTGAGAAGTTATGGGCGATGGCTTTTGATGAAGCGAGGATAGGAAATGCTTCACACAATATTAAAATAGAAAATAACGAAAATGTTGAAAGAGGCGGTCATCACGTTTTAGATGCTATGGATACAAGTCTAATATGAGATATTTGCTAATATTATTACTTTGTGGTAGTTCTTTCGGTGCTATAGCCGATAGGATATACGATAACAAAGACCCACGGGCTACTTATATAGAATCCGCTGGCCTGGTCTGGAAACCTTCTAATAATTCATTTAGAATGGGTTTTGTGGACGCTAATCAGTGGATTGGTGATAATGTAGGTGAATATTCCATAGGTTTTGGTTATAATACTATAGCAAGTGGAGATTACTCGATGGCTTGGGGTGATAGGAACGTAGCTTCCGGTCTTTATTCTACATCATGGGGAGCAGATAATCTCGCAAGTAATCAATATACAACCGCTTGGGGCTGGACTAATGAATGTACTAATTCTTATGCTACTGCTTGGGGCTGGGATAACTTATCCTCTGGCGTAGGTGCTACGTCTTGGGGATTTCATAATATAGCTTCTAATAGTTTTTCGACAGCGTTTGGAAAACAAAACATTGCTTCCGGTATTTATTCTACTGCAATTGGATGGTTAGTAAATTCTACTGCTACTGACACTACTTCTATAGGTGTTAGTATAACAAATTCATTAACTGATTCCTTTGCAGTAGGTTATGGACAAATAGACTTACAAGTCAGCGCGGGATTAGTAGACTGTAAGTCAAGTAAGGTAATTATAGCTTCATTACCACCAGCGGAGGCAAGTTCAACTGGAACGGCTGGCCAGATAACTTGGGATTCAGATTATTTATACGTCTGCGTAGCTACAGATACATGGAAAAGAACGGAATTAACTACATGGGTTTCAGCTGATTCTTATTTACTTTTAGAGTCTGGTGACTTTTTACTTTTGGAAAGTAGCGATAAACTTATTTTAGAAAACTAAGGAAATAATATGAAAAAGACAATCATTTTATTGATGTTGTTGTGCTCGGTTTGTTTTGGAACAAACTATTATATAGCTTCAGACGGAAACGATGTAGATGGTGACGGAACTTCTGGAGATCCTTTCTTAACTTTTGCAAAAGCCTTTCCTTTGTGTAATAACGGTGATACTATCTACGTTGCCGATGGTACTTATACCGGCGCTACGTTTACGAACACAATCGGCGGTACAACAAGTTTTAAAGGTAATAACATCACTGTAAATGTCACGGCTTCATCTGCTATTGGAGTTGCTTCCCCAGTTTTTCAAATTGCTAATACGGCTTATGGTATGCTGATAACCTCTGCTAATACAGGTTGCGCAATCAATTTTACTAATATCACATGGGACTTAACGGACTATACAACGGCCGCATACGCTGTAAATGTTATTAATAGCTCCGTCAATGTTAATTTTCGAGCTTGCAAATTCCAGAATGGAAAGCAATTTGCAGTAAGTTCAGCTTCATATACCGGAACGATTACTTGTACAAACTGTGAAATGGTTCAAGTGGCAGGTGCTACGGATAATTACTTATTTGAGTTAATGGGTGGTTCACTGACTTTAAACTATTCAGCAACGTATCTACCTGCTATCTCATCATATACCTATACGAATAGTCTTGCAGAGGTCACTGGAGACCCTACAGCTTATACGATAAGCGATAGTACAATTGTTCCATTGGGTGGTTCTTCATCATATATGATTAAGTTTACAACCGCTGGAGTCACTCTTACATCTTGTACGATTACTAATTGTACAATTGGGACTGTTAATGATCCGTTGTTGGTTCATCTTTTTGTCGACACCGTAGGAACCACAGCTACTAATTTAACTATTTCGGGTTGTACAATAAGAATGGGTGGTAGTACAACAATGGTCAGTATTTATGGGGCAAGTACGATCTTCGGTGATGTCTCTATACATGATAATGTTGTTATTGGTGCTCCTTTAGTAAATGCTAATATTTTTAGAATAGGCCCTGACTTTAACGGTTCGGCAACCGACTCAGTAAAGACCATCGGAAATATTGCAATTTATGATAATGATTTTTCTGTCATAAAACACGGTATAAGTATTCAGCAGGCCGCAACTGGGGTTTATATTGCAAGGAATACTTTCTCACACATAGCAGCGGCTGGTCTTTCTATATTGGTTGGAAAAGAGGTTACGGCTGGTTCTGCTGATACTTATGTTAATAATTACCCATTACTTGGTCATATAAATATCTTAGACAATACGATTATTAAAAGTGCTGATTCTGCCCATGCTATACTCTGTGGTTTAGGTGCTAAGAATTGCAGGGTTGAGGGTAATGACATTACTGGCAGTTTTGTGGGGATTGTATTAAAAGATAACTTCTCCGTCGTCACAGATAATATTGTTAAATGTCAACTTCCAATGTGGCTTGCAGGGGCTTCTTATTGTGACATATATAATAATACATTCATTGGTAGTGATACCGCTGATTCTTTAAATGCCTGCTTAGTAGTTAAAACCAGTAATGACGGTACAACTACCTCAATCAGTAACAGATTCTGGAATAATATATTCTACGCTAAGAGTGGCGCTCATTCAGGAATGGCTATTAACATAGAAGATAATACATGGAACAACTGGCTTGATTACAATTGCTATTGGTCGGCTTCAACAGGGGCTAATATAGCAAAAATAGGGGCTACATTATACGCCGCTGATGATGGTATATGGACTGGGTACTCAACTATCTTTGGTACAACCGAAATAAATAGTATCGTAGCTGACCCGCAATTCGTTAACACTACAGATTACATACCAAGAAATTCAATTTTGAGATTACCGGAAGGCTATATAGGCAGTGAAACTCCTACTATAAATAAGCCGTGGTTAAAATAAAGGAAAATATAAAATGAAAAGACTCTTGATAATATTACTATTTTCAAGCTTAGCATACGGTATAGATACTAAATTAACCGGACTAACAGCTCTTACTGCTGTTGATAACGCTGATTTACTTTATATCATAGACGACGTAGCAGTTACACCAACGTCTAAGAAAATAACCGTTCTTGACTTATTCGATGCTATAGATACCTCGGCTAAACTTGCTACAATATTAACTAATGAGACTGGTTCAGGTGTGGCAGTATTTGGAACAGCGCCAACGTTCACAACGAGTATTACTTTAGGTTCGACTTTAATAACCGATGTAAACGTAGGTAACTGGAATACTGCTTATACTTGGGGCGACCATGCTTTATCTGGCTATTTGACTACCTACAGCGAAACCGACCCATGCCACGTTGCATGGTTAGCTACTAATCCATTAGCTGGCTACTTGACCGCTGAGACAGACCCTTGTTTGGTTGCGTGGTTAGCTACAAATCCACTTTCGGGATTCTTAACTTCGTACTCAGAAAATGATCCTTGTTTGACCGCTTGGCTTGCTACTAACCCATTGGCAAGTTTTATAACGTCATACAGTGAAACAGACCCGTGTTTCTTACTTAGTGATGTGAATGATGTTAATAGTGTTGATATTTCCAACTGGAATACAGCTTATAGCTGGGGTGACTGGTCTGGCGAGGGATTTTTGACTGCTGAGGCAGACCCGTGTTTTACCGCTTGGCTTGCCTCTGACCCTATTATTCAATTAGAAGCGGGGGTAGAACCAAATGACTTAGTAATGGTATATGCAAATTCAGTATTATTCCAGAAGCTAAAACATATAAACATAACGCTTATTTCACCTGCTGATATTCTTTGTGCTGATATGATACCAGTCTGGCATAATACTTCTGGATATACTTTCAACATAGTCGAAATTCAAGCGTGGTCAAACATAGATAATGTAAGTTTAGAACTGGAAGAAATACCAAGTGAAACAGACTTCTCATCACCTACGCAAACGCAGGCTGTAGAAATAGCCTCTAATGGTACGAGTTGTTTCTACTTTGATGATACAACACCAACTGCACCAATAATCGAGACAGGTCATTTACTTGCTATTGACTTTGATACTACTGATGACCCGAATTACGTTAAACTTACAATAACTGGTTACTACAAGGACTAAAATGAAAAAAACGATTATACTTATATTGATTTTACTTGTTAGTTTATGCAATGGAATTAATAAATATGTCTGCCATCCTGACGGAAACGACTTAAACGGTGGCGGATTTTTACTTACAAGCGAAACAGTTACATGGTCATCTTGGCATAGTTCATTCGCGCCAGTTAAAATTCAGGCCGGATGCACAATAAGTGACAACGGTGGTGGTAAATGCAGATTAACAAGCATAGGTAATCTTTCAAGTTTATATAAAGATATTCTTGTTTATTGTGACTTTTCTGCTACTTACACCGATGATAGGTACATGATTATCGCTGCCGATGCTAATTATATTGATATTGACTTAGCATTTGATGTTAATGTTCCAACTGCTGATGTTAGAATAGGTGGTGCTGTTAAATCACCTAAACTTGCGTGTACTTTGGGAAATACTACAACTGGAGAAGAAGTTTTATTTCCTTGCAATCAAACAACTCAAACTATTAACGAAGTTGATGGAACTGCAAATGCTATCAATATGTCGGTTGAAAATGCAACTCTTAATATTTATGGAGTTGATGAAGCAACAGGCATTGCAATTACTTCCGAGGATTCAAACGATTGGCCTGTAATTCAAGCAAAGACTGAGAGTACTTGGACTGATAATACTGGAATGTTTACCAGCACAGCGGCTTTATGTTATTCAAAAGTAGATAAAATTTTATTTGATGGCAATAATATCGTTCCAAGAGTTATATTTTTAGACAATGACAATACCGACTATTGCATTTTGCAGTGGGGAAGAGTGGAAATAAAAAGTTCAAAATCTGATGGTTATGGTTGTTTAATAAACGGTTACACAGAACTTAATTCGTTTAGTATAGCTAACGCAGATTATGGCATTAAGAAACTAAAGATAGATGATTGTCACATTGCATTTTTTCCGGTATCAAGACAAACATGTCCTATTTCAGAATTGTGGTTAGATGGTAACCATTACGGTATATATTCGGGCACATCCATTATTGCAATAAATCAAATAAGGACAGTTATACTAAGTAATCATACTATTGCCGCTATAAGAGTAAACAGATATGATTCATATATCAGGTGTTGCATGACGTTTATTAATAATGCCATTGATTTAAAGGTCGATGCTTATAGTACAATAAACTATATCCATAATTTTTATAACTCAGTTTTTTGGAATTCATCACCGACAGGTAAAATTCTGGAAGTTGATAATGATACTTATGTTGATGTTGGATTTTACAATTGTGTTTTTGGCGATGTAAACGACGCTTCTGATATGTCGAGATTTTCAGGAATAACGCCAACAAGAATTGATTGTGAATATATACAAGCTGACCCGTTTATGGATTCTGCCAATGGTGATTATAGACTTAATCCAGCGTTTCCGGACTTATCTAAGATTTACGACTGGACTAAGCAAGTAAACAACATCGGTGCTACGAGCGTAGCTGAACCTGTAAGTAATGGTAGTGGTAATGGTGGTTCAATAATGGTAACTGAGGATTAGCAACAATATGAAAAACGAAAAGGGAGTATCTTGTATGATAGACGAAGAACGAAACCAGTATCAATTTGTATGTAAGCCTAACTTTGACCGGATTGAGAGCGGTTTAGAAGAACTAAAGAACAGGTTCTTTCATGACAATGGTAAAGATTCTATTCAGACTTCAATTATCAAAACATCCGCATTTCTTAAAGAAATTAAAGACTGGCAAGACCAACACTCTAAGAAAGAAGCTACCAATCCCATTCAATGGCTATCTCAAAACTGGCGTACATTCTCCGCTGTAATATTTGTAATTATTTGGCTATTAACTAACGTATTTAATGTAAAATCATTCAGTACAGAGCAAAGAAGTGAAATAAAAGAAATGCTTAAAACTATCATTGTAGATACGAGGGAATAATGAAGAAACTTTTGCTCTTATTATTTATGGTGAATATATCGTTTGGTTATGACGTATTTATCAATTCATTTAATGCTGGTGAACTTACACCTTATCTTGAGGGCAGACCTGATATAGTAAAGTATTACTCCGGTTGTAGAACTTTAGATAACTTCCTTGTATTGTCACATGGTGGCGTTACTAAGAGACCCGGTACTTATTATGTTGCCCCGGCTAAATATACCGATAGAGCTACCCGTTTAGTAAGTTTTGAGTATTCTACCTATGTTTCCTATATTCTTGAATTTGGCGATGAGTATATAAGGTTCTTTTATAATGGAAGTCAGATTTTAGATGTAAACAACGACCCTTATGAGATAGTTTCGCCTTACGACCAGAATGATTTATTCGACCTTCAATTTGTTCAGTCGGCAGATACAATGTATATCGCTGACGGTAACTACCCTGTTTATAAATTAACTCGTTCAGACCATGACGATTGGGATATAAACGAAGTTACTTTTAATAGAGGAACTTACAGAGACCAGAACAAAACCGACACTACTGTGACCGTATCAGACGGAAATAGTTATACTTTTACAATTACTCTAATGAGTACTGCTGATACGATAACCATATCAGGACAAGGTGATTTAACTTCATTTTTCCCGAACAGTACTAATTTTTCAGTTACGGGAAATGCCGCTACCCAAAATAACATACAATGGTCTGTAGCAAGCACGTCATACGCAAATCCCGTCTTTACAATACACACCACAACTCACATAGCATATAGTGCTTCTGGTGGAACTGTTAGTGTTAATCCAAACTGGACGTCGGGTGATACTGTTACATTGGATTCATCTACGGATATATGGAATACCAATCATATTGGCGCGATGTGGAGTATTACCCACATACTTCCTTCAAATGAAGTAAAAACATTATTTACTGCTAATGGTAATTCTGTTAATTCAGTTGTTCAAAAAAGTAGAACCTTTCACTGGACTACACACGGAACTTGGTCTGGAACGGCAATTCTTGAAAAGAGTTATGATGATGGAACTACTTGGCTTGAAGTTAAGCCATTTAGTAACGAAAGTGAAAGTAATATAAGCTTCAACGAAGAAGAAACAGTAGACGATGCTATCTACAGAGTAAGAATGATGAACTGGGTTGGTGGCGCTTGTAATTCTTCTCTTATTGTGAGCAGTTTTGAAGAAAAGGGCGAAGTTAAAATAACTACTTTCATAGATGCTAATACCGTTATTGGAACGGTTCAAAATACTATTTCTTTAGGAACGGCAACTAAGAAATGGGCTGAGGGGGCATTTAGTGAAGATGAGGGTTATCCAAATGCTATTGCTTTCTTTGAAGAAAGACTTGTTTTGGGTGGAACTAAGAACCAGCCCCAGACTATATGGATGAGTATTTCAGATGACTGGGAAAACTTCTATCAGTATTCAGGTGACGATACTGCTCTTGTATATACTATAGCCTCTAATCAACTAAATAGTATTCAGTGGCTCATGGGACATAACGCCTTAATGATAGGTACGAGAGGTGGTGAATGGAAACTTACAATAAACGACGATAATATTGCAAAATGTTATTGCCAATCCACCTACGGCTCTGCTCTAATTCAGCCTATAATGGTTAACAATGTTATTCTATACGTTCAGAGGCAAGCCAGAAAAATAAGGGAAATGGCTTATAATTATGAACAGGATAGTTGGGTATCACCAGACTTGACTGTCTTGGCTGAACATGTAATTAAAAACGGAGTTGAACAGGTAGCTTTTTCCAAAGAACCAGACCCTATGTTATGGACTGTTACAGATAGCAATTTAGCAGTTATGACATACAACAGGGAACAGGAAGTAATGGCTTGGCAGAATGTAACTTTAGATGGAGAAGTTCGATCTTGCGCTATTATACCAAGAGAAGCCGAGGATGAGGTTTGGGTTTTAGTTGATAGGACTATTGACGGCAACGAAGTAAGATATATTGAACGGTTCATGCCGAGAAACTTCGGTGATGTTAAAGACGCTTTCTTTGTAGATTGTGGTCTTACTTACGATGGCGGTGACACTAAAAATCCTACAGCAATAACAAAAGCCTATCCTTGCGTTGTAACTTGTGCCAGTCATGGATTTACAGATGGCGAACAGGTAAGATTCAGCGATGTAAACGGTATGACTGAACTTGATGAGAATGTCTATACCGTTCAATATATAAATGTCAATAGTTTTTCTTTAAGGGACGAAACAGACGCAGTTGATATAAACTCTGTAGGTTTTACTACTTATGTTTCTGGTTCAGTAGAAGCTGTTGATAATACTTTTGTTAATCTATCTCATTTAGAGGGTGAAGTTGTTCAAGTTGTGGCCGATGGCGGTTATTATGGCGATGAGACCGTAACCAACGGAACGATAACTTTAGATGATTATTATAACACTGTCCATATAGGTAAAAGATATACGGCTAAGTTAGTACCACAGAGACTTGAATTTCAAGGTTCTGGTACTATGACAAAAGTTAAGAATATAAGAAAAGTAACACTAAGATTAAAAGACTCTCTATCTTGTAAGATAGGTTATTCATGGACTGAATATGAAGCTTTGACTTTTAGAGAAATGTCAGACCCGTTAGATGAGCCAGTACCGTTGTTTAGTGGTGATAAGGAAAGTGATTTTGACGGCGACTATAGTACAAGTGCGGATATTTATATTCAAAACGATGAACCATTACCACTTACAATTCTTTGTTTAGCTGCCGAGGTGGATATACAGCAATGATAGAACATATTCCATATAAGCCAGAACATGCAAAAGATATAATCAGACAAGGTGCTGTCGGAATATCTGACGTTACCGAAGAGCAGATAGATTTAATGTCAAAAGTTAAACTAAATGGTGAAGCTTTTACTTGCATTTATAACGGAAATATAGTATCATGTGGCGGTTATGAGATTATGTGGCAAGGTGTGGCTCAGGCTTGGTTCTTATGTATAAAGGATATAAATCCTATATGTATAAAAGACAGCAAAAGATTATTCTTAGAGATTACAAAGAAACTCCACAGGGTCCAAGCCCCTTTGAGGTCTGATTTTCCTGTAGGTGTTAATTTCGCAGAATATATGGGTTTTAAGAAAGAATCTACTATGAAGAAGTATTTTCCTGATGGAACTGATGCTTTGATGTATGTTTTGGAGGATAACTAATGCCGTTCCTTATTCCGATTGTAACAGCTTCAGTTGCGGCGGCTTCTGCGGCGGCTGCGCCAATAGCTCTTGCTGGTGCAGGTGTTTCAGCTTATATGGGTATTCAACAAGGTAAAGAAGCAGAAGGACTCGCCAAAGACAACGCTGATATGGCTCAAAATGAAGCTGATATGGAAGCTACAAGATTAGAGAAACAGAACCAGTTTGAGCAGGAAGAAAGACTAAAGGAACGTGACTTAGTCTTAGGTAAGATAAGACGTTCAAATGCAAGGTCTGGTCTTACTTCTCAAGGTTCACCTTTACTGGCTGAATTAGAGACCACAGAGAATCTAACAATGGATATGAGAATGTCAGCTTACAATACCTATGAACAGATAAGAGCTGTAAAATATAGAGGTGCGGCAACATCGGCTGTCTACAAACAACAAGGCGCTTCGGCAAAGAGGGCTGGTTACTGGTCGGCTGGTCAATCTATCATTGGTGGACTGTCAGCCGTTTCTTCTCTGCCCCAAAAGAATCCAAAGATAGGTAATTATAAATCAGCAACAACACCAAAGAATTTACAAAAAATAGATAAATGGTTGAATTAGGAGTAATTATGCCATTAGCAGTAAGACAAAGACAGGTAGCACCAACGGGGGCAGTTATGCAAGCCCCGGCTACTCCTATGAATTCAAATGAATATAACGCTATTCAAGGCACAATAGCCGCTGGTACTAATTTAGTATTAAGCCAAGCCGATAGGGTTATGAGGGCTGAAATGTCGTCTGAAATGGCAGACTTTCAGGGCTTTGTAGCTACCCAAAAAGCAGAGGCGGCTAAATTCAGACAGGAAAACGAAGATGAGGACTTGCCAGATTTAAAGTCTACTAAATATAAACAGGACTGGGAATCCAGACAAAAACTCATTGGTGAAAGAAGAGATAGACTTAAATACGCCGATACTAAAAGAGCCGCCGATGAATATATAACTGTTAATAAGCCAGCTTGGGAGCATGGAGTTGAACAGGACGGTTTTGCTTCTAAAATAGATAAGTCTCAAAGAAAGTTTATAGAATTTCAGGGAACGGTATTAAATGAAGATTACAGGGACGAGTTATTAGCTGAAAATTCAATAAGAAAGCAAAACGGACAACCTGAACTTACCGATAGACAGTACAGAACTTCTATTATTACACAGAAAGCCAATGAACTTGCCGATACGGGTGTTATTGACCAAAGGGATGTGCCGGGTATAATTGCAAAGTTTGAGCAAAATGTTGATGCAATGGAATCCCAATTAATAACCAATAATATAAAAACTCAATATCAGGGAATTATAGATGCTGGTGGAACTTTAGATGATGCGAGAAAAGTTATAACTGAGGCTTATAACGGTAAACTTATTTCACCATCTGAAAGAGAAAAACTCGACAACAATCTGGAATCATTTGTTGCCAGCAGAAACAAGAAAGCTTCTATAGGCAAATATGACAAGTTAAAAACTAACTATTCTGAAATGGCTAAGAAAATTGCAGTAAACGACCTTACTATGGATGATATTGAAGCATTAGACCTTGACGATGAAACTAAAGAAAAATGGCAAGGTTATCTTAAAGGTTCAAATAAAGAAGATGTGCCAACCGTTACCAATGGTAGTGGTCAACAAGATATTTTAAACGCTATTGCTGGTTTTACAAGTGGTGAAATATCGCAAGTTAAAGCGATGGATATTATTTTAAAACAGAGATATGACAAGGAAAAGATAACGGACGCAGATTTACTATGGGCAATTGATAAGATAGAAAATAAATATCCTAAAGATGTATTAAATAATATGCTTTCTACAGTTAAAAAAGAATATGATAGTTTCTGGACAAAGAGTTGGGAGACTAAAAACGTAGAAGCTAATTCTTCATTTATTACTTGGCTGGACAAAAAACTTGCCAAAGGCGAAGAACCGACAAAAGACGAAATGAGATTGACAATGAACAATCTATTAGCTAATATACCCATAGAAGAAACAACTGACGAGCGAGTTGATATTTATTTTAATGGTGTAAAAGCAGGCGATATTCCAACTGGTCAGGTTGATGCGTTTTTGAAACTTAATCCTAAATATTCAAGGAAATAATATTGGAAAAGTACGAAGGTGATTTTGATTTCAGACCCGTACAGGAAAAGATAAACGGAGACTTTGACTTTAAGCCGTCTGGATTGAATTCTTTTCAGGGATTAGATAGCGGTTCTGTTGCTAAAAAGAGCAAGACTATAGGTAATATTTCCAGTAAGTTCATTGTTCCCGATAGCCAGATAGAAAAAGACTGGGGTAATCTTGAAGATTTTGATATTCACACAATGCTGAATAAACCAATCCCAGCCGAAACACAGAACCAATTTTCTCCAATGGGTGGCTTTCAACAGCCTAAAGCAGTTACTAAAGCCGATAGGATAGCTTATAACTATAAAAACCTACCTAATAATCCAAGACTCAAAGCATTAGCTACTGAATATATTAAATCAACAGACAAAAAAGAGGATATAGTAAAAGACTTCCCAAATGTTAAGGATTTGAATTATTACCTCGCTTATTTTACTGGCAAGGGAAAAGAAGGGTTGCTGAGCACGTTTGGTAGAGCAATAAAAGCTCCTTTTACTGGAAGTGGTAAAGATGCTCAGGATGCAATCAAAAAAGCTAATATATTCAGAAACTATGAAGAATTAGCAGATACAAGCGACCCGTCTTTTGATTATCTATCGCAGAATCCTAATCAGTCTTATGTACCTTCGGCGTTTGATACTAAATTAGACTCAAATGCAATGACCGAAATTGATAAATTAGCCTCTATGGACGATAAGGCAAGGCAGGAATATTATAAATCCAAAGGTACAATAGACGCCTCTGAATACTACGGCGAGAAAAAAGACATTAGAGAATATATGCTCTTTTCGGATTTTCTTTCGTCTTTAAAGAACAACGAATTAAGAATTGCAATTGATAAGGTTCAAGACCCCGAAAATAACTATGGAAAGAGCCAATTTACCGAATCTGGTTATAGCCCTGATTATGATCGTGATATGTATCTTGTCAGAAAGCACTTCTTTGCTGTAGAGGAAATGCAGGCAAGAGGCAAAACTATTGCTACAACGCTTTCTGATATGGGCTTCAATGTAGCTAAATATGCTGGTGAAATAGCTTTATTATCAGGTATGGGTGGTACTGCTATTGAAAAAGGCGTATTGTCTAAGATGGGTACTAAGGAAATAGTTAAAAAAGGTGTAACAAAAACAGTACCTACATTCATAGCTAAAAACACGGCACAATTAAGCTCTGCTTTAGCTATGACAGCTTTAAATCCAACGTCTGTAGCTAATCTTACCATTGGCAGAATGACCGATAAGGGCTATATAGATGATATTGGAGAGTTTGTTAAGACAGACGAAGGCCAGTCAATATACAAGGCCATGCCTAAATCCGTAGCTGAAACTTGGGTTGGTTATTATACGGAGTTCAAAGGTGAAGATATTACGCAAGGTTTATATAAAGCTGGTAGCGGAGTAGTTTCTAAATTACCTAAAGGTTTAGTTAATAATCTTGACGAAGTTGCTGATTTTATGAGGGAGACTGGTATAAAGTCATTTGATAAACTACCAAAACCCTTAACAAATAAACTTTCAGCAATAAAGACTTTCATTACCGAAAAAGCAAAACCTGTTCTTGGTGCTACTAAGTTTGATGGTATTTTTGCTGAAAACGCCGAGGAGTATGTGAATCAGGTTATACTTCCGGTATTGAAACTTGACGACCAGTATAGAGGTAAAGACGATGACTACCTTAGAAGCGTAGCCAAAGGTTTGACCCCTGATATGGAACAGTATCTATATCAAACAGTTTTATTTACCATAATGCCTTTTGCAGCTGGTGCTGTTGGCAGTACACCTACAATAATCAATAAGGTTAAAGGTGCATTAAAACCACAAACTGAATTACCAGAGGTATTTAACCGGATAACCTTTGAAAACTCACTTAGAGACACTTACGGTCTTGACAGACAACAATCCGAAGATATAGCCAATATGTTTGAATCTGGCGCTAATGTAACTCAGGCCGAAAAGGTAATACAAACCTATAAAGGCTTTGAAAACTTCACTTTTGCAGTTGAAAATACTAATAAAGCTATTGCAATGATGTTAGTCGACAGGGGTATTTTAGAATCAGAAGCAATTAGAATAGGTGAAATGACAGTAAGATACGCCGAGGAGCAAGGTGTTTCAGTTGATGAGGTAGTTAATTCGCAAGACTTCAAAGATGAGGTTGATAACGCAGATAAGGTTACAGACGTTAAATATGGCGTAGGTTTGCCCGTAGGCGGAGAAACGACCGAAACTAAGACAAATACCGTCAATGAGGAACAAAACGCAACAGGGGGCAACGTAGACGTTTCTGATGGTGTTGAGAAACCCCAAAATGTTCAACCTGAATTTGGCAATACGGAGGAAATGAAGCCAAGAGGACTGTCTAAAAGCGTTGAATCTGTTGCTATTTCAAAGAAACTTGTAGATAATGTAAAGGATATTCCTGAATACAGGGTAACTAATCTTGAATCAATGGCTGAACAGGTAGCTAATTTAATACTTACAGACCCATTAAAAGCTGAAAGAATTGCTATGGGTGAAGAACCTGCGCCTTTCGGGATATTAGACTCTATGGTTTATGTTGCCATTGCCGATAAGGCCGCGGCTGATAGTAATATTGATTTGCTTGAAAGACTTGCTACTGACTCTTTAATCAATAAAAGAGCTACAGACGCAGGTAAATTTATCAGGGCTTTTGGCGAACTTGACAAGAACTCACCAATTAGAATAATCCAGAAGATTAAAAATATCAGGTCAAAAGCCGCTGGTAAAGCAGATAAGTCTAATAAGACTGAAACCCAGCTTAAAGAAGTAGAAAGAAAGTTAATTCAAACCGAACTTGACAACCTGATTAAAGAAACACCTGCCGAAAAAAGGAAGTATGGCCAGAAAAACAAACGTGTTACTATTGAACGCAGAAACGAAATACTTGCTGAAATTGCAAAGGAAAA
>Ga0172381_10002265_pt1 | contig 21474 bp, 27 predicted proteins | sample Leawel6488metaG_FD_119754 | JGI IMG/M metagenome (GOLD analysis project Ga0172381, IMG submission 119754) | Leachate microbial communities from a municipal landfill in Southern Ontario, Canada - Leachate well 64-88 metaG | ecosystem: Engineered > Solid waste > Landfill > Unclassified | place...
AAAAGCTATGAAAGGCTTCAAGTCACTGTATGCGTCTGGCATACGTTTCCTGATTACTTCCACGATTGCCATGGCAAAGAGGATGATGTACTCAATAGGTATCATTGTGATTTCTGTCATGTGAATCCCTCCTTATTTCTTCGTTATGGTTACAATTTTTGCAGCTGCATCCCACGCAACTTCTGCACCCAATGCTTCAGCCAAAAATCTGACTGGGACAAGTACCCTACCGCTGATCATTGTTGCCTTTACATCCATCTTGTCATCAATGTCTATACCATTAACCACCACATGAATCCCGCCTGAAGAGACACACGCTTCTAACCATGGTATTTCGAAGAAATCACATATGGCCATTGCTTCAGCCTTAGCATATACATCGGCATGCTCAATCATATCGACTACCTCAACTGCATTGCTGTGAAACATATGTTCAATAAGACATGAAGGTGGATTTGTGTGTTGCACAACATACAAACCCGACTTGTACAATGACGTATCTGGCATTATTCCACGATCTTTTCCAGGAGAAATTGGTGCTATCCTGTCGTAAAGCAGTTTTGAAATCTTGTAACTGTTGCTGTTAATACCACCTTGCCCATAGTAATAAACCTCTGTACCCTCTGCTGTTGGTTCACCAGCGTTGCTGTGATTGTCGATAAAGAGTTCGCATGCCATATTGTTACAAGACTCCACTGTCTGTGCTAATGACATACCCTTATCATTTCTTATGACGTTGAATTGTCCCTTCTGTGTTTCAAGCCAATACTTAACCCTATCGGCTAAAAACATCATTCTATCCTGCTCTGTACCATATTGGCCAACACCAACGTTTTCCTTCTGAGTACTTGCTGATACCATTACTCTGTGTGCCATATTGTCCTCCTATTTTCTCATCATAGTTGTAAACATTGCTATCGCCACGGTCATGATGAATGCATATGCCCCAATTATCCATCCAACAAAGCCTTTCTGACCATCTTTCTTGTCTTTTGCACAAGATGAGCAATCTGTTCGTGTTATATATGTCCCAGCTGCAGTCGTTTTGTAGTCTTGGAACTCTGTGGAAAGTGAATGCACACCGCCCTTAATTTCATCGAGTTCTTTTATTAAGTAGCTTTGAAAATCCTTTTCCATATTATCACCTCCTTTTCTATCCATAAAAGAAAGATTGTACGCCTACAATTTGTTGATAATTCCATTATATTAATGTACCACACAAACATGATCGGGATCTGCTCCTGTCCTATAGAAAGATCCTGCTTCTAACCCACCTGCTATTGCTGCTGCATTATTAGCAAAAACTTGAAGTCCTGTGGCTTTTAAACTACCTGTAGAAACACTAGGAGATGATACAGAACCTGCTGATATATTCCCTGTAACCATAGTAGAAGCTGAAGAAAGACTATTTGCAGATACTGCTCCTACAAATGTTGCTGCACCTGAATTCGATATTGTCAATGCATCTGTAAATGCTATAGCTGTATCAACTGTTCCACTTTGGGCTACTTGAAATTTGTGTGACCCATCGTTGTTTTGTATATATCTAGTCGCTGCATTCGTGGTCATATACGTTGATGTGTCGGAAGCATTATTATATACATTGTTAGCTAATACTAGATGTGCAGATGTAGTGTTATTATGTGCATACAAATTTGACTTGCCACCCAGTTGTAATACCTTGTATTCTGTATGCCATGCCTTTGTTATGTCTATTCCTATTCCTACATTTCCAGCAAAGTATGATTTAGCTGAAGCATTACCAGCATAAACATCCCACCAATTATTGATAGTAGTTGATGTTCCAGAAGAACTAAGGTATAAACCGTACTTGTTTGTAATAGTAGTATTAGCGACATTTCTATAGACCTTATCATAAAACCCATATGATTCATTTATAGTCGAACCAGCTGATGCAACATTTATACCACTACTTGATAATACCCCCAGTTGTTGATTTAAAGTACCCACAAAGTTTGTTGTATTTGTTGCAGTATATAAACTAATGCCAGCTATCGTACCACTATTTACTACTGTTGTTGGTATATTATATTTTACTCGTATATCCAAAACATAATTATATTGTGTCTTTGATGTTGTTAAAGCCTGTGTTATTTCCATTGCTGTATTGACCCCATTTACATCGGTTTTTGTATTAACTACATGCAATGGTGAAGTCGGTGAAGTTGTTCCTATTCCTACATTTCCATTATTAGTAAATTGTCCATTATTCCACAACCCACTTACATTTGAAATATTTGTTGTATCAGTAGTATAAATTGCAGACATTGCCATAGTTTTCCATGCAGTTAAATAATCTGGTTTTGAGGCTAATATTTTTATTCTGATGCTTATAGCATTTTGTCCACTTCTTTGTGCAATAGTAAACTTCCATCTAGAATTTGTTGCATCCCAACTAATATCACCAATGCCAAAGTAATTTAATGTATTTCCTACTGTTTCTGTTTTTTCAACGGAATTTAAATAAGTTGTTCCAGTATCACTACCACCAAAAACAAATCTTTTTAATATTTTTCCTGTTGCATTTCCAGAATTATAACCACCAGCTATTTCTACTTCTATTATCCCATATGCAACACCAGTCCAATACATATCAATCTTTTGGTTAGCAACCGATCCAAAAAATTGATAAAATGTTCTTGACCAAGTTGATCCATTTGTAAGTGATGTTATATTTAAATATGCAAAAGTAGGCGAAGATGAAGTATCTAATGCTTGATTAATTGCATCTAATTTAGTCTTATCTGCTGCTGACTCTAGTCCATTAGCTGATGGTGTAGCTACCGTTGTTTCTGCTTTTGCATTCCATGTTGTCTTTTCTATACTTGTTACATGGATATTTCCGTCTCCTACATGCAAATATGTATCTTGTAATGTTATTGCAGGAGATGTCACCCAATCTGATTTTCCAGTTATACTTTTAATCATGTGTCCTATCCAACTTAACAAATTTTGCAGAGTACTTGTATTGCCAGTCGGCACTGATGTATCCGATACAGTTCTATTCCCAATCATAGCATCGGAAACTGGTAGTGGATCAGTACCACCAGTTTCATGTGTTGTATGATGATTCAAAGGATTAACCCAAGTTGTACCGCCACCTATCTCAGTTTTTGAAGGTATTGATACATTCTTACGTTGATCACGTTGACCCAATACCTTTATAATCTCACCAATAGCTGTTCTATTAGCCATTTTAATCACTCCTTTCTATGTTAATGGTGTGTATCCTACATGGAATGTATTTATTGAACTGCTGAATCCTTCAGGTGATAAATCAAAGCTGATCGCAGTTATTTTGTATATTTCACTAATTGTCGTGCTTGACTCAATGACTTGTATACAATCACCTACTTGTAACCATGGATGAGCCACACAAACAAAGTCTGTACTGACATATCTATTCAGCATGTCTAGCTTCAGGCGGTTAGCACATTTTTGTACTTTAGTAAGTTCATCAAGATATTGATTATCTGCAAACAAAACCTTATCTAAGTCTACTCTCGAACCATCCCACATTGGTGATGTGGTAACTGCTGAAGCTTCTTCACCGTCGCCAGCCACTCTTATTGTACCATATACGTTACGTCTGCTTAAAGTCAAATTTAAGCCAAATATGTCTTCTCCTTCTTGATAAACATGTGCTGCATAAACATATGAACAATAGCTATCTCCAACTATTCCAAACGGTACAATATCTCCAGTTGTATAATCTATGGTGTAATCAGCATCTTTTATAAATAATGTTCCAGCACCATTTGGCAGACTTGTAAGTATTTCAGAACCACTAACCAATGGATAATGTGCCAATGTAAAGTTTGTTGATAGACTGTGGTATTCATCAACTATAGCTGGACTTCTATCAGTTTGATGATAAAATCTTGCTATACCGTCTTCATCTACAAAAAATTCAAATCCTGCAGCTGTACACAAATCATTAATACAATCCATATAACTCATCTTTTCCCACATCGGATCAAGTGCAATACCAGTCTGTTCTATAACAACATTTGTAGCTGCAAATCCTGCTCTCATACATAAATCTTTAACGATATCAGCTATATCTGGTATATTTAATGATCCAGGGATTAACCAATATGTTTCACTGACACCTGAAGGGAGTGGATATTCAATATAATATTCAGTTTCACCACCACTTATTAATTTAACTTGCTTGTCGATGAGAAGACATGCCAAGTCTCTGCAATCACATGATATAGTGTATGCTTTTGGGTCTGCCTGACATTGTACTTCATCAATTTCCCCAGTAAACACGGTTGCTATGTCATCGCCATACCCCATCTTTGCAATAACTTTAGTTGATGGTTTTATTACCAAATGCCACTCATTTTCTGTCTTTCCAAAATCCGTTGACCTATAAGGCATATAATATCCAAAATCAGTTGGATCTGTTGGATTAACATTTGGAAAACTAAAAGTTAAACGTTGGCTATCTGCAGCTTCTTCTCTTTGTACACTCATATTAGTAACCTGCAAATTAACAGATTCCATAATTCTTGGTGTTGTTTCTCCAACCAAATATGTTCCACTATATACAGTCAAATTCATTTGATTCATAAAATACATAGAGCCAGTACTTTGATTGATATGCATTGTATAAATATAATTTAGTAAATAACTAGTTGATAGATTACCAGTTACCATCTTTTCCCACGTTTTACCACTTCCTATCGCACCAAAATCATATGGTATAGTGCCTGTTGCATCAAAAGTTTTTACAGTTGCTTTATATAAATATTGCTCAGCAGTTCCACTTTCATACATTAGCATATAATTGTTATTATCAATGCCACCCCAATAAATTGATCTCCAATAAGTTGCGTCTGATATCGATTGGCTTGAAGAAGTCCAAGTACTTCCCGAATCATCGCTGTATTTAAATACAAGAGTCCCTGAGCCATAATTAGTTGTAGCACCTGTAACCAACCTATCTCCAAATTTTGCTATTCCACGTGTACCATCCATAGTAACATAATTTGAATTGCTCATAACAACATAATGCCAAGTACTTCCCGAATCATCGCTGTATGCAACTGCGGAAAAATATTTACCGACTGTTGTTGTGTATTGTTCTATAGAAGAAAACGTAATTAATATTCTTCCACTTGCTAATATTATCGGACATCCTAAACAATTATTCAATGCTGCTGTTCCTGATACAGCTGTATATTTTCCTCTATTATCATTTCTATATATTTCTCCAACTTTTGTAAAATCAGTTCCTAACCCATTGTCAGATATATAGACTTCTATGTATATCGGTAAACCTTCAACTGAATCAACTTTGGCACTTCCTGGTTCTATAACATATAAAAATATTTTGTCCAATACTCTTTGCAATATTATACAGTCTGGTGTGTGTTCAGGAGATTCTTTAGTTTTGAAATACCATTCATTATTTAGAAAAACACCAGCAACATAATTTGGAATAGTGTTTACATTTCTATGATCCCAAATTACTTGTTCACTATCCACAGTTGATAAATAAATTTCAGGATTTCCTGTACTAGTAATTTGATAAGCTGCTAACATTTTTCCATCTACACGTTCAACATAATTACCGCCATATGTTATAGCAGGTTTATCTAAAGTTCGAAAAGAATGTCCAGTATATGATATTCCAGGTTCTGGAACAACTTTATAATCTGGAAATTCTATCCAACCAGTGGGTGCATCGCTACCTAGCATAGATTTTGATTTAATTAGACTAGTTATACCAGCTGGTATTGGTCTCATAATGACACCTCCAAAAATATTGCTGTGTACCAAACTTTTGTAGTTCCTTTTTTCCTATCACCACTCAATTGCTCGATTATAGCTAACGTTAATTGAGTATTATCATGAAATTCAGCCTTACGTTTTATAAACGCTTCATAATCTGCTTCGATGCTGTCAAAATCTGTTTTCTCTGCCCAACCTGATACTTCTCTGCGTTCTCTTCCTCTACCTGACATAATTGGTGCTGATTGTGCTGTTGTGATTCCTATATATGGTATCAATGGACTTTCTTCTCCAAATTGTTCCACATCGACTCTATTGTATTCAAGAATATTCAATGCTAATGTTCCCCATTTATCCATATTAATCACCCTTCCATAAAAGTGGCTGTATACCATACTACGTTGTACCCTAGTTGTTCATTTCCTTCTATCTTTTCAATCCTTGCTGTCATCGTAAATCCATCATCGAAAGTTATTATACGTGCTGTTGCTGCATTCTTGTCATTCTTAAGTGAAAGATAATCAGTTCTTGATGCCCATGCCACAATTTCACGTCTTCTACGTTTTCTCCCAGTACCCATCAATACGGTATTAGGAGAATTGGTAGTGTGTGAATTGTAGGCTGGCAATAATTCCTTCTCTGCAAAATATCTGACAACTGCAGGTCTCTTATATTCAGTTATATTCAATGTCGTGCTTCCCCATGTTTCAGCCATTAGATCACCTTCCTTTACCATTTATAATTCTTTCTATAGGTTTACGTGAAACTCCATATTCAATTGCAATTTGTGAACAATTCATTGTTTTGTGCTTTTCTATGATGTTTGCATATTCTTCTTTGGGAATCTTTTGTTTTCGTCCACCTTTACCAAGCACATTAACACAATGCAACTGATTCTCACTTCTTGTTGCCCACTCTAAGTTGCTTACATGGTTGTTTAACTTATTGCCGTCTTTGTGGTTTACGGTTGATTTGTTATCTGGGTTTTGGATATAAGTTTCTGCAACCAAACGATGAACTTTAAAAGATTTCCAGTGACCTTCATAACTCAGAACTATTGTTTTATAACCACAGCTATTAACACTCGGTTTCATTTCATGTTTTGTTTTAACATTACTAATCTTGCCCTCTTCTGTGATGTCATATTTATCAAAGTATATTAGCATGCATATCGCCTCCTTTACATATATTATGCGTTCTGAAGGCAATATTCATTCTATCCAATTCCCCTTTCTTTTATTTAAATGCTTTGTTTGCTGCAGGTTGTTTGCTATATCTGCTGCTATTTGCTGCTAAGTCTTGTGCAACGATAGAAGCAATTTCTTGAGTCTCACCTTGTAGATCTACTCCACGAACAACGATCGTACCACTATGCTCAAATTTGACCACTTGTTTAGCTTCTTGCCAAGCATACGCTTGTTTCTGCCCAAACAAATTGGAGTATTCCTTAAGTTGTCCTTCGTCAAGTCTGGATAACCCTATAATTTGTTTAGCACTGCCTGCTCCCATCTTACGCAATTCATTCATGAAATCATCATTACCGCCACCAAGTTTTTCTTGGATTGTAGTCAAAGCCTGAGACCATTGTTTCATTTCTTCAACTTGCTTTCTAAGTCTGTTTGTAAGAGATGCTCCTGAGCCAGTTCCTGAACGTGATACCTTGTCAAACAAACCAACAAAACCGCTGAATGACTTAGATTGGTCGACTATTTCTTTGGTCACATCCTTCATGGAATCAACCATTTTCTTAGCAGCTGCACCAGCATCACCAGCTAACTCGTCAAAATTGATACTAAGGTCTTTAATATCACCTGCTACACCACCTGTTAACTGTGGTACGTTGAATAATTCTTGTATCTTACCATTTGCTGCTGCAACCATCCCTTGAACATCTGTTACCATTGCACCGCCTGCATTCTTTGCAGTGTCTCCTATGTCCTTTAGATTGCCAGCTAATTGGGCTTTTAAAGCATCTACACTATCTGAAGTTTCTATCAGAGAACTGTTTGCATCATCTTCAAAAGCCTTGAAAGAATCTGCAGCTATTCTTGCACCGTCTGCAGCTGATGCCATTGACTCACCAATTAATGGTAATTTAGACATAGATGATAATAAATTGTCCATACCCTTAAGCATACCGCCTATAGAGTAATTCATGAATTCTGCTACTTTTAATTTAATTACTTGAAAAGTACCAACTAAATAACCTCCACCAAGTGCGAATGTCGTTTTAATTGCTTCCCAAAGGGAGACAAAGAATGTTGATACAGGAGTCCAGCTACGTATTACCAATGTTGCCAATGCAGCTAACGCTAAAACCCCAACTGATATAGCTATGATTTTCAGATTAGCAATTGTCATAACTGTGCTGAGAGTTTTGAAAACTCCTATCATAATGCCAACCAATTTTATAACACCAGCTATTGCAAGCAATAATGGACCGATTGAAATAACGATTGCACCAACAACAACTACGTATCTTTTCTGCGTTTCAGATAAAGATTCAAATACTTTTGTCAGTCCTGTTATAGCTTTTACTAGTGCAGGAGTTACTTTTTGAGCTATAACTTCAAACAATGGCTTTGTAACAACTCCAAGAGCATTATTTACAGAATCCTTTAATGTGCTCATCTGTCCTTCAAAAGTAGTTGAAGATTCATTCATGGCATTGAAAAAACGTCCACCTGAAGAGGTTGCGATTTGAAAAGCTTTTGTTACAGCGTCTGCACTGATACCGCCTTTCTCCATCTTTTCTTTGAGGTCTTTCATACTTAAACCAGTCTTCTCACTGATTGTCTGTAATGGATTGAAACCTGCGTTAACCAGTTGTAATAGATCTTGTCCCATCAATCTTCCAGTTGACTGTATCTGTGCGTATGCAAGGCTTAATGATTTGAATTTCTCCTTGTTACCCATTGCGACGTCACCTAACATCTTTACTGATGGCATAATGCTGTCAGCTGTCAAACCAAAAGCCAACAATGTCTTACTTGAGTCAAGCAAATCCTTCATCTCAAAAGGTGTTGTGTCAGCGAACTTTTTCAATTGACTGACCATCGCAGTAGCTTTTTCAGCACTTCCTAACATAACCGTAAAATTTGATTGGGCTTGCTGCATTGCACTGTTGAAATTCAATCCAGTTTTTACAGCCAACATAAGAGGTGTGGATACCGCAAGACTAAAGGCAACTCCTATTGATTTTAGTTTATCTCCAGCTGCTCTCAAATTGCCAAAAGCATTGTTTATATTGTTAATGTTGTCAACGGCATTACTACCGTTAACGTTTATGATATAATTGATATCGCCACCGCTTGGCATAGTATCATCTCCTTATCTAAAGGAATTCACAGTTTGATCATGCTTCCTCCTAAATTCTTCTTCTTCCGATTCGATCTCATACAATGCTTGCCATTGCACCAATTCGGAAGAACTAATTCTGTCCAACATTTCTTCAACTGTCATACCACCCAGTGTTCTACATAGAGTCATGTAAAATCTTAACTCTGGATGGTTTCTGAGTTTTTTATTTCATTCTTAATTTGGTTCTCCAGTAAACCATTCCTCTGTGCACATTCATCAAATAACAATTGAAGTATGTCAGCATCCATATTTTCAAGTTCTTTGATATCTGACTCATTTTCAATATCATACAGATTTACACATTCTTCGTCGCATATGCTTGCTGCAACAATTTCTGCCATAAGACGGAACAATTTTGGGTAATCATTTATGTTTACCTGTCCTTCTGCTGGACTATCACTCGAATACACTTCAGAAACTCTTGTAAGTAACAACGCTCTGGTCGTTCCTGACCATTTTTTGATACAAACTTCTCCACCCCACTGAGGAACAAGAAATGGTTTACCATTTAAGGGTTTGCTCTGATTAATTTGATTACGATTAATTATTGACATAAAAGTCACTCCTTCTACATAACGTTAATTTTGAATTTTAGTGTTTTCGCACCATCGTATTTTGTTTTACCGACGGATGGAAAAGTATCCACCCATCGGTTAATTATTAGTCTAAATCAATTCTGTGAAGCTTGTCGTACCATCTTATTGAACAGTCCTAACAGGTATCCCAGTTATGATGAATGCTGCTGAATATTTTACAGCATCTCCTATACTCCCAGGTGGGTTATAGGATGTCATGATAGCTTGAAAAGCATACTGGACATTGCCTGCACCAGTTCCTTGTGGTCTATACACAATAGCCACCTCTGTGCCTAACAATGGATCAAGCCAACCATCAAGTGTAATATCCCAAAGACCTTCAGTGGAGAATGTTCCTCCTTTAAGTCCAGGAATATAAGTCTTATCAGTAGTTCCAAAACAACTTGTTTCTGCTGTGTCTGCTGCTCTTGGAAAATCAGTCTTGTTTGTATAAGCTGATATGTCATGTGCTGCTACGCTGCAGTAAATACTTTTGCCATGTACAAATGCCATAATTGCTCACTCCTTTCTTCAGGTGATTATTTTCTACACAATGCTACTGCAAAACTTGCTACTCCAGTTCCACCAGTAAATGCATATTTGACTCTGGTGTACTGTTTTACCGTGCCTGTGAACACGATTCTCTCATGTGCAATTCCTATTGCTGATGTAACAAGTGTAAATGCAGCTAACGTAGTCGTATCGGCTGCAAAGTTATCGCTTGAATGCTCAATAGTAATTGTTACATTAGTATTGGTTGCAGACAACTCTAAATAAGCTGAACCGCCATTGATTGTAGGTGCTGCATTGTTGCTTGCTGTTGTTGTTCCATCATCAGTCACTGCTTCATATTTCTTAGTTAACTTTAAGCGTTCACGTCCAACATTGCTGTGTCCTGCCATGCTTATTTTAACTGCATCATCTTTTGTACCCATGACTGCATATGCTGTTTGAATCATGCTAAGTCCGTAACCTACGCCATCAAGCACGTTTCCAGCTGGAAACCAAATCATGTTATTGACTATGTTTGCACCTTGCAGAATTTTGTCGAGTTGTTCATCTACTGCAGCCACATCACCATCATACAAACCTTCTGCAGATAGCGTTGCATCTTTCATACCTGCAAGAAATGTTTTGTTTTCAGTACCAAAAGTTGATGTTTCTGCAGTATCTGCAGAATATGGTGAGTCTATCTTGTTTAGATATCCTGTGATGTTGTATCCATTCAGCATAACAAATATCGATTTACCATGTACAAATGCCATATTTAACCACTCCTTTCCTAGTATGCGTTAATAATTGATGTACTAAAATTAAGACTCTGTAGATGTCTTCTGTTTTGGTCTCTGCCTAGGTCAAACACATCACCTTGCTGCTCAATAAACAAGTACGTCCTAGATGTGCCAGTTGGTGTGTAATTAGTTTTGCCATCCAGTGCCACCCTTATGGCATCCCACATTACGTGAAGCAAATGCTCTGATGGATGTCTTGCCATTATTTGAAACGATGGATGTATGATCGCTGCCTTTGTATCAGCACCAAAGCAATGTTCTGGTTTATTACCGCCTGTATGAACGACTGCTAGGCAAATGTCCTTGTCTGCAACCAATTCACCGTACACATCTGTTGTAATTGCTGTTAGCAGTGCTTTTATGTCACTTGTAATATCGAATGGTTCTGCCATATTATGTCACCTCCCCAACCTGACTATTCATCTGGACTATACAACCTTCGAATTCGAGTTTTATACTGGTCGGATGTCCTTGACCATCTTCGATCTTAAATTCAACAGCACGACAATTCTCAATTTCTTCATCGTTAATAAAAATTCTTGTTCTAGTCGGATCAGGATGAGTCCGTATCTCAACTTTATGTATTCTCATACCACACCTCCTGACTCTAACAACCGTTTTACTCTATATATTATTCTGTTCATGAGTTTTTCCCTACTCTTGGCAATTGGATCTTCCAAGAATTTAGCTTTGCCAACTGTGTGATGATAACCCATGTTCTCATGCACATATATGGCATATACTGTGGTTATTTCGCCTGACCTTGGATTTACCTTAGTTGCTATTCCACCGTATCCAAGTTTGATGCTTATGGTCTGTCCACTCTGCGTAGGTTCATTCACAAATCCACTATTCTTTAAAGATCCAGTATCCACGGGAACTTGCTTCTTTGATTCTGTCATAATGATTTCAGCTTCCGTTTTAAGTGCTGCTTTTACTTCTTGTGGATATCTTTGTGCAAAGCCTGATAGTCTTGCTCTCATACGTTCAAATCCCTCAGCATGAATGGTGAAGAAATCATTAGTTGCCATGGATACTATCTCCTATCCTACATATATTACTATATGGTCTATATTTCCAAATTCATCTGGGTTATGTGCTATGTGCTTGATTTCTGGCTGTGATACCAATGTTCCAACTGGCAACGTAAGTTTGTCACGTTCATCGAGATCAAGGATTTGTTCTGCGTATATTTGACATGTGGAAATAAACTGCTGTCCATTGGATTCTCTAATGACGATATTGTCATATTCAACTCTTGCTAAAAACGTCGATATCGTTTGCCAGCTGTAAGACACGTGTACGATTACTCCAGTTGGGATGGTGCTAATTGCTGTCCTTACAATTGTACCCAGCGTATAATCAATCGTGTAATCAATACCAAGAGTGTACGTGGTCACATCGGTTGCGTCCTTGACGATTAATGATCCAGACATAATGATCTGATCACCAGTTGGGTCAAGGACTAGACTTGCAACAACACCTGTCAATGTCACATGCTGGCTTACCACGTCGTTTGACCATGTAAAGTCATTATGTTCATCGTAGTTTACAAATTTAAGTCTTGTAACTGTCTGTCTACACAATGCTAATAGTTCTGCATCCATGTTGACCTCCTATACCGCATCATCGTCAGCTATATCGACTGATGGCAATGCTTGTTTCATTTGACCTCTCCTGAAGGATGGCTCTATTCTATCTGTGTCATCATTGATGGCTTCTTTATCAGCCTGACTGATACCACCAGCATAAGGTAATATAAATTTGCTTGCTTGCATTCTCAGTCTGCTTGCTAGGTCTGCATATTTCTTAGCTTTGTCGCTGTACTCCAGTTTCAAGTTACCAATAGTCCTGCTCTCAGCTGCACTTGCAAATTTGGAAGATAAGACGTCTGCACAGTTTGCTGCTGCCATCTTGTAGTTAGGGTACTCAATCAACATGAAGTTGATTTCCTCATCCTGCAACATAGCTGTCGCAACCACTGTGTCTTGAATCAAGAACCTAACTTTGTCCTTGTTAGTTGTCATTGAAGAGTCATATGTTGCAGCCATGTTTCATCACCCTTTCACGATGGCAGTCATTACAGCGTTTCCGTGAGTTCCACCAACCTTGTCGATTATCATGACTCTGTAGTATGCGTATACAGGTGATGCTGATGCATAGTATCCAATTGCTGCTGCTGCAAGGTCTGCTGGTGCTTGCACTTCCACTGCATCTGCGAAAGTTGAGCGGTTTGCACCCTGAACTTTGTAGGTAATGGTTTGGTCTGCATTGATAACCGTCAAGGCTACACTGTTTGCTGCTCTACAATCCAACACAACACCCAACATTGCGTATGCGTTCGTGGATGCCTGTACACTTCCTGCTACCTCTGTGAATGCTCTCTTTATACCTGTCATGTCACTGCCTCCTTTCTACCGAATTATCCAAAAATAGGACAACGCCACCATTGTAGTGTTGTTGTCCTATTCTATAAAACTCTATTCCTTAAGTCACTGTCACTGTGCCAGTTGCACCGATTATCTGCCAATCTGTTCCATCAAACTGCAGTATTACAGATGCGAACTGAGTAGCAAGTGCTATCTTAGTGCCATCCCCAAGGTTTGCAGGTGTGATTTCACAGGCATTGGTGACGTTGCTTGCTTTGATAGCAATTATCTGTCCTTCAATACCGTCTGCAAGTGTCATCTTTGCTGTTGCTGCTGTACCGTTCAAGATTGCAAGTTTGTCAGTCAAAGCAATGACTCCATCAGCTGCATATGCAGTTGAATCACCAATTACCTTGCCTGCAAACGTACCAGTACCAGCATTAATAACAGGTGCTGTCAATGTCTTGTTGGTAAGTGTCTGTACACCAGTCAGAGTCACTTGTGTGCCTGTTTGACCAGTCAAAGCTATCATATTAGTGCCATCGTTCTGTACCTGTGCAATTGCACCGTCTGCAACGGTTGTGGTTGCACCAGCTGCATTCTTCAATGTAGCTATTTGACCACTGCCATTGATGATTACATAGGTGTTCGGATATGCTACGTTAAAGATAACGTTGAAACCTGCGTCTGCTGCACCAGTCAAAAATATGATGTTAGTCATAAGCTGTTCGGGTGTCAACGTTTGGTCTGCATGTCCACCAGCAAGGTTGATTGTAGCGGTGTTAACCGACATTGCTACCAGCTTTCCCACTCTTGCCTTTCCTCTTGTTATTTGGTTCATCCTCGTTCACTCCTTCCTTATTCGATTTGTCGTCATCACCATCATCTTCAGGTGTTTTGTCATCATCGGTGATTTCCACCTCATCGGGATGCAGTGTGACATAATGTTCGTCCAACGCTTCTTGGCTAATGAATGCTCTCTCACAAAGTTGACACCTGAAGGAAACATTGTCGCCAATGTCCTTCAAATATCTAAGTTCGACAAGCTTAGTCAGTGTCCTGTAACCAGTACCGACTACCAATTCGCCTGATACACGTTGTATACCATTGTCTTGAAACTTTCTGGTTACAAGATACACAACTATCACTCCTTTTCTACTATGCTATTGCAGTTGCAAAGAATGCTCCAAGGTCTGCAGCAACGACTTTACAATCAAATGCGGATTGACCTTCAATACGATCGCTTTCAAGATGTTCCATACGGAAATTCTTGATTGCTGTGCTGTAACCCATACCACTGAGTCCTTTCCATGCGAAGGTGTAACCAGCAGATGGAGTTAAGAGGCCAGGATTTGGTGCTGAGTAACAAAGCAATGCTCCCTTAGATGCGATGAATGTATATGCTCCTGCTGCTCCCTCATTATTGGTAGCATAAACTCCACCAGATATGAGAATTCTGTCAACCTCAAACAACTTAGCAAGCATATCTGATGTGATAACTTGTGCAGTTGTGTATTTGTAACGATCGATTATATCAGGGTGTAATTTCAAGGTCTCAAAAACTTCTTCTTGCAGAACCAATGTGTTTGGTCTGAAACCAGTTAAAGTCTTGATGTACATCCTTGCTATCTTGATATCGTTTACTGGATCACTTGATGTGAAATCAGACCACTGTTTGAACTGATTAGCTGCAGGAACTCCAGCCACACCAGTATAATCTTTCCAGCCTTTGCCAGCTGCAAAGTATTGATCATGCCATTGTTTTTCTCTCCTAATAAGCAAACGCTGTGTAACGAACATAGTTGCGTCACGGTCAACGTCTAATGCAGCATCTGCATTGGCTCTAACTTGATCAGGTACGTCCTTGTGGAACGCATACACCTTACAATAGTAAGTGTTGCTTGAATCCACACTGTAACCTCCACCAGCTGACTCAGTTCCTGGTGCTCTCTGTTGCGCTTCATCTCTGAACCAATCATTCTTAGTGTACAACCAATAAATATCACTCTGTTTGTCTACTGGAATAACAGGGAATGCCTTGTCTGCTACAAAATCAGCTTGTGATTGAATGTAAGCAACGGATATGTTTGTCAATGGTGCATTAACATGCACACTGGCAGCGGTTGGTTGTGCTTTTGCGATATAATCTCTCTCAGCCATTTCAATTCACTCCTTTCAATTTTCTAATATTATGATCCTGACTGTATTACTGGTGTAGCACAATTGACAAGTGCTGATGCGACTTCTGTTGCTCCTGCTCCTGTGCCAATGACTACTTGTCCGACATAATACAAATCTCCAACACCATCTGGGTCAATAACTACTGCTGTTCCATCAGTATGAGTACCGATGAGATTTCCAGCTGCTAGGTTAGCACCGATTATCTTAGTGATACCGAATACCATTACCTCTGCTGCACCGTTGATAGGTGGGTTATTTTGAAGTACACCACATGGTATATCAGCTGCTGCTGCACATGTGATTACTGTCATGTTTGCTGACAATTTTACAAAGTGATATTGGCTTGCAGCCAATGACTCACCTGCGATTGCTGTGAACTTAAATCCTTGAAGTTCAATTGCCATTTGGACTCACTCCTTTCGATATTGGTTTTAAAGCCATTATTAATTTACTTGCGGGTACTTTGCTTACCCTTTGATCTTACCTGTGTAGATGGCGTATAAACGCTTCCCTTCAGGTGATTCCATTGTCTTAGCAATAGCTTCTGCCTGAGTTTTTGTATCGCCTTTAGCTACCATGTTGGAAGCCAATGTTTCGATCTGTGCCCATGCATCAGATTTAGCTACGCCAGTTGGATTTGTGGATCCAGCTTCTGCACCTGCTTCTTTAAACAGATCACCTTTAGCAACTGCTTCGTTAGCAGCTTTAAGAACTGCTTCGATCTTAGTTGCAAGTTCAGGTGATGCAGCATTGATAGATTTGAGAACTGGTCCAAATTCCTCTGCTGAAACTCCCAAGTTGCTTGTGAACTCAGCTGCCTTTGCGATGAACACCTTAGTGTCACTCTCATCTCTCATCTTTGCTATTTGTACATTTGCTGACTGCAATTGAGCAGTCTGTTCTTTGAGCATTTTTGCTACCGCTTCTGGTAATCCTTTGTAAATGTCCTCTGGTTCTGTGCTTGCAGGTGCTGCTTTCGCAATCTTACCTTCAAGTTCAGTGATGTAGGCTTGTACATCTGGTGTCAATGCCGATTTGTTGATTTCTGCCATTTTAGCTACACTCCCTTCAACTTTTTTAGGCTTCTCAGCCTTTGGATCAGTACTTGTGTCTTTCCCTGCTGGATTGTCAACCTGTCCACCTGAAGACTCAGGTGCAGCGGTTGATTTATCTGCTGGTTGTGCGACTCCGTCACCAACCTGATGTTCTACTGCTGGTTCTGCTTCTGCTTCTGCAATTAAGTTAGCCAGCTGTATCATGCATGCTTTCAATGCATCCATACGTTGTGTTGATATCTTCTTTCCCATCTTCATGACACTGTTGCCTTGTACCCAATTGGGCAATGCTGATATTATAGCTGCACCAAATTGGTCAATAGCACCTTGTATCAAATCAGGTTTATCAGATACTTCACAGCAAATTATGGATTCAATCGTTTCATGGAACGCATGAGTATAGTCCCATACTTCACACATTACTGCATCCTTGGCACGTCTCTGTTTTAATTCTGCTAGTTCATCAGTGAAGGTTTCAGGCTCTTCGGGTACTTCGTCCATCGGAACGACTTTAAAACCGCTCATCGCCTTTGCAATTGCTTCTGATATTTTTGAGATGATACCAGTGTCTGACTTAAACAAAGCTATTCTGCTGTGCTGTTGTGCACCAGCTGGGACAAAATCGACTTTGTTGATGTCTGCATCTTTCAGTTTAGTCTTGCTTCCATCCAAACCCATTGATTCTACACCTCCTTTCGATGATGTCTGTCTTACCCTCTAATTATCTCTTATTATCTTGTTATTCTCACACTCATCTCATGGAAATGAGAATGCAACCCAATAAGACTGGATCTTGTTCCCTAGTTCTGTCGCCAATTCTCTTGGAATATCTATTATCATTTCTGAGACTATAGTCCTACATAAAGATAGGACTATAGTCTTATGCGCAGTTTACGGTTTAGAGAGATAATAAGATTACAAGAGAAGCAAGTGGGATCTCCGTTAATATAAAATATGAAAGGATGATTTTTATGAGTAAGAACTTTAAAGCATTAGCAGTATACATTGGACTATTTGACGGAACAGGGAAACCTAGATTAGACTTTCAAACACTCTATAAATTGTTTCCACAGTTCGACTTTATACCAACCAAAGACTTCGGACAATATACAAACTTCGGACAGGCATTCGAGAACAAGAATCTCAGTATGACAGTCACCGACAAGAATGGAAATGAATGTACCATGATATACAAAGAATATACAGACGCTAATGAGAATCTTGCATATGTATCGTAAATACGTAAAAAAGCACCCCACGTGGGGTGCTTTTATTTTATACTTTTTCTCTCACTGCAGAACCTTCGATGCTGAATGCTGCGTATTCTCCTGACTTGACTTTCTCCCAAACGTCATCATCTGTGACGTAGAAGCCTGTCCACGGAATGAATATCTGCACGCCAACGTAAAATCAACTGAGGTGATGAAAATGAGAAGTGCTATGTTATGACACCAAAAGGATATTATAAAGTTGTTTTACAAAATGAAAAAGCAGTCGGTGTGAATCACAGGATACACCGACTGCTTGCAGAACTTTTTATCCCAAACCCAGACAACAAGCCAATTACCAATCATAAGGATGGAAATAAACAAAACAACAATCTCAATAACTTGGAATGGGTTACAGACTCTGAGAATCAACAGCACTCAGTTAACGTTCTTGGTAACAAACCTGTGATATCAGATGAATGCAGACGTGCTCACATGTTATATTATCAAAGGAAAGCCACTAAATAGTGGCTTCCTTGTCTTGTACTTTCTCACGTAATGCTGACCCTTCTATTGAGAAAGCTGCATATTCACCACTCTTTACCTTAGCCCACACATCATCATCCAATACGTAAAAACCACACCACCACCCTACTGGCACGACACCTGAAGGGATGCCCATGATTTTCTGCTTCTCCAGTGTGCTTACAAAGGACTCAATCAACACTCCCTTACCTTTGCTGTTGTGTAATGCTCCTACATCCCTGTAAAACCTAACGTATTTATACGCCAAGGCTTCTAACTCATCTGGATCAATGCCATCGTTCTGCAGGTCAAACACTTCTGCACCATCAGCTGTTCTACTGATAACTGACCAACCAAATGCTACACGTTGCTCATCATCAGTCTTGGCGATCTTGAACACAAACTCTTTAGAACATGCACTCATTGACACATTTCCAACACTATTGTCGATCTCATGTGTACCGTCACCAGTCAGCTTAGGAACTTTCTTCTTGTCCTCACCCAAGGGAACGTTTACGTGTACAGAATCGCTTGTGGGAGATTCTTTTTCAACCTTAGTCCACTTACCTCCTACCTTGTCATATCCTGATCTACGAACCGCTGCCCAACCAGTGGCAAAGGCTTTGTTATCATCACCATATTCTGCTATGGCTGCTTCAGTGGCTTTACGCCATATTGTTTGTGCTGCTTCTGGAAGATTATCTCTCACTGCTTTAGGTAGTTCTTCATTGCTGCTCCATGGCATTGCTATCATCTCCTTATTTAATTACTCCGTCTTCACGCATGTACTCATTAAATAACTTCACAACCTCTTCAGGTGCATTGTCCTTAAGATGCCAGTTCCCTGGGTCAAATACCATCCATTCATCCATCCAATCTTCATATGCTTGCATTACTTTTCCTCCTTCTTAAATAGTTTTGTTAATAATTCACCTTCCTTAACAGTGCTAGAAATAATTTTGGTAAACTTGTTTTCATTAGCACCGTGGTTATGCATTTGTACAAATGCTTCAGCGAACATTTCGTTTTCATCCTTTGTTGCGTATTTTCCAATCTCTTTAGATATGTCACCACCATGTTTTTCATATGCAACTGACACATTTCCAAGTGCTAAACGTATTCTGTCACGTTCTTCTTGTTTATTGTCCCAATCCACAGCCCTTCTCTTCATATCAAAATGAACTGCGTGTCCATACTCATGTACTAATATTGAGTCTGCACCTGTGTCTTGAGGATGAAATTTTGTTCTTACATCCTTTGCATACTGCTTGATCATATGATCTTTAGTGCCACAGCATTCTAAATTAAGTTGGATAGAATGCTGGCTTGGTGTGTACCATGCATATGTATGCTTATCAGCTGGTCCAAAGTCATAGCAAACCTCAACAAATGCTAGTTTTCTTTGTGTGGGATACTTTTCCTGCAGCATGATCGTTTGCTTTACAAAGTCTTTCTCACGGTCTATATCGTTGAAACGTTTTACTCCTAATACTTGTGTATAACCATGCTGTTTAAGATAACCTGCAACGTTTGCATGAAAATGATCTTCACTCATCGAGTCGATCTTAGTGTTATGCATGCTTATACGTTGATCAGGTGTCATTCTTGCCCATACATCTTTGGCTGCAGCGTCCTGTTTAACTGCATCACGCTTTGCTTGTGCTGCTTGTATTCTAGCAGCTTCTAATTCTTTCTCTCCTGACAACACAGGCTTAATTACAGGTGGTTTAGTTACAGGTTTAGTTACAGGTGGTATAGGTTTTATTATAGGCGGTTTAATTACAGGTGGCACATTTACTGGTTGTATTCTAAACGCTTGTTCAGGTGTTGCACCAGATTGTATAGCTTTGTTGTATGCTTCCTGTGTAGGCTTGTGAGCATGTTTACCGCTCTTAAGTTGGCTAAGATAATCTTTGTGCAGTTGTTCTACCCTTGAAGATTTACCTTCACGTACCAATAATATGTTGCCATGTGCATCGTGTATAGTGAACTTGTAAGGTTCGCTTCCAGCTATGCTTTTCTGTGATGCAGCACCTGAAGAACTACCGCCACCACTAGCAAAACGTCCAAGCCTATCGTGATTCTTATTATACTTTGCTATGAGTTCCAGCCTTGTCTCATTGAAACTTAGTGGGATATCTGTATATATCTTGGCAACTTTACTTGGTAATGTTGGTGTTTCTGGTGGCAATCCTAGGAGTTGGTCAATGGTTGTCCAATCCTTGCCTTTGTCACTCTCCATATAACCTTCTAATTCCTTACCTTTCTTTTCTTCAAGCCCTATTGCACATCTGCAATTTGGATGTCTAGGTGGCGCTTTACCACCAAACAAGAATGTACCATCGATAGCTGTACGTTCTGTACCCATAGCTGCACATATTGGACACAACCTGTCATCTGGTGTTATTATCCATACTTTTTCCATCTCTGCGTTATTGAGATATCCCTTCTTCATCTGATCTTCCCAATGTAGCTGCTGACCTGCAGCACTTGCAGCAATGGTTTCTGTACGTGCAATGGTGTTTGCCCTTGCCCTGATCTTCTTACGGATATCTGCATCAATCATGCGATCTACTTGTTCCTTCGAGCGTCCTTCCTCATCAAGCTTACTCTGCTTATTGAGAACACCTTTCACTTGCTTGTCTGTGAGACCGATGAATTGACGTATCTGTCTAGCTGTCTCATATGGATGTCCACCATACTGTTGTGCATTAGTGAGGATTTCATTGATGCCTGCTCTACTGGCTGTGTTTACTTGTTTGATGTTCTCAGCAACATGCTGTGATGCCCATTGTACAGCTGCTAGATTTCTCATATCAAAACTGCCAGACAGTGACAACCCTTCAGGTGAACCGCCACCGAACGTAGGCATGCTAACTGGTGCTGCTTTCTTCACAGATTGGTCAAGCATTGATTTCATATTGTTACTCAGATACTTTGCTGCTACAATTCCACCATCGATTAAAACCAATCCTAGCACCTCATAAGCCTTGTCGCAGTCATCTGAGAATTTCTGCCAATCTATGCGGTCAACCATCAAAGGAATTGGCTGCTTAGCCAATTCCTCTACATTGATTGATTTTCCTAGATTGATGAGTGCTTTCTCATATATGTCTGCCACTTGCTTTACACGCTTATCGGCTACA
>Ga0172381_10002266_pt1 | contig 21473 bp, 38 predicted proteins | sample Leawel6488metaG_FD_119754 | JGI IMG/M metagenome (GOLD analysis project Ga0172381, IMG submission 119754) | Leachate microbial communities from a municipal landfill in Southern Ontario, Canada - Leachate well 64-88 metaG | ecosystem: Engineered > Solid waste > Landfill > Unclassified | place...
AGGACGGGCATTATGGAGTGGGTTGTCTATCTTGATAAGCAACATGGTTTATTAAGGGAGGTTATCAAGACAGATGACTAAACGCCGAACTAAACCAGACGAAAACAAGGGCGACAACTACGGAAGATGGGCGGTTCTAACCGACTGCGCCGAGCCTGACCCGCACCGTGAATTACTCTGTGCGGTGATATTACAAGCCATGGTTGATGTGCGATTTAAAAACCACAAATGGCAAGACAGCCTAGAGTTTTTAGCAGGTGCGGAGAATTGGGATTGGATATGCGAACAGTTAGGGATGGATGCCAAGAGAGCTTCACGAAACGCATTGAGGGCGGTTTTTGATTCAAGAAACATAATTCATAAACACTAGGGGGAAGAAATGAGATTCGACATACTAAATAGACTTACAGGTGCAATCCAATTCACAGCAGAAATTGATTGCAAAGAGGATGAATCAACATCAATTAAGATTGGCCTTGCTGTGAGGTGGGCAATCAAAAGCTCTGCCGACCTGCGCTCTGCCGACCTGAGCTATGCCGACCTGAGCTCTGCCAACCTGCGCTATGCCGACCTGAGCTATGCCGACCTGCGCTCTGCCAACCTGCGCTCTGCCAACCTGCGCTCTGCCGACCTGAGCTCTGCCAACCTGCGCTCTGCCGACCTGCGCTCTGCCGACCTGAGCTATGCCAACCTGCGCTCTGCCAACCTGCGCTCTGCCAACCTGCGCTCTGCCAAAAACATAGTTAAGTTAATGGGTGTTGAGCAAGGGAACACCTACTGGAAACGATTTGAAGATGGTCTGTGTAATAACGGTTATCAATTTCAAGTTGGCATCAATAAACTCCGCAAGGGAGAAGTTTTTGCTGACGATGAACGCATTACCTGTTCCTCCCCAGGATTTCACTTTGCCTCAAGAAGTTGGTGCGCCGTTAATTATCCCGAACGTCCGCTAGAAGCACAAATTAAAATCCCCCTGAAAGCAAAGATCAATGAACCTTGGGCGACTGACGGTAAAGCATCGGCTGACATGATTGAAATATTGAAGGTGTACGACACAAAAACAGGCAAGGACGTTACAAAATTATTTAAGACAAAATAAGGGGGACGAAATGGACGAATTTGGAATTTTCGCAAAGCAGTTAAAAGTCAAGGTGACAAATGCAATCAAGAAGTTTGACAGGGCGTGGCGGATACCCTGCTCAATGGGATTCAAGCAACAGGACAAAACCTATGTCAATGAGTGGATTGACCTGGTGGTGTTTTCTGACCTGTTTGACACCTGCGAGGGGATTGAAAAGGGCGATATACTGACGGTTTTCGGGAGGCTGACCTTGACGGAATGGGCGGATAAAAAGGGTGACACAAAAAAGTCATGGTCAATCCTATGCTCAGAAGTCAGGACGGATAAGCCGCAAGGTGCAGACCGCGAGCAACCGCCTATTGATCAAGTCCCGTTTTAATAGGAGCCGATATGATAAAGTTTTACAAATCACATGACCCTGACAACCATTTTGATGTTAGTGATGTTTTGCTGCAAATACCGAATGATTCAACACTGGATGATGTTTGCGATACGTTTGAGCGATTCCTTTTGGCGTGTAGTTTTGTCTTTCGTGGTCATGTGCGAATAATTGAGGACGAGGAGGAATAATGAAAAAAATATACATCGCAGGAAAGTATAACGATGAAAATGTCATCAAGGTTATGCAAAACATCAGACAAGGGATTGCTTTATCCACAAAGGTATTGAAACAAGGCGATATTCCTTTCTGCCCGTTCTTTGATTTTATGATGATCTTTTTCGATCAGGAACGTCAATTAACCTCTCAGAACTTCCGTGATTACTCAATGGAGTGGTTAAAGTGCTGCGAAGAAGTTTGGTTTTTGCCTTCTTGGATTGACAGCGGAGGATGTAGGGCGGAAATGGATATGGCTATGAAACTTGGGCTAGAGATTAAATTTGTCGAGGGGGAATAATGGCAACCGAACAACAAAATATTGTAAGAGAGGTTGTTACAAGACTGAATCACTTACCAACCAGAAGCATTGCCCGTTATCTGCTTTCGATTTACGGGGGGATGTTTGAGAATAACCTTGAACGGGCGAGAAGTGCCGTCCGATATGCAAGGGGGGAAAACGGGGTAGAAAACAGGGAGAAAAACCCCATTATCTTACCAGCTGAAAAACAGGAAATGCCCGACACATGGCGTAGAATAACAACACCTTATGATCTGCCAGCAGGGAAATATCTTTTCATAATGGATGCTCATATACCTTTCCACGAGAAAACACCACTTGAGGCCGCCTTGAAATACGGATTGAAGCGCAAAGTTGACGGCATTGTAATGAACGGCGATATGCAAGATTGTTCAGCCTTATCTTTTTGGAAGTCAGTTATCAGGAAAGACTTTATGAAAGAGGTTTTGGTATTTTTGGAGTTTCTTGATTACCTGAGACAGCTTTTCCCGAAAGAACACATCGTTTATAAACCTGGCAACCATGAGTATAGATTGCCCCGATATTTCGCTGAACGATGCCCCGAATTAGTTGAAACTCCCCTTGTCGCTATGGAAACCCTTTTAGACTTTGAGGGCAGGGGAATAGAGTTCCTTGATTATCATCAGTTGATAATGGCAGGGGAGCTTCCGGTGGTTCATGGACATGAGTTTAGAACAATCACTTCAAGCGTCAATCCAGCAAGAGGGCTTTTCTTGCGGGCTAACTCATGGGCGTTGTGCGGTCATCTCCACCGGACAAGCGAACACACGGACACAAACATCAAAGATACTTACTTGACGGCCTGGAGTGTGGGTTGTTTATGTGATCTTCACCCTGACTACTCGCCTTTTGGTTCAAAGTGGAACTGGGGATGCGCTATTGTCCAGATTGACGACAAGGGGAATTTTGAAGTGGAAAACAAGAGAATATTACATGGTGGGAAAGTTGTATGAAATACCGAGTGGAAAGATTTTTGCCGAAAGATAACTGCATGGGATTGGTTGACTTCTTTGATGACTTTGAAAGTGCGGAGGCCGTTGCGAAGGCGACATCCAAAGCTCGTAAGACATATACACAGGTCATTTTTGAAGGGCAGAGGGTTAAAGATTACGATTGCGGAGTAAAACCAAAAAAGAAGTGAGCAATTTAATTTCCATTGTATGTGGAAAAACACAGGAAAGGGGAATATATGGACGACAACAGAATGTTATTTGAGGATTTAAGCACAGAACGCCAACAGGCAATGGCGGATTTTATTTACAAAGAGATTTTCAGACACCATGACGACATCGAGAGGGCATATAGGGAACTCGCCATGATCGAGATAAAGACAGGGATTAAACCCTGCAATGTGTATATTGATAAGTGGATTGAGGTAAAAGACTAATGCGGATACCCCGAAGCCTAAAGATTTGCGGTCATGTCGTTAAGGTCAGAATTGTCAAAACCATCAAGGGAGTAATGGCAGGGAATTTAGGCTATGCTGATCTGAACCACAATGAAATTGTCTTGTCTAAAGAGTATGAAGGCAAACCCCTTGAGGAAAGCATGAGGGCAGAAGTATTTCTTCACGAGACAATTCACATGATCGGGCAAATATACGGAATACCGTTAAACGAGAAAACCGTGAGGCAAACATCGGGGGCATTGTTTCAAGTTATCCGTGATAATAAATTAAAATTTGAAGATAGGGAATGAAAAAGGCCGTCCTTCAACGGCCTAGATCATGCTTATTTCGTGCGTAATAGGGGCAAATTTCAATTTAAATGGTCAAGGGGTGTCATTGTGGCTTGCTAAGTAGTTAAGAACTGTTTTTCTTGTTGAATAATTGCCCTATTAACCTTGAAGATTAAATCATCAACAGCGTAAACCAATTTCTCCCATTCTTTTGACTTCATGCCGATGGGCCGATCTTTCTCGGCTTTATATGTTTTATACCTGTCTGTTTTTTCCTCATACACCACAGACTCAAGCTCTTGTGCTATTTCTTGCAGTTCATTTAAGCTCATGGTATCCTCCTTTTAACGTATTTCAAAGTATGCGTAAATATTTTTCAATTTTAATTCAATGATTTTATTTTCAGCATCATTTTTATTAGTGTAACTATTCCACCACTGACGACCAGCTATTGTATTAATATATACCACATACCATGTCATCATTTCACCACCTCCAGCATTTTAAATATTGAGTAAATATATTCACCAGCCAACGCTAAACTTAACAATATGCCGACCAAAATACTTATTGCACCATTTTAATTTTCTCATCATCCGTTCCTCCTCTTGTCTAACATTGCTGTGATTGCTGATACAATTAACCTGTTGCGCGTGATTCCTGTTTCATCAGCTAGTTGCTCAAGGGCTGCTTTGAGTTCTGCTGGAATTGCCAGGGTAATATTGATTGAACCGCTGCTGTATTTCTTCTTTTCCATGTTAGGCCTCCTTGCTACGGTTAATGTATTTCTGATGCCGGGCTGCATGATGTTCCTCATACAAATTCAAGGCGTTTTTTGCGTCATTATAAAACTTGTTATCAGGAACAATTCTGATCGTGTCATGTTCAAAGTAGTCAGTCATCATGTCTGAGTCATTGTGAACCGTAATGCCGTCAATCTTCGGTAATGGATTATAATCTTTAGCATACATTGTCACGGTTCCCTCTGGATAGTGTATCAACTTTCCGCCCGTGTAATAAAATCGGTGCAGCTTATTATCAATCTTGATTCCATTCCATACAAATTTGATCTTCATTGTTTCTTTCCTCCTTTAGTGTATTTAGTTATTCTTCGATGATCTTTCTAATATTGTAACTATTTTCTGCGTCTTTGTAGTCATTAAAGATTTGGATGTCTGACATCATACCATTTACCAACATAAATCCCACAAGGTATTGTGCAGCATCTATCTGTTCAAAAACCAATCTGCTTTCTGGGTGCATCCCGTTCTCTATGTTTTCTGTTTGTGCGATTATCATTGTTTGTTTCCCCTTTCGTTTGTTTATTATAATGTATTGCATAGGCCATGCCATAATACAAGATAATATAATAAATTTATAAGTCATTAAAATGATATGATAATTAACTCATCATCAACAAATAATAATTGTAATACAAATCATAAAACCAGTGTAAATGCCCTATGTAATATCAAGCAGTTAGCTGTAACCTATTGAATTTATAATATGTCCTACGATAGTAAATAAAAGCCAAAAGTGTAAAATAAAACCAGTTTTATCCTTCCAAAAGCCCCGATCTCGTGTTATAAGCTATAGAACGTAAGTTCTAATGGAGGGCGAACCACGAGAAACATAGGAACGAAGTCCGACAGGGTAAGATTATTAATTCAATATTCATATGAAAACATCAACAAGCCAACACAAGCCGAAGATCATTTCTTATTCCTTTTGTATCAGGTTAGAAAATACCTCAGATGTAAAGATATAGATTTCGGACACATATCAAGACAAAAAATCGTTCACTCCAACACAGCATTAACTGGTTACATAGTGGATTACTATATACCACGCATCAATTTAGTATTTGAAATTGATGGCGGATACCACGAAAAGCAAAAAGAGTATGATTTCACAAGGGAAGAATATATTAAAATGAAGATTCAATGCGGAATCATCAGATATAAAAACGAAGAAGTATTTACCAGTGGCATGAGAGATCGGTTAAGGGAAGATATACTGTCTTACATAGCAGGGAAATATCCTAAAGGTAATCCTGATCTTGCTTACCGACCATTACCACTAGGAACCATTCGAGAGCATCGCTATAAATCCTACATGAAAGAGAGGCATTTATACCGATGAAGAAATCATGCTTGAATTGCTCCAAAAGGCCAAAATGCACCTCCTTATGTAAGTCGGCTGAAGAATACACAGCGCAAGATTATGACGAAGAAATATGGCTGAATATATCCTTTACAGATAGAACAGACAAACTCGAACCATGCAAGGTGAAGAAAATGATGGATAAAGTATCAACAACGGAAGCAATATTACAAAATTATTTTCTCGACAGGATGAAACCGCAAGACATAGCAAAAAGATATTATAAATCACCACAATATATCTATTGGCTTATTAAGAAATACTCCACCATCATAGCCGAAAACATCAAGAAAGCCGTTGATTCATGTTGAATTTTCCTCATGTATTAAAAGATGTGCATCATTGATCCGTAGCCGGAAGGCGTAGGATCGGTAGTTTCAAATCACTAACCTTCCGAGACTGACCAACCTAAGTTGCAAAGCCGGAAGCAATGCCCAGACAGACCTGGGCAGCGAAATAAAGCCAATAGAACCATAAGGCCATAGATAAGAAAACAGCGTACAGAGTAACCTAGGCATGGATACAAAGTAACCAGTTACACCTAAACCACTGAAAACTGGGTAGAAAGTAACCGAATGGAGCTTGAACAAGCACAAACAGCCGCAACCATGAAAGCTCAAGGTGCAAGTTATCAAGCCATCGCAAACGCCCTAGAAATACCAAAATCAACAACCTACCGATACCTACAAAAAGACCAAATCAATCAACTTATTAAACAAGCACAAACTAATCTAATACAATCCGCACTAGAAACAGCCGTAAATAATCAAGTAAGCAAGATCAAAGCCGGAAGTAAGATCACCCAAGCAATAGAAAACAAGGAAGAAATCACAACCGGCAGCATAAAGCTAATGGAACTTGCACACGATAGCGAGAAGCAATTGCTCCAATCGGTAGGTATTCACAATGCACACACACAGTCAATCCAGCTTACCAACATCCTAATAGACAACAGATCAGAGCTTAGCCCAGCCATCGAGAGCATGCTCACCAGGCACCTGCTGGGTGATTCGAGTGCTAATACAGCACTTGAACTCGATGGGCAAGTGATTGATATGACTACCGATGATGATAAGGTATGATGCAAGATGCCCCCAAAGATACCCCCAAAGCGATGGAAGGGATGATCTGGCAGTCAGTGAGTAAATGATAAGCATGCTTAGTGAAGGCAGGGCAGGGGGGGAGGGGTACCACCGCAGACGGATAGATACCTTAGTTGTCATTGTAGGAATTCGATTAACACACAAAGGGCAAAAAGTTTTGAAACATCAGAAGTATCTTCTAAAAATAAACGACAAGTTAATAATTCATCCATCTGAGATATTAAAGGCAGAGAGGGAGTTTACCAACGCAGTTGTAATCACCATGAGTAATCACGAGCGTGTGGTGGCGGAGGACTTGGGATGTTACTTGTGGGATGCGATTTCCAGGTATTCGGAATAACACGAAGCTCTAAACCTTTTAGAGAATAGATGGAAGACAGATTGCTCATATTGCAGATAGCGTTCTCGATGGTAGCTGACTCCCCGTTTTACGAGAGTCTTTTACTGGATGCGAGGGTTGAGGAAGTCAAGAACGTCTATAACAAGTTGAATGTGCTGATTGGTGACGGGATAGTCGAGTATAAATCGACATTGGTGCAGTGATTGGACATTAACCAATGGGGGTATTGGTCTATGGGGATTTTAAGAGACACTTACGAGCGTGTTCTGGATATGGAGAAATTGCCATATAAGAAGATGATCGCCAGTGTTTCTTCGTCTCAGGTGGATGCTCCTCCTGAGTATAACACGGATGAGCCTATACGGATGAGTGAAGGCAAGGTTGTTTTGGTCATAAAGACACTGGACGGGGATGTAGAGATATAATGGGAGAACCTGACAAAAATAATTTGGAGGGGTTATGAAGGAAGATTTCAGTGAACAGTTTATTAGACAATATAACGACATTAAGACACACTTTCGTGCTGTTGGCACTACTGATTGTGCGTATGTCGAGATTAGAGGGAATAAATTAGCGCCTGTCGAGTTTACGGAAGATGGGGTGTTTACGGGGAGAACCACAGGTAGGGATTCAGCAACGGAAGCGGAGGATGATTTATTAGACCATCTCAGGAAATATACAGACGGGAAGCATGAGTTGTTATTGATACGGATAGAACCGGAACTTAAACGAGTCCCTCCATGGGAACGGGTAATAGATTTCTTTTTTGAAAGGTATTGTAGGTCAAGCGACATCATAGAAAGACCAGATGTGTTTTTAGAGGACTTTACCAAATACATCAAAAACAGTTCCTACGACCTCGCCGAAGAACGCTTTTACACTTACTGCCGATGTTATGCGGAGTAAGCAATGAGTGATGCTCTTTCACAATTAAGTGACGATGACATACGGGCTTTAAACGACTTTAGTGGGTATTTGGAGTTTATGCCTACTAAGGTGTTTCGGTGGCTGATTAACTGCCCTGCGAAGATCATCGTCTTGTTTACCGGGAATCAATTTGGCAAAAATGAAACCGTTTTGATGGATTATTACCTGAGAGTGTGGGGGAAGCATCCTCAGAAACACAAGAACATACTCCCTGATGACAAGATTCGGACGATACGGTTTGCGAGCGAGAATCTTCCTGGTGAGTCGGACGGGGAGGAAGTCAAGAACACACAGTATCCGGTTCTAAAGAGACGGTTCAATCCCTCATGGTTCATTAAGGACATCACCGCCCGTAAGACAGTGGTTCAGGTTCAGCCCCAGACGATGCGTATTTTGAGCAACGGTGAGCGTTGCCTAACAAAACCCGTAAATATAGAATTTGTTAGTTACGGGCAGAGTACGCAGGCTCAGGCGGGTGTGCAGAGAAAGTCGGTTTATATAGATGAAAGCGCCCCGAAGGACTTTTTTGATGAACAAATACCTAGATTACTGGCTGCTGACGGGGATTTGCTGCTTTCTTATACGCCGATACCCGGAAACATAGGTTGGGAGTTCGATGAGCTGTACGAGAGAGCCAGAGTTATCTACAGGACTGAGGCCGTCAGGAAGCGAATTAAGGACAGAACAGGGGAAGACATACCAGAGGTACAGGAAACCGATTCTAAGGACGATATAGCCGTTATAATGGCGGCTACGGATGACAATCCGATCTATAAGAAACTGGCAAAGGAGAAATCACTACGAATCGGGCGGGAAATCAGCGTTGACGAATACATTACAGACATGTTGGGGCTTATTTCAGACGAGGACGTAATAGACGCAAGGCGATATGGTTTATTCAGGCAACTTTCGGGGAAGATATTTAAGGGTTTTAGCGAGAAGATACACAAGATATCTGCTGAGAAGTATTTTCCAGACGGTGTTCCACATGATTATAAACACTTTCGGGGGATTGACTGGCACGAATCGACACCGTGGGCTTGCGGATGGATTGCGGCCAGCCCGAATGATGAAATATTTGTATATAATGAGTTCAACCCATCCCCAGAGAAGATGGTTACAATGGAGATAGCGAGGGTTATTTGCACTCGCAGTCAGGATTACAGGTTTGATTTGAACCTTATCGACCCATTGGCCTCGAAGATACAACCAAATACGGGCTTGAGTTCACTGGAAGACATTAATCGGATATTTGCCGAGTATAAGAAACAGGGAATAGGGACAGGCGGTCATTGGCAGTCATGGGATACCAAAAGTCAGAAGGGGAGAGATGAGATTCGTAAGAGGATGCAGAACTCTGTTCTTTGCGGTGTGCCGTTTAATAATGAACAAAAGAAGGACGGAATTACTCGAAGACTACCGACTATATGGTTTTTGGATAACTGTGTGCAAACGATTCTGTCTATAAAGAACTGGCGCAGGGAAGAGTGGGCAGACCGTTCGGCGCTGATGAGTAAGGACGAGAAGGAAGTCCCGCAACAGAGATGGAGTCACTTCTGCACCATGCTAGAGGGTTTGATGAAACGCCCTGAAGTCTTTAACGCAAGATTCGTTACACACTCGACCTACAGGGAACCAATAAGATATTTTCAAGGCGCAGCCTAAAGGAGAACCTTATGCCGCTTTATTTGTACCAGTGTAAGAAGTGCGAGAAATTGTGGGAACTGCTTATCAGATTAAAGGATTTTGACAAAGAAGTTGAATGTCCAGACTGCAAAGAGAAATTAAAAAGGTTGATGTGTCCTGTACCGTTTAAACTCAACTAACTATCAGAATACTGAGGTGTGACCATGATTGTAACTTTATTATTATGTACCGTAGTTTGTTGTTTAGGAGTTGCGCTATTAGAAATTAGGGATTTAAGGACAGAACGAAAAGGCCTGGAGATACAATTATACGAGTTAATAGAAAAAGAGAAAAAAATTTATCCTGACATAGATTGGATGCAAAACGATTTTCCAACACATTATAAATTATTAACAGAAGTAGGTAGGTTTTGTTGCAATAGTTCACATTGGAAGAAAACAAACTAAGGATTGCCATGAAGTGTAGAATTTGTGGTGAAGAAAAAACTCAAGACGATTTTTACACATACAATAACGGGACTAAGAGAAGGTCAAATTGCAAGTCTTGTTATTCAAAAAATCAAAACAACAACTATCGGTTAAATCGTGACGCAAAAATAGAATATAGCAAAGAATGGTATAAAAAGAATAAAAAACGACGCGCAGAGGCATCAGCTTTATGGGCTAAAAATAATCCAGACAAGGCGAAAGCAATTTATTTAAAATTTTATTATAACCACCGTGATGAATGTAATAGACAAGGAAATATTCGTAGAAAAAAACGATACAAACAAGACGTTGCATTTCGGTTAAATGCCAACATGGCATCACGCATTCATGTACACCTATCACGTGATCGTTTTGTTAATACATGGAGGGGAATTATTGATTATAATTCCACGGAATTGCGCCAACACTTGGAACAACAATTTACGCCAGATATGACTTGGGACAACTATGGTTCTTATTGGCATATAGATCACATTATCCCCATTAGTGTATTTAACATCACATCTGTTAACGATTATGATTTTAAGCGATGTTGGAGTCTTGAAAATCTAAGACCTCTTTCTAAAATAGAAAACATTAAAAAAGGGAATAAATTATTATCTCCATTCCAACCATCACTTAATATGGGTGTGATATGAAAAACGATATAGAAAATTTCATTTCAAAGCAAATTAAGAAGGAATACGAGTCTGCAAGGTCTAATCAAGGCGCAGACAATTCGGACTTTGAGGCCGTTATTGACCTTCTTGAAAACAAGAGGACAGAGAAAAATTATGAGTGGTTGAGTAACGTATCTCACCCCGAATACGCTTCTATTGTCCTTACTGAATCTTCCCAATGGGCGACACAGTATTTCGGCAGTCGGGAATATGTTGATGTTTACCTTGAAGACGATGAAAACGATGGTAAGGAGAAATGTGCGCTCGTAAAGAAGCTGATAAACAAAACATTGAATCGAAAAGGTCTGCACCACTTTCACAAATACATGAGGGCGAGGACAATCAACTCCACCGCAGGGGTAGTGTATGCGGTGTGCGGATGGGAGCAACAGTTAAAGCCGTTCGTCGTAGGAAAGAAAAGGGTTCCAGACGGAAACATGAGCCTTCTGCCTAACGGGATGGAAGTGCCGACCTTTAAGGATGAAGACGTATCGGAAGATTTACCCGTTATCGACCATTTCAGTTACGAGATACTAGACCCCAGAAACGTCTTTACCGACAATACCTACACCTACTCCGTTCAGGAAAAGGAATGGCTTACCATTCGTTCGGAAGAATCCTACGAATCCCTTAAACTAAAGGAAGCCTCGCATGGGTACATTAATCTCGATAAAGTCAAAGAACTCCTTAGCGGAACACCTAGCGAAACAGAAACATCGAAAGAGTCCTACAACAAGGAAGCACAGCAGAATAAAGTGGATAAACCAGTTGTACGAGTCGGGGATGTTCTCACAAGGTACGGAAAACTGTGGGCGGTTGTTAAGGAACGTGACGGTGACGGTAATCCCGTCAAAATCGAATACGGACTGGATGATTTAGGGGAAGTCAAGAAGACCGCTGAGATTATAGAAACGATCAGTGCGGTATTTCTTCACGGCAGTAATGCAACCTTGATTAGATTCCAACCAACACCGTTTATAGACTCTGACGGGGATGCCTTCAGGCCGATCATCCGAGGACTTTGCTACATTCACCCGACCAAAGACACAGGGATGAGTGACGGTAAGTACGCAAGGGAATCTCAGGTGGCCTTAAACGACACCATCAACTTATCGAATGACCGTGTAAAACTTGCCACACTTCCCGTCTTTATCGGAGAGAAGTATTCCTGCGAGGATAACGATCAGATTTACATGGAACCTGAGCATATTATCCCGATGGAAGGCGGGCCTGATAAACTACGGGAACTCCAGATTAGGGACAATATCGGCGGGGCCATGCAACAGGCGCAGATGTTCATACAGGGGATGCACAACGTAACCTCTGTATTCCCGAATACGATGGGTGATGTCGGGCAGGCTTCTACTACTGCTACGGCGGTAGCAGGGGCAGACTCACGGTCTAACACAAGACAGAATTACAAGGCACTGACCTTTGAATACACTTTCCTGTGCGACCTGTATTGGATGATTAACCAGTTGTCCTTCAGGTTCATGCACCCGCAGACAGCTTGGAAACTCTTAGGGCAGGAAGGCGTTGAGAAGTTCGACCCGTCAAGTGACTACACTTACCAACCGATTAGCTCCAATATCGAACAGGAACATGGGAAACAGAAGAAGTTGAGCATCATCGACCAGGCACTAGGACGCTTAGTGAATATACCCAACCCGAAGACACCGATGCTTATCAACAAACTTATGGCGATGTTCTTTGACCTTTTGGGTGCGGATTATCAGGACATTAAGGGCGTGTTGTTAGACGAAGGGCCAGTAGGCCAGCAGGCGGCGATGGGGAAGCAGGGGCAAGACCAACCCATGACGGGCGCACCTACTGACATGACTTCCAACCAACAGGGATTACCAGTTAGTTCACCGGAACAAATGGCGAGGGGTATATGACTGAAAACACCGTAACAGCGGAACAGTTAGCGAATTTACTTAGAAGGAAGGGCGGGCAGCAAACCCTATCTGTCTTGGGGCATTACCAACCGTTCAATGATGCTATCAACACAGAAGTTGGCAAACAACTATTGCATGATGCCCTCACGGTGCATGAACAACTCTTACAGAAGGTTGCTGACTTGACTGCCACCCCCGAAGAGACAATGGAATACAAGGCCATTCGGAAGATCATTATGCAGTGGTCTGAAAGAATATCACGATACGAAAAAGCCCTAGCGGAGTTGAGCCGATGAAAGATTTATTCGACTATTTAAGAAAGCGGGACGCATCGGGGAAACCTTTTCTGAACCATGATGGAAAGAAGTTCTTTGGTGAAGTCCACATGATTTTCAACGATGGCAAGGTTGTTCACACAAGAGATTGGCAGATGAATGACGTTGCGATGGTTGTGGAGAGCAAGAAAGTGTAAACTATCTGAAAACGGAGGTGAGTATGTCAATCAACGGAAAACAATTTAGTGCGTTCCATGATTTTTGTTATTTAGTTGCGGAAGGTGGGTTTTACGACAAAGACTGGTTGATGGAACACATTACCGTCAAATTAGATGACATAACTAAAACAGTTACCATTGAAATATGGGACATGGACGAACAAGAGTTTAATGATTTTGTAGAATACGCCTCCCTGACTACAGGCTAGGCGATAAAAAGGAGCTAAAAAATGGCAGACGAAGAAAAGCAGGTTGAATCAACGCCCCAGGAAGAGAAGCCCGTTGCGGAAGCCGTAACTGATGCCGACCTTTCATCCGCTTATGATTCAGATCAGCAGACGCAGACAGAAGTTAAAGAAGAAGTCAAAGAACCTACAGAACCGGAACCAGTAAAAGAGGAAGTTAAGGAAGAGGAGAAGGCAGAGGAGCATCAAGAGGAATTACCGGAGGAACCCGCCGATAACGCAGACCGTTCTAGGCTAGGCCGAAACGTAAAAGAAACGAAAGCAAAGTTGACCGAGGTTGAATCCAAGCTCGATGCTTTGCTGGAAAAACTTGGCGCTCAGTCACCACCTGCACAGCAAACCCAGAAAGATGTCACCTACAATGACAATTACATCCAGACTCAGATTGAAGCTGCGGTTGAACGTGGGGAACTTCCCGCGACAATCGTCACCCCTCAAGATCAGTATGTTGTCAACAAATTTGTCAGTGGGTTACAGAACTACATGGGAAATCAGTATGCCGTCCAGTACATCAATACTTTAAAGTCACCGACTTTAAAAGGCGGGACACCGGACGATATACACGCAGAAGTGGTAGCGGAACTTCAGAAAGTTGAAAGTCCGTTCAATCTTCGCAGGTATGACAATCCTAAGATAGACGCTCAGGTTAATTACCTAGAGGCGAAAGCGGCGATTCTCGAAAAGAAATTCACCGAAAAGCCAGCGAGCGTGTTCAAGGGTAAGCCGAAAGATGCTCCCCCTACGGGAACTTCCGTAACAACCAAGATGGCAGTCGTAGCAGACGAAATGCCACCACTGGATGCCGCCTCACTTGAATTTATCAAGCGAGAAGGTATGTCACCTGAATCTGTAGCCGCTGCGTTAAAAGGTTCAATGCCATTACATTTGGGCGGGAGAGGTAGCCGTTAATTGGAAACAAGCCGATACACTAACTATTCACAGCGCAAGACTCCACACAGAAAGCGCCGGATAAATGTTCCTGGGTCTTTTGAGGACAAGAACAAATATATCCGGTGCTGGAACTGTGGATTCATTGTCAACACGGATAGAGATTTGGGCGACCCTGAAAGGTCGGGGAATTACGAAACCGATGCAGTGGTCAACGCCCAAACATTAGTCATGGGCGGCACTAACCCCGATTGCAGTATGGACACATTAAGTATGGTTGGAACTCTTATTCTGAACGATGCGGCAGGTGATGCTATTACGGATTACTATACGCCACGTTTAGCAGAGGTAAGCAAAGGTTGCCCCTTCTGCGGAGTCTCCTCATTCTAGTTTAAAATAACGCTATTCAAACAATGAAGGCGAGGAAACTTGGAGAAATTCAAGACCTCGCTTTTTGTCGTTTTAAGGAGGATTTACAATGGGATTTACAGTTGTTGAACATGAAATTCGCAACATTTGGGCTCCGGTGAATTTCGCCAATTCATCGGATACTCTTTATGAGGGTCAGATTGTTGCTTCGGCCTTAGCCAGTTCAGTGCCTTCCGGTGAAGGTCTTGTTCCGGTTGCGGCTGCGGCAGGTCATGGTGACTCCACAGGGAAGATGGTTCCTTTCGGTGTTGTCTTGGCTGGCAACGATGCGGCCCCGACCTATAACAGCACATACAAGGGTCAGTCGATTGCTTCCGTAGGTTCACAGGCTCTTCAGTTAGCTCGTGACTTCCGGGGCGCAGAAGGGATGTATGCAAAAGGCGATCCGCAGGCATTGGCGAAAGTGTCTGTCATCGGCCCCAGCACCATCTTAAAAGGCCCCATCTATCACACGGCCTATGGAACTGCCCCGTTGGTCTATACCAACACTTCGACTTCCACCGATGGTCTGACGATTACTACCGCAGCAGTCGCACAGACTCCTTTGGCCTACGCCGTAACCTGGTACTGCCGTTCTGGTGCAAACAGAGGTTTGTATCGTGTAGCATACAGCACTTCCACGACTTCGCATACGTTCTATTTGGGATTCCCGTATGACATCGCCGTTGGAGATACCTTTGTTCCCATCTATCTGCGTGTTGGAACTTGCATGATGCAGACCGATGGCGAGTCCACTTACATTGAGGCACAGCCCGCCTACGCAACCAACGACTACATGGTTGATGTGTTGGAAATTCACGCTGAAACAGCGGGTGCGGAGTACGCCATTTTCAAATTTAACGCAGACCAGTTTTGCGCTTACAGAGCATAGAGGAGGTAACACACAATGGGAAGCCCTATCATTTCTGAAAATTTTATTCGTTTGCTCGATACACGACTCAAAGAAGTATCCAGCAAGACTTGGGATGAATTGCCAAGCCAGAAGGGTGAACTCTACCGTGACGTACCTTCTGATAGTGCGTGGGAAGAGTTCTTTAGCGTTGGCTCGATAGCCGACATTCCGGCCTTCAACGGCAAGTTAGATTACCTGTCGATGAGTCCCGGTTATTTGACTCGTATTGAACCGAAGGAATACGCCGCAGGTTTGGCGTTTGAGCGCAAGTTCCTTGACGACAAGAAATACTCCGTCATGTCCGATCAGGTTGAGAGTCTCACCGTAGCCGCACAGCGCACGAAAGCAAAGATCGAAGTTGACCCGTTTGCTTATGCGTTCAGTTCGGCCTTTAGTTATATGTATTCCGAAGAAGGCGTGTCGCTTTGCAACGATTCTCACACCACCAAAAGCGGTGTTTCGACGACTACGGGTTTTGACAATGCTGGAACTTCCGCAATGTCCAAGACCTCAATCGCCGCTACCAAACTTGCCATGCTGAGATTCAAGAATGACATTGGCGAACGGATTGTCATTAATCCCGACACCATCGTTTGTGGTGAATCCTTGGCTGACACGGCGCTGGAAATTGTCGGTTCTGAGAAGAATCCCGATAACGCCAACAACACCATCAATACTCTTTATAAGGGTTACAAGGTGTTGGTTCTGAAACGTCTCGATGACTACGATACCAACAACTGGTTTTTGGTTGATTCCCGTCAGATGAAAAAGCATCTTCTGTGGATTGACCGTATTGCCAAAGAAACCAAGATGACCGTGGACTTCGACACCATGTTGCTGAAATGGAGCATCTACTTCCGTTGCGGCAACGGATTCAATGATTGGAGGTGGGTCTACGGGCATGCAGTTTCGTAGATGAACCTATTGACAATATCCCCATTAGTGTATATACTTACATAAACATAAAAAATGGAGGTATAGCACTATGGGGATCAATAGACCGTCTAGAAAATGCGTTATCTGTGGAGTGGAGTTTAATCCAAAAAGAGTTAACTCGTATTGTTGTTCAAAGAAATGTTGGTTGAAAAAAGACCGTATAAAAAATAAAAAAAATATACGGGAACGTGACATCAAGTATAAAGATCGGATTAGACATGGCGGTAAAAGATCAGAACTACTCAATGGTAAAAAAGCATATAGATGTTCTATGTGTGGGGTTATCGGAAGTGGTTTTGATATAGTTGCACACCATGTTTCTGGGGATAACCAAGACCATGAACATCAAATCCAACTTTGTAGGAAATGTCACGCAAATATTCATCATCTTGGAGATTATAAACGAAAAGTAATAACCAAGGAACAACTAAGCGAGGCGCTAAGTAAATTTCAACAACTAGAGGACGTTTGTAAATATTTGGGAATCACACGATCATTTCTCAGAAAAAAAAGGATTGAACATGGGTTCCCTAACAGGAGACTTGCAAACGGGTTAGGGGTTAGGAAGAGAAAGAAAAAAACAATGTAAGCATAACTGCTACCAAAAAAATTGGGGCTGACTGGTCGAAAGATCATCAGCCCTTTTTTATTGCCCGCAGTCAAACCTAAACAGGGGTGCATCTCTGACGAGGGGATGCACACCCTTTAATGTGTAAATTGGAGTTCGATTCTCCGAGGCAGTTCATGAGACAGGGAAGTGTCACTGGTGAAAGGATAACACAATGAGTTACACAGACTATCCACATGGGATTACAAGTTTCGGAGTGCCTGTCGTTCCTAGTGTAAATACGGGATTGGTTACGGGTGCTGTATATTTTGTATGTAGTGCAGCTGGTGGAAGTGATAAATGGTTTGCCGGAGTCAATGACCCTGCTTGTGGTCAGTTTAAAACACCATTTGCAAGCATTGACTATGCAATCGGAAAATGCACAGCAAGCCAGGGAGATGTGATTTATGTTCTTCCTGGTCATACGGAGAGTATTGCGGCTGCTGGTGGTATTGCGGTTGACGTTGCAGGTGTAAGTGTTGTTGGATTGGGTTCAGGTTCCTTACGTCCCACTATTACACTTGGGACTGCCACAACGGCATCAGTCACGATGGCGGCAGCAAACACTTCTTTGGAGAATTGCATCTTCTCTGCACATCTCGACAACATTGCAACCTGCTTCACTGTATCCGCTAAAGACGTTACGATTAAAAACAATGAGTTTAAGGACGAAAGCAATGCGCTTCATTTCTTCTCTTGTATTACAACAAGTGCAGTCGCCAACGCCTGTGACGGACTAACAATTATCAACAACAAGCGCAATGGTTTGGCAGCCGCTGCCACGGCATTTATTTCCGTTTTGGAAGGCAATGACCGATGCAGTTTCATTAATAACCGTGTTGTTGACGCAGCCGCTACGGGTGACGTTGGACACTTTGTTACCCTGTCAACCTTTAATCTGACAAACGCTGAAATTGCCTACAACAAACTTATCCTTCCGGCGGCTTCCGCAGTGGCGGTTGGTATGTTTATGACAGGTTCTGGTACGGGTCAGACGGGCGTTGTCCATAACAACTACGTTCATGCGATTGATACTACTTCTGCATTGTTCTGTACAGCAACTCTTACTTTTGGGTTGTTTGAGAATTACCAGAGTGGTCTTGTCAACGGTTCTGGTATGTTATGGCCTGCTGCTGATACACCTTCATAACAATTAACTCCCAAGGGGGCGGGATAAAGCCCCCATTAAAACCTAAATAATAGGAGGCATTATGTCAGAGGAAGTAAAACCAGCAGAAAAAGCAGATTTTCAGATATTCGGGAGTGTGGATTTAACAGACAAGGGTCAGGTCAAGTCAGTTTACCCAAGTTGGTATTTCGACTATCTACGGGACGATTTACAGAACGAAGTTGACCGGATTGAAACGGACATTCGCAACGACAAGATTCCAAGGTCTGAGTTATCCGTAGCAAGGGACAGACTCAAACAGAAGCAGGAGAAACTTTTAAATCTCGATCAGGCCGCTTTGACTTTAAGGGGAAAGCAGAAGGACAAAGTTTCCAAGGTCTATGACGATTTGGGAAAAGAAATCAAAGACAGGTTGTTTTCCCGTGATGACATGAAGAAAGGTCTTGCTGACCCAAGAGAAGAAATGAAGCGCATGACGGAACCCTGCATTGAAGTCAGGGGCGATGCGATGAATATAGCCAAAGCCTGTAATGTGAAGATTACCAAAGGCAAGGTGACAAGGGACGGAGCCTCAAAGGTCTGGAAGATTCTAGGCAAGGCGCTAGGTGATTCACCGACAAATGTGGAAGCTCTTAGGAGAGATTAAATGGACGGAAAGTCTTTAACAAACGGTTTAGCTGACATTCTCAATGAGTCAAGTTCAAGCTCTACGTTTCTTGAATCAAGGGCTTCGTATGATTACTTGTATGAAGCCGCTTTGGAGTTTTGCAGACGAACAAGAGTCTTGACGGCCTCACAGGACATAACTACCGTTGCCGATCAGACCAATTACGATTTGAATACAGACTTTCTTTCACTATATCTCAGGGACAATCAGAACCGCTATGTAGTCAAATTCGATGACGGGACTAACGAGGTGTTCCTCCCCTTTCGTGATTACGAGGCGATTGCCTACGCTAATCAGTCAACATCCGTTAGTATCCCATCTAATTTTTCCATCATCGACAAACAGAGTTTGACCACAAGGATTACGGGAACCGTGACTGCCGATGGTGCTTCTTCCAATGGAGAATGTACCGCTACGGATTCAGCGGCTCCATTTACCAACGTGAAGGTCGGTGACGATATACATAATACGACAGATGGAAGCGATGGTGTGGTCATACCAGTAACGTCCACATCGGCGCTCGTGGTAGCACTTTTTGGAGGGACGGACAACGATTGGACTTCGGGGGATGCTTACGTCATCGTCCCGCAAGGCAGAAAACAATTAGTCCTTGACCCACCGCCTTCCACTGCCGGTTACACCGTGACCATTCGATACACTCAAAAACCCGACCCCGTTTTCTCACCCTACAGAACTTACAGATTCGACAGACAGTACGAACCTGCGATTATCAAGTACGCTGCTTGGCTTTATCATTACAAGGATTCAGAGCCGAACTTCGGTGATGCGTTCTATAAGTATTTCGATATGCAAGTCAGGATGGCGTCAAAGACAGAACACAAGTCCACTAATCCCCCGACCATGCGTGTGAACCTGATGAAAACTTCCTACGGCTCAAGGAGCTACCGTTAATGCCCGATAACGATAAAACCCTTAAACCTTTTAATTTCCCTCTCAATGGCAGACTGATTACAAAGTTGGACGGGACTCTATTGCCTGACGCTCACTTCCAAGTCCTTGAGAACCTGCGATACAACGATGGCGGCATTGAAGGCGTAAAGGGAATGACGAAGATAAACAGACAAGCACTTGTTAATGCGTAATAGGACGGAACAAAATGGTAGATGATCCCGTTTATGCTTCAATAATACAAAATGGATTTCACTTTAAGAAGTCTTCTCCGGTGTCAGAAGATCACATCTTTGTGCAAGTGACTGATCCGGCAGACGGTACGTCGTCTATTTTTAAATCAGACAATACTGCCGCAATTCCTTATATTGATTCATTTACGGTGTTCAAAACATTACCTGAAATGGTTTCGGATGAAACCAACAGGACAATGTATTTCTCCGAGGCTCCAGATCAGAGCATGGTCATGTGCGATGGGTATCACAATTATATTTGGTCGGGTGACGAATATCGTGCGGCAAGGGTTATTAACTTCGACCCCGCAGGGACTTTCTTCAAGGACGTTACCACGATTGCGAGTAATAATCTCCACGATGTTGGAGATACGTTTATCGCTTCTGGTATAACTGGTGCTGTTGATTCTTATACAAAACTTTTAATACATTTTAACGGTACTGATGGAGACACAGCAAATCAGACTGCCGCAACTGGTCAAACAATTTCGCTTGAAGGAAATGCTCAACTTGATACAGCACAAAAGAAATTCGGGACAGCTTCGTTATTACTTAATGGCTCAGGTGACTATGCAACGGCTCCCGATCATGCCGACTGGAATTTTGGCACTGACGACTTCACTATTGATTATTGGAGCTTTGGGAATATTAAGGGAATTTGCGGTCAGTACGCGGATGCCGATAATTATTGGTACATCAACTCATACGCGGGAGGTAATAACTCCATTGAGTTTCATGCGGTTGTCTCAGGCGCACCGATAGCCGCTTATTTATGGACAGACCTTGGATTTTCCACTGGAACGCAGACTCATTTTGAATTTTCAAGAAACAATGAAGCAATTCATTTATTTGTAGATGGAAGAAAAATTACACCCTTTTCAGTAACAACGGCGATAGGTACAACGGCAATGCCAGACTTAGCAAGCCCCCTATACATAGGTTACATCGGAACTGGCACGTTTTATGTATCAACTGGACAGATTGACGAGTTCCGTGTTTCTAAGGGTATCGCAAGGCACACAGCAACTTTCGCTCCCGAAACATTGGAATATGGACAAGGGATTACTTCACATTTATATGTCGCTTCGACCAGACCACTAACCGGAGTAAAGTTCTATGTGGACGTAGCCAATACAGCGTCGGCA
>Ga0172381_10002267_pt1 | contig 21473 bp, 21 predicted proteins | sample Leawel6488metaG_FD_119754 | JGI IMG/M metagenome (GOLD analysis project Ga0172381, IMG submission 119754) | Leachate microbial communities from a municipal landfill in Southern Ontario, Canada - Leachate well 64-88 metaG | ecosystem: Engineered > Solid waste > Landfill > Unclassified | place...
AAACAAATAAAGGTCAACGACTTCAAAAATAATAACTTTTTTACTTTTGTCAATACTTTTATTAAAATAAAACCAGAAATAAAAAGTCCAAGAACTATCAAAAACTTGGTGCGCCACGAATGAACTAACCCAGAGAAAATCTCATGCGTGCTTTTACGTACCCACCAGACTATTTTCATAGTGCCATGGCAGGAGTTTTTAATTATACTAATCTTCTATGATAATCTTCTTTTTAAATGTCTTGTTATAGACATTAATGAACTCGACGTTATCGAAATGCATAAGCCGGATGATTTTCAAGAAAGCGAGTTCCCTTCCAACGGCTTTATTCCATGGATCATTCCTAGTGCACGAAACGCGCACGTAAAGGTAGTCATTGATGCCGTCTTCGATGCGTTTAACTCCGCAGAGCGTTTCTTTTTCTTCCCACGAAATTACTGATTTACATCTGCCTTCCCTTCCGAACTTCGCCTTGCTTATGTCCTCATACTTGAATTTTACTACCCAAGACTGTCCTGCGCTATCCTTAATAATCATAATCTATTTCCTTTTTATTTTTGTTAAGCGTCATTGTGAGTTAATGACGCTTGAGTTTTATACTCACAGTCATTTTACAGTTTTTAGCGTTACCTTGAGATAAGACCGTAAATTTCTTTTATCTTCTGGCCTTCCATCTTTCCACATAGTGAACAGCCTACGACTTATTCTTTTCCTTAAATCAAACACATCATAGCCCATCCTGTTATACCAGTACAAAGATATACCCATGGCGTCAAACTGATGCTCCCGCAGAGGAACATTTGAAAAATTCTTTGAAAGACCGAAAAAACCGAAAGTTTCGGTCAATGGAGTCTTTGGATTTTCCTTAAAGGTTCTTATACAGAACTGCTTCCACACCGAAGGAGTAACTAGGTGAAGCTCAATATTTCTTTCCCGGCATATCTTGGATATAAAGCCTAGCATATATGAAATATACTCACAGCTTGCACCCATTTTTGACTGACCGGAGCGTACCAGATATCTTTCTGCAACGATAGCGTCTATTTTAAATCTATCCACGATAGATAAAATTTCTTTTTGAAACAATTTTACTTTTTCTATATGTTCCTTTTCAGAAAAGGAATTTACAGTGTTTCTCAGCATACCGGTCTTCATAAGACCCTTGCCACATACTATGGCGTAAGCAAAATTATCTTTCCCAGGATCAAGACACATCAACTTCATAGGAGCTACCCCGCATTCAATGATTTTATGTAATCCACTGATTTCTTTTGCATCTTTTCAGAATATCCAAATCTAGTGGCCATGAACTCTGCTAATCCCTCGGTCATGCCACCGCTTATCAAGGATACATCTACCGCTTTTGGTTTTATGTCCGTATCAAACTGGACTACATTAGAAGGAAGCTCGTTCTTATTCACTTTCTCTAAATCAGTTATTTTATATTTAACATAGCAATTTTTAGGAACGTCTTCACCTTGTCTTATCTCTACTAATCTTTTTGGGGATTTTATAGAATGAAAGGTTACTTCATCTTCATCGATTACTACAAAACCTTTTTTGGAAGTTTCCCCGAAATTAACTTGAAGCAAGGAGCCACAATACCACGCATTGTCTAAGATATACTGATGCTTATGAATATCTCCAAGCATCCAGTATTTTACAAATTTTAATCTCGGAAGGGACTCTTTTCCTAACTCTTTTCCAAAGTCATTAAATGATTTAAAGCATTCGTGCATGCATACATAAAAACTACCATTTTTGTTTTCTCTATGCGCCTTTTTTACTAGGCGCTTGACTTTTTGCTTAGTAAGATTTTGTTGACACGGAACACAGAAAAAATTGCAATCATCTATGGATATTACTTTAGGATTATTGCAGACTACACTGAACCTTGTACCTGCTATGGCATAACTTATGGAAATACCATCGAGCATAGACATTTCTTGCTTATTCCAGTCATGATTTCCACCAATAAGTATCATACGCATATTGGGATTTTCAAGGAGCAACCTAGTTAAGGTAGAAAGAATTAAATTTCTTTCTTCTTCCGTGGGTGAGTAGCTATTATAAATATCTCCAGTCACTATGAAGACATCGGGGCTTATACCTTTCGTTTTTTCACAAAGTTCTTTTAAGGCATCTTCTTGCCTTTGTAAATAATTAGGAATCTGTCTTAGCGCTCCGATATGCCAATCAGCAGTATGTAATATTTTCATAGATCAAAAGATACTTTAAGGTGGTCATGTGGACGAAAACTGAATCCCTTCATTTGTCTTTCTATTTCTTCTTTTATGTCCGCAGGTTTCCAATCTTTTGGCTTAATCACCTTGCCGTCAGAACGAATATCAAATTTTCCATCCTTATTCTTCTTTCTCATATTCGCATCGTGAACTAGATTAAATAGCTCATCGGTATTTATTCCATTTCTTCCGGCCACATCCTTCATATAATACTCTATGTCAACTATGGCGTCAGCCTGTTCCATTATGGTGTCTAAATCAGTAGAAGGAACTTTTAAATCTTCCCTGGCATTAGCCTTAAGTACAATCTGATCTAAACACTTTATCCTCTCATCATAAGGAATTCCACTGGCGGCAAGTAACTCGACCAGTTCGTCTACAATCATTTTTACTAGAAATAAAGAAGATTCTGTACATATTTTTTGTGCAAAATTTATGGGTTCCTTGCCTTTACTTAACGTAACAGTATCAGAAAAATCCTTCACCTTTTCAGAATTACTATACTCATTCATATTAGTTTTCTTCCTTAAGTTCTTTTTTTGAATCTGCATTTTTTGTAGCAAAATAAAGAGACCAAGCGAATCCTGTCTTCATTTGGTGCTTAGCCAGTCTAGCTAAAGCGTTTTTATGAATAGGGTTCTCGACAAGCTCCTTAAATTCCTGCCACGTACAACTGAAGTCAAGAGTTTCTTTTACCTTTCCTTTTCCTTTTATACCAAGTAATTCACAAATGCTAGAAGGAAAGGACTCTCCCTTGTCAAATCCATACAAGGACAAGGACAGACCCTTTCCACTTTTTTTGGAGCATTGTCCCGTTTTCAACAAGTAACCGTAAGTATCAAACGAAGGATCTATGCCGTCACCCTGCGCCCCTGCTTTTTCAAATCTAAATCTAACTACAGCTTCCTGGAATGGAGAAAATTGTTTATTCTTAGTAACCTTTACTTTAGCATATCTATATCTATCCGTTCCTGACTTATCCCAACTTGGTTCGGAATCTACCTGTCCCTTTCCTTCATCATTATCATTTCCGCTGGTCTTAAAAAAATCTTTATTGACTGTCGATAAAGATATGCTACCATACCTAGCACGTAAACTCGAATAAAATTTTGCAGCGTCACCGCAAGGCTCGTATTCAGGATTACCGAACATCACGCCTATGGCTTTTCTAAGCTGATTCGTATAAAGCAAAACGGCTCTCTTTCTTTTTAACTTGTTTACAACTAAAGGGAAGCTGTCAGATAAAGCTCTAGCAAGCTGTGCTATCGGGCTAGATGTGTCCTTCTCGTCCTTAGCTTCAGGGACAAGAGCCTTCAAAGAATCAATTATAAAAACTATTGACGCCTTTCCTTCTTGCTCTCGGCTGACTAGAGAATTTTTAGTATCTTGTGTATAACTATAAAACCACTTTCCTTCCTTAGTCTTAATGATGTCCGGCATGGCCTTCATTATACGGGAAGCGTGCCTGAAAACATTTTCACAAGTATTGACTGGAACGAAATAAAACAAACCGGCCTTTGTGACTTTTCCGTCACTATCAACTATTCCTACATAGTAGTCAATTCCATGACCTGTCTTTTTAAATACGATTCTATCAAGATAATCAAAATCAAGAGCATTTTCAGCGTCATAAAACACTGTAGGAATTCCAAGTCGCAAAGACTCGGCAATTGTTTCTAGCGCCCCAGTTGTCTTTCCACTGGCTTCTAATCCAAAATTAGAAATCGCCCTCCCCACTCCATATCCACCCCCTGTTATCAAATCAAGCACAAGAGAACCAGTTCCCAGAGCCCATTCAATTTTTCCACTGGCAGTAAGGGTCACTGCCTTCATGTCTAAGGAGGAACCTTCTTCCTCAATGCTTTTTGCCAGTGTCATTATGTACTCTGGAACCTTTGGAGTTTTTTCTTTTACCTTTTTAGTCATATATTCTATTCCTTTGCTTCTAAATGATTTTCTTTATAAGAAACGGCGATACTGCGTTTATTTGAACATTTATTGTTCAAGCACTTTAAATATACATCTGACCTAGTTACTTGCAGAGATAATTTGTTTCCACACACAGAACACCTTGATTTTACTCTAGGCAATTTAAACTCATCGGCCTCGGAAAGCTCGATGCTTATTCTACTCCATCTGTCTTCTAAAAAATCCGAATACTCAATATCATCTAAAATTTTTTCACATCCCTCATTTATCTTTATAATGGATTTTTCATTAAGCAGCCTAGGCATTACCCTTTTTACAATATGCAGGACAAACCTTCCTAGACTTGTTAAAGAATAAGTAGTATCCGATGTTTCTACAATCAGTCCATTTTTAACTAAAGAAAACATATAATAAGCCCATAGCTTTGATGGAAGATGAATCTTGTCAAAAAAATAAGCTAATGTTTTTTGTGATACCCCTATAGAATCTTTTCTACCCTGACTTATTATGCTCTCTTCAACTTTATGCCTAGGATAAAAAGTCAAATCCACAGTACCTAAAGAAATAGTTTCTTTATATAGGTTACTATTAACTGAATAATTTAAATCAAAATATACTTCATTTGCAGTATTTGATAAAGTTGCATAATCTTTTACAGGACTAATACAATACATTCCCCACTTCTTATCCGCATAATTTTCAGAGATATCTTTGTGCTGTATGGAAACGCAATCTGTCAAAGAATCTGTCGGAAAAGATATTATACCTTTTGCATATAATTCATATATAGCTTTTACAGTACCTATCCATTTAGAATATCTTCCAAACTTCTCCATGAAGTCATTATGACTTAAAGACTTTCCGAGTTTCTTAAATGTGTAAGAGCCTTTTAGTAATAATGAATCATTTTTCTTTAACTGAATAAAATCACAATAATCCCCTATCTTTATGGTTTCTACCTTAGAGGATATTGAATTTATATAATCAAGTATTATCGCGGAACAACTTTCTAAATTTGGAATTATAGGAAAATGCTTTAAGAAAAAGTTATTTACATTATACTTTATAAGCCTATCCAACGCTAATCTTGATTCATACCTTAAAATCTTTTTGTGAGAAAAACAAATTCTATCTTTTTTTAAAAGAGAATTAGATACGCAGGCATCATTGATGCAAGGAAGACACATTCTATATACAGGCACTGAAATCTTTAAATGCCTTAAATAATTACTTATTAAATAAGAATTATAATATCCCCTATCATCCGGAGAAGTAGCTAAATAGATTTCACTGCAAGAAGTGGCTATGGCTAATTCCTTTTTTAGATTTATTCGTAAATTTAAAGAATAATCTTCATTTACTCCTAGTTTATTTTTTGGAAAATCATAAAAATTCTTACAAACTACTACTCTCCAGTTTCCTTCAACATCCGCCAATAATCTTTTTAATGACTTTTGAACTTGAAAGTCATCAACTAACACTAAGGAGATTAAACCACCCAAAGGTTTTGACTTATGCTTAAATTTCATCAGGCTATTCCTCCAAGGAATACAGATAATCTTCTACCAAGGCAAGACCCTGTCTTTTTATGCAGACCTTTCCTCTTGAGTTTAGAACAATTAGAGAAGGAACAGCACTTATATGAAAAGAATAAGCTTTTGCAGGATTTACTTGCTCTTGCAAGACTACAAAAGTATCTTGGATATTTTTTAGCATCTCTTCTATCTTTCTGTATTTTCTTTTGTATAAATAAATCATTGTAAGCATAAGCACACTCTTTTCTAAATTTATAAAGAAAAAGTCACTAGTATTTCTCTAGTGACTTTTATTTTAAATATCAATCTTCCCAATCATAGTCCTTACTTTTGCTCTTTTTCTTAGGCTTATCCTCATCATCTTCATCATCAAAGTCTTCATCTTCATCATCTTCATCTTCATCATCTTCAGAATGATGATGATGCTTCTTCTTAGGCTTATCATCTTCATCATCAAAGTCTTCATCTTCATCTTCATCATCTTCAGAATGATGATGCTTCTTCTTAGGCTTATCCTCATCTTCATCTTCATCTGATTTATGATTTTTCTTAGACTTAGGTTCGTCTTCATCTTCATCTTCATCTGATTTATGATTTTTCTTAGACTTAGGTTCATCTTCATCTTCATCTTCATCTTCATCTTCATCTTCATCATCCTCTTCAGAATGATGATGCTTCCTCTTAGGCTTATCCTCATCGTCAAAGTCACTATTATTTTCATAGTAACCAAGACGGGTCAATGATTCCTTAATGCTGTCCGCGCTTGTAGGTGTAAACATTTCGGAAAAATCAATAATGTCTTCCTTATTAAAGGAAGAAATTTTCTTTAGTGGGATGTCTTCCGCCTTTTGAGCAGACCATTTTGCAGGCATACTAGAATTATCATACTTTAACCAGATGGAATACCCATCTCTAGCGCTATTTGGCTCAATTCCATTTCCACTAGTCTCAATGATATTCTGAATTTCACGAAGAGCGCTAGAGTCAAGAACTAAAACTCTAAGCTCTCCCCACGTTCCTTCTCCCTTCTTATTTTTATGCCAAATAAAACCTTGTGCATAATAGATAATTTGACCTTTTCCAAGTTTCTTCTTATCTGAAAAATCCTTACACACGGGACAAGTTTCCCTGGAGCTCTCTTCAGAGTCAGAGTCAAAATCAGGACACCATACAGGGAAGCAGGTTCCTGTTCTCTCCTTATAGGGAAGAGACATATCTGAGGGCTTCACAGGAATCCAATGACGAAGAAAAGGAGTGACTTGTGTTGCGAGACGAACTTTGATATTCTTTCCCGCATATTCCCTAGAAATTACACAAGCTTCTAAATCAGCATCCCAACTCTTTTCTTTTTCATAACCAGGCCTAGCCTTAGAAATAGGCTTAGACTTATAACTATGTTCACTCATATTTTTCTCCTTGGATTTTTGTTAATGAGTTTTATCTACACATATTTTACAGTTTTTGGTTTTGTCTTTTTATTTCTTTTAAAACATCTTCCTTGGTAATATCCTTTCTTTGCTCCATGAGCATATCGAACAAACCATAATGAAGACAAATCATCTTTCTATCTTCCAACTTCATATTCAAAAGCATAGACAACAAAGTTTCATCTCTAACATCTTCATCGAAACCGACTATTAAATTTTCATCCAACACTTCTTCAGAATCGTTTTCATTATCATCACTTACGCCATTTCCTACCGCGACATCAATTCTTACATCTGCTTCCTTGTTTAACATAAGCTCTATGTCTTTAGCCCTCTTTTCAGTCATGCCAGCTTCCTTCGCAGACTGCGCAAAAGTTTTACCTTTTTCCAGGCCATCCATTACTTTGTTATGCAAAGCATTCAATCCAGTAGGAACCTTGATTAAATTACAAGGTTGAAACAAAAGTAATTCATTATTTATCCAGATGTCAATAAATCCAGCAAGAACCCCGCCGTTAAATATATTAAATCTCCAAATAGCTTTTCTTAAACCCCTCGCTCCCTCCATAAAGTTATCTGCGATAAATTCTGGATTATTGTTACTTATGCCTATAGCCATTGCAATAACTTTCTTATAAAAGGGTTTTTCAACAGCCTCCTGCACAGCCCTCGCTGACTCAAATAATTTTTTCAGGGCATTTATCTCCCCCATGGGTAAGACAAATACCTCATATTTTTTTCTACAAGCTATGCATTCAGAATCATTTGATACTTTTTCAAAATCAGAAATAATATTTCCTATAAACACATAGTGTATTCCTCTTAAGAGGTTTGCTTCTTTTAAAATATGTATAAACTTGTTTTCACTATGCGTATTGCATTCCATTAAAAACTTTAAACAACTTGGATGCATCTCATCATAAAAAGAATATCTTTTCTTTTTCCTTTGCAGCCATCCCATCATTATTTTAACATAGTATTCTCTAGTATATTTTGGGAATAAAGAAAATGCTTTTTTAACACATGAGTATAAAATCAAGTCCTCTTGATACAAAAGAGAATTTACATCACTTTGCATCATCAAGGGTATTTGCTTTGTGTACTCCTTTAATTTACTAACCATATCTGCACAAGGCATATTTCTATTTTCCTTAAATAAAATTTTTACTAAAGAGGTAAAAACAATGATTGATATTCAAACCACAATAAGAGCAACTCCAAAAAAGATTCAAAGAAAATCAAACGGAGTTTCTGTAAGAATGCAATATGCCTTAACTGGAAAAGATAAAACTGGATACTTTAAACTATTCAAAGGAACCTGCATTGATTCTCTAAGCCAATTCAGGAGGCCTCACATCTTTATAATAAAAAGGTATGGCTTTGGAAAAACGGCAAAGATAAAGGCTATATGCGATTGTGAAAACTTTAAGTACGTATGGGAAGTTGCATTAATAAAGCAAAAAAGTTCCGTCAAATGCTTCTCAAATGGAAAAAAGCCGGTAATAACAAATCCAAAAATGAAACCTGGAATGTGTAAACACCTTATAGCAGCTCTGAAGGCAACTATAAGACTGTCACCAACAAAAATGGGAAAAATAATGCTGCCGAGAGGATTTTAGATATACCAACTCTTTTGTTGCAAGCCATACTTTATTTTTAAATCTTCGGCTATTTTTTTTATAACATCAGAAAGTTCAATCAAAAGCTCCCTATCAAATTCATCACGTTCCGTTGTGCAAACTTCGGAACGTATTTTTTTATCCATAGCGGATAGTGCGGTTAAATCAATTTTTTCTTTATATTTGTCTAAGACACAGGTCAACCCGGATAATGCCCTGGTAGCTATGCCTAAAATCTTTGAGTCCGTCATATTTTTCTTTTCATAAGAAACTTTCATAATTCCATGGGTAGTTTTCTCAAGTAAATCAACCACAAGAACCACCTGCAAGCATTCTGCATTCAGTTTTTCTTCCATAAAGCATCAAGCTCCTCATTCATTAATTTTTTAAAGTCTTTTGCAAAGCACAAGCATCTTGCCTTACAGAAATGACAGTCATTTTGTGTTTCACATATTCTGCTTTCTTTAGAAAGAAAGAAATCTCTGTTTTTGTTTTCTATGTTTTGTAAAGTCTTCTTAAGGAGATATTTTTGACTTAAGTACATTTCCTCATCATACTTAACGGGAATAATATTTAATCTTCCTCCATTTCTTATGAAACCTTCATCAAAGACGATAAGAAGCATTATCTTTGACAGCTTGATTTTCTTCCCTTGATAAAGGGGAAGCTTTTTTCCAAGCAAGTACCGGTAAAAATTCAACTGGTACCTATACGAATCTTTTTCTCCTAGCCCAAAACTTAACCTAGTATATGAATAATCTCCTACAAATTTAAAGTCACAGATATGCCAGTATTTATCATTTTCGTTTAGCTTTATTATCCCATCAAGGTAACCGGAAGCTCCATTAGATTTATCATACACTCTCAATTCTTTATATTTAAAGAGTATGTCTTTTTCAACCATTGCTTTTTCACAGATGCAGTTCATGTCATAATTATCTATATCATTCTTTTTACTCTCATCTACATACTGAGGACTAGGATAAATTTTATTATCTATTTCATATTTTCCTAGCAGCATTCCATTCTTCATTAACCAATTCTGAACTATACTATGATTTAAAGTTCCATTAGCCAAGGCAGAGTCAGACTTCGCATTTTTATCTCTGGCCATCCACTTTGTTTTATACAAAACAACTTGTCTAGGACATACAGGCAGGGCAGACCCGGTTAATCTGTAATCTTCTTTATTGAGAAGGCGAATCTCATCTTTGCGAAGAACCTTTACTATTCTATTTTTAAATTCTGTTAATTTATCTTCATTAATCACTTATCACCACCCTTAGCAGCAAGAAATAATTTATAATTATTATATATATTGACTGCGGAATCTTTATTGGCTTTAAATAAGTTAAGTTCTTTCCTGTCTTTCATCAGTTCCTTATCCATATCCATCTTACTGCTAAGAAATTTTTCAGTGACTTTCTGTGTTTTAAACTTGATTATGGTATCAAAATAAACTTCCGCTTCTTTATACGAAAGTTCTAACCTATAATCATCATATTTTCTGGCAGCGTCAACTGCTTTTTTAGAAAGCAATTTTAATTTTCCGAGCGTTGACATATTGATATTTCTCCTTTCACCACGGGACAGTGAATGAATTAAATTCTGACTTTGACTTTGATGGAGAATTTAATTCATTTCTCATAATAGTATTAAACAGTTTCCTGTCTTTGCCGTTATCTAAATCAAAATCTCCTAAAGTCAAATCTTCTAGTGCCTTGTTTTTACATTTTATAACTTTAGCTGCTTCGCTTATCGGCTTTGACTTATACTTCTTGTGATCCTTAAAGTCGCTTAGCGTTTCTTTAAAATGATTTTTATTTTTTCTATCTAATCCTGTGGTATCCTCATAGAACTCTTTATTATTCTGTATTTTAGTTTTATCAGAACATTCACAATAATCTTTACTTTTATTATCCTCTAACTTTTTCTTACTATGCAATTCGTTATCAAAACAGTAATCATTGTCGTCATCACTGTCCTCATTTATATTGTTTTGTTCTGTTTCCATTTTCTTTTTATTAAGATGATCTGTTAACATCTCTTCATAGTCATTTAAGTTAGAGATAGTCCATCCCATATTGAAAGCCTTGTCAGTAAAATCGTAATATTTATCCTGGACTTCCTCTACATAAGCATCAATTTCCTCTAGTTCTTTTTCTGCAAGCTTAACTTGTTTTTTAGCTAAATCAATAGCTTGTTCCAAGGCTTTTTTTCTTTTCATACTCTTTTTAAGATTCAACATAATAGTATTCATCTTATTGAATACTATTTCTTTTTTAAGGCTTGAAAGATTGGTGCTAGACATTATTAAAAATCTCCTTTGAACTATGTTTACGTTTATTTATTTAATAACCATTGATGTTTTACAGTTTTATTTAAGCTAGTTAATGCCGGTATGATGGGGAGGGGGGGGGAGACTACACATGATTTTATGGAAAACATCAAAGTATGAAGAAAAACCTTCACTTTCTAAAGGGAATTTTAACTCTTTTTCTAAGAAATTTAAAATTCAAAGCTACCTTTTCTCTTTAACGGAACTTTCTCTTTTGGAAAACCTTTTAGAAAGATATTTGATAAACCTTAAAGAAGTTAAAAGAAATCTTTAAAGATATTCCTAATCAGGATCAAGTTCCTAATCAGGATCAGAGACTTGACCCGGTTAGAGTAATCAAGATGAGTTTGAACACTTCGAAAGCGATTCATGCATTTCACATCGAAGTCGGCCCTGGGCAATATCCTCTTCATAAATACTTAGAGGAAGTCTATGAAGACTTAGACGACTTCGGTGATGCACTTGGAGAAGTTTACCAGGGAGTCACCGGAAATTTAAGCTTAGGAATAGACTTAAACAGAACTCCAGTTGATGAATCTCAGAAAGTTGAAGATGTAATCGGCTTCTTAGACTACTTCATAGGAGTTATCTGTGGTTTATCAAACCTCGATAAGGGGATAGATAATTTAACTTCTACTTATGCTGAGAAGTTAAGGAAGCACATCTCGATGCTTCTAAGGATGTAAGTTAAGCTAAATTAAGTCTCAAGTTAAGACATAGTTAAAGAATTAAGTTAAGTCATAGTTAAGACATAGTTAAAGAATTAAGTTAAGTCATAGTAGTTACTAAATGTAAGTAATTATTATGACTTTTTTGTTTTACCTCTTGACTTTTAACTTTAACTTAAATATCTTTAGGGAGTTAAGAAAATGAATCTTAACTAAACATTAACAAAAGGATAAAAATGATTTTTGCACTTTTAGTTTTCATCGCAATCTGTGTCGCCACGGCAGGCGCAGGAAAGAGGCAAGAGTTAAGTCAAAGTCAGTATTAATTACTAAATGTAAGTAGTTAATATTGACTTTTTTGTTTTACCTCTTGACTTTTAACTTAAGTATCTTAAATACATAAACATTAACAAAAGGATTAACATGACTATGATTTCAGAACTCAAACACCAAATTAAGCAAAGTAAGCTCGAACTTCTTTCTACTTTTCTCAAGGAAAAGATTACCCGAAAGCAGGAACTTGAGAGGGAACTTAAGGAAATCAACTCTGAACTCTTGGAGTTCACTGAAAGATATGGCGCTTTCTACGAGAAAGTACTCCAAGCTGATCTTGATGCTTTCCTTAACAAGGAAGTTAAGGAAGAAGTTAAGCCTCAAGTTAAAGGTGAAGTTAAGGAAGAAGTTAAGCCTCAAGTTAAAGGTGAAGTTAAGGAAGAAGTTAAGCCTCAAGTTAAGAGAAGAAAGCCGATGTCGAAGGAGACAAAGGCTAAGATTTCAAAGGCAATGAAGGTTAAGTCAAAAGTTAAGTCTAAACCTTTTTCGGAAGTTAAGGCGTGTGATTTGGATGAAGACGTTAAGGACCTGGAGGAGTTCAGGGGTAGCATGGAAAAATTACCAATAGTTAAGAAGCATTATGAAGACGAAGACAAGGATGAGGACGATGATAGAAGATTTGACTTAGGAAAGGGAGGGATTGAAGAGTCTTTAAAGGGAATTGATGACGCCCTTAAAAGCAAGGATGAAGATGGAAAAGAATTTTTCGAGGACTTCCTGAAAAATCACATTTTTAAAGGCCAGAAAATGGAAGGGATGCCTAACCACACGCAAATTTAAGGAAGAACTCAAAGTAAGCGAAAAAACCTTCACTTTTTCAAGGGAATTTTAACTCTTTTTTTAAGAAATTAAAATTTCAAGTTTGAATTCAAAGCTACCTTTTCTCTTTAACGGAACTTTCTCTTTTGGAAAACCTTTTCGGAAAGATATCTAAAAATATTCTTAAAGGTTTTAAAGAAGAAAGAAGTCTTTAAAGATATCCTTAAAGGTTTTTAAAGATATCCTTAAAGGTTTTAAAGAAGAAAGAAAGTCTCCACGAGCCTGGAAGCCGAGCTTGCTCGGCAGAGCTCTTGGAACGGCGGCGCTTCCGCTTGCGGCGCCATAGTTCCAAGAGATCTCAGATCAATTTTAAACATCCCTTTCTTAGGAAATCTTAATTTTCTTTTTTTTTTCTTTGGTTCTTTCTTTTTTAGGGAATGTAAATATTTAAATCTCAATTTTCTTTTTTTTCTTTGGTTCTTTCTTTTTTAGGGAATGTAAATATTTAAATCTCAATTTTTTTTCTTTGGTTCTTTCTTTTTTAGGGAATGTAAATATTTAAATTTCAATTTTCTTTTTTTTCTTTGGTTCTTTCTTTTTTAGGGAATGTAAATATTTAAATCTCAATTTTTTTTCTTTGGTTCTTTCTTTTTAGGGAATGTAAATATTTAAATTTCAATTTTCCTTTTTTTCTTTGGTTCTTTCTTTTTTAGGGAATGTAAATATTTAAATCTCTAATTCTAAATAGAAGAGATAAGATAAGATAAGATAAGATATTTAAAGTTAATCTGAAATCTCTTTATGACTAAAGCATATTCATTCCGCTTGCTTCGCAAGCTTCCATTCAATGCTTTAGTCATAGAGCTTAACCGAGCTTGCTCGGTTTCCAGGTCCTTGGGTCTTCTTTCTTTAAACCTAAAATGAAGGAAAATATCAAAGGGGGAACTGTAAAGAAAAAAAAAGAATGTATTACTTTCCCAAAAAAGTTAAACTTTTGCAATAAATCATTGAGTTTTTTGAGCCGGTTAACCTAAATTTAGGCTGGTGTCCTAGGTCAAAATTAGGCTAAAGTGTTCAACAAAAAACTGTAAAAAAATGAAGATGGAAATTTCATTTCTGGAAAACATTAACCAAAAGGAAATTATTATGTATCATGGAAGCCATGAAATCTTGAAAGTTATCGAATCAAAAAATGGAGTGTCACTGAGGAGTGACTCCTCGATAGTTTGCAGGCTACCCATAGACACAAGCTCTGACGATAACCTCATTACCATCACGGATGCTTTAGGCGCCAAAGGCATTGCCAATCACATCATGCGAAATCATTTAAATAAAGTAAGAAAACGGAAACTCCTTGCTAAAGTCCTGCTTGCTCTTAAGCTACTGAAGAAAGATTACCAGGGAAAGTTAGTCATCTTGGATCATACTAAAGTGTGTTTTGATTCTAAAAAGTTGGTAGGTAAACGGGTGCAGCTTCTCGGCAAAGGTTCCTTCAAAATCCATGGCTTTCGGCATAGAAATGGAAGGTCAATGCCAATAACTTTCGATTGGTTAGAGGCTGAGTGGAAAAAAGAAAAGAATCAAGAAAATTTAAAGATCATTGAAGACAACTGCGAACTGGTAGTGATGAATCCTGTGGCTTCTCTAAATCAGAAAGATCTTGATAGTGTCAGGGATAACTACTACACTGAATTGTCGGAGTTATGCAAATCTTTTACTGGGGAGGGAAAGCGCAACTCTAGCCTTTTTAATAAGTTCGATGAGAGCATCAGAGAAAATGAATACTACTATGTGACGGAAAAAGACTGCAAAATCAAAACTAAGTCTGGAAAACCCATCTTAAAAAGAAAATATCAAAACTTTTTTAATAAGATGCATGATGTATCCAATGCTTTGATTATTCCCATTGTAACTGATTTAAAGAAAACTATTGGGGAGTTAAACAATAGAGTAGAAAATCTTGAATGCAAAAATGAAAAGTTAAGTCAGGATAATGAAAAGTTAAGTCAGGATAATGAAAAGCTAACTAGCCGAGTAGAAAATCTGGAATATGAAAATGAAAAGTTAACTATCAAAATTTGTAAGTTAAAAAAGATGGTTATGAGGAGAGATGCCAGAATTGCCGAACTTGAGAAGAGAATGGATGAGATGGAAATGATGATGAATAAATAAGATAGGGGGGGAAGGAAAAAGTAGAAAGGCATTGCCTTTCTACTTTTTCCTTTTTTGATTTATATAAAAACAAATAGGAGAAATTGTCTGTTTGTATTCTAGTATGCTATTGGTGGATTACTATTACTAAGATACACTAGTTATTTTTAATAGTGTAAAAATAAGTCAAACTTTAATGAAGTTACAGACTGCTTTTTAAAACTGAATATAAAATTAAAAGAGGTTTAAATTGAAAAAAGAATATACTGCGGAAAGCATTAAGGTACTTGAGGGTCTTGAGGCCGTGCGAGTAAGACCCGGAATGTACATCGGGGGAGTCAGCGGATTAAATCCTAATGGGTTATTCAGAATATGTAAGGAGATAATTGATAATTCTTTGGATGAGTATCTTGCAGGAAAAAATAAATCAGTAATTGTGCGCTACAATAGTAAGTCAAAGGAAGTAGCCATAATAGATCACGGAAGAGGAATTCCTACTGGTAAAAAGAAAAATGGTGATTACGCCTTGACAGACGCGATGACAAAGCTTCACGCAGGGGGAAAGTTTGAAGAAGGTGCCTATAAAGTAAGCAGTGGACTTCACGGAGTTGGAGCAAAGGCGGCAAACGCTGTATCTGAATACTTTCAGGTGTGGTCTAATTCTGGGGATGGGTGGTACACCCAATCTTTTAATAGAGGAAAACCAGTTTCTGAGGTGAAGAAGGGAGAACCTAAAGAATTTTGTAGTTATCTCGGAAAGACGGGCGTGGTAATAAAGTATAAGCCTGATGAAAAAATATTCAAGGATACTATATCCTTGAATGTCCGCAGATTAAAAGAAGAGCTGTCTGATATTCAATATCTGTGCCCTGGCCTCATGCTGCTTTTTATAATAGATGGTGTAGAGAATAAATATTATTCTGAGCAGGGTTTAAAGGATATGGTATATCGGGAAGGAATTATAGGAAAACCATTTCTTTATAAATCAGATAATCTCGAAGTGGCCTTGAATTGGATTCGTAATGAGTCCATTACTGGATGTTCGATAAATAGTTATGTCAATATTTCGTTTACCCAAGAAGGCGGGACTCATCTTGATGGATTACGCAGGGTGATACTTAAAGTTCTTAGGAATAAGACGGAAGAGAAGGTAGAGGCTGATGATTTGATAGAAGGCTTGGTCGGAGCCATACACTGGAAGATGGTTAATCCAGTTTACGCCGGGCAGACTAAGGATAAGTTGACAAATGCCGAAGTGACTAAGGAAGTCATGAATCAGTTGGAAGAGCCATTACGAAATTTCTTTGAAAAAAATAAAAATCTTTCTGATTCTATTATCAAGTATGCAGAGAAAATGCTTAAGGAAAGGGCGAAACTTAAAGACAGCTCAGCTATATTGAAGGGAATTGATAAGCTGGCTAAGAACTTAAAGAATATTCCAGATAAGTTTACTGATGCGGATAGAAGACAACATAAAAATCCTTCTGATATTGAATTATTTATTGTTGAGGGTGATAGTGCTGGTGGTCATTTTAAACAAGCACGCGAGTCCTTTCAGGCCATGCTACAGATCAGAGGAAAAATTATAAATGCAGCAAGGGCAACTCCTAGTGAATTGTTCGGCGGAACAAAGGGAGGAAAGAAAACTGAGGGCAATAAGGAAATCAGGGATCTGATTACTGTCCTGGGGTGTGGCATTGAACCGCGGGTTGACTTGACTAAACTTCGTTTTGGAAAAGTAATAATTCTGTCTGATTCCGATACAGATGGTTCTCACATTAAGAATCTTGTGTTATCTTTTTTTGTAAAATACATTCCGGATTTAGTCAAGAGCGGCTATGTGTTTCTTATTGATGCACCTCTGTTTGTTGGAAGTTGCGTTGGTGATAAGGTGTTTGGAAAAACTAGGAATGAAATAGACGTGCAGATGAAAAAGAAAGGAATAAAGAAATATGTAATCAGTAGGTTAAAGGGATGGGGAGAGTGCTCTTATGAAGAACTTTCTGAATTGTGTCTGTCTCCAAAGACTAGAAAGTTGATTCAATTAGAATGGAGCGATGATGCAGAAAAAACTATTGATAGAGTCATGGGTGATGATGTTTCTTTTAGAAAAGAAATGTTGGGCGTCAGATAAGTGTAAAATATATAGTGGATATAATGAAAAGGAAGTTTGTAAATGAAAGAAGCACCAAAACTTAAAATAAATTCTGCTTTTACTAAACAGGTGATGGCCAAGGTAGTTCACAAGAATATGATCGAGTATGGCCGCGATGTTATCGAAGACCGGGCTCTTCCGGATTTTCGTGATGGATTTAAACCCGCGCAGAGAAGGCTTGTCTGGGCTATGTGTGAGTTGAAGGCAACAGTGGGAAATCCTACTGTGAAGTGCGCACGCATAACAGGTGATGCCATGGGTAAATACCATCCACACAGTGACGCGTATGGTTCCTTGGTAACTTTGGCTACCGATTACTGCCCGGTTGTTTTTGGAAAGGGTAATTTTGGAAGTCTGACAAATGGAGCAGCCGCTTCCCGGTATACGGAAGCTAGAATTTCGAAGATAGGAATGAAGGTAATCGAATGCAATGATGTTGCGGACTATGTTCCTAATTATGATGGAACTCTCCGGGAACCTGTTATATTTCCCTCTCGTCTTCCTGTTTATTTTCTTAATGGTGGAAATGGTATAGCCGTTGGGATTTCTTGCAATATGCCCCAGTTTAATCTGATTGAAGTGGCTAATGCCCTCAAGTACGTTGTTAGAAAAGGCGAGGCTTCCACTGTAAGGGGTATATATAAAAGGATGCCTTCTCCGGATTACGTTTATGGAGGGATTCTTCTTTCTAGCGAGAAAGAAGTCATAGATTTGTATAAAAATGGATTTGGAAGTTTGCGCTATTCTTGTGAGTATAAGTTCGAAAAATCAGAAAATTGTATAAGAATAATCGTTACTGGTTTTTGTCCTAATTTTTCTCCTAACGCTTTTCTTTTGAAGATGTCACAGTTGGAAGAAAAAAATTTAATTATTTCCGCGCATGATTATACTGACAAGGAAAGAGGAAACCGAATTGAAATTGAAGTAAAGAGTTATTCTTTATTTGATAAGTTTGTTAAACACTATCTTGAACAGAATGTTTCTTATCGTTTTTATGCTCTTGAGAGGAATAAAACAGAAGATAATCCTGAAAAGGATGTTGATGTTCGAGTGCTTTCTCCTAATATTGTTGACTTGATGAAAATGTGGGTGGATTGGAGAAAACAAGTTGAAACTAAAATGTTGAAACTTGATCTAAGAAACGTTAAGGAAAAATTATTTAAGGAAAGAATACGTTTAGAAGCTAGTAAGAACATCGATATTGTAATGGCTTCCGTTAAGCAGGATAAGATTGATCCTAGAGAATATCTTGTAAAAAAACTTTCTATTTTATATGAGCTTGTTAAAAAGGGAAAAAAGAAGTTGGCTTATTTTGGAGCTGACTACGTCGGCGCACAGCAAATCTTTTCTTTAAAGAAGACGGATCAGGTTAAGACAAAAGAAAACATAAAGTCTTTGAGGGAGATGATTGAAAAGATTAAATACGATATTGAACATATTGATGAGGTTGTTACTCGCCATATTAATGAGCTTACGGAAATAAAGTATCTTGACGATAATAAAAAGATTTCTACTGAAAGAAAGATTAAAGTGGGTATACTTGCAGAAACATTGTCTGTAAAAACTAAGTTAACGGATTTTGCCATAGCCTCTATTTCCGATGACGGAAGAAAAGAGCTGATAGATGATAAGTCTAAGAAACGTGTAGACGCCGTAAAGATGGCGTCTACAATGGATAAGCTTTACTTTACTAATAGTAATGGATTGACTTATGGAGTTGAGTCACAGGAATTTTCCGGCAAAGAAAAAAATTGGGCTACCGCGGGAATAGCCAATGGAGATTGCTCAAGGTTCTTATTTAGAACCAACGATGGAAAAGTCAATATCATTGATAATGATAATCAGGATATGTTTAATTCTGTAAAATTAAAGGGAGATGAGCAAATAGTTCAGATGGAAGGGCTTTATGACAGTTCAAAGTTGATAGTTAAAAGTTCTACTAATAAAATAAAAATAATTAATTCTAACGAACTTAATAGTTGTAGAAAGAATAGTATGGCTAAGTCGAGTAAGACAGGGTTTAAGAGCATAGCTAGTATGATTGTTTGTCATAAGGGTTGTTCTCTCCTTACTAGAGATGGTTCCGTTATTGATCCAGAGTCTTTTACTAAAAAGACAAGAGTTGTCGGTATCGTTGGGGATAAGAATTTTGTAGTACTTGAAAATGGAAAAAAACTATATGCTGATTTTGCTGAGGTTAAAGAACTTTCTCAAATAAAGTATATTGTTCCTTTGAAGTTTTCAGGGAGAAAGTCTAGGGGATAATAAGTAAAACTGTAAAATAGTGATAGAAATATTCATTTCATTGTGAGAATGAAAATAATTTCAAATATTGCAAAACAATATAAACAACAAACAAAAAGGTAAAAATGAAAAAGTCACTTACAAAAACGCAGTTCCTTGATGAGTACAAGGATGCAGTAAATCATGAGCTGGAATTAAGTTTGAAGCGTAAGCAAGCCGCTTCCCTTATTTCCATTCTTGAGGATACTCTTTGTGACCACGCTACAGATGAGCATGGAGTTAAAATTCCTGGCTTTTTAAAGATGTCTGTGGGAAAGACAAAGGAACGGATGGGTCGTAATCCGGCTACTGGGGAAAAGATTAAGATCAAGTCCAAGATTAAGGGAAAGATCACTATGCTTAAGGCGATGAAGGATAGACTTTCCGAAATCGGTGCTGCTACTTTTGGAAAGAGCAGTAAAGTAGAAAAGCATGGAAAGCATCACAAGCACCATAGTAACTGAAAACTGTAAAAATGTTAATGAAAACTAATTATTGGCTATGTAATTAGTTCTTCCAACTAGAATAGCCAAAAAACAAATAACCAAAAAAAAGAGGTTAACTATGAAAAAGGGCACAACTCTCACTAAGGGCGCGACAAAAGCAAAGAAGATTAAATCCGCAAAGAAGGCTACTAAGAAGGTAGTCGCCAAGGCGAAGAAGTCTTCTAAGAAGTCAAAGAAGTCCACTTAAGGTAAGACTGGATGAGAACTTTGTTTGTATCGAATCCTAGTGCTGCTGATGTTATACTGGTAATTGATGCGCATAACCTTGCTTGGAAGGCGTATTACTCTCCAGTAGCAGATGAGCATTTGGATAGCAGAGGTTTTCCTACTTATCATTACTACATAGCCTTAAATAAAATTGGACTGTGCTGTGAATATCTGCATAATAGTTACCCAAATTCAAAGATATGCTTAGTTTATTCTTTTGACGAATATGTACAGAAAAAACGAAAGTTATTTGCTGAGTACAAATCAAATAGAAATAATACATTAAAGGAATACAAGGTATCTACTAAAGATGGAATGACAATTAGGAAATTAAATCCTATAGGTATAAGCAAAGTTCTTAATCTTATTCCTCATTGTGATATATCTATCCCTACGAAAGACGAAGAGACAGATGATATTATAGCCACATTTGTACATAAGTATAGTAAAAATAAAATAATTTTTATTCAATCTTCTGACAAAGACTTGTGGCAGTTAAAAAGTAAAAATGTTCATATTATTACAAAGGAATATCCATTATCTATTTTAACTAGTGCTGTGATTGAAAGCAAGTTTTATAATTCTGATAGAAGGAATGTAGCTTTCATAAAATCTATAATTGGAGATAACAGTGATGGTTTGAAGGCTGGGGTTTCTTTTTTTCCTAGAAGAATGCTTGCTAATATTGAATATGACAAGTATAAAGGAAATGTAGCAAAGGGTATCACTTATTTACAAACAATAGGCTTGAGTAAAAACTGTAAAAAAAGAGTACTTGATGGTGCTAAAAAAATAGCTAAGCTATTCAGTATCATCAAACTAAAAAAAGATTTGACAATAAAAGAAAGTTATATATCTGGTAATATTTCTTTATTTAAAAAGTTTCTCATAAAGAGAAAGATAGAAAAACCTAGAATCTTAAAGCTATGGATTCAAGGTATTTAAAAACAAACATAACAATAACAAAAGGTAACCACTATGTCTATTAAGAAAGAAATTAAGAAGCATCACAAGTTTAATGAGGATGAAGGCGTTAAGGCAAAGCGCAGTTCTCGTAACATCTCTGAAGATGATGATGACGATGAAGATGATGAAGATGAAGATGAAGATGAAGATGATGATGAAGACGAACCTAAGTCCAAGAAGAATCATAAGTCAGATGATGAAGACGAAGATGAAGATGAAGATGATGAAGACGAACCTAAGTCCAAGAAGAATCATAAGTCAGATGATGAAGATGAAGATGAAGATGAAGATGAAGATGAAGATGAAGATGATGAACCTAAGTCCAAGAAGAATCATAAGTCAGATGATGAAGAT
>Ga0172381_10002268_pt1 | contig 21470 bp, 29 predicted proteins | sample Leawel6488metaG_FD_119754 | JGI IMG/M metagenome (GOLD analysis project Ga0172381, IMG submission 119754) | Leachate microbial communities from a municipal landfill in Southern Ontario, Canada - Leachate well 64-88 metaG | ecosystem: Engineered > Solid waste > Landfill > Unclassified | place...
AGTAATATTGCAGTTAATAAAATAGAAAATCTAGAAATGAAAAATAATACATTGCAAGAACACAATCAAAATTTGGAAGAATATTCTACGCAATTAAATGCCAACTATCAACAACTTCAAAATAGTTATTTTAAATTAAGTAGAGATTATAAATCACTACAAAAAGAAATGATTGATCTACAATATTCATATCTTGAAGAGCAAAAGAAAATGAGTCTGAATAGAAATGAAAACTTATTTTTATTAACCCTTGGAGATGATGTTTACCACAAACTACAAGCAGTAAAATTTATTGTAGATAACGCGAGAAATTAGATATGAATACACAGACATTTAAGAAAATTATGATGACAGTTAAGTTTTACATTCAAAGGTCGTCATCATATCTCTCTATAATTAACGCGTGTATGATTCTTGTGGTTATGATTAAATCATTTAATTTATCTATACAAAAGTATCTTCCAATTCTAATTGGAGTTGGTGCAATTGGATTAGTAATTTGGGGTTGGTTAGATAATAAACTTGGGTTGTACCATGAAGAGGTTCTTGCAATTAATAGAAGAAATCCAGTCCAAATTAAAATGTTTAAAAGGTTTGATGAGATTGAAGAGAGGATAAAAGTATGGGAACTAAAAAATATGAAACAGGAATAACTTATAAATATTATTGGGAAAGCTTAAACACAATAGATAGTTATGTTTCTTTTCTAAATCAAATAAAAGAAATTTATAATTTAAAACCTAAAAGTGTTTTAGAAATTGGTATAGGAAATAAAATTCTACAAAATCAATTAAAAAGTATAGGTTTAGAAGTTACGACTGTAGATATCAATACTCAATTAAAACCTGATGTGGTTGCAGATGTTAGACAGCTACCTTTTAGTGATAATTCATTTGATGTAGCATGCGCCTTTGAAGTATTAGAGCATATCCCTTTTGAAGATTTTGAAGTTGCTTTACAAGAACTAAAAAGAGTTTCTAAAAAGCATGTGGTTATTTCTTTACCTATAAGTAAAATTGGTTTTGAATTCAGTATGTGGTTACCTTTTATACATCATATTTATTTTTATTTACCATTTCCAATTACACTTAAACATAAAGGCGTAACAAATGATACAGATTGTCATTATTTTGAAGTTAATAAAAAAGGTTTTAGTAAGACAAAAATTTTAAACATTTTTAAAAAACATTTTAAAGTTCTAAATCATTTTAGTCCAAAATTTAATAAACATCATTGGATTATAATTTTAGAAAAAAAAAGCTTAGAGGTATAGAAATGGGAAAATCAACAAAAGATATTATTTTAGAAGTATTAGCAAATAATGAAAAGAAAAATGTGTATTTATGTCACGGGGAGATACTAAAACAAGTAGGGGCAAAACACGATATATCTTCATCAACCATATCTAGACAAATAGGTATGTTACGACGTGGTGGGTTTATTTATAAATTAAATGAACACACTGGTTATTTCGGAACCAAAATCTATTATAAAATAAATAAGGGGAATAAAAAATGAATAAAAGAAAAAGAATAGCAATGTATGTTTGGAATGATTTTGATAATGATGATAGAATAAAAAAAAAAGCATATTCCTTATCTAAAAAATATGATGTTTTTGTTTTTTGTATAACTAAGAAAAGAAAGAATGGTATTAAAAATATTTCAGAAAGTTTAACCGTTCAATCTATAAATTTTAATAATCTGATATTGTGGTTTTGGAACAGACTAGTTACAAATAAATTCTTTTGGAAAAAATATCTTATCCCTGCAGACATATATGATTGTAATGACCCTGATACTCTATCTGCTGGAGTAATGGGTAAAAAAATATTTGGTGCTAAACTCGTATATGATTCCCATGAATTTTGGAAAGGCACACGAAGAAAAGAAACTAATTTTTTATATACTTTATATTCTTACATAGGAAACACAATCCATTATTTGCGTGAGAAAAAATATGTTAAACATGTAGATAGAATAATAACAGTTTCAAAAATTATTCAGGAAAAACTATTCTTAACTTATAAAAAACCAACTTACCTAATTATGAATATGACTAAAAAAACTAATTACAAATTGAATTATGACCAAAAAATTAAAGATAAGATAATTGTTTTTGCAGGTTCAAAATATAGATTGGGTGTTGATTCAATTCTAAATTTATTTTATAAAAATGGTTTTAAGGTTATAATAATCGGGAATGTTAAAACTAAAAATCCAAATTATACTTACACAGGTTTTATTTTAAAACAAGATTACATGAAAATTATGAGTAAGGCGTTATTAGGTGTAGCATATATGGAAGTTAATTGTGATAACTTCAAATACTGTATGCCAAATAAATTGTTTGAATATCTACAAGTAGGAGTAATTCCGATTGTAAATACAGAGACTATTGAGTTAGCCGATTTTGTTAAAGAAAATAGAATTGGAATAGAATTTACAAAAGACAAAATCAAAATGCCAAAAATAGATTTTAGAGTTTTACAAAATAGAATAAATAAAATAAAAGAGAATTATACTTGGAATACTCAAGAACCCAAATTCATGGAGGTGTATGATTTTGAGTAATTATCTTACAAATAAAAAGCATGTAAGTAGAACAGGTAATTCAACAGTTATAATTCAAAAAGTTAGATCTAATAGAATGAAAAAATTCCAATACCCAAAAGATTTAACAGATATTGAATTACAGAATTATATACTAAAAGGAAGTGATAAAAAATGACTGATTTAAAATCAAAAGACATTAGATCTTTTGCAAAAGATTTAATAAAACAAGAACGAGAAAATCCAAGTAAAATTTATACTTCAAAAGAAATTAATTCCTCAAAGCATCCCGATAAACCTTGCCAGTTATGTGGACAATTGGGTTGTGATAGGAAATATGCAGGTCAATATGTTCATAATAAATGCTTCAGAATTTTACAAAAAAATACTTTTAATTTAATGGATTCAAAGAAAATTATGCGAAAATGAAAATGTTGCCCATTTATATATATCTTCTGCACTAATAATATTGTGTTTTAAAAACATGTATAAGTAATAATGGTGATTTAATGTATTTTAACAATGAGAATGGTGCTGTTGGTATAATGGACGCCGTAATTGGAGGTATAGTAACAATTATAGGTGTTTTAATAGTTACAAATGTTAACACTGCTGCTAATTTATCAGGTTCTACTGCTACAATGACAGGTTTAATCGGTCTTGTATTAGCTGCTGGTGGTATCTTGTACGTTGTAATGAGAGCAATCGCTGCTTAATGCCCACTCCTAGGGGGTTCTCCTTCCCCCGCCCATTTTTTTATTTCTACTATTGTAGTACAATTTAATTCTATCAAAAACAAAACATATAAATAGGGGAACGACTATTATATATGTATACACTATAAATGAGAGACATATATGATTTGGTATTTATTTATAATAATTACAATTATAACAGGTTTTTTCTTTACTCTAGGTTATCAAACTAAAACTAGATTATGGATTCAAATCGCCGCTATTTTTTTAATGTATTTAGGTTTCTCAATTATAACTGGGGGCTTAGATTTACCTACAGGTTCAACGATTAATATTCCAAACATGCGTGCCGTGAATGTTGGTCAACATTATTTTGAAATTTGCCCTGATGGGTGTGAATATGCTTTAATTCAAGATTTAGATTTTAATATTATTCCTGATGGGAATATTACAATTACAAAAAATTATGAGAACATAGCTAAAGATGATGTGTTCTCTAAATGGTTATCTGGCATGTTATTTATTCTATTAGGTTTCATAGTATTCTTTGATGCCTTCTTTAATAATAGATATCAGTCCTATATATAATGTGAAAGTATATGCAATCAAAAGAAGATAAAAATCAATTTACAGAAATTCCAAGAAATAGAACTTTTGAGTCAGAAGAAGAAATTTTTTCTTCTTTGATGAATCCTCAAGCAAAAACAAGCTTTGAAGAAGTAACTATTTTTGATAAAAATAAACGAGAGTTTGTAAAAAGAGCAAAACCGACTGGTGTTCCTGAATTAAATTTATCCGATTTAACTTCAGGAATTTTAGTTGGACAAAAACCTGAATTCGCTTTTGCATGGCACACGATAACTTTAATAAACCAATGGGTTTATGTTCAAGCAGAAACTGGTTACGATTTTACAAACATAATTAGATTTCACTACAATAATTTAATGACAAACTTATCATTATCTAAATCTGTAGATGGTGCCTTAATGAAAGCGCTGACTACAAAAGAACTAAAACAAATCCAAGAAATAAGAGATAGAACTGGCGAATACAATTCTTCAGGTCAGTCTTTTAAACAATGGATGTTAGGGGTACGTAAAAAAGCCCAAGATAAATATAATTAAAATTAAGGAGAAATAAAATATGGCATTAGCAAACACACTCGCAGGAGTATTTTTTATTACAACCCTATTCGGGATTCTAACTATTTTTATAATGACTAGATTAGGTGGTCATAGTTTTAGAAATTATCTAAAATCAAAATTTTCTGTAACTAAAAAAAAAGGTGCATGGATAATTCAATTTGATAAAGATAAAAAAGTAAAATTACATTTCAAAAAATTACCTAAAGATGCACGAATAAAAATTAAATCGGGGGACATCCCTGAAGACGACCAATATGCAAACATCAATGAAGTCTATCATCAATTAGACGGCGATGGGAACCCAGTAATTTTAACGATTGAGGATTTACCATTTCCATTATTTTTAAAAAAACATCAACTAGATAATTTCTTTCCTACAATAGATCGTATGGTTATGGTTATTGATGATGTTATTAAAAATGGAAATGATGATGATATTGAAGATTTAAAAATAAGAATTAAGAAAAGATTTATTCAAGCAAAAGATAACCTCAAATACATTCCTGAAGCATGGAAGAATTATAAAAGTTTAATCAATCTAGATGCTTTGATTGAACGTTCTGAAAGCATAGGTACTGCTCGTCCAACAAATAAAGAGATTTTAGAATTGTATCGTGAATTATTAATTGATATAAAACATTCTTTAATCGCTGCAAATCATCAAGTTGTAAATGTATATGATTTATTTGAGACAGTTGGTTTTGTACAAAACATAACTAAGATGGCTTTTTCAGAATACCAAAATGGTTTTCTAGCTGCTAAACAAATAAATTCTGAAAAGAAATTAAACATCACTCTAATGATTATGTTAATTGTTGTTGGAGTGTTTGTTTTAGTTGCAATTTATTTAACTTACTCACAAGGTCAAGATATGGATTTACTAAAAGCAGCCATAAGTAATAACACGGAAAAAGTAGATGAGATGTATAAATATATTAATCCTAATGTCGTTCCGCCCTTAGATACGAACATAATTGTAAACCCAACATATTCAACGGTGCCGCAATAGGTGGATGAATGGTATTTATAAAACATTATCATGGCAACAAAGCAGTTCCTGATAGTATAAAAAATGCAAAAGACCCATTTAGAACTTTGCTTTATAACTATTGGTTTAGATGCCATAAGACAAAGAATAATGCTGTAACTTCAGTCACTGGAATGACTGGTTCAGGGAAGTCTTTTCTATGTCTTTACTTGGCATACAAATTAGACTCTAAGTTTACCATTGATAATGTGATATTTGACCCATCTATTTTAGCAGAAAAACTTTCTAATCCAAAAAGGATTGGCGAAAATTTCATTTATGAAGAAGCAGAAGTAAGTCTTAGTTCTAAGTCCCATTGGTCAGAGATAAATAAAATAATTGCTAAATTATTTTCTACAGTTAGATTTAAAAGGTCTATGATTTGGTTAAACCTGCCTTCTGAAACACAGTTAGATTCTGATTTAAGAAGACTAAGGTATGCTAACATTAAAACACACGGTATCGCTCAAGACACTAGAGGTTCTTATTCAAAATTTAGTTTTGAATTTTTAACGCCCCCATTAGTTGCAGATTCTACTAGTAAAGCAGCAAAGAATATGCGAAGGGATTATTTAGTTTATTTTAAAAAATTAGAAACTGGTCAAATAATAAAACAAGTTTTAACTTCTTTCAAATTTAGAATTCCAAAAGACCCAAAATTTAAATTATTATTATCTCAATATGAAGAAAAGAAAGCTAAATTTTTAGCAGATTTATACAAACAATTTAAAGCGCAATTAATCACAGAATTAAAAAGTAAAAATGTAGTTGATCTAAAAGTGGTTGTAGACGCAATTTATAATGATAAAAAGAAATTTTATGTTGGTGGGAGATATTCAGAAATTGAAATTATGTCCGCCTTTGATTTAAATAAAACCAATACCAAAGAAGTCATTAAAGAGCTTAAAGCAAAAGAGAAAGAAGCAGACATACAAATTAAAAAAGAAAAGACTGGTAAAGTTTTACCATATTCTAAATTTATAGAACAATTAATAAAAGGGAGGTAATTGATATGGTGTACGCAAACACAGTAAAGCAGGGTATGAAAAATGAACAAATTAAAACTCAAGATTGGTCTTTCAAACAAGTTGTGTTAAAAAATTTAGCTGCGACAAATACTTTAGTTAGTAGTCTTGGATTTAATCATTTTAATAAGTACGAGGTTAAAGGCGCGTTTATGTCAGTTGCACTCTTAGCCAATTTAGTAATACCCTACTGCCCTGCAGAAGTTAAGAATACAATCATTATAAAAATTTCAGAACTAGAAAAATATTTTGATAAAGTAGGAAATTATGCTGGGTCAGATTTAACTAAGTTAGACCATCAAGAAACTTATGCTTATAAAGTCAGTCAACTTTTAAGCTATGTGTATATGCAGTTACCGAATATTGGTATAAGAGTAACTCAAAAATTAGATGCAGAACTAGAGGATGTTGACACAGAAGAGTACTGAAAGGGGTTTTTAAGTTGAAATAATATGATATGTCATCAGGACCGGAAAGTTTAAAAAACTTTCCCTTTGTCCTGCACACTATATCTATACTGTGGTTGAATTTTCCCTTTTTTTACACTAATAGGGAAATAAAAAACATGAAAAATAACTAACTTAATTACTTAAGTGATACATATGGAAGATGAGATACATAAAGAAGGGTTTGTTCGTCATAATCAGCTTGGTTCTAAGTACGACATGGACTTTTTACTAGACAAAACAGTTGATTTTTTACTTAGAAATGAATCTATTGGTATGCCAAAAGCTTTATCACAGAACAAAGACTTAGAACAGTTTAAAGCAATAGTTGGAATTATGGCTATGACTGGTTGTAGAGTATCAGAATGTTTAGAACTTAAATATGAAGATATAAAACTAGAAGAATCAGAAGATAAAAAACAATGGATTACCCTAACCTTAAAAAACCTTAAAGGCAGTAAACATAATACGAATGAAGCCCTAACAATTAAAAGAGTACCTTTATTAATTGATGATAAAAATAAATTCTATAAAGTATTTATTAAACCTATATTAGTTTGGTATTTGATTGTTGCTGAATGGTTTGAAATGGGAGTTTGGAAAGATTCTTCTTTCAAGATATTTAAAAACTGGAGTAGGTTTAGAGTATATTATTATACTTATAAATTTTTAAATATTAATCCTCATGGCTTTAGAAAAATATATACTACCTATCTAGTTGTAGAACAGAATTACCCACTAAAAGTCGTACAAAAAATAATAGGTCATAGAGATTTAAAAAACTTAGACTACTACATCAATCTAAGAACAGAGGATGTAAAAAAAGTAATATCCGAAAAAGAATCAGAAATGGAGAAATAAATATGAATGAACAAACAAACTTTAGGTTAACAAAAGAACAAGTTGTATCAATACCTAATATAATAACCGATGCAACCATAACAAAAATAGAGGTTAAACCTGCTATAGAATTATTTGGAGATAAAGCTGTAGATAAAAATCAAATGGTTTTAGTACTAAGTTTTGAATCAAAAGAATACAGTGTTTATGGGACAGATATCATGACTTACTATTCTACAAATATTTCAGATAGATCTAAACTAGGAAAATTACTTAGTAAATATGGGGTTCTAGAAGAAGGCACAGTAGTTCAATTAGAGAGAGATTCAAAAACTGAATTTTATAAAATAAGGATGTAGGAACATGTCATTTCAATTAATCATATCAGCATTCCAAATATCTAAAGGAGTACAACTATCATTTTTAGTTTTTAAATTAACTAAAGTGATAGCTTGGTCTTGGTTATTAATACTAACACCTTTATTATTTTGGGTTGTAATATCTATAGTAGCCCTAATAACTTTAGGTTTAATATTTGCGTTATTCCCTATTGAGAATGATGAAGAATACGAATAAAGAATAAATGGAGAAATTAAATATGGAACAAAATAAAAATAAATTATCTAGAAAAATAGATGAGTTGTTAACTACTTTAGATACTCAATTTAAAGAGATTGAGATTTTAAAAAATTTATCAGATTCAATGTTTTATGAAAAAAACTTTATAGACACTGTGACTTTAATTTCTGAAGGTTTGTCAGTTTCATTACAAGAAGTCTTTATAAGTTATAAATCAATAATAGATTTAGTAGCACCAACAGAACCTGAACCTAACGCAGAAACACAAGTTGAAAACAAACCTGTTGTTGCAGAAAGTAAAGCTGTTGATAAAGAAATAAAAAAACCAAATAAAAAAAGTAAAGATTTTGAAGAAGAAGAAGTAGATGAAGAAGAAGATGAAGTAGAAGCAGAAGAAGAAGATGCAACACAAGATGATGATGAAGAAGAAGAAGAAGTAGAAATAGCTAAACCTAAATCTATAAAAGACAGAATTAGAGAGAAAATAAATAGGATATAAGATTATGGGAAATAAATTAAAATTAAAAGATAAAATAGCGTATGATGAATTTTTAGCCATCCAACATGCTAGGCATAAAACTCTAAGATATCAACAAGTACTAATTGCTTCTGTTTTAGGATTAATTGCTATTCTTGTAGTTGGGTACATATCTCAAGTCATGTATGTTCAAATATTGCTTTTTTATCTTGCAGTTGTAATTGTATTTCTTTTACTCAGAAACAATCAATCATTAAAAGATAATGAAATTTATCATAATCTTTTAGAAGATATTAGAAAACGGTTTAAGGACAATTAATAATCTCAAACCATTTTCCTTTTTTTATTTTTTTACAAGAAGAATAAATCGGATTATTTTTTTCTGCAACAATTATTTTATTAGAATAATCAATTTCCGTTATTGGAGTTGTTCCAAAATTATTTACATCAATATTTTGGTAAATTGCATAGTAACCTATACCCCAACTATAATCTATTTCTTTGTTTAAGTCTATTGCTGTTGATTGGGCTATACCTAACAACTCATAATCACTATAAGAAGGGGGGCTAATAATAATTTGGTTAATCGTGCCTATTAAAAATACAAACCAAATGAAATAAATCACTTTATGTTTATCTAAAGTAATGTTTTTGAGCAGATTAATATTATTCAGAAGTAAGATGGGCGTTAAAATGTAAATAAATTTGAAATTTAGTAAAGTTAAGATTGAAAAAAAATAAATCGCATATTTATTTTTAGTAATCATGCTCTTTTTAAGATATAAAAAAAATAATAAAAAAATTACTCCCCCTGCAACACGACCTGAGAAAAATGCCATCATATTTTCTGCAACTAAATTATTTGGAATAATTGAACCAATTAATTCTTGGTAAAATAAAAAAAGAGAACTACTCGCCAAAATATATATCCAATTAAAATTAGAAATAAATAAATAAGCTAATATAAAAAATACTGTATACTTCCAAATAGAAATAGAGATGATTAAGAAAAGTATACTTAGAATTATATTTCTATCAAATAATTTTTTTGGTTTAGTAGAAATTTGATATTTAATAATAAAATATAAACTGCTAAACAAAAAGGGTAAAGCAAATAGATCATCTTCAAATTTAAAAAAAATTAATGAAAAGAAAATAAATGCTAATAATGATAGAGGATAAACTAAAGCATGTTTGGAATCATATAACTCTGCACATTTATAAGCAACATACATAGTAACTAAAGTCACAACAAACATAATCAATTTAATCCAATAAATATTTGTAGGAATTAAACTCATTAAGAAAGTACCAACAACACCAGTTACATGAAGAGCAGTTCCTGAGAAGATATGATTTAAAAAATAATAACTATCAATACCAATAAATGGGACTTGGGAAGAACGAAGAAAATAAATACAAAATAATAAAAGAGTAATAATAAATAGAATAAGTAAATTTCTTGATTTTAAGGACATGGTTTAACCTTTTAAATATCTTCTTTTTTTTTCGTACCAATCTTTCCCTGACATAAAATCTTTTCTAGTATATTTCTTAATTTTATGTTTTGGTCTAAAATCATCAGGGTTCTCAATAAATTCACGACACTCAGAGATATACCTAAAACTCTTTAGGGGTTTATTATTTTCATCAACCACTAAAAATTTATTCTTTCTTGCAAATTCAGAAGTAAAAGAAGATTTATTTAATTTATTTCGTTCAATTGAACCTCTTGGGTATTTGAACGCCTCAAAGGTTCTTCTAACAATTTTAAATTTATTTTGCTCGTTCATAAATATCAATTAAATCTTTTAGAACTTTCTTATACCTAGGTCTAGTCTCCTTTGATAGTTCTTTTTTTAAAAAACCAATTCTTGAACCTATAAAAATTCTTGCTAAAGATTTTGTATCAGGACATCCCGATAAATCCTTTAGATATTTTTGTTTGTAGGAATAAACGTTATCCCTACTTTTGTTGTAAGTCATTGTCAACTCCCACTTTTTGAGAAGAATTTCAATAGGAACATTCCTATTGTTGCACCTAGTACTACAGCAACAATTGTCGCAATAATTTTAAGTTCTGCGCCTCCCCATATAGTAAACATGCTAACAGATAATATTGATACAGCAATAAGAATAAATGAGGATGGAATATTTGAGATAAACATTAGTAAAGCAATACCAATTAAAATTACAAATGCAAAAAGCACAATTGAACCTGTCATTCCGATTCCCATTTGCTCTAGGATTGTGCCTAGAGATTGAACTGCTAACATGCTCATCATATTCCTCCACCTCCTCTTAATATTGAGAATACATATAACAAGACATAAAGAATTGCTAAAAACTCAATAATTCCAATTGCACCAATTAAAATGAAATTTATAATTGTTGGTAAACCTAAAGCGAATATAATTGCAGACCAACCAATGGTCAGACCTTTTAATAGAGTCCATAACTTTTGTGACCTTGAAAAGGAATCTTCTTTATAAGGAACACCCTCAATTAAAGAAGGGTCAGTTGTTGCTTCAGAAGATGGGGTTGTCATTTCTCCAGTTGAGACATTTAAATCTCCTGAGTCATAATCTGAATAAATTGTTTCAGGGGTTGAATTGATTACTGACATTTTGGTTGACTGACTTTCATCAGCTAATCCAATACCAACCATAACACTATTAATACAAAATAAAATTAATAGGAAAGCCCCGATATTACCAATTGACAAATCCATTATTTATTACCTTCCTTAACCATTAAAAACATTCCAAAGATAGCCGCTACAACATATATAAAACGACCTATGTCTGTACCTAAAACAACCACACCTGTATCAAACCAACCTAAAAATACAAACACACCTAGTACTAAAACACCTGTTATAGTGACTGCAGATGGATTATGAATTAGACCTGTAGATGTAATTAGTGCTAAAACAGAAACGGTTATTAAAATTGCTAAAATTATAGCCCAAATCCGACCTATGCTATTAGGAAGGTCTTGTAGTTGTTGGATGATTGTATTAGATTGATCTGAAACGCCCATTGCAAAATAACTATTATGAGTATATGTATGCCCACCAGAGTTATAATCAATAGTTAATTTATAGGTTATCAAACCATCAGAAGTTTTGAATAAATTTTTATTAAAAGAATTGGTTAGATTTGTTGAGGTTCCAGATAGAGTATTATTTTCTGAATCTATTAATATTTTATTTTGATATGCAGAAATGGTATATGCAGATAATGTTGGACTAGAATTATATGAACTAACATTTACATCTACATTAATTGCAGGGTCAGTTGTTGTTAGGTTGACCATATGCTTGGTCTTAGCCCAGTTTGTGTTTATTTCTATGGATGGGGGTTGAACGCCTGTGTCAATCAAATCTAATACAAAATAAAAAGAATCGGTTGAACTTCTTGGTTGGATTGTATAAGTGCCTTCTAGCTTATCACGATAATATATTTTTAGGGTATAGGTTGTCAATGGGTATGCAGACATGGATGCACGACCTACAGAGGTTGTGTTTACAGACTCAATTAGAGTAGGAATTCCAGCGATGTTTGTGTAAATCTCAATTATCGCATTCTCAACAGGTCTTTTAATTTTATCAAAAACAAATAAAGTAGGATTTATTCCATCAATCTCTGAAAGAAGATATGGTTGAATATGGTATATCTCAACATAGCCAGTTCCTTGTGGTACAAGAACACTATAGGTTCTAGGTAGATATTTTCTTTCTGCAGGAGTAGCATTATAATCTACAACTTGTAAGGAATATGGGCTTGTGGTTCCTGCGAAAATATTAAAGGTCACAGGAGAATTTTGGTCAATTAAATTATAAGTTAATAACCCGCCTACAGAAATATCAAAAGGACTAATTGTATTATGAGTTTGCTCGTCTTTTGGAACTGCGACTTCTACTTGCACTTTATTATAGGTTACTGTCGGAGTTCCATTTGCATCATATAAAATTGCATTGTAATCCCCGTCAGCTAAAAGATATGTTGTAAAATAACCTTCTGCGGTTGTTTTAGTTTGAGATATTACATTTCCATTTTGGTCAAATCTAACATATGCATTAGACCAAACTTCATTATTCAAAGCCCGTGCTAAAAAGGTTATGTTCAGACCAACGTCTTCTTTTAATAATAAAAAATTCATGTCGCCTTGAGTTAAACCAAAATAAGCGTCTAGATGTCGCTCTTGATATTCAGGGGCTTTAATTGTTAGAATTGCGGAATCGGTTATACCCAGGGTAGAAAGATTATAATCCCAAAGTCCAGTCGCATCAGCATAGAATTTATTTCCTTGATAAGTCACATATACTTCATCATCCAATTTTGTCAAGCTTTGCTCATCATAGAATTGAATGGTTAATTTTGGAATTGTAATTTTATATTCTCTAAATAAGACTGAACTATAATCCAATCCGTTGTAAGCTATAGCTTGAAGATTTGTATCTGACGCGATATGAATAGGACTAGTATATAAAGTTGAGTTCTCATCGGGGGTTGTATTATTTAAAGTATAAAAAATATTTACATCGCCAATCATATCGGTTGTTAAAACCACATCTATGGGTGCAAAATAAGTTGCAGATATCTTATTTGCATAAACTAAACCGATTACAGACACAAAATATGTTTTTGTGATAACATCTGAAGGCGTATAACCTGTTTTGAATTCTGCGAACTTTAGAGTTACATTAGTATTATAAGTTGTAATATTTATTGTACCTGTATAGACTGTTGAATCTTTTGTTGGGGTAGTTCCGTCTAGAGTATAAGTTAAAGTTGTTCCTGTTGTAGTGCCTTCTTTTGAAAGCTTAACTGCAAGAGAATCATTGTATGTTCCTGAATTTTTATCAGCAGTTGGAGTCCCATAAACTTCTAAGGTATAATTTTTTGTAATTAGATCAGATGACTCATAACCTGTTTTGAATTCTCTAAATTTTAAAGTGGTTGTAGAAGATATAGTTATAGGACTTGAGTACTCTGTTGAAGTTACTAGTGGTTCAGAGCCATTTAGGGTGTAGGTTAGTTTAGTTCCTGTTGTGGTGCCTGCTTTAGAGAGGGTTACAGTGAAATCATTATAATAAGTTCCAGACATTTTATTTGCAGTTGGGTTTCCAGAGATTGACATTGTGTAAGTTCTAGTTATAATACTTGATGAGTTATAATTCTCTTTGAATTCTGCGAACTTCAGTGTGGTGTTTGCGGTTATGGATATTGGAGAAATGTATTCAGTGGAATTCTTATTTGGATTACTTCCGTTTAGAGTGTATGTCAGAGTTGTTCCTGTAGTGGTTCCTGCTTTAGAGAGAGTTACAGTAAAAGAATTTGGGTAAGTGCCAGTTGATTTATCAGCAGTTGGGTTTCCTGAGATTGACATTGTGTAAGTTCTAGTTATGACCTCGGTGTAATTTGTCCCGTCCCAAGCTATAGCTTTAAGGGTTGTGGCTTCAGTTATATCAATAGGATAATAATATAAAGTTTTAGAGTTATCAGGTGTTGAACCATCAGTAGTGTAATAAATATCTGCGTCTACCATATCAGTTTGTAGGGTTACTGCAAAATCATTATAGTAGGTCCCAGAGTCCTTGTCTGCGGTTACTGAACCTACGCTTTCAATTACATAGGTTCTAGTTACAACTTCTGAAGGGGTATAATTTTCCTTAAATTCTGCGAACTTAAGGGTCTTATTAGAATCTATATAGATAGGGGTTGTGTAAACGGTTGAGTTCTCGTCAGGTGCAGTTCCGTTTAGGGTGTAGGTTAGTTTAGTTCCTGCTGTGGTGCCTTCCTTAGAGAGAGCAACATAAATAGTGGAGTAATAAGTATTTGAATCTCTATTTGCGGTTGGGGTGCCATAGACTGCAAAGGAATAGTTTGCATCTGAAACTTGAGAAGCGGTATAACCAGTTTTGAAAAGCCCAGCTTTTACAGTGGTTGCTTTATCTATTAAAAATGGAGTAGAGTATAGACTAGAGTTTACATCAGGGGTGTTGCCGTCAATGGTATAAAATATATTGACATCAGATGTATATGCATTTGGGGTTAGTGTTAAATTAAAGTCATTATAATAAGTCCCAGGGTCTTTTGAAAACTTAGTACTTGCAGAACCTACATAACCTTGAGATATATGCCCTTCGCTAGGACCAGGCATGTCCATAGTATAATCATATTCGTTATAATTATATAAGTATTTCCCGTCATAACTTAAAATGTTTAAAATACTACCCATTCCAAATGGGGGTACTGATTCGTCCATATAACCCCCGTTCTGTATTCCGCTATCATAACTGATTGTATTTAAATCCCAGGGTGTTGAGAGTGTATATTTTCTACCTAGTACAAAAAGATTTAAACCATCAGGGGACATGAATAATGTATGATGTACTCTTTGCGCCCCTAATCCTGGTAAATTAACATCTTGGGTATAACTTAAAGTATTTATATCCCAGGGTGTGGAGAGTGTGTATTCCCAAAGGGCTGGAATATAATTCGTTGTATAAGTGTCTGCGGATACATATACTTTAGTGCCATCGGGTTTGAAAATTAAACCGCCAGGAGATATAGCGCTATTTAAAATAGAAGCATTTGAATCATAAGTTGCGGTTGAGATGTCCCAAGCAGTAGAAAGGGTGTATTGGTCTATAGTTTTAGTTCTTACCCCTATCCCGTTAGAGGTATACATTTTAGTTCCTGTATCATTAAAAGCTAGACCAGCGATATTATGGTTAACTGCTATATTCAAATCTTTACTTTTAGTTAGACTTTGAGTAGAGATTTCCCAGGGTGTTGAAAGTGTGTATTGATGGAGGGTAGCATTTTTATCGTTTACAACATATAATTTTGTACCATCGGGTTTAAAATATAATCCAAAATGGAAAGCCCCGCCAGTTCCAGTATCTAAATGATAAATGTTTGCATCGGCTTTAAAGGTTAGATTGGTTGTGTCCCAAGGTTCATAACCGCCGATTTTTAGAGTGTAGGTTTTTGTAACTAAATTTGAGGAGTTATAGTCTGTTTTGAATTCTGCGAACTTCAATGTGGTTGTTTTTGTGATGGGGATTGGGGTTGTGTAAACGGTTGAGTTCTCGTCAGGGGTGTTGCCGTCTAGAGTATAAGTTAAAGTGGTTCCTGTTGTGGTTCCATATTTTGAGAGGGTAACATTAAAATCATTATAATAAGTTCCAGTGTCTTTGTCTGCAGATGGACCGCCGAAGACTCTGAAGGAATAATTTGAATCCATAACATCAGTGTAGGTATTTCCGTCCCAAGCTATAGCTTTAATGGTTATGGGTTTTGAGATTGAGATGGGGGCAGTGTATTTAGTTGAGTTCTCGTCAGGGGTTGTTTTATCGGTTGTGTAAAAGATATTTGCATCGGGCATGTCGGTTGACATATTTAGATCAAATGTATTCCAATAAAGTCCTGAGTATGAGGAAAAGGTTACTGAGTAGGAAGGAGTTTGTAATTCATCTAAGGGTTTTTCAGTTCCTGAACCTGAATTATAAATTAAAGAAATTTGATTGGTATCTAATACAAAATCATAAATTCTTAAATCATCTATGTATCCTTTAAAAGGATTATCATTTGCACCAGGGTTAGATGTATAAAATAAATAAAAATGTTTAGAAGCATAAGTTGGAGTAATCCAATCGTCGTTATTTATAGCCACATTATTTTGATAAACAATCATTTTTCCATTTTTTTTATGGGTTACAACTATATGTTGCCAAGTATTAGGAAAATTAGAATAAGTATATTCCGAAGCGTCTATATTTGTTTTAGTAGAATCATTGCTAATCCAAGGATTATAATAAATTTTATCGCTTGTGCGGGAGTTATATATATTTAGTCCATAACCTTTAGAATATACAAAACTATAACTGGTATTAGAAATTATATTATAATACATGTTATCATAACTACTCCAAGTTGCATCATTTTTAACCCATACAGAATAAGAAAAATCACTAGTAAAGTTTAGTCCTGAATTTTGACGAAGATTAATATATTTACTTTTTGAACCTGAGGAATAATAAGCTTTATTTATTTTACCTGGTTGATTTATGGTCACATTAGTATTTGTTCCATTATAATCCCCAACTAAATCAATTACTTTAGTTCCTGAGGTTTCATTAAATGTATAATGGGCTACTTCTAAGGTTGCAGAATTTAAACTTCCAATTATAACTAATAAAAAGCTTAATACTACTAAAACATTTAAAATTTTAAATTTATTCATTTAAAAACTCCTAATTTGGGCTTTGCCATTTCTTAATCATATATGCTAGATATCCTGCAGCGATTACAAGACCGAAGATGCTTAGTATCAATTGCAGTATAGAACCGTAAGGGATGCCAGTAAAATTAAATAACGCAAGGACTGGATTCCAAATAGATACAAAAACATAAATCATAATTCCAACAATGAACATGTAAAAAATATCCTGAATCTCAAATGCGCCTCTATTCAATCTAGATGCGAATGCGAGTCTTGTGGTTTTGATTCGTGTTTGCTCAGTTTGTATATTTTTTCTAGCTTTATTATAGCCATTTTGAAGTTTATCTATTATTCTCATTTCAATTTTCCTGTTTCTTTTTTTATGGGTTTGTATTTCTTTGCAGTAGAAGTGAAGCTATGGGTTGAGAAGTCAGATTCTTTCTTTTGAGATTTTGCTTTCTTCTCTCTTTTTAGTATTTCTTTTCTAGCTTGTTCTTTTGCAACTTTAATTTTATTATAAGCTTTAACGATTTTGGTTTTTGCAACTTTTAAGTTCTTATTTAATTTGCTTTCAGTTTTCTTTTTCTTTGGTTGAATTTTAGATGTCATGTTTATCTCCTACGTTTTGCTTTTTGTTTTCTTGCGGCTATACCTTTATAAGTTATACCGCGTAACTCATTAATTGAATCTATTGCGTATTTTGATTTTTCTATGTATGCAGATGTTAGTGCTTTTGATTTTGCAGGTTGATAAAATTTAGTTTTTTTAAGAGTGAAACTATTATGAAGTACATTTGCTTTTCCTGAGATTGGGGTTAGTTTGAAACTCCTTTCTTTGTAGCTATCAACTAACTCTGCGCCTCTATTCCATGCCGCGAAGTAATTTCTTTTACTGGAATCTTTAACGTCTACCCATTTGCCTGAACTTCTAATTTGGATTTTATAAGGTTTAGTGGAATCTACTTTTTTGGAACTGCTTTTAGTTGGGAAACTTTTTTTTAGAATTGTAGGGGTTGTTTTTTTATAAGAATTAATTTTCAAAATTGGCTCACGACTTGAAAAAGAAGGGTATGATATTTTATAAACTGAGGGTCTTGATGGATAAGTTCCAAATGATTCATAAGACACAGTTGGTTCTGAAATTGAAAAATCTGAGGGTCTTAAAATTGATTTTGTTGTAGATGCAGTAGATGCAGTAGATGGCATCCTAAACACAGGAGGGGCTGTAGATATAGGAAAATCAGAAGCTTTAGAATCACTTAATATAGAAGCTTTACTAAAAGTTGAGGTCTTACTAGGACTGCTCTTTTTTGAATTTAAAAAACTTGATGCAAGTGTACTATAAGGAATTGTGAAACTTGGATTATAATAATTTATGTATGCTTCGCCAGAAAGCATTTTACTAAATTGAGGGGTTATGGGTTTAACAGAGGCATCAGTAAGTGATAAAGTACTTGGCATGTTAGATTTTAATATTTCAATTCCTTTTACAGGAATTGTTTTACCATCTATTACAGTGTATATAGGTTTTTTTGTAAAAATATCTTTATATCTTTCGCCGATATTAAAAACAATTTCAGGTTCTTTTTTCCAACCTAAAGATGCTTCTCGTGTAATATATGCTTCGCCTTTTCCTACTCTTGAACGTTGGAATTTCTCAATTTCTTTTAAAATTGAAGTGTCTTTTTTTATAAATCTTTTTGGAAACTCACTAACTGACTCGGTACCAATTAGATATTGTGTTGGTTTGGAACCAGTTATAGATTTAAAAGGGTTCAGAGTAATAGTGTATTTATCTGTACCATTCAATCCTAAAAATTTAGGTTGACCATAACCTAAAGGACCGCCGTATAAACCGCCAGTTTCTTTTAAATAATTATCTGCTAATTCTAATTTTGATAAAATTGTTTTACCTTTAAGTGGTTTTGGGGCAGAACTAACTGCTACATATTGATTTGCATATGCAGCTTTCAATTCAGGCACATTTATTTTTTGAAGAATTTTTGGACTCTCTTTAAATTTTTGAATAGTTTTACTTGGAGTAAAAGAGGTATCTATTCCTATCGGACTTTTCATGGCTCTTGGAGAATAAATAAATTCAGCAGGAATTTTTGTTCCGAATTTTTTAAAGTATAAAGACTTTCCTAATCCATAACCTTTTGAAATTACAGTTGGACTAACAATTTCAACAGCAGTAACTAATGACTCTGCTATTTGCTTTTTAGTTTCAGGAGTTTTAATATCTTTTTTTAATTGATCTAAAATTGAATCTTTATTATTTTTAGACTCTTCTAAGTCTTGTAGATATTTTGATTTCGCTAAAGCCCAATCAGTGCTAGCTTGTTTTGAGACTTTCTCAAATCTAGTTTTTGTTTTTTGTGGGGTGTGAAGTATAGCTTTGGAAATTGGTGTTACGAGTTCTGCAGTGGTCTTTGGAATGTTTGCAGACACAAAATCTTTAGTTGATAAAATTGCTTTCTTTGCTTTTTTTAATTTTATAGAGCTTGGTTCTTGAGAACCTTTTATTGCTGCCTTTGAAATTTTAGAGGGTATGGAAGCTAGTGCTAAAAAATCACTTTTTGCTTTATCAAAAATATGTTTTCCTAAACTTCTATCATCTACTTTAGACATTGGTTGTTCTAAAATTTTTTTACCGCCAATTAAAGGACTTGGAATTGGAGAAGATAAAGTTTTACTTGGAGTTGGTTGAACTAATTTTTTAATTGGTTCATATTTAATTCTTGGTTTATAATTTTTAAAAATTGCAGAATAAAGTTCATCAGTCTTATCGGGTGTTGTAACCTTTCTAACAGGTGTTGTTTTTTTACCTTGTGATTCAAGAAAAGAAAAACCGCCTCTCATTAAAGTGAAGACTTCAGGTGTTACATCATCTACCCTGGTTGAAATTTTTGGGCTTTCAGAAAAAGTATTTTGAGTTTCAGAACGTGCTTGAAGTTCTTTCTTTTTTTTATTATAAGCTATTAATTTTTTTTGATATTCTCTTTCTCTTCTTGCGTTCTCTGCGTCTATTCTTTTTTTCTCTTGTTCGTATTTTGAAACTTGAGCTTTGTAAATATCTTTTGCTGCTTGTTCTCTTCTTGCGTTCTCTGCGTCTATTCTTTTTTTCTCTTGTTCGTAATCTTGGACGTCTTGCTTATATGTTTTGACTGCTCTACTAAATTCTTTTTTAGATTGTGGTGTGCTTGAAATTGCACTCTTTAAAGGAATTGTATCTACAGCCATATTTATTTTTCCTTAATAAACTTTGATTCTATCAATGCACTAATAGATTGTTTATTATTTTCTTCTCTTTTTTTTTTTAAATAGTCTCTTAATTCAGCAGAAACTCTTATCATCACAGATTTTTTACTCATATTTTTTCAAATTATAATTTTTTAGTTCTAGACATATCAGACCGATTTTTCCTTCGCTCATAATATACATTCCCAGCTTTTGAAACTCTTTTCCCGGGTTTTAAGGCATTTAATTTTTTATCTTTCGCTACGTCTGTAGTACCAGTTTGTTTTTTATATTTATAAATTATTTTATTTTTTGACTTAACCATATTCATCCTCTAAAATAATAAATCTTACTGTATACCTATAATAGTGCAGAAGATATATATAAATACCTACTATTTTTTTTATAAAAATAAGCTAATTATTGCTGAAATCCATAATATTGGTACTAAAGTCACTTTTATTTCATTTATGTTAGAATCTAAAAATAATTTTGAGTTTGGGGCTTTGTGAGAAATCCAAAGAGAAAGCCTTTTAATAACAACCATAACAAATAAAATTATAACTGTTATTACAAGAACTTTGATTATGAAAATTTGATTTGAGGAAATAGGGTAAAAAGGAAGAAGAGATGCTATTAAGAGAGTGAATTTTACATCTCCTCCGCCTATTGTTTGACTTATAGAGAGTGATTTAATAAACATGTAAGTTAATACAAAGAAAAAATATAAACCAAGTAAAATTAAATAAGCTATAATTAATTTTGTTGAAACTCCAAATTGAATAAAATTGAAAATAAAACCAAGAATAATAATTGGATATGTAATTTTGTCAGGAATTACATTTCTTCGTAGATCTGAACGTGCTAAATAAAATCCAATTAAAATTAAAATTGTAATTCTGAAAATTAAAAAAATATCCATATTTGAAATCCATTACCCCAATAAAAGGGGTATCCTTTAAATCTAAAAATATAGATTTTAGGCATACCATAAACATAAGTATTGTATACAAAAGATTATATAAATAGATTGGAAAAAAACAAAAATGTTACTCATGTTACCGATGTTACCGATATCTCACATAATATACATGTATAGGGTTAAGTGGGGACTTGGTAACTTCGGTAACATGAGTAACATTTCCGAAATCTTTTTAAACCTAACCTAACTTAATATAAGTTAGTTTAAAAATTTTAAGAGGTGTGAAA
>Ga0172381_10002269_pt1 | contig 21444 bp, 32 predicted proteins | sample Leawel6488metaG_FD_119754 | JGI IMG/M metagenome (GOLD analysis project Ga0172381, IMG submission 119754) | Leachate microbial communities from a municipal landfill in Southern Ontario, Canada - Leachate well 64-88 metaG | ecosystem: Engineered > Solid waste > Landfill > Unclassified | place...
CTGTTTTTGCAAGCCCCTACATAAAATATGCTAAGACTATATTTACTTATGTATCGCCTTAACTCTTACAATGCCGTTTTTACCTAGCAACGCATCTTTCAATCCTGCAATAGTTGTTGCTGCCGCTATGTTTATTGCTAGTTGTGCATCGGGGTCAATTTGCGGTATGCTATCAGCTGCACGTTCGGCCTCATACTGTGCCTGTTCCTCCAGAGTCATTTCGATATACTCACCATCTACATATCTTTTCATCATACATCCTCCCCATATAATTCATATGAAGTGCCTACCGGAAAGTCAAAAGACGCACCATATATGGATAGTGCAATAGACGTTATGCTCGTAATAGACTGCCCATGCAATACAGATGTGAACTCCGACAAAGTAGTTGTTCCATCAGATGCAACATGAACGCCGAGACTGCGTATTAACACAGCACTTGCGAGCAGGCACATATTAACTTGCTGCAAACTGTAAAGTGTGTTGCCTCGCCCTATTTCGGCATAAGATATAGCTCCGGCAGTCGAATAATAATTATTTGATGAAATATTATTAATTTTTAATAGCGCAGCTTGTGATGAGGCACACGCAGGTATATACAGATTTAATGTTGCCCGTTTTAAATCCAACGCTTTATCTTCGCTATCTGTTGAAATCGTTATGCTCGCTACCGCCTCTGTAAGCGTACCCGATTTTTTTAATCCATACTTCGCTATTACTGTCAAAGAAACGGCATTTTCGTCTATTGCAGCCTTTACAGTTTCAGCAGCTAACCCGCTTGCCGTGTTGTCGTAATATATGGCGCTTGACGTTGTTGTTAAATCAAGCGTTCCGCTGTTGTTTAACGTTGCCAATTTGCTGGCAGATACAGCGTCTATGTGTAGCGTTGCTCCTTCAGCTACATTAACAGTGGTGCCAATACACATTGCCGCCCCAACATAAATTTCTGATCCAGCATTTATGTTTAAAGTTCCATCGCAATTCTCGAAGCCTAAAAATTCACCACGACAGGCGGTGAAGGTATGCGTTCCTTCAAAGTAACCGCCCTAATTCGCAACTACGCCAGCTATGTTTGTAAAATCTACATTGGCAAACCACATTGTGCTTTGTCCATATATTTGTATAAATGCGCCGCCTATTGTGCAAGAAAAAACCCAATCCTTATTTTCAGCCGTGTTGCAGTCACAAACATCAAGTACAAAGGCGTTTGTGTAGGCTCCGGTTGCGTTGCCGTTTAGTTTTAGATATCTGAATTTAACGTAGACTGCCGTTGTCTCGAAAGTCAAATTTCCGGTTAATATTGTATCGCCATAGCCCTCTAAGGTTATGTAGTTCTTGCTGATAGTTAAATTTTCAGTATATGGATTTCCAGTCGCTATCTTAATGCAGAATCGGTTGGTTGTAGTGCCACCCGTGATGGAATCCAATGCAGCTTGAATTGTTTTAAACGGAAGATTGTAGGTTCCGATTTCCGTATATGTACCGGTTCGCTTATTGTCAACATATAAAACATTTGTCCCTTGTGAAATTAAACTCAAATCGGCTTTGCTTGTCAAAGTTGTGTTTGTCTCAGCCCAATTATAACTGCTTTTTACTGACATAATATCACCTCTTAATAAATGTACTGTGCGAATTTTAACTGATTAGCTGAACTTGCAATAAACCAACTACCTGTAGTCAGATACAAAGGCCCTGCCTTTTCACCTGCGTCAATGTTCCAGCTGCCAGTTCCTGAACCAAGTGTTGAAGCATTCCCCATATAAATTGTCGCAGTACCTACATTATGCAAGTCGAATGTTCCATTGTACGAAAACGTTGTCGCCACTGTCGAAACAGTCATTGAGCTTATATTGCCGTATTTGTATCCACCTTCTCTGAATATGTCAGACATATAAATCACCCTTTACACTTTATTTTATGACCGCGCAATTGCTTTTCAAGTTCAAACGATTTACCACACTTTTCACATGTGTACGGTTTAGACTCTTCCTTAACCTCATGCGGTTTTAGAAGCACAATTATTTCCTGCAGCTGTTCGGATATATTTGATAAAAGCATATTAGTCGTATCGCCTTGTGCTCGTTTTTTATCTATTTCAAACATAATACCTCCAAAAGAATAAGGCGGTTTTTAAGCCGCCTGTTTGTTAAGCGTTTCCAATTACCATGTAATATGCGGCTACCTCAGTTGCTGTACCAGATGCGTTACACACTATCCACCGTACGCCCGTTTGAGTTGCCACGGCACCAGCTATAATGCCGGTTGCCTGCGGTGTTATTTGCGCATACAAAGCGGTCGACAGCCCACAGTTTGTCACGCACGACATTACCGTAGCGTTTGACGCTGTTACTGTGCCGAAAGCCACCTTAAGCTTTGTACCGTATAGTACAGCGTTCAATGCCGCCGCGCCTATGGTCAAACCGGATATGTTAGCATTTAAAGCAGATGCATCAACGCTTGTCACTAAGCCCGATACGGCGTTGTTAACAGCAGAAGCGTATTGATACATGGTACCTGCTGAGTCATAAAATCCTTCTGCGCGGACGTATGACGATACCCTCGTTGTGTCTGTTGCCATTTATTTTCACCTCCAAAAAAGCAATAGCCGCCATGTTAAGACGACTATTGCCATATTTTTGCTAAGCTGGTATATTTCCTAATATGAACTTCCAATCATATATGCCGATTGCAAAGCGGCAATATGTTCCTATGGCCCATGAAAGAGTTTCAAAATTACTGTGGCTGGTAGTTTCGGGTTTTACCCTGTCAAGGAAGTACAGGTTTTCTTTTGCTGCAACGCTGTCAATCCAGTGCCATGGATGTCCTGTATTACCTGACTGTCTTTTGAGCTTCTTCCACACAATAACCTTAAACATGCCCTCGTAGATATTGTACTCGTTGTTGGCTACTTTAGGCTTTTTGTCACTATTGGCAAGTTCAAGCGCTGTCTTGGCATTACCCATACCAACTAACAAAGTGTCACCAAAATAACTGCCATCGTTTCCTGTGTCGTCTGTAAAGTCCGACATGGCTACGATTGCAGAATCAAGGTTGTCACCATCGAGTGAGTTGGTGGTTTTGTTGTCGAGGTATGAAGTGTTTTTACCGGATTTACTTACATGGGTATCATTTACAAACGAAACACCATCTGCACCCAACGTCCATGTGTATGCATCGCCATCTTTGGTAAATGAACTTTGATCGCAATTGGTAAATACTGCGGCTGCAAAGTTTTCCTGCGTTCTATATGCAGCTTCCATCAGTGACTTACCCGCTGTCTGCATAGACAGAAGTTTATTGTCATCAAGGAACTTTCTGCCAAATGATGCGGTGTCGGAAAATTCAGTAAATTCAATGTTTTTTGCAAAGTATTCGTCAATGTCCGAATAATTTCGCGTGCCGTGCAATTGTTTTAAATCGCCTCGCGCGCTTGTTCCAAGAATAGCAACGGACGGTTCGTTAACGTCCCTTCTTTCAAACAATTCGCTGATTATTCCCTGATCGGCTTTAGCTGCGCCTATTTCCTCCATGAACGCCATTATAGGAGTTTCATACTGGCCTACAAGTTTATTAAATTCTGTTGCGGTATAGTTAATCATTCATGTCACCCCCTTATATTGCAGGGGCAAAGATTACATAGATTGAACTGGTCGGAGAATCCGCCGTTGCAACCTTGTAAACCAATAGCCCTGTTCCTACTGCCACTGCGCCATTAACACTTGTTCCAACAGATGCAGTACCAATATTAACCTTGGTTCCTGCTACTGTTGCAGCTGTTATGGCTGTGGATGGTGTTGTTTTCCATACCTGATTATCATTTACAGGTATTACGGTTGGATAGTAAGATGCTGTCACCGTAGATGATGCAGCTGATACTTTAGATATTGCGTATACTGTGTCAGCGCTGTCTGCATAGCACAAGGCACCGCCTGTAACTTTCAGAGCCTGACCGTTGTATAGCACATATCCGCTAAGTGCAGGAAGTCTTTTTTCATCATAAAGACTGTTTCCTTCACCCTGTACAAATTTTGCGAATTCAAACATAGTTAATCCCTCCCAATAAAATAACGGGAGGCTTTCCCGTTATCTTTTATGTTTTGCGTAGTACATTTTTTGTTTCATAGGATCTTTGATCCCCACTAATTCCAGATTCTTTTTAATTACATCCGGCACAGTGATGTTGTCATACTCTGCAGGTGTATTTGAACCATTTACCTGCGCGGTATGAGCCGTACTCATTGCAGTAGCTTTTGCTTGATTTGCTCCGGTTTTTCTGGCATTTTCAATGTCTGTGTCATATCTTGATTCTTTCAAATGGCTGAGCAGTGTACGTTTGCTTTTGCCCTCGTCCCATGCTTTCCAAACCTCTGCCGGAATGTCAGAAGCTTTCTGTATGTCCGGGAAAGCTTTCTGCGCTTCTTTAAAGCTATTAACAAGAAATCTGTCCTGACGTTCTTTTTCTGCCTGCTTAATCAACGGGTGTTCATTCACCTTCGCGTCAATCTGCTTGTTGATGATTGCGCTTATTGTTTTTTCATCGATAGTAGGCTTTGTTTCCGGTTTCACTTCCGGAGTTTCAACGCCGATGCTTTCAAGGTAGTCAAGGTATTCATCCACGCTTGAAAATCCTTCGGGCAATGCTTTTTTTGTAAGCTTGTCAAACTTTGACTTGTAACCTTCATTCTCTTTTAAAAGGTCGTCTGCAAGTTTGGCTTTTCTGCGCATTTCTGCCCATGCTGCATCTGGTTTGTTGCCATCAGGTGTCGGGGTGGCTGCTCCCGTCGTATCGCCTATTTCGCCCGTGGCATCCGTATTTGTGGGAGTGACTGGTTCCCCTGCGGCTCCGCCGCTTGCGTCAAGTTCTTCCATCAACGGTGTAGGAAAATATTTATTAAATAACATAATTGCCTCCATATGAGTTTTTTGCCCGATTCTCACGGTTAAAATAAAAAAGCGCCCTATTGGCGCGTGTGATTAGCGTTTACTAATCACTTTGTTTGCTTTTGCCCATGTTGCCACAAGGTTTAGCTCTCAAATCAGTTCCCTTCTGTACCTTCTGAGTTGAAGGTGCTCTGTCGTCTCCTGTGCTACCGAAAGTAAATGTGGACTTGTTAGGCATTGTCTTTTTCATATATATCACCTCCTGTCCCTGTAATCTGCATTCCATATCCGATCCATCATTAATTCTTCTTCTGCTTCTGTAACAGTCCGGGATTCCTTTACTTTTTGCGAAGCAAGCATATCCCTCATATATTGGATGTTAGTTCCCGGGTTATAGCGTATTTTTGTAAGACTGCGGTTTTTACTGCCGCCGCCAGGTTGAGTGAAAGTCCCTTTATTCACCGGAATCACTTCCTTACTTTATCGTAGGCAATCGCTACAGCTTGTTTGATTGCCTTTTTCTTACTTTTAGGCTTTGATGTGCCAATTTTTCCGGTTTGCTCATACTTGTTAACAAGCTCTTTTATGTTGGGTTGCATATTTTTCTTACCTGATTTTAATGGCATTATTTTTTCACCTTCATTCTTGCAATAGTTTTTACGGTTTCAATTTCTTTCTTTGCGCACTCCTGAGCTGCAGACATTCTTTTTACATCCTTGCGGATTTCCTCTGCGCGCTTCAATGTGCGCATATCTTCTTCCGCCCGCCAGGACTTTTCCATTGCATTTGCTTTCACTTAGCGCACCTCCCATACCGTGTACTTTTCATTTTCGCGATAAAGTTGTTCATGTAGTTTCTCAAACGGCTTTAATCCTGTCTGTACAATGTCGCAATCGCCGAAATCAGCCAGTAATTCCTTGATTGAATATTCTTTCATACCGAGTACAACTAGACCGTTTAAATCGCTTTTGGCAATGTCTACAACGGCTTTAGAAATCTTTTCTTTCGGTGCAGCGTACCGAGTGGCGTTAATATCTGTTACTGTCAAAGGCAAACCTTGTTCTTTTTGTTTCTGCCAGATTTCCAAAACTGAACCGGAGCTGCCTAAGATATTACCGGAACGCACGACAATAAACCGCGTTCGGTTATCGCCTTGATAATTCTGCGCATTTAGTACAAGATGTTCAGCCATTGCTTTGCTGCATCCGTAAACATTCATTGGACTTACCGCTTTATCTGTGGACATCTGGATAAAAGTTTTAATATTATGTTCAATAGCGCAATCTATGGCATTCTGAACGCCTATAACGTTGGTTTTAAGGCATTCAAACGGCTGTTCTTCACACGACCAGACGTGTTTCAAAGCGGCAAAATTAAAGCAGGTATCAATGTTTTCCATTGCCCTGCTTAATCTTTCCTTATCCCTTATGTCGCCTATTATGTAACGTATTTTGGAGTGTTCGCCGTATTTTTGCCTTAACAAGTGCATAGTGTGTTCGTGCCTTGCGTATACCCTTACGGAACGGATATTTTCTTTTAACAGGATTTCAAGCACAGCCTGACCTAGTGTCCCGGTTCCGCCAATTATGAGAATATTTTTATCAGACAGCATTTGTACCCCCTATTTTCTGTGCTATGGAATTCATTATCTGTCCCTGCGGACTATTTTGTACCTGCGTCTGCGCCTGTTGTTGCTGTTGCTGAATCGCCATTTGCTGGTCAAATTGTTCTTGCAAAGCTTGTAAAATCGTATCAGCGTATGGGAAATTCAATTTGGACATAAGTTTCCATACTAACAAGTTCTTTTCAGTGGGTTCCATATATCCACCGTTTGCAAGTTCCTTAATTTGTTCAATCATCGCTGATCTATTTTTGTTCATTGCGGGTTCGGCGGAAATTTCGATGTCCCAACCTGACCAAACTGGCGTGCTACCGTTCATTTTTACCATGTCTAATTTATTGAACGTCCCGTATTCAGGTTTCAGTTTTGAATCTATCCTATACGGTCTGTCGCCATCCGAGAAGCAAAGTATATGGTCACACAACAATTGATAAATTCTCTTGTAGGCAATGTTTTTTTCATTCGCTTTTATGCCAATTTTTTCAGCCGTTTGATTTATAAGTGAATCAGTCATTTTGCCAGATTGTGACTCGCCCTTGTTTATACCTTGCCAAACCGATGTAATGCCGATCATGTATTGAAGCTGATCGGATATGAACGAATAGAATTCAAGTGCTTCGCGCCCATTATCTTTAAAATCAACAGTTTTAAAATTATTTACATCTTTTACACCTATTACAGTAAGATCGTCGTTGTCAAGCAGTGCCGCTGCTGCTTCTTCCATATCTTTGTTATATAAAACCTTTGATGTTCCTTTAAGAATCTTTTCTTCGTGCTTATAAACCATTTTTTTCATAGTCTGTTCAAAGTCGGCAGTTCTTTCAATGTCAGATATCCCGACAATTGACTTTGACCTTGGAATGTTGTTCTGTATAACTATTGGGATAGATTTAGGGCCTTTCGGATAGTAATAAGGAACTTCTGTACCTTTAGGTATTTTTACAATATTTATCCTTTTTTGTTCTCCGTTTTCGTCTTCGTATTCCTCGTCATATCCGTAATCTTCCTCGATAGTTTCAGAATCCAATAAAGCTTCGTTGCCTTTTTCGTCCTGTTCAAATTCCTCTTTATCCGGGTTATACTTGCGCCTATGATAATACTTTGGTTTCTTTAAAAGTATTAATTTATCACTGAATACCGTCATACACAGTTCGTCGTCGTCGTCAAGATACCACTTTTCAACAATGGCATATTTAGTTAATGGGTGATTCATCTGTTCAGAAAACAAATCAACTTGTGCGTTTATATCGTTGGTATTGTGCACGTTTGAGCCATTCCCGTCACCGACCGTATCGTATTTGATATCAGCACATAAACCATACTCAGGCAGCTTTTTGGCTATATCGCCATACTTTTTGATGCAATCCTGCAAGGTCTCGTTTTCAACGTGATACATGCAGCGACACTTGTTCTTATCAACACTTCCAGCCGCCCATGCGATGTTTTTGGGATGAACCTCAATAATCTCGGGTCTTCCCCTGAACCCAGGGCCTTGATAATTGAAATTCCACAAAACCTTATAGCAGGTTATACCATGCTTTTTTACGACACGTTCAGCGGATGAATTTACTTCATCAAGGTCGCTGTTCCGTATTGTATAGTCAGCCTCAGCCTGCAATTTCTTTACGGATTGCTCATCATCCTCCGCTATCGGCTTGAACACGGCTTCGGGGATATTAAGATCTATCTGTGCTTCTATAATAGACTGTGATATCCTTATCGGCGTACGTGCATCATCAGAGGCAGAAGCAGAATATGTATTTCCGAATGTCCTGTCGCCGACATAAATCTTTTCTTCACGGTCAAATTTTTCATTCCACGGTTGTTTCTCTTTGTCGGCAGCTTCGTACTCTTCCATCAGCGTAGTTGCTTCTTTGAGCATTTCATCCATGTCTTTAATTTCCTGCATTTTCTTTTTCCCCCTGTCTACAAGGGATTTTAAAGGCTTCAATATATCCATTTATCATCATCCCAATATTCTTTGTTTGATATGAACACTCTTTATAGCGTTGCCATACTTTTCAAGGAATTCTTCAACCGGAAAGCCGATGTCTCGATACCCGAGCATTGCATAAGCTGCAATACCATACATGAATTCAATGTCAAACTGATTTTTATAAGCAGTGTCTGTGCGATACAGTTTTTCATCAAAAGTTGCCATTAAACCTATTAGCCTTTCGGCGGAAAATTCCATAAGTTCATCCTTTGACATTTTGCACAATGATTTTCGCTTTGTTTCTGGACGTTTCGGAACATCTTTTATTGGTTTTACAGTTGGAGCCATGCGAATCTCAGGCGTTGAAGTGCTTTCAAAATCCATTTTTATTTCCTCCCAAATTTCTTTTGATAATATCGTTTAAGCTGCGGGTTTTGCGTTGAATCTATCAATACGCTCGGGTGAGTATATCTTGTGTTGTCCCATTGCTGCGGCTGCTCGCGTATATAGGCGCGTTGCTGTGAGCGGGCTTCGTGCATGATAGAAAACGACATCACACAATCATCGTGGAATCCCTGTTCAGCTTCTTCTTTCCCACTGTGAGCGTAAATAAATGTCTGCATTTCCTGCAATGTAGCAAGGTCGTTTACAAGTTGAATTTCATCACGCACTATTGTTCTTGCTTTGTCTATCAGTTTTGGTCTTGTCGATGTAGTTGTCAGGAATCCAAATTTTTGTTGCTTAGAACCTGAAATTTCGTCGTATGTCTCGCGCTTATACTGGTTGTAATACCCTAAGTATTGCATATGCTTTATTGTGGAAAGCCCATGATTATTAGCTTCTGTTGCTACCAGCGCATTGTTGTAATATCTCGCAAGTTTTATCTGTTCTTCTGCAAATCTATCCGGTTCAGTATGCAATCTTTGTGATGCAACCTGATTTCCAGTAGTGTTGTCGCAAACTTGGTTGACGGAAAAGTCACCACCACGGATGCCTTCTGCGACATCCGCACCAATAACATACGGAATATTGGGTTTGGGATGCTGATAAATAATCAATGTGCCATTTTTATCAGGTACAAAAACATATCTTCCGTTTTGAACTTCAATATATCCAACGTCGGATGGATTTTCTTTATACTGTTTTGACAATAGTTCCAATCGCCTTGTAACCTTTGTTATGTCAAATACTGGTCTGCCCGACGAAAGAAAGCTTTCTTCCGGACACGCCGGATACTCTTGATGAAACTGGTCTAAGTCGCCGGAACATTTATTTTTTATAGCCCATCTGCGCCATTCCAATTGGTCATTGTTAAGGTTATATTCTTCCTTGATACGGGTTTCTTCTTCGTTTAATTCAAACCCGGTATATGGCATCCTGTAACCTTCATCATCAAACCACGGTACAAATAACGGAATGTAGCTGTTTTTTCCTAATACAGCATCATCCCATAAACTTTTAAAGTAGTTCATGCCCTTAGATGTGCTCTCGCATATAACAATACTGTTTGTCTGCGGAACAGAGTTAAGCAGCGATGTCATCGTTTCTTTAATGTTTCCCGGCCACTTGGCAATTTCGCTCAAATGAAGGTAGTTTATTGTGTAGGAAGATCCAGCGTTTTTGTTGTCTGCTGTTTCAATTAAGAACTTACATTGTAGTCCAGGGTCGTTACTTGGTGTAATTGGCTTTGATGGGTCAAATCGCGGATTTTCAAGTAACAATCCTTTACTCAAACTTGACCGTTTAGCCGGTTTTAAAAACTGTGGCAATTCTTGATAAAATAAGTCTGACATGTTGTTGATAGTTGTTGCTGAATCTGCATCAAAACTGACTATCATTGCAACCTTGCCTAAACTGAAATGCAATTCTTTAAAAAAAATAGCCTCAGTACATGTGCTAAAACCTTGCTTTCTACTTTTGCATATTATTACGTATAAGGTAGGTCTTGTTCTTTCGTCAGGATATTGTTCTTTCCAATCCTCTACTATTTTTACAAGCCTGTCTTGGCTTTTATTAGTTGTAAACGGCTTTATCGTACTTGTTTCTCTATCTCGTATCTTTAAACATGTTTTGAAATATAATTTAGTTCCGGTCATTAATTTTTTCAGATCGTCCACTATTTCACCCCAATTTTGGACATAAAAAAATAAGGCGGTTGTCCGCCTTACAAAAATTTATAAAGTCTTAGCCGAAAACCACTATCCCTTTAGGGTAGTGGATGAAGGCTCACGCATTCCCTAACCCTGATTCTGAATATATTTCTCAATAATATCCTTGCTTACATTACCAATACTACAAGCAAAATATCCATCCGACCAAAAAGTATTTTCTATCCAAAATTGTTTCGCTAAATAATTATGATTACTGTTCTGTCTCCATATTCGATATGTAGATATTTGTTTTAACAACCTCACAATGTCTAATATTGATTGAGTAGGGTTATAACTAACCAACAAATGTATGTGATCTTTGTCAACTTCCATTTCAGTTATCTCAAAATCTTTTTCTTCGGCAATATCATTTAATATTTGTTTAATTTGCTTTCCAAACTTAATAAGTAATTTCTTTCTATATTTACAAACAAATATTAAATGCACCATTATTAGATATTTACTATGGTTTTTGCTTGTATAATCCATGTTTTTCTACTCCCAACCCTACTCATATTTTTCATCTTAGGAATTTTCATTCCTTTGGGAGCATTATTAAAATCAATCTTATTCCCGTCAATATCCATTAATATTGCATATCCGGTACTCATTCTTCCTTTAATAAAATATTCAGAACCCAAATAATTAACCTTATCAAATTTCCTAAATCCTTGAATCTTATTTGTTGGAATTCTTTGCTCACTACGTATACCTTTTGATTGCTGATAATCTCCATCAGATATACATTTTTTAAACAATACCTCATTTATTTTAAAATTAACTTCATTGCCCTGTGAAGCAATTACTACCGCATCTATATAATGTTCTTTTGATAAATTTAACGACTGTCTGTGTTCTTTTGTTATAAATCCAAAGGTTTCTTCTGCTTCTGGTAATAATCTTAATAATTGCTGCCTTATACTGTTCATCTGCGTAGCATGTTTTAATTGCCCTTTAATCTTACCACCTTTTAATTTAATATCACCATCATGCAATTTGTCATGACATGTTTTACATAAAGTTATTAAATTGTCTTCTTCATCAGAACCTCCGTTCCTTCTGAATATAATATGATGTACTTCAAGCTTACTATCTTTACTTTTACCTTTACAATGCTGACAAGTATAATTATCTCTATCTAATACGTAAGCTTTTGTATTAGCAAAACCATAATTAATACCTTTTTGATATAACCACTTATTACTTAATACAGCAGGATTCTTTAATGCGTGTGAGTCAAATGTTGCTGTTTCAAGTATTATTTTAGTTATTGGCAATATGGATTGTACAAATCTTATTTCTTTTAAATGGCTATTTACCTTGCTTATCATTGTTGGAGAAAATCTATCATTTTTAATAGAATTCTTTCTATTTAACCATCTTGCTTTTCTATATCTTGTTTTGCGATTACGTCTATTTCTTCTGTATTTACTACGTTGTTTCATCTTGTCACTAATATCATTTCTGATTTCAATTTGCGATAGATAAACGATATCACCATTATTTTTTACTGCTGAACTACCTATTTTACCACTTCCTGTATCAATGCCAAGTGTGATATCTTGAGTATAATTTGTAGTTTGATACAAAAGTTTAATAGTAAATGGAGTTCTTCTTTTAACTTTTGCTTTACCTTGTTTCAATAACAACCTAGCAATTACAGGAGTACAAGGCATTAATGGTTTTCCATCATAATTAATCACATAAACCATAATAAAAATCCTTTCTGAATAAAAACTTTACCTTACGGTAAGTAATGCGTATCTTATTACTTTTACCATAATAAGAATCCGGCTTCACTTCGATAATGATAATTAAACTTACATGTATATATCACCGAACCTTACCTCAGTTCTACTTAAATATATACGATAGAGCAATGGTCTAGTGCGTCAACCATAGGTATCATAACTTAATTATCGTAGTATTCGTTTCTAAATACTTAATCTGGTGAACTTAGACTTCTAAGTATTGCTACTTGAAGCCACGATGCCTTTAGGCTCGTGGTAGTTCACAGGAGTAAGCCATGATTTAAGTATATACTGTATTTTATATGATGAAGTGGACTAAAAGTGGGTTACCTCAAAGTTTGCCATTCAATTTTATACCCTGACAGGAAAGTCCCAATGTGTTCAAGCGCTCGTTTATTCAATTCTTTGCACCAATCCTCGCTATAATTGCATTCTATTGCGACGTTTTTAAATTCTTTTACGCTGCCATCCTTTGTGAAATACCTTGACAATACAACACTTTGCTCGTTTGGCAGTAAACTTGACATTGAACTGTTTAATTTTTCAATAAAGCGTTCCAGTTCCCGCGTTTCAATCTCCATTTCAATTATTGTGGCGTTTCGTACGACATAAACCTCTACGCTTGACACGTTGCTATGATTAGCTGGAACCGCCACTCTAAAATTAACGGCAGATATTTCAGATTGCCGCTCTTTAAGGTCTGAAATTCTGCCTAATATCATTTTTAAATCATTTCGAAATCCGTTTTGGTTATGATATCGTAAGATGTTTTCTATTTGGTCGGTTGTCATTGATTCACCCCCTCATATTCTTCTGAATACTGGCGCTTCGCAATGTCTGCCTTGCAATAAATCCTTTACATTCCCGTTATCTATAGTTTTTTTGCATACAATCAATGCGTTATAAGCCGCTTCCACCGTGGCGTTGGCTTCGTCTGCTCCATGCGACCAACTTATAGATATGTAAGGCATCAAAACACCCTGTCGAATCATTTCTTGGTCAAATAATGTTTTTATCTCCAATGGTTTTATATTATCGTCGTAAGTCGCGTAGACAATTGACGGATTACATGGAATAAAATCATTAACCTGCATGTATTTGTTCATGCCAGCATTGTATATAACGGTTTTTAACATTTCTGCGAATCTTCGTCCTACTGCCCATATACGATTAGTTACTTTGCGTTCCCTCAATTCCCTTATAGTAGCTATTGCTGCCGCTAAATCGGGTGTATTTGAAAAATAAGTACCAGATAAAAAAAATACATTCCCTTTGCTGCGTAGTCCTAAATCAAATAGTTCTTTTTTACCCGCTAGGCAGCTCACAGCGTAACCGTTACCCATACCTTTGCCATAACATGCTAGGTCAGGTTTAACATTATATAAGCCTTGTACGCCCCTTAAATCGTATCTGAATCCGGATATTGTTTCATCGAGAATAAATATAATGCCGTACTTATCGCACAGGTCACGGATATACTGCAATTTTTCTTTTGTAACGTCAACGGTGGCAGGGTCAAGGATAATGGCGGCAACACTATTTGCCATTATGTATGCGTCAAGAGTAATGGTATAATTATGAGATTCCATAGTACACATGTTTGTTGATTTTCCAGTTATAGTAAGATTGTTATAGGAATACTTTACTACGGTAGAATCTTTTGGTATGCCATCGCTTACAACCGTTGAGCCAATGAAAAAGTCCGCTGTGCTAATAAATGGGTTTTCTTCCGCAATTAGTACAATATCTCTGCCTGTGTAGGCTCTGGCTAGTTTGACCGCGGCATGGGTCGCGTCGCTCCCATTTTTGCCGAATTTACAAACTTCACCTAATTTCAATTCCTGCGTGATAATCTCGCGTAATTCCCCCTCATATGGGTTAGATCGCGTAAAGCATACACCTTTGTCAATGGCGGATTTTGCTGCTTCGTCTACTTTTGGATTACAGTATCCTAATATGCAGGCTCTGAGTGCCATCCCCCAGTCTATAAATTCCCGCCCATCGTCGGCGGTTACATGACAACCGGAACCTTTGATAAATGTGTCGGGTGCGTTCGCAGGAAAGCAATCATTTGACCTGCTGTATGTAGCGTAATGTTTCATTCTTTTGTAACCTCCTTCAATATGTAGTCAAAGTTTGATACAGGGTAAAGAGAAGTAAATATTTTGGCTAAATGAACAACCATGACTTCGGTGGACTGCTTTTTCTGCCTCCTAGTTGTTTCTGAAATGTTTATTTCATCCATTAAGTCATCTGCTATGTCGCAAATTTCTCCAGTTACGATATGATACAGTTCGTGTACTATGCATTCATACCAATCGGTAGGCAATGCTAAATGATCTACATTAACATATATTCTCGCTTCTTTTCTTAGCCTGTATCTTTCACACATCATTGCAGTATCGAGATTATCGGAATTCATCAGATGTTTTACTTCATACTGATTTGTGTATTCAATTCCAATATCCCAATCCAGAATGCGCATAATTCGTTGAAGTTCCTTTATTATTTGCTCAATTTGCTCTTTTGTTGGCATGTGTGACCTCCTTAAAATTTGCATTAAAAAAGCAGCCTATTAAGCTGCTAAACCTGTGTCAATTTCTTATTTTGGGTATTTAGGTGTAGTTAATATCAAATATATAAGTATAAGTATTAAGCCTATCGCCATTCCTATAAGGCAAGCCGTAAAGTCAATCATTTTTTATACTCCCTTCAATTTTTTCAAGCATATTCATAACTGCTTTTTCATCCTCTTTGCTGAATAAATACTGCTCTTTGCCTTGAATGGCTAAAATCCAGTTAGCCAGTTCATTTTCGTACATCAACTCTGGAATATTTTCATTATACCCCGGCGCTGCTTTGCCCTTGTCGTAACCGTGCGTCTCTTTTAGCCCATCTGCCGTTTCGATACTGATAAATGAATCGTTCCAGTTCCATTTGATTGCGCCCTCGCTGCCAATTATTACTAAGCTTCTTGTTGCGGGGCGCGAAAGTATGTCAATTAGGACGGTACCGACGATTGATTCTTGGAAAGCGTGTCCGCGTATGAAACTAACTCCGTTTATATCTCCGATATTGTCCGTTTGGAATGTCTGTTTGTTGAATTTTACACTTGCCGCGTATATATCATCAGCGGATATATCGGGATCATTCAGCTTTTTATCTACAAAACCTGCACAATTTTCAGGCGTTCCAAATAGGTAGCTGAGCCACGATAATTCAAAGCAGAACATTTCTTTTGCCCCAAGTTCGGCGGCATAGTAACCTTTGAAGTTAAATCCCGCCGGTCTCCAATCCCTCAGATGCATTCCTTGATGATATGTAAATGTATAAAGCTTGCCTAAAGCTTTATTGTCCAGCAATTCGTGTATTTTCTGAATCCCAGGATGATAAATAAGCGAACATGACGGACAGTATGTTCCTTCGGTGTAGCTCACGATATCAGCTTCGCAAAATACGGGTATTCCAAGCTTTGACGCGAGCGCAATATATTTACCTTTAGTTTTTGGGGGGCTTGAAACTATCATACAATCCGGTTCATACGTCTGCACAACTTCATCAATCGCCGTTTTGTCAGTTACATCCCATACCGTAAAATTATTATACCCAAGTGCTTTCAAACACCTTTGCCTACGTTTACTCATAGATCCATTTCCAACTAGCAATATCTTCATATCTCCACCTCAATAAACCTTTCTGTTTCGTCAATATCATTCAAGCAGTCACCGTTCCAGTTATACACCGCGCTATGTCCATTGGCATTGATTCCTGCCACGGTACACTTGTTTTCAATCGCCCTTGCCTTAAGCAATGCATCCCAATGATGTATGCGTTCAAGAGGCCAATCTGCCGGAATTATAATAAGGTTAGGACTTTCCATCCTTGCAAACAATTCCGGAAAGCGCAGGTCATAGCAAATCACAACATATGTTTTCATACCGTTTATGTAGGTATATGGCAATGTCTTTCCCGGGCTTCTGCCATCGTCATATCCTGGGAACAGGTGATTTTTCCTATAGGCAAAAGAGCATATTGTGTATGTGTTATACTTTTTGCCGAAACGATGTTCCTCAAATCCATAACCTGTCATGCTGTTTATATACGCCGGTTTGATAAGTTCAGGGTAAAAAACAGGATGGTTTGCAACAATACACTGCTTGCCATCCTTTACCTGCACAAGTGTTATTTTCAATCTTTCCACCTCACAAATCTTTCCTCGTTTCGGTTATAGTTAATGCCAGCAATTTCAGGATGCTTATTAAGGTAACTGCATATTCCACCGACATACAGATTCCTTTTGCAGTGAGTTAAAATGTCGTCTATAAGCGCAAAATCCTCGGCATAGTCCATTGTCAAGAAATACGGTTCGTTATAGTTGAACTTTATTTCCTTATGCCTACCCTTGAATATCTGTACTCCCCAGTTTGTGTCAGAGTCAAAGTTGATGCCTTTTAGACATTCTACGGGATAAGCTATAATATTCAATCCAAGCGGCAAACCTACTGTTTTAATCGGCACAAGCTCTTTTAGTTGCGTTATATGGTAGTAGACGGATTGAACAATCTCAGGGCTGCACAAAACGTCATCCCCGTCCGCTTCAATTATCCACTCAACGCCGTATTTTTGAGCGCAATCACTGTGCCGTTTGATGATGTTGGTTTCATCCCCATAAAAAATGCCTACTGCGTTTCTATCCACAATAGGCTGCATATATTGGTGATCTTCCGAAGTGTCAGGTACTGTCATGATGATAGGTATTTTTGTTTTCTTTAGGCGACTGATAAGGATGTCTGTTACTGTTTCGCCGTTGACTTGCAATAATGCTTTACGTGGCAATCTTCCTGAACCAACACGAGTTGTAACAAAAATAGCAATATTCATATTTCCTCCAACATTTCAACAATCTTTTTACTTGAATTTCCCGAACCATACGGATTATCGCATTTCCCTGTTAGCGCGTTCCATTCCCTTGCGCGGTCTATAGCGTCCAGAATAGCGTCTGTTTCGCAGGGACATGTAAACGTATTACTGCCTTTAATTCGTCCGTCCTGACGGTTACCTACGCTAATAGATGGTATATTGAAGGATGGCGATTCAATAATGCCGCTTGACGAGTTCCCAACCATAAGTTCTGCATATTGAAGCAGGGATAAGTAGGTTAGGTGGTCTAAATTATCCACGCAATGCCATAAGTGCGGCTTACAGTCAGAATATCGCCCTGCATCGTCATAACTTTGTGCTACTTGGCGAATGATTTCGTTGCAGGGATCCGTGTTAGGCATGATAAACAGTATCTGCTCACCTGTTTTGTCCAGTGCAACACAAAATTCCTTGATTTGGCGCTCTGTGTCGGGCAGTTCTTTTGTTACAGGATTGTAGCACGCCACAATAAACGGTAAATTTAAGTTGATTGGTACGGTTATTTCGTCTTTTGTAAGCAGCTTTGAGCGAGTGAGCCAATCTAAGCCAGTCGAGCCGACATTGAAAATATGGCTGTTGTCTAATATAAGGTCATCAAAATTAAATTTATGCATACAACTATAATGGTCTGGCGCACATAACCCCCTCATTCTTGCTACGTTTCGGGCGTATTGCTCAGTTGCGGTAAAATGATATGTCGCCATTTGAGTAATGCTGTTGCGGATTTCATCGTCAAAGCTGCCAATAGTAGTCTCGCCACCATACAGATGTACTATTGGAATGTTCAGTAACAGCGCCGTTGTGGCTGCTACTAACATTTCCCATCTATCTCCAAGGCATAGAACTATATTAGGCTTTATATCTGACATTATTTTAAGGCATTCTGAATAAAAATGGCCATAATCGTGTATGGCTTTTACTTCTGTTGTAATGTATGTACAGTCAAATTCATTTAAAATGCTATCAAAGTTATGGTGATTGATTGGCAAAATTATTTGCAATTGCAGGTTAGGGCTTGCATCTATATCTTTCATGATGAAGTATAGGTATCCGTAATCTGCCCGGCACGTGGTTATAACACAGATACGTTTCATAATGCCTCCTGCAAATATCTCCACTTTATTCCGCTTTTAATGTTATAAATTGTACATTCTGCTACGCCATACTGTAAGGCTATTATTTTAGGATGTCTTTTGTCTAAAAGTATTTTTATAACCTGTTGTTCTGTTAATTTAGCGCTCCAACTTTCTTCTCCGGGATGAGGTTTATAACGGTGTCTGCCCTTCGCGTCTCTGTCGTTTGAATTTTCTTTGAAAGTTCCACATTTTAAATGTTCAGGGTTTATACACATCGGATTATCACACGTGTGCATTACCACTTGTCCAGAAGGTATTTGTCCAAAACACTGTTCGTATATAAAGCGGCTCATATGATTTGGTTTTCCATCCCATCTATATTGGATATATCCATCATTCCCGGGTTTGTGACTTGTACAAAGCCAACATCCATCTTTTTCTATCCACGATATCGGTCTTTTTTTCATATTTAGCACTCCTTAATTGCGCTTTTTAAACATTTGCAAACTTCGTCAATTTCGTTTTCTGGCATGCCGGTATAGAAAGGAATTGCCAATGTCCTACTTGAAACCAGTTCGGCTATAGGATAATCACCGTGTTTATAGCCCATTTCCAAATATGGTTTTTGGGTATGTATTGCTGGAAAATACGGCTTACATTCGATGTCATGGTCAAGTAGGTATTGCATAACTTTGTCACGGTTGTCAACCTCAATGGTATAAACGAACGGGCATACATCAGGCACAGTGAATGATTGCTGATTTATCATCCCACTTAAAAACAGATCACCTAATTCAATTGTATACTCCAGAGCCGCATGTTGACGTTTTAGCTTGATTTCGTTCCAATGGTTAAGCTGCACAATGCCTATGGCGGCTTGCAAATCTGTCATTCTATAATTGTACCCTATGTAAGTTGAATCAAGCCATTTATCACCCTTTTTGCGCCCCTGATTACGCATCGCCTGACAATATTCAGCTATATCTTTGTTGTTGGTTACAATACATGCGCCTTCGCCCGTGCATAGCTGTTTATTCGGATAGAATGCGAATACTTGCGCATCAAACGGACGGTCTATTTTGCTGCCAAATGACTCACAGGAATCAAGAATGATTTTGGTGTGATTATAGTGCTTATTTTTTATGCGTCCATCGCTTAACTTAAAAGTATCAACTGGCAATCCAAATATATCTGCCGGAAGAATTGCTTTAATTGGTCTATTGTAATACAACTGGCCTACATATTTTTTATTATATGCTTTTTTTACATCAATATTGTAAGTTTCTCTGTCTATATCTACAAACAAAGGCGTTGCTCCAGCATGAACTATGACGTTTGAACTGGCAATAAACGAATAAGGCGAAGTTATAACCTCGTCACCCCGTCCGATGCCGATAGCTTTAAGGCATAAAAAAAGTCCGGCAGTCCCGGACGATACAGCTATGGCATATTTGCATCCGGTATAGTCTGCTATCATTTGTTCGAATTGCTCAACTTTCTCACCTTGTGCGATAAATCCAGATCGCAATACTTTTTCGGTGGCAGATAATACCTCATCTATGTAGGGTAGGTAGGATGGCTTACTTAGTGGTATTTTATACATTGGCATACTCCTTTATATTTTTATAATCCTTCTGGCGGCTCATTTTGATGTAGGCAGTAGTTGATGAATAAAGCTATGGCTACTAGGATAAGATAGACTATAAGGTATTTCATGGGGTTATACCTCGTGTTCTTCGTGGCTATTTATTGCGCTTAACTGGACTTCTGCCTCCAGGTACTTTATCATTGCACAGCGAGTCATGGCGTGGGATATGCGATCTTCACCTTTGTCTCTCATTGCTTTAGCTGTCAAATGTTGCATTGCGTGGTTTAAGTGTTCCCACGGTTCAATATTCTTCCACTCATCCGCGCCGTGTTCCTTCTCGCCGTCTATCATTGTCTGTAATACTGTGTCATAAGCGATTTTAGCTATTTTTAGGTAGTCAGGATTAATGCCTATAGGTGAACACCTTGGGCTGTTGATTGCGACAGGCTCTTTGAATTTAGGAGTTTTAGCATATTGCCATGCTGCACCATTACTAACTGTAACAGAATCCTTGTGTGAATAGATGCTGTCTGATGCCGTTGAACCAACGTTTTTTAGTATGCCTGCTTGTTTACCATCAATTGAATTATACATAATATATCCCCCTATAAATCCCCCTTACCGCCAGAAGCATTTGTTCTTCACAATAAACCTTGAACTTTTAGGCTGCGGATGGGGAGAATGATTAAACTTTTTCGTATGTCTTTTCAAATACATCCGGTTTGCACGGATAGAACTCACCATTTACGCCTTTAATGATGTAATCATTTTCAGACACATTCATTACGCCTTCTAATGTTTGAATTTCTCCAGCAATAACATTTCCGCCATACTGGGACCATAATCGAATATCTTTGTGCCCAAACTCATTTGGGGATCCTTGTTCAAAATTCTTTTTGGTGAATTGCCATGCTTCAACAACTACCGGCTTTTTCCTATACTGCGCCATACTGCGCCTCCTTCATCTCCGCCACGTTATATGTTTCTGTAGGTGTTGTATTTATTGCCCTACTTTTTAACTGACTGAGCAGGTCGTTTCTTGTTTGTGGTTGTTCCTGTTTATAACAACTGCATGTTATTGTTGATTTAAATGGATATCCCGTTACGGGAAGCTGTCCTTCAAGCCTGTCAAATTCTTTTATGTACATACATACCGGTTGATGTGTACAGTCTTTGCATTGCATTTTTGTTTACTCCTTTCGTCTCATTTTTATCTGATGCCTTGCGGCGGTCAGGCTGCTTGCGTTTCACTTTAAAGGCATAATAAAAGGACAGTTGTGAGGTTTCCTGTCCTACAGTCTGGCCGGGCTGCTTATGCCGGGATGTTAGTTTTTTTTGCATCTTACTTTAAATTTTGGATTATTTATGTTTGCTAAACATTCGCGTACAAATAAATCATAATTTTCATTAGTGACTCTGCATGTATGCCGTATTGTAGTCATCTGCCGTTCTTGATCGGCACAAGTTACAACATTGTTTGCCTTATCCCAGTAAGGAGTATGGAGAAAATCATCCAGTTTA
>Ga0172381_10002270_pt1 | contig 21435 bp, 22 predicted proteins | sample Leawel6488metaG_FD_119754 | JGI IMG/M metagenome (GOLD analysis project Ga0172381, IMG submission 119754) | Leachate microbial communities from a municipal landfill in Southern Ontario, Canada - Leachate well 64-88 metaG | ecosystem: Engineered > Solid waste > Landfill > Unclassified | place...
AAATGCACAACGGAATAGACCACTCACTTCCTTCTACTTACAAAGCCCTTCCAGAAATTCGTAAGATGGAAGGAGGTAGCATTCTTAGTGATGTCGGAAAATTCGCAAAAGAGGATATCCTACCAATGGCGAAAGAAATTGCCCCAATTGTTCTTCCCCTTGTGATGCAAGCACTTATGGCGGGTGCAGGGTCGCAAGTTGCAGGGGCGCAAGTTGCGGGGCAAATGGTAGCCGGTGACATTGGTGGTTCATTCGGAGGTAAAGGAATGAGCGAGAAACAACTACTCGAGGCACTGAAGAGACGTTAAAAACTTTTTTATATGATATTATTTTAAATAATAATATCGATGAATATTATATATGTCAGCCGAAGAAATAGTTGAAAAAATATTATCAAGAAAACAACCAATAATCGATGCTAAAAGACCTTTTGATAGGACTAAAGGAAAATTAGAGAAAAAAGATTTATCAGATGGGAAGAAACAATATGAAAAAGTAGGGAAAGATAAACGCAAAAGAGTTCGTGATATGGAAACAGCCGAACAAGACAAGAAATATATTAAAAAAATGAAACGTTTTATAAGAGGGGATAAAGACACAAGAACATTACAGCAAAAACAAGAAGCGAATAAAAAATATGTTGAGAGCGTATTTTTAAAAAATGCATTACTGCAGACAAAGAAGATTCAGGCAAAAAGCAAAAGAAAATTATTTGATGTTGGTATGACTCACAGAATTAAGCACACGCAAACGAAAAAATTAAAGCCAATTTTGCCTATAGTCAAGTATAAACCAAAAAATGAAGCATATGAAAATGAACCGGAATATGTAGCACCAGAAGATATGGGTAAGGTTGTAAATGATAGTGAAATAGGTGAAAAGAAGGACATAAAATATGATATGGCTAATTATGTACAAAAACCATACGAGTCAGAAAAACAGGTGATACTTCCTAATGTTGTAACGACAAAGAAAATAATTAGGAAGGCATACAAACAAAAGCCGATGCCAAGTTATCCTAAATACATTATCGAAGAGCGCGATTTGTTACAGATGGATTTAGAAAATTCTCAGATTATACCTATTGGTTCATCGTCTTACAGAGGGGCTAAATACGGGGGTGATTTTGATTTTTTGGAAGTCATTGAAAGAGAAGGTAAGGAAGAAACCGTTAAGTTTTTCGCAGATAATCTTATTCGCGTAGTTAAAAGTATCAAGAAGTTACCGACTCACTATTTTATGGAGGTGAAATGTGGAAGTGATGAAAGGTATAGATTAGATTTAGACAAAGGAGAAACTGAGTTATCAGACAAATTTAAACAAATGTTAAAAGATAAACTGATATCCAATGAAGAATATGAGTTATTCATTAGTTATGTAAGGAGTACCGAACAAATTGATAAAGAAAAGATGAAGAAGCTATTGAGAGACCACCGTGTTATTAGGTGGGAGATGGAAGAGATTTTAGCAAATTCGAAAAAAATACCAAATGGGACTATTACATTAGAACAAGCTATTCAATGTCAAGAAAAATCAAATATTGAGCTTACAGTTGTCTTAAATAATACTTTAGTTGAAACGTCTAACTTCTTCGTTGTGCAATATACGGCAGGCGATGTATCACATGGAATAAATGCGAACGACGATTTTATTAACGATAGCCGAGGTGTATTCATTAGAAATATAGTCGATGCTATAAAAACCCTACTCACAAGTAAAATCGAGTTTTACCCTTACAAGGCGATTAAGAGATATTACAGTTTAGCGAAGTATATTGACGATGACGAATTAAGGGCGGTTCTTTTCCCGTTTATTAATAATGACATTGGTGAAGTTGGAAAAGTAAGAAGCGAATTACAATGCATTTCTAAAGTTTTGAAGAAATACGGTAACGCAGTAAGTAAAGAAGTTGTGATGAACCAAATAGAAAGTATAAAATACCGTCTAATTTCTATATTGTCCCTTCATGATGACACTATTAATTTGTTAAATATGAAAATAATATTTTTGGATGTCGATTATGCATATACTCATATTATTGAGTTTTGTGATATTGTCGCAGATGCAGTAAAAAAGTATATCGACGATGTCAGTTTTAAGTTTTTGAAAGTTTCTAAGTTATACCCTATTCCGGATAAATACTTACATTTTTAAGGTGAAAATTAATATATTAATATATAATATACTAATATGTCATTGTCTATTCTACATGAAGCAAACGCACAAGAATTAAAATGTAAATCGTTAGAGGTTGATAGTCTTATAGCAGATAATATAAGAAATACTGTAACCCCGCAGAAATTCGGAGCAGTTCAAGATGGTGTGACTGATGATAGCGTAGCATTACAAGCGGCTATTGATTACTGTATTCAAAATGGGTGTGTTTTGGAACTTTGCGCGGGACATTGTTACGCGTTTAATCATACACTTGTTATTAATTGTCCATTCAGTGCAGGGACAACCGCTTACACTATGGGGCTAACCATCAGAGGGCAAGGGATGAAAACGAGAATCGAAGGTTCAGGAAGTGGTTTATATTACCAAGGGACAGACTCCGAAGCGATTAGCGTTCCAGGACAAGTTGTCACCGGTGGGTCATCCTATTGTGTTAGTATGCATGATTTTTCAATTTTTACTAACACCGCCATCGCTATTTACATGGTTGGAATGAATGGCCCTTCTTTCTTGGAGCGTATATGGTTTCAATGTGCTAACGCTTGTCAGTGCATACTGAAACTTCAATATAGCATAATTCAAACAACCGTAAAAAACTGTATATTCTTTGATGGGTCAGTTCATCAGATTGAAGTTTTAGGATGTCATGAGATTTCAATTTGTGGTAATCAATTTTACGGATGCCAAGCAGTTGGGCTTTACCTTCGTTCATCGACATGTGTTAAAGTGAGAGACAATTTCTTCGAGTTGATGCCTTGTTGTATTGAAATTACTAACACTTTAGGAACATCTCAATCAGGGGGTTACACTATTTCAGGTAACTTTTTCAATAATGCCACATCTCCACCCGCGGGATTATCTACAATTAATCAACGTGCGGTTTTGGTTCGTTCACAAGATACTACTAAAGGATTCGGACTATCATGCGAATTGTCAGATAACCTATGTTATTACGGTATTGTCTCGGGCGGTGTATTTACTCACGGTCTTAATCCTTATTGTTTTGAAATTCTCACTATTGATAACACAGTTCCAACACTTAAGCAATTGTGGAATATTCATGATAATGTTGTTCAAGGTGTTGAAGGCGCAATGTGTCACATAGACGACCCCCGTGTTCTCGTTACATGCTTTAATAATGATGTTAGAGAATTACTCAACCTTGACGGAACAGCCCCTATTTTGCCCGAGTTGGTTAATGCTACGGCAACTATAACAGGCGACTATTTCGCAAAGAGTATGACTTTAGGAGATACTACTAATTCAACTTCTACTTCAACAGGTGCGGTTATTGTTTCTGGTGGTATGGGTATTCTTAAAAATATTAATGTTGGTGGTGTTTCGAAGTTTATGGATACCGTCGATTCTTCTTCTACATCTACAGGAAGTCTTAAAATAGCAGGAGGTTTAGGAGTTGCTAAGGATTTGTATGCAGGGGCAAATGTTAGGATTCTTGGTAATGCCGATACTTTCGGGGCTACTACTGGTGCGCTTGTTGTTACTGGTGGAATTGGTGCGAATGCCTTAGAATGTGCTTCATCTGTTCAAGCGATGGGTATTATTCGCGCATCGAGTACACTCGAGGCATCAACCACATCAACAGGAGGACTATTATGTACTGGTGGTATTGGAGTTGCTAAAAGTATCGTTTTAGGTGGTGTTCTTAAAGGAACTCTTACGACTGATTCCGCGGATTCAACAACTGGAGCATGTATATTTGCCGGTGGTGTTGGAGTTGCCAAAAACCTTAATATTGGTGGTACTCTTGTTAAAGGAGGTGGTAGTTTCCAAATTCCACACCCCGATCCATCTAAACAAGGTTGGAAATTGAGACATTGTTTCGTTGAATCCCCTACTCGTGGAGACAATCTTTACAGGTTTAAAGTTGAAACAAAAGGATTGAAGGCGTCTATTTCCCTACCCGATTACTTTAAATTCATTAATGAGGATGTCCAAGTTTTTGTATCGCCTAAATGCATTCTCGGTAATGGTTGCGGTATTGTTTCCGATGATTTGGCAAAGGTTGATATTAGCGTTAGTGTTGATGGTGTCTATAATGTGCTTGTTATTGGAACACGTAAGGATGAACTAATGCATAAATACTGGGATGAGTTCGGGGCTGAAATTCCACCACAATAAAGAAAATTTAAAAATAAATATATTAATATATAATATACTAATATGACTATCGAATACCCCGTTATGATTCATAATATCCCTTTTCTCGAAGTGCCAAAAAAGGAAGAAGTAAAGGAAGAACCTAAGATTGAGGTTAAAGAAGAAGTAAAAGTTGAAATTAAAGAAGAGCCTAAAGTTGAAATTAAGGAAGATTTAAAGATTGAGGTTAAAGAAGAAGTAAAAGAAGAGCCTAAGATTGACTTTATGGAAGAACGACGGAAAAAATGGCGAAGGATGTAAATTTTTTTTGAATTATATTGTTTTTTTGAAAAAATAATGTTAATTATATATATATCAATATGTCATTGTCTATTCTTCATGAAACGAATGCGCAAAATCTAAAATGTAATACCTTAAGTATCCTTGCAACCACTCAAGCGGTTTCAACTTCAACCGGTGGGCTTACTCTTGTCGGTGGTTTAGCTGTTGCGAAAGATGCTTTTTTAGGTGCAGATGTTAAAATTCTTGGTACTAAAGATGCAACATCTGCTTCAACTGGTTCATTAGTTGTGAGTTATGGAATCGGATGTGGTAATATCGTCGCCGCTGCCACAATTGAAAGTAGGGGGGCTCTGTATTCAAGCTCAACTATTGATTCAACTTCTACAGACTCGGGAGCTCTTCAGGTGGACGGTGGTATGGGTGTTGCTAAAGATTCATTCTTCGGTGGAAACGTTAGAATGATTTTTAATGCTGATGCACTCTCTCCATCTTCTGGTACTCTTGTGTGTGCTGGTGGAATTGGATGTTCTAATCTCGTCGCCGCCGGAACAATTGAGTCACGTGGTGCTCTTTATTCAAGTTCTACTCTTGATTCGACTTCTGTGTCATCCGGAGCTCTTCAAGTTGACGGAGGCGCTGGAATTGCTAAAGATATGTTCGTAGGTGGTGCGGCTCATCTTGTTATTACTACTGAAAGTACAAGTATTTCAACAGGTGCATGTATTGTTGCCGGTGGGTTGGGTGTTGCTAAAAGTATTATTGTCGGTGGTGTTCTTAAAGGAACTCTTACGACTGATTCCGCGGATTCAACAACTGGAGCATGTATATTTGCCGGAGGTGTTGGAATTGCTAAAAACCTTAATATCGCTGGAGCTCTAACTAAAGGCTCAGGTAGTTTTTTGATTCCACATCCCGACCCTTCTAAGGAAGGCTGGAAACTGAGACATTGTTTCGTTGAGTCCCCTACTCGTGGAGACAATCTTTACAGGTTCGAAGTTGAAACACATTCGGGTGTTGGTTGTGTTGCTCTTCCTTCATACTTTAAATTCCTTAATGAAGACGTTCAAATTTTCGTCTCACCAAAAGACCAGTTCATTAGTGCATATGGTGGAATATCTGAGGATATGAGTAGCCTTATTGTTAAATCACAATGTGACGGTATATTTAACGTTCTTATTGTTGGAACTCGTAAAGACAAAATCGCTAAAGACTACTTCGACGCTGAAGGTTGTGAACTTGCACCAAAGTAAAAAAACTTTAAAATTTATATTAATATCATTGAATGATATTAGTATAGGCAAACTTGATAATATGGTTAGTTCTGACTATAGTATTACGTTAGATATTTTCTAATATTATAATATATGAAACAAAAGCGAAAAGTAAAATGTGGAAGCGTTCCGAATGATATTAAGGACAAAGTAAAAGATATAATACATGCCATCGAAGGAACAAGAAAGGGAATTAAGCCACAATCACGTAAAATATTAGAATCAATAGGGTCTAAAGTAGTAAAAACCCTTACGGTTGTGAGGCGTCCACTTCCTAAGGTTATTTCTTTATTGGTTAAATTAGCTAATTTTAATCTTCTTAAACCATCACACGACCAATTATTTCATTTGTTTTTAGTCTATGAATATGATGACGGAAAGAAATATATATTAGAAAAGAATGAAGAAATTAACATTGAAGAATATAGCTTAGAAAAGAATGATGATGTTAGACAATTAACAATTAAACTACCTTACACAATGAACGGGATGATTAACACAACTATTAAAAAAGTAGGAGAAGAAGCATTCTACCATTATAGCGCCTTTAGTGATAATTGCCAAAAATTCGTATTTGATGTATTAAGAAGTAATCATGTGTATATGTCAAATGAAATTCAAAAGTTTATATTGCAAGATGTCAAAAATTTAGTTCCCGAGTGGGCGAAGAAGATAGTTAATGTTGGTACTGATATAGTTAATCGCATAGATATTATAAGAGAAGGTGGAAAGAAGAAAAGAAAAGGTGGTGTTTATAAGCCATATGATAGCAAGGAAGAAGGAATAGCGAGGATGCGTACACTATTGAATAACGCAAGAATTCCTAAAGATGACGCGGAAAAATTCATTAAGAATGAACAAGCGGATAAAATAAAACACGGGCTTACAGTAATAAGAAAGAATATCGCGAAATTGAAGAAGGCGTTAAATAGTCCAAATGATAAGGACGTTTTAGATGAATATATTAAGTATTCAAAAGAATCATTTAAAACGATTGACGATAAATTGAAAAATATGATAGTTCATCAGAAGGATTTAGAAGACGATGTAGAATTCGTCAGAAAGGAAGTAGGAAATAATATGAACGAAATAGAAGAAGTTAAAAAAATTACTGAAAAGATAAGTCAAGGATTAGCAAAACAGGACGAACACTTCGAAGGTTACTTTGAAAAGCTATTGTTTATTATTAAGGATATCTACACAGGCTTAAAAATATTTAAAGAGTTCATCGATAAGCAAAACAAGAAAAAAGATGTCGATTAATTTTCTATTATTATTTATATATAGATGCCTATACATGAAAATAAGAAGGAAAAGTATTTTCAATATGGAACTAAAGGAAAGAAATACTATTATACTAACTTAGTGAGTAAGTTATTCGCATATTTACAGTGCTTACAACAAGCGAAAGCAATACACGCGAGTAAATATAGGAGGTTACATACTTAAATTACGTGGTTCGTGCTTCGCACTTCACCACCGTTCGCCTTCGGCTCACGAGGCGCGAAATGCATAAATAAAATCATTCTAAAGTATGATTTTTATAATTTTTTAATAAATATAAAAGTACGTGGCTTGTTGTTCTTCATCTGCATATTCGCAAACGTCACACTCATTGAATAATGTTTCTCCATTACTTCCTATATTTTCGAATGATTCTTTAGCGAATTCATCACAACAATCGAGACGGTCATCCCCGCAATACCACCTATTACATTTAATGCACCTGAAACATAAATTTAATTCTTCCGGTTTTATTCCTTTTCTACATGAACAACAAAAGTATGTCATTTATATAATTGTGATACATTTTATTTTTATTCCTTTTTTTCTTCGTTAACATCTTTTCTATATCTTAAATGCGTCTGTAGAGAATGCCCCATGATTAAAGCGTTTTCTTCCAATATCTTATTATTCGGCAACCCGTTCTTTGTGTATGCTTCGTATTCATGATTAATATATGAATGTCTTATATTGTCTATTCCACAATTCAATAATTTCTTAAGGATTCTTAATATTTGTTGATAAGATGTAAAGCCTAAAAGACTATCTCCAGACTTTAAATTAGATTGTTCTATATATTCATCTATAATATTCTGAAGTTTTTCGGGGATTTCTACGGATTGCTGTTTATATGTTTTAGAAGTCTTGTAAAAGTTGAATACGAATACTTTATCCTTCATGTCGTAATAGTTAAAGTTGTGGTCTTTCATGTTATTAGGTGTTAACGCGATTTTCATATATAGGTAATCATTAAATCTTCTTGGTGGCAAGTAAGTATATAGCGACAGTATCAAATAGTTTTTCCACTTCTTTTTATCCTTCTGTTCTTCACGAATTTTAACTATTTCATCCCATTTAGGGATTATACCGGCATATTGTGAGTTGTCCGATTCTTTTTCATTACTTTTGGCACGTAATGCGGATACATAAGATTGGTATTTAGATATTACTTCTTTGTCCCCTTTTTCATTTTTTAGTTTCCAAATAATGGCACATATAATTAACTTGATGCAAGGTACAGAGAGTTTAACCCCTTTTTTATTTTTGGCTTCTAACAGTGCTTCTAACATCTCCCTTGGTTTACTAAAGTCGCTTTTTTCGTAACGCTTTAGGTAGAACTCGTACATTTTCTTAGTTGATTTAGCGATTTCCATATATTATATATCCACAAATTAAATATATTTCATAAAATTTAATAATAATATTGAGGAATATTATTATTCTATCGAAAAGTATAGTAATAAATGGATTAAATCGATCGATTTATAGAACAAGTCCATTAAACCCGTAGGAAATTACCTTTAAAATCACGAATATAACCAAAAAATGCGAATATTAACCACCCTTTTTATATTCGAATTGTTATATAACTAAAAAGTGAGGAGTAAATTTTTTTTATATCGAGAATTCGTACCATAAAAAAAAGTTCTGTATTACAAAAATATTATTCCCCTACGTACAAAAGGAATTTATTTACGTATCGACCCCGCCAATTTCCTAAAATGATTTTAAACGCACTACACAAATAATTTTTTTGCCTTTCGTTTTTCTTTCCTTCTTTCTTTCATTAGGTTTTTGCAAGCTATTTTATCACAAGAACAACCATTATTCAGAGCGTATGTCAAGCAAGCAAAATGACCGTTATTTATAGAGGCGTATACTGTATCTTCATCCCAAGTGCACCCGTTTTTATGAGCATATTTCAAGCAGTCCAGTCGTCCATATTCAACAGCACATTCACAAATTCCTTTATCCCAAGGGCATCCATTTTCATGTGAATATTTCAAACAATCTAAATGACCACCATAAACGGCACGCCAACAAGTCTCCCTATTCCAAGGGCATCCGTTTTCATGTGCATATTTCAAACAATCTAAATGACCAAAATAAGCAGCACGCCAACAAGTCTCCCTATTCCAAGGGCATCTGTTTTCATGTGCATATTTCAAACAATCTAAATTCCCATATTCGACAGCACGAATACAAGTACATTCATCCCATTTGCATCCGTTTTCATGTGCATATTTCAAACAATCTAAATGACCATGTGAAGCAGCAAAAATACACGTGTTTTTATCCCATCCGCATCCGTTTTCATGTGCATACTTTAAACAATAAACATAACCAAACATTGCGGCATAATAACACGTAGAATAGTCCACGTCAAAATGTAGCACGGTCAATAGTTCATAATTAGTTTTAACCATTTGATTAATCACCTTAGCTATTAATGTGAAATTCCTCATTTGTTCTTGTGTGCAGTAATAAAGTATGTCTTGAATATCGTAATAATCCATTTATATAGTAGAAAGATATAAAATTTTTATTTATGTATTTCGCGCCTCGTGAGCCGAAGGCGAACGGTGGTGAAGTGCGAAGCACGTAACCACGTAAAATATATAATTCATTTACTTATTGCCTTTCTAATCCTTCCTGTTCAACTTAAACGCACTTTCGATATAAAAATAATATAACATAATAGTATATAATGCATTGTGGAGCTAACTTTAAATGTTGCGATGAATTCGATGGTGAATACACCGAAGTTAAAACAGAAGGCGATAAAGCGGTACATTATGCTAAGGCAGTCTGTAAATATTGCGGGCACTTCATCAAATGGTTACCGACACCTGAGAATATAGACAGAACAGTTAAAAGGCGGCAAACAATTAAAAAAATATTAGCACTTCCTGAGGTACAGAGTGCACATCGTGAATTCCTGTTGAGCATAAATGAACTTCGTAAGTTGTCACCTAAACAAACAACATATTATGATGACTTAGTTAAAAAATACATTTAAAAAAATAATTATCTTTAATTATTTTATAATGGGTGTTGATTTCTACGCGTGCGATAATTGCGGTGAGGTAAGGCATGAGGATTCCTTAAAAATATGTAATGATGAATGCAGTAAAGTATACTGTGATGACAAAGAGGAATGCTTAAAATGCATTTGGGATACAGGTAAAAAGGATGAATACGGAGAAAGGATTATACAGTGTGTACATTGCACGCACGAAGAACATAAAAAATGTGTAACTGATGAGGACATTATTAAATTCCTTCTTTCCTATTATAATAAAACACACAAGAAGAACATATTAACAAAAGAATCGTGTATTGAATTAATTAAACAACATTAAATAATTATTATTAATTATTTACAACACAGTAAACGTTACTTTCTTCGGTGAATATTTATACCAATATTTACAGCACACGTGAGGGATTCTTTCAATGGTAAATATGCTTCTATTCCCCCTGTAATTTCCTAATTGTTTCACCTTGCTTTTTATATCGTCATTCAATCTAACTTTATTCTTCATATCACGAAGTCCTAAATTATTAATTTCATCAATTCCGGCTTTTGCGACGTAATCATATAAATATATTTCATTTGGTTTTAGCACATCAAGCATTGCCAAACATAACTGTTGTTTTTTAAGTAATTCTACTAAATTATTCATATATAATGTAGTAAGAAAATAAATTCAATAATTTGTAACTATTAAATGCTCACAACATCGCCCCGTTAAATCATAACGCTTAGCATATGTAGTTTTAATATGCCCCTTGTATAGATAATTAGTAATAGCATTCGAATTAATAATAAGCATCACTTTACATTTCGCAGTATTTAAGTAATCAATAAAATCTATATACATATGTGTATTATCTATAATTTGGGTTTTCCCGCCGGCGGAATTCCCTTTATATGATGTATACGATGAATTGAACGAATCAAAGTAAGGCGGGTCTAAGAAAATAAATGCCGTAGGGTCATTTTTAAACTTTTCTAATGTTACTCTGTAATCATCATTATGTAATTCAGCTTTTTTAAATAGGGAAATTAGATGTCTATAACACCCTATTTTTTCTTCCTTTTGTTTTAAATCAAGCATCCCCCCTCTTTTACCTAATCGCCTACATAAAAAATAGTTTTTACTAATATCTTTTTTAACTTCTTTCCACTTCTCAGATGGTTTATCTTTATTTATATATTCCTTAAATTCGGCGTTAAATTTCTTCAACATTTTAGGGAATTCGCCATTTTTTACATCATTTAGGAACTTCATTAAATCCTCGTCTATATCGTTAAAATAAAACTTGCATTTTGATTCTAAGTGTGAAGAAAAAGCACAACTCCCGCAAAATGGCTCGACAATAGTTTTTATGTTATTCAAATCAACTGACGGCATGATTTTTTTTAAGTCTTTCGACTTACCCCCTACGTAACTAAAAAAGAATGTTCTTATTTTCATATATATTAAAATATGAAAATAAATTTTTATTTAATCTTAATGGCATCTTTCCCGATGGTTAGAAATCATATGATATCTGAATATAGGAAATGTTAAAACTTCGCTAAGGGTGAGCATTTCAAGGGAATAACCGCAAATATTACACTTATAAAATACTTTTGCCCCTTCTTCGCGCCTTGTAAATAAACTCATTCCTTATAACATACCGATTGATTTTAAATATTTTTTACCTACAATATTGAAATGAATAAATTTGTCATCATCAACGGTAACGATTACCATTTTATCATCCACCAATATTAAAGTGTGTGGAATTAAAACACCTCCTCTTTTATGAGTCATACGTTCTATTAATTCCTGAATAGTCATTATTACGTTATACTTTTTCATATATTATATATTCCTATAATTTTATCTAAATCAATATTATAATGACAAACTACTATATTAACCTCGAACTATCAAACGCGACCGACGTCGAACAACCTATAAATTTCACTCATGCTATCACTTCTAACCTTGGATTCACACCTAAGGATTACAACGTTAATATTATGAGATTCTATCTACCGAATAGCTCTAATCCTATTTTCCATTTTGTCGATGGTGACTTTAAAGTGTCTATGGCTTGGAAAACTAACAGCATAACTAAAAACGTAACTTTTCTACCTTGGTCGTCTAATGCAGCATCGCGTAATGTGTTTTACATGGAACATCTTATGTACATGCTAAATTCAACTCTACGCGATTGTTGGACTGACTTAAACGCTTTAGCGGCTCTTCCTTCAACAATTGCGGATGCATACTTTACATATGATGCAGTCACCGAAAAAATATCATTCGTAGCACATAAAAGTTACTATCTAACTGATGACTTCACCGCACCATTGGCAGACCCTATATATGTGTATTGTAATACCCTTCTAAATCGCGCTATTCATGGTATACCTGTGTACCACGCACAAATAACTAATAAAGAGTACAGATTTAAAGTAATCGCAACGGGAAATAACTTAATCCTTACGAATTACCTTGAAATGATTCAAGAATCTTCATCATTTAGTGAGCTATGTGACCAAACGAGACTTATATTCTATACAGACATGCCCGTCGTGAGTGAATACACCGGTTTAATTAACGCTGTAGGTTCTTCTCAAACTGGTTCATCGAAAATTCTTACCGATTTTATGGGCTCAAATGACTCTATTAAAAACTTTAATAACAACCTTATCTATAACGCAATTGTTCCATACAGAACCGCAAGATTACAAACATCACAGAGTTTAACTTCGGTTCGTGTAAGTGTTTCATATAGTGATACTCTCGGTAATCTTAACCCTCTTATGATGCCTCCTAACTCATTCGCTTCATGTAAACTCATATTTTCCCCCGCTTCTGTCCCTGTAACAATCGATACCGCTAATAATGCAGTCAGGATTTAAATGTATTTTATAATATTTTAAAAATATTATAGGTTTTTACTTCTTATATAGTTTACTCATTTCTTTGAGATATTCTTTAAACGAACCATACTTAGCGACACTGAAGGGGTGTACATCAAGGAATGCCCGCCATTCATGTAATTGTTTAGGTAGTTTACCCTTCTTAGATTCCTTACCTACTTTAGTGGCTTTCTTGTACATCCTATACATTTGCCTCAGATAATTAGTAAAGTCTTTATATTTCTTTGTGGAATATTGGTGCTCCTGAACTAACTTTTTATATGCGGGTGTGTTAAGTTTCTTCTTTGTTACCCCTTTCGGCATGGCGTGTTTTACTTTATCATACGACGCCTCCATTTTTGTAAGATATTCTTTAAAAGTCCCGTATTTCGCCTCTGAAAATTCATGAGAATACAACCAACATAACCAATCAATGCTGCGTTCGACATCCTCGATACCATCACCTAATGCTAATTCGTATTCATCTACAGACCCGCCTGTCATCTTTAGCTCGGCTTTTTCCTCTGGCTTTTGGAAAATGACACTAACAAATTTATAAATGTCTTCTGGTGGTGTTTCGACTCCCATTATGTCAACCACAATTTCTAAAATCTTCTGAATTTTCTTAGTCCAATTCCCTATGCCTTTCTCTGTCATGATTTTGTGTACAGCTTCCACAATCTCCATAATCTTAGCCTTTTTAACAGCCGGAATTTTACCCCCTACTTTCAACTTTTGAAGGTTCTTTAATAGCTCTTGTTGTAAAACTTCGGTATCCATATATATTATTCAACATATATTATTAATTTAGCGGGATTTTATGGACTATTGGAATGCTTGCATTTATTGTAGTATTCATTAAAGAGCATTTTTTAAGAGCATTTAAGAGCAAACCCTTTTTTAAGAGCATTTTTAAAATACAAAATCGCCACACATACCCCATTTTTAAGAGCATTAAGAGCATTAAGACCTTATTTTTTACTTCCAAGTCGTACTGGCAAAAAATATTTTTTGAAATATTTTTCTTTTGCCAAAAAACTAATAAAAATGCTCTTAATGCTCTTAATGCTCTTAAATTATATTTTGATTTAGTATATATATATTCTTTTTAATAATAATAATAATAATAATAATAAAAATAATAATAAATAAGAATAAAAATAAGAAAAGGATATAGGGAAACGAACTAAGAGCATTTTTAAGAGCATTTTTTAAATGCTCTTAATTTAACATTTGAAGGGCTAACTGAAGGCTTGGAGGAAATTTATTACTATATGAAACTTTAAAAAGTACAAAAAAAATAAAAAAATAAAGTTTTTGAAGGGCTAACTGAAGGCTTGTAAAAAATAACATTTTAATAGCTCTTGTGATTCCTTGAAATTGTGCGCAAAGTAAACGCGCTATTTTTTGATATAAAAATAATATGTATTATATAGTATATAATAAAACAATGACTTCAACAGTTGAAAAACTACAAACTCTCGGGCTTAAACTTGGTTCAGTTCAAATTACTACTAAAATGAAGAAGGGAATAATTAGTAAATTTCCCGTGTTCAATGTGGCGTCATGGAAGGATGAGCCTAAGTTGTCAACCAATGCGAAGTATAACGGGAATTATTTTTTAACCGGTGAAAATAATGATATAGTGGTTCTTGACCTTGACAATATGGAGGACAAGAATTGTATAGAAATGAAAAACTTAGCGGATAAATGCGCTTCTGTAGTTGTGAAGACCCGTAAAGGTTTCCATTATTACTTTAAATTTGACCCTGATTTTAGCGAGACGTTACACGGTAAGAAGGCTTTTAACGTGGATTTTGACTTACAAAGTAACGGGGCGCTTGTTTTTTGTCCACCAACAACATATAAACATTGTGAAACGCAAGAGGTTTTTAAATATGAGTTAATTAAATACTCCAAAGAGTTAATAAGCATGTCTAAAGAATTGAAAAATAAAATCATGTCAATAATAGGCAAGGAAAAACCAACCAAGAAAGCACCTAAAACCTTACCTTCCGAAGTTCCAACGAAGAGCGAAAGTAAAGTAACAATTGATGATGACCTATATTATAAACTAATCAATGGCTTAAATAAAGTTCGTTCATTGGATTATAAGCAATGGCAAGACGCGGGTTATTGTTTTCATAACTCAGATATGGACTTGAAATATTTTGACTACTTCAGTAAGAAGTATTATGAAGAATATGATAAGGACGAAGTGGAACATTTTTACAAGAAATTAAAAGTTAGAAGCGATGAAGACCGTAAGTTAACAATGTCTACTATTTGGCAGTGGTTACATGAAGATAACGAAAAACTATTTTTTGAGTTGAGGAAAGAGGCACAGAAAGAGTTTTTCATAATCGAGTTCGGGAAATACGAAGTTTTTAGTTACGTGAAATTGTTAGAACTAATCAAGAAAGACGAGGACGATTTAAAGGATGAATATTATTATTTGTTTAATGCTTCCCGTTCGTTTCAATACTTCAACCATTTTCACGTTTACCACCTATATCAAGCATCAGTTTATAGGATTGGTGAAAGTACACCTATACTATATCAAAAGGCAGAGTTACCAAATGCAAGCGTAAAGCAATACATAAAAGGAGCAAAGAAGACAGTAATAAAAGAACATTCATTTATTACAATGTGGGAACGCGAGAAAAGCATTAGGATTATTGAGAAATTTATATTCAATCCTGACCCTAATTATAAATGCCCTGATTCAGTTATAAATTTATTCAATGGGTTCGAAATTGACAATTTGGACAATGATGGAACATATGACATGAACGCAATTTCTCCATTTTTTGAACATATTAAGACCCTAATGAACGACGAAGAGAAAGAAGTTAACTTCTTACTTAATTGGATGGCTTTTATAATCCAAAAACCACATAAAAAAACTTGTTCGGCAATAGTTCTCTATGGTAATACACAAGGCGACGGAAAAAACTTAACACTTGACATATTCGGGGCACTATTAGGAAAGTATTATTTACACATTAATAATTTAGTTGAGGCTTCAAACATTTTCAATTCTCAACAACAAAATAAGCTATTCATTACATGTGATGAACTCAACGCCCGCGCTCGTGATTTAGCAGATGAATTAAAAAATATTATAACAAGGAATAAACAAACAATCACATACAAGGGTAAAGAATCATTTGAAATTGAAGATTATTGTAATTGGGGATTTACTACTAACAATGAAGGAGTTTTAAGAGTTCCAATAGGTGAACGCCGGTTTCAAATTTATGAAGGATGTGAGGCAAAGATTAGCAAGGAAAGAATAAAACAACTTGTAAATATCTTAGAATCCAAAGACCTATTAAGACAGTTATTTAATTTCTTTAAAGCGAGAGATATTAGCAATTTTAACCCGAGGGAAGTTATTTTAACTAAATACAAGAAAGAACTAATGTTAAATGACCTTCCAGCATATATAACAATGTTCAGGACACATGCCAACCAATATAACGATGTCAAATTAACACCTAAAAACATATTTTTACAAGGAGTTCAATATGCAAAAGAGAATAAAATGACTTACTCGTTCACTGAACTGAGATGTTTCAAAGACATTAAAAAGTTTTTCGGGCAGTTTCAAAGTAAAACGAAAAACAATAATAAGACTTACGATTTTCCCGAGGACTTTTCGGATAAAGTGGACGACATTATAAGAAATGTTATTGAGAAAAGCGACAGTTAAAAAATTTTATATTATTTTTATAATATAAAAAAATAATCTATTACTATAATATAGGAAAAATGGAAGGTAAAAAATACTTATGCGAACTTATCAATAGTCAAATGAATGAAGACAGGATGTGGTACGAAGAGAACATTGAAGAAATGACGGCATCGCGTAAACACCTAAACGAACTAATAAAAGATTTTGAAATGGCTATTCTCACACAACGCAAAGATTATAATGTATATGAACACTTCGAAAAAATAGAGGACGAAAAAAATGATTACAAAAATTTAACGGATAAACATTTTAAGTTACATAATGAATTAATAATGAATACTGATAAACTAATGAAAATAATTGATTCAATGTAAAATTTATATATAAAAATATAATCTATTACTATTATATAGTAATGGAAGGCTTGGAAAAACTCGGAGAGGTGCAAAAGAAGAAATATCGTTCTAAATATGCAGAGTTAACAGAAGAGGAGGTAAAGAAGAAGTATCAAGAGACTACCAAGGCATGGCGTGCTAAAATTTCAAAAGAAAGGGCTTATAATTACGTTCATGGACATTGCGATGTGTGCGAGGGAGATTATGCTAATATATACGCTCATAATAAGACTAAGAAGCATGAGAAGAATTTGATTAGGAGTCACAAAGTAAAAGAGGAAGACGAATAAAGTAATTAATATTTTTTAAATATTAATAATTTTCACATTAAAGTACATTGCGTATTTTTCTTTTTTTTAATCGTTACGTCTCGCTCGGTTATTTCTTTAATAATCCAAAAGTCAGAACAATAGTAAGGATTTAAAACGAATTCCTTAGGAAGCAGACAATAACCATTATAACCGAATGATGTACCCCACGAGTTGGCTATTAAGTAATAATCCTTATCATAACCCAAACAAGCGACACAGTGCCCACCTAATGATTTTTCTTTTTCATTAGGCATTGACATAATCCCATCATTTTTAATGGCTTCGAAGCAAGGAAACACGGACATACCAAATACGATAACGAAGCCTTCAGATAAAGCGGTGTTTAAATTTAGTTCATTTTGAACGACACGCTCATATTTCACAATTTTAAAGTTTTTAGCGAAGTCATATAAATATTTTTGAGGTTTTTTAGCGAAATTCTTAATGTCATAAGGGTAGTGTTTCTCATCAAAATACCCATAATGTGAAAGGGATTTCATCATAGTCCTAACTGAAGTACCTGAATCAATTTGTTCTTCATGTTCATATGAACGCGCATTATAGTAATTGAATAGTCTACTAACCGGATAGTTTTTTTTCTGTTCTTGTTTCTTCTGAATGCATTGAATGGCATATGATGACGCATGAGCAACACAACTCCCCAGTGAACCTTGGTCAAGTATAGGGACGTTATAGTATTTTGCTAAGTTTACGGTTTTAGGATTGTCACCACGTAGCCGAGGGGTAAATAAGTTATCCCGTTCATCAAAACTGTCTTTTTTACATCCGTATTTATGTAGCATGTATAAATATGATATAGAAAAAAATTTTTCTAAAGTTTCATTTTTTTTAGAATGGCGTAGTATCTACTATTTTCGAATAGGTGAGCGAGTGCTATTTTACATGTTTTAATAGCCCCGTCATTGGTTACATTAGTCTTATTGTGAACTTTACCGTGTTCTAATTCAACATTCATTCCTATTTTCACGTCTTTAACAGTGAAGCCGTGTTCTTCAGGGTTAACCTTTAATTTCAACAAACATTTTTTAGCGTCGGCTATCTTGAACATATATATTTAATTAATATTAAATTTATCACTTCACAAATAAAATTATTACCATATGAAATATAAAAAGTAGGGTAAAAAATATATTTGTCAATTATATATGTCATTAACATTAGATTATGTCGGGGGAAGGATACCCGTAGCAAAAATAAAGGAAAGCCCGCAAATGGTATATTACGCATTAAAAAAAGACAATTCATGTAAAGATAAATTTGAATTTCCAGAAGTAGATAAGCAAGGATACGGAAAATTGATAAATATACCCGTCTTCACAACAGCGAGAAAAAGATTAAGTAATAGAGATATAGTTTATATTTGCTCGAAGAATGGAGGAGGCAAGAGTTATTATGTTGGTGAGTATGTCTTATCATATCATCAGATGTACCCGAATGATAGAATTATATTATTAACTCGTCTCGATTCAGACGATACATTTAAAAATTTGAAGGTGGATAAATACATGATTCACCTAAAAATTCACGACGAAATGCTATTAGATAAATTCGAGTTGTCAGATTTTCAGAATAGCTTAGTAATCATGGACGATATAGACAGTTCAGATAATTGTTTAGAGTTAAGAAAGTATTTACATAGATTGCGTGACGACTTAATTATGAACGGAAGGCATTATAATATTAACATGCTTATCACAAGTCATGACATTACTAACTACAGAGATACAAGGACTGTATTAAATGAGTGTAGCGCATTAGTTCTATTTCCTAATATGAATATACCTTATCAAATAAGAAGGGTATTAAAAATCTATATCGGAATGAATGATAAGCAAATAGCGGAAATTTTCAAGTTGGACACTCGGTGGGTGTGTTTCAATATGAAATATCAATTCATTTCATACCAACACGGTATATTCATGATGAATAAGTAAATTTCTAACTATTAATATATGGATGCAGAACGAGTAATAAAGTTCTTAAATAATCAAGGGGTAGAATGTAAGTTTATAGCATATGAAGACATGCACGAAATAAAAGATATAGAACAATTAGCACCAAGAACATTAATATTATATCAATTGAAGGGATTAAATGGAATCGGGCATTTTTGCTGTTTCATAAAGAATAGTAAAGGAAATATATTTTTTGATAGTTTAGGAGGACAACCGGACGGAACTTTAAAGTATATGAATGATGAAACAAGCGAGGAGTTAAACCACGATTATAAGTATTTAACCGAATTATTAGCACGTGGTGGAGGAGTTGATTATAATAATTATCATTTACAAGCACAAGACAAATCAACATGTGGCGCATGGTGTGCGATGAGATTATTATGTTATGAATTATCTAATGACGAGTTCGCAAAATGTTTTAAGAATATAAAAAATAAAGATAAGGCATTAGTTAAAGTTTTTGAGGATATAGAAAAAGGCGTTTTAAAATATTAATTATTTTTTTGGATTTTCAAAAAATAATATATTAGTGTATAATATAAATACAATGGCTTCAAATATCAGTACAATTGACCCAATTATCGATCGTCAATTAGAATACCACACTATAGCGATGACGAGCGGGGCCTCTATTCAAATTAGACCATACCCAGCAACTAACTTCACAGCAAACGGAGGAACTACTAATTTTAACATTTCTGTTCCGTCAAAGGCGTGTTTTACGGATAAGTGTGTGCAACTTGAAATAAACGGACACGCCGCATATGTTGGAACTACTACGCCACAATTTAACGCGGGATACGATGCGCTAAGGGCGAATCCGATTAATAGTTGTATCATTAATACAACATTTACAATTGGCAATCAATCTATTTCTCAACGTATTCAGGAAGTTTTACCAGCCCTTATGTGGTATCATGATAATAAACACATTAAAACTTCACCAACATACCAAGATAGATTCCAACTATACAGTGATGGAGTGGCTACTAATAAAAATTCTCTCGGACTTTATGAAAATACTTCAGGGGAGGAACAGCGTGGGGCTTTCCCGATAAGCGGGCTTTCGATCACAAGCACGACCGCCGCAGGTTTCGATTTCAAACTAGTCGAAAGTCTCTTTATGTCCCCTTTCGAGGATACTATGGATACATCTTTAGGTTTTAGCAATATTCCACAAATGAGTTTCGAAATAACATGGGGCAGTCTTGACCGTATGCTATCACATACTGATTACCCCTCTCAAATCGCAACGAGTGCAACAGTGACATTTCTAAGTGCCCCTATCCTGTGGATGAGGCACGTTATTCCAAAGGTGGCAGTACCAAGGCAACTCCAATATAAACACCAGCAAATCGTAAGCTATCCAACCTTGGTCTCAAGTGCCCTCGTGCCTAATGCAAGTGCTACAGTGGTAGCTAATAATATTCAGGTCGACCGTGTGCCGTCTAAATTGTATCTTTACGCATGTCTTCCTCCATCTGTTAAGACTTATTCTCAAACAGACACATTCCTCGCCATTACCAACGTCTCTGTCCAATTCGACAACATTCCAAATCAGCTCTCTAACTGTTCCGTTCCTATTCTTTATCAAATTTCTAAGGAAAACGGATGCCGTCAATCATACGCAGAATTTGCGGGAACTTCTGTGAATACAGCGGGTACTTCAGTTTTAGGCACTACAGGATCAGTGTTTTGTGCCAAATTTGGCACGCAAATTATGTGCCAAGCGATGCCAAACGAGGTGTACGCCACTAATCTTCAAGTTCAAGCGACAATTAAAAATGTTAACCAATCCGATACTCTGACCGGTGTTAACCTTTACGTCGTTGTTGTGTACGATTTAAAAATAGTAATCGGTGAGGACGGAGTTGTTCAAATGCACAACGGAATAGACCACTCACTTCCTTCTACTTACAAAGCCCTTCCAGAAATTCGTAAGATGGAAGGAGGTAGCATTCTTAGTGATGTCGGAAAATTCGCAAAAGAGGATATCCTAC
>Ga0172381_10002271_pt1 | contig 21432 bp, 20 predicted proteins | sample Leawel6488metaG_FD_119754 | JGI IMG/M metagenome (GOLD analysis project Ga0172381, IMG submission 119754) | Leachate microbial communities from a municipal landfill in Southern Ontario, Canada - Leachate well 64-88 metaG | ecosystem: Engineered > Solid waste > Landfill > Unclassified | place...
ATATGATTTAGCCCCCGAAGAAGCAAAGGTTTTCTTTGAGCAAGCCAAATCTACCGGTCAAGCCCAATTTGAAGATGATAATGAAAGACAATACACCATAAAATACGAATACGGCGATAATTCATATACATTAATAAAAAGAGACTACTAAAAATAAATCCGAAATCCTAATTTCCAATTTCCAATAAATCCGCCTATTGGCGGATAAAAAATTGATTGGTTATTGGTAATTGGTTATTGATTATTAGCGATTGATTTTTAAAAATATTGCGGGATCGTCTAATGGTAGGACATTAGCCTTTGAAGCTGAGTATCTTGGTTCGAATCCAAGTCCCGCAGCTCGAGTCAGCGCAGTATCGTAGACCGAGGAGCGTAGGTTTTATCAGTATTTTTTAGATGTCAGTTCTAATCCTAAACCCATCTCCCCGTCTTGGATTCGAACTAAAATAAAAAAGTAAGACTTTATCAATGTTTTTTAAAGTCTGCCGATTGATAAAAATGAGCGAGTGGATAAGATTCGAACTAGTTAGAATCGACTCGCCCCGTTCGAGTCGGCGCAGTATCGTAGATGACCAGAGAATATTATGCGATTTAAAATATGTCTAACGAAAATTTAGAAACTTTGAATATTGCTCTACAGGATGTTGATGCACCTTCGTTTTTTCTTTGGAAGTGGACCAAGGAAGATTATGATAAATTAATTAGATTTACTATTGATGAAGTTAGCATTACTTTCCGTTTCACTTTGGATAGTTTATATAAGGATAATAAAAAATTACCTGAAAGGCAGATGCCAATGCATGGATTATTTGTTTTTACTATTAAAAATCCACCCCCGGAGTTTTTAGAAGGTCTCAAAAATCCTGATGGAAAGAATGCGGAAGAAGCAGCACAAAAAATTTTCAATTTATATGAAAAAGCTTTGAATAAGGTGACTCTCTATGGTCGTTGGGTTACGAAACTAACAAGCATTACCGATGGGATAAGAACTTATTACGATGACATGTTTTTTGGGAGAGGAATTTTACCAAGAAAGCATGTATATTGGCGACTTAATAACCAGGAATGGAAACCATTTGAGATCAAACCGAAGAAAAAAAGAGGAATTAACCCTATATTTAAAAGTAAGAACCTTTTGACACCTAAAAAATGGGAAAGAATAAACAAATTTGCAGTTTCCAACAAGGAGTTAGGCAGGGAAATTGAAGAATTGGTAAGAATTAAATCGAAGGTAGATTGGGGAACTAAGAGGATTCCGACAATAGAGATTGCCGCGTTAATTGAAGTCATAATCAGAAATAAAGTGCAAATCTTATTAGAGAAGCACGGACAAAGTAGGAGAAAAATCGATAACGTCAACGATGAAACCAGTTTATCCGTTTTTTTGAATGTAGTGTTACCCTTAATTCTTAGTAAAACGGAAATGAAAAAACATAAAAAATATATTGATGCTTTGGATTTACTTAGAAAAACACGGAACGATATTATGCATAGAAATATTTCTGAAAATGAAATTAATTTAGAAACAGTAAAAAAGGGAGTAGAAGCTGCTATAAAAATAACCCAGCTTCTCAACGTAAAAATTAATTGAAACTTACTGACCGAGGCGAGTTAACCCCCCCCTGATGACCACTCAAAAAATATTCATAGGGCTTGAATGATGGTGGTACTAAATTGAGGGACACAGCCAATTATTTTATAACGTATAAAAAATCCATAATTTAATAATTATGGATTTTTTAATAAAATAACCTTTGAAACTATTTATTTAATGAAGCTCTAGTTGCCGGACCAACATTACCATATCCAGCTTGCCCTGAAGTAGCTATACCATATTTTACTTGATACCTTTGGACGGCTGCTTGAGTTAGCGAACCATAATAACCGGTAATTGGACCTGAATAAACTCCTTCCGCAGTTAATCTCTCTTGAAGTGCGGTTACATCATCATTTATAGAACCGTATTTTAGCGGATTATAAAATTTATATGAGGATGTAGTTGAAGATGAAGAAGTAGTTGATGAATTAGCGGCTAAACTTTGCAAAATAGCTAATTGAGCCTGAAGCTGGACTAATTGATTTTCTAACGAAGAAGTTGTTGTAGTGGAGGTCGTTGAAGATGAGGTGGTATTTGTAATATATAAATTAGCACAATCACTGATTATGGCTGAAGAACAAATTGAAACTATACTTGAGCCAGAACTTGATCCACCTGTAAGTATAATAATATTATTACCCGACATATTAGCAGTAACTACACTAGAATTAGTATTATAAGAAACATAAAGACCTCCACTATTTGACCCGCTATAATAACCAATTACACTTGTAGTTTGTCCTGATATTAAAGAAATATTATTTTGGCTGAAAGTAAGCGGGGCCGTATAATTAGTGGCTGTAACTATTAAAGTAGCACAAGAAGAACTCCCTGAGCTGGCACAAATAACAACAATGGATGTACCGGCCACATTACCGCCATTCAAAGAAATGGTATTACCGTCAGTACTAACATTGACAACACTAGAATTAGAATTAGAAGAAACAATGTAACTATTAGTGGAATTTCCAGAAGCAGTAATCGTTGATGTTTGTCCCGGATTTAGAGTAATACTGCTTTGACTTAACGAAACCGTTATAGCTGATGAAACAACGGTATTAGTATTAGTGACATAAAGATTGGCGCATGACGAACCAACCGTAGCAGAACAAACATTAATAGTAGCTAATCCCAAGGTAGAATTTCCAGTAAGATTAAGGGTATTACCAGTAATCATAGCCGTAACAGCATTCGGATTGGAATTGGAATAAATAAAATAATTACTACCAGAACCGCCATAAATTGATACACTCGTAGTTTGACCTATATTAAGACTGATATTATTTTGTGTAAATGATACGGATAAACTTGAGGCATTATTAGTAACAGTAATATAAATATTATTGCAGACACTAGTTGAAGCCGTAGAACAAATAGTTACCGTTCCAGAACCATTAGAAGAACCGCCCACCAACGTAATATTACTATTATTTATCCCGACCGAAATAATAGTTGGATTGGAATTATTGGATACAAAATAACTATTATTGGGATCACCGGAAACCGTTATGGTAGCACTTTGGCCATAATTTAATGCTATTGTATTTTGACTAAAGGAAATGGCGGAGGCAGTAGAAGAATTACCAACAACACTAATATAAATACTGGAACAAACATTGCTATTAACTTTAGCACAAATAGTTATCGTGGCAACACCTACATTTTCACCATAAAGACTAATAATATTGCTTGTGCCGCTAATACTAGATAAAACAACGGTTGGATTAGTATTTGAATAAATATTAAAACCACCGGCAGAAAGAGAACTATAAATGGTTACATTAGTTGATTGAGATTTGTTCAGGGTAATATTGTTTTGGCTAAAAGTAATTGCTTCCGAAGTTGAAGACGATGATGAACCAACAGAAAAAGAAATACCTTGACAACCAAGATTAGCCCCACATATCGTTAAAGTTCCAGAACCAGCCACATTACCAGTAAGCGTTATTTGATTTACATTGGCTGAAGCTGATAAGGCACTAGAATTGCTATTATAAGAAATTATTGCTGGATTAGAAGAAGTATTGGAAGAGGTAATCACTAAATTTTCTCCCACTGAAAGTTGTGCAGTTGTTTGAGTTAGAGCAAGAAGGCTGGTGTAAGATGGCCATAAACTAGTAGACGATTGTTGTCCGTTAATAATGACATAACATTGGACTCCGGCTGGAATGCTATAAGCACCACTACTAATAGTTGTTGAAAAATTTCCGCTACTATCAGTTGTGCCTATAGTCATGCTTGTCGGCAAAGAAGCGCCTGGAGCGTAAAAATAGAATTGCACAGTACTATAAGAAGAGCCAGTAGCATGAATTTGAACAATATCTCCGCTCACAAGAGACGACACTATTGTAGACGCAGTAGCGGCCAAGGCAGTTATTGTTTTAAAACCTATGGTGCCTAATCCGATTATTAATAAAAATAGAGCAATTTTTTGTATTTTCATATGTGTTAAATTTTATAAAAATTCACTCACTTATGAATATTATATCCTAAAAATAATTTTTTTACTAGCCACATAAATTAACTATTAAATTTATAGGTTATAACGTATAATGGTATAATGAGCCTATATAATTAATACGTTTGGTAGGCCCAAAAAGGTGCAATATTATTGTTTTTTATTTCATCTATATTTAATCCATTCAACTCATTTATTCCTCTATTCACATTCCTAAATGGGCTTTATAATGCTTAATATGTGATACGAAAGAGTGACATATCAATATATCGTTTTCGTGTCACTTTTGTCGCTTTTTAGGTTACTCAAGTCGCATCGCTATAGTAAAATAAAGGCAATGAACAGAAATATTATTGTTTTCAACTTTTTATTTATCTCTGTTCTACTTTTCTGTGGGACGTTAGTTGCATTCGCACAAACAACATCCTTATCAATTTTTCCAGAACAAATTATTCAGGGCGAGCCAATTTTAATACAAATAAATGGACTCACGAGTATTTCATCAATTAAAAAAATAACTTTTGATAAAACAATCCTTAAAGTCTTTTTATATCAAACTAAACCCACTACTCTTATTGGAATTGATTTGTATAAAAAACCTGGCGACTATGAACTTGTGGCGGAATTATCTGACGGACAAATACTTAAAAAAACCATTAATATTGGGAAACGAGAAAAAATAGAAGCGCCTCTCGGCATTCCAGAAAAACTTGGCGGTAATACCACGGCCAGTCAAAATACATTAGTTTCTACTCTAGCTCTGGAAAACCAAAGCCTGGCTAATATACACACAGGATTAAAAGCCTTCTGGACGCAAAAATTCCTCCCACCCCTTAAACAAACTTTTATTACTGATGAATATGGCTACTCTAGAAAAACCGGAGAATATTCCATTGCCCACAAAGGGGTTGATTATCGTGCTAAGGAAGGTACACCAGTTACGGCTTTAAATCGTGGCGTAGTACGAGTTGTAAGAACATATCGCAATTACGGAAAAACAATCGTTGTGGATCACGGTCTTGGTCTTATGACTTTTTATATGCATCTCTCAAAAATCAAAGTTAATGTCGGCGAATTAGTACAACGGGGACAAACCATCGGATTAAGCGGCCAAACCGGCTATGCCGAAAGCCCCCATTTACACCTTACAGTAAGAATTAATGGCATCTCAATTGACCCCATAAAATTTCTTACAATGTTTCAATAAATAATTCTATGCCTTATTTTGTTTATATCCTTGAATGCGCGGATAAATCTTTATACACCGGTTGTACTAACGATTTAGATAAAAGATTAAAACAACATAATAATTCCAAATCAGGCGCACATTATACAAAATTAAGGAGACCAACAATCTTAAAATATTCCAAGGAATTCAAAACATTAAAAAAAGCGAGAGCCAGAGAAGCAGAGATAAAAACCTGGCCTCGCGGAAAGAAACTAAAATTAATCGCTAAATAATATGAAAAAAACTACTAATCAGTTTTCATTTATGCTTAAACCATCAGAGTATGGAGTCGGCGTTTTTACTACTCATGATATTGCTAAAAATACACCCCTTAGATTATTTGGAGAAAGCAAAGAACAAAAAAGTGATTCTATAATTTTAAAAAAATCTGTAATCCCCAAAATTTTTAGAGGTCATTGTATAGGTAGAGGTGAAAAAATGATTGCCCCAAAAGACTTTGGGAAAATGGCCGTAGGATGGTTTATAAATCACTCAAAAAGACCAAATGTCTTTCATAAAAATCTAAATTGGTTTGCATTAAAAAATATTAAAAAGGGAGAAGAATTATTGGCTGATTATAACTCTCTTGGAGAACCGGAAAAAGACAAAGAAAAATATTATAAATAACTTATCTTTAAACGGCTCAGTCGCTTCTGACGACTGAGCCGTTGAAAATTAAAACCGGCCGCCTTGGGGCGACCGGTTATTTTTTTAAACTCTACGTCTCATATACAACTGTTCTTCCAGCTTATTTAAATCTCTTCCACAATATCTGAGACCCTCAGCACATTTTCCATTAAAAGCACAAGGTGGCCTTAAAATTTGCAAAAGTTTACTTTCTTTGCCTTCTTTAGCAATAATTTCCTGAGCTAAAAGAATGGCCATATGCTGAATTTCTTCCTGTGCACACCAGCAAGTTCTTTTAAACATTTCATGGCTAAAAGCATTAAAATTTGCTCTTTTGTTATATCTCACCATAGCCCCATAAGGAGCTAAGGTGTAAATCAAATTTTTCGGCATAAACTGGATAGAGACTAATCTCATCCACTCATTCATTACATTTAATGCTTTCCCAAACAAACCAATAATATCCTTGGGAATAGGCGGTAAATAAAAATTACCGGTAAATATTGGGGTGCCACGTGAAACAGTACGATGCCTTTGATCTTGACCCATAGTAGCCAAAGACATTTGTGCAGAAACAAGCAAAGAATGAACTTTATTATTCATATATTTGGGCATAAAGGGCAATAAATCCAATGGATACATATCCCCTATTTCCGGCAACACAAAACTTCTTGAACTATCTAATTGTTTCAAAAAAACTCTAGGACTATCAACCACATTCAAAGCGCCTGAAATAAAAAACTCAACTGGCTTTTGTATTTCTTTTGGACGAGAAAATAAAAATGCTAATTCAAGTTGTTTTTCCAAAACAGCATTTTTCATTTTTTCCGTCACATCTTTCAATGGCTCAGACCAAGCACTCCTATAAAGAGCCGCTAAGGCAGACAAATCAAGAGAATGAGTAAGGGCAGTAGGAAAAATCACCGGAATAAAAACGCGTAATTGTTCCTGAGCGATTTTCTGAGCATTTTTTTCTATATATTCTTCGGACACATATGGTCTTTCTTCTTTAATCCATTGAGCAGCAATTTTGGTCGCTCGTTCTATGTTGTCATTATAAACAGACATGCAATACAATAAATAACGATGAATGCGTTCAAAAATAAATTTCCCACGACTCTCCACAACAGAATCGTAAAGAGCATAAATATAATTCATTATCAATTCCAAAGAATTGGGATCAGAGAACATATCACCACAAAATCTACCAGACCGTTGCTCTGAATCATAAAAAGTATTTACCAAATGCAATCCTAGAGTTACGTCACCCACGGCGATTCCTTCAATAAAAAAAGTGTAGTTTTGATGTTGCGCAACCGTATGATGGCTAACATCCCAAGTTCTCTCTTTTACATTTATAATTTTCCCAAACTTCGGCTCATGAGCGTTATAACACCCTGAAGCAGCAAAAGACATTACTTCTAAAGCAGGGTTAACGGGATAATCAATCAATTTCACAGTTATCATTTTCTTTCCTCCTTCGCCATGCCGTATCCGCCAGTTGGCGGAGTAGGCTGACATTTTTAATTTTTAATATACCTCTACCATACTAATCAGCAGAATAACCATTGTCAACGCTGATATTGCATAATATAAATTAACGAATATAATAATAAATATGAACAAATTTTTTAAAAATGACGGCTTAGATAACCTTATAAGAGAAGAAGAATGGAAAGAAAAACAAAGACCAATCACTCAACACAGAGAAATGATGGGAAAAGAACAAGAATTAAAAGAAAAGAAAATCATAGAACTAAAAGAATTTCTTAAAAGTATAGCTGGAAAATTAAAAGAAGAAGGCGTACCAATTGCTGATGATTGCCGAATTAATATTGGTTTTTTTAATGAAAAAAGATTCCCCAAATTAAAAGAAGACCTAGAAAGAGTAAACGGGTGGCAAGAAGAACTGGAAAACAAAAAAATAAATCCCGAAGAACAAAAAGAAACTGCTGGAGAACAACTAGAAATGCTTAAAACCGCTGTTTTTAATAAATTTATGGGTAAAAAATTTATTGTGGTTCGTTCTTCAAAAATTGATGATTTTGACGGAGGGATTGACAACGTAATTATGGAAAAAACCACCGGAAATATAGTTTCTGCCTTTGATGAAGTAAGTGACGAGGAAGGAGAGGTTTTCAGAAAAAAAGCCAGCGCGGTAATGGATAAAAACAAATTGGGCACAAGATTAAAATACGGGCTATCTATTGACCCGACTAGCAAAAGAATTATTGGTCAAACCATAAGCAATATTCCAATTTTCTATCTCCCGCTCTCCAAAAAGAATCTTGAAGAAGCAATAAAAAACTTTTCTACTGGTGAGCCGTCAAAAAATGAAGAAGAATTATTTGAAAAATTCATGTCTTCCATTTTCGGACAAATTAAAGAATTATATGGAAGAAATGACATCCCTTTCAGATGTAAGGAAAAAATAAAACAATTCGCTGATGATTTAAAACAAATATAAAAACATGGAAGAAAATCAAAACATAATCAATATAGATGAATTCAAAAAAGTTGATCTACGCGTAGCTAAAGTTTTAAAAGCGGAAAGAATAGAAAATTCCGATAAACTTTTACGCTTAGAAATTGATTTGGGATTTGAACAACGTCAAATCCTAGCCGGTATTGCCCAGCAATATCAACCAGAAGAAATTATTGGTAAACAAATTATTGTAGTGGCTAATTTAGCACCAAGAATGCTTCGCGGCTTAGAAAGCAATGGAATGCTCCTAGCTGCTTCCGATTCCAATGGTCAAATATCACTTCTCACTCCTCTTAAAGAGTCCGAACCCGGAGCCAAGATAAACTGATCTCCAATAGAAATTTGACTATTTCTAACTGAATGAATTATCCACTATTGACTTATCATATCAATCCATTACACTGTAAAAATATAATATGAATTTTAAATTTCCAAAAGGTCGAAATTAACCAAAGGAATTATGACTATAACGGAATTAAACAAAAGCACTTTGGTCCTCAATAAAAAAGAGGAGGACGATGAATTAGAAGACGACGAATTGGAAGAAAAGCCGGGTAAAATAAAAAAATCTGATGACGAAAAAGAATTAGATGCCGATGAAGATGATGAAGAAATGGATTTATATGAAGGAGAGGATGAATTCTACGGGCAAGATTTGAAATTGGATGCTGAAGATGAAGAAGAAAGCGAAGGATTTTAAAAATTTTTCAAAAAACAGACTGGCTTGGCTGGTTTGTTTTTTTATGTTATACTTTTAAATACCAATATGATTCACAAAAAATCATTAAAGAATTTAGCAAAAATGGGACATTTTATTAAGCATCCCAAAAAATTCCATAAAAAAATAGGAATAAAAGAGATTTTTTTGCTTATTTTAGGCCTCGGAGTAACTGCTGGAGTTATTTTAGGTGCTTATACAATTTATCTTTTTCAAACCCTACCTAATCCGGAAAATTTCGGAGATAGGATAGTAGCTCAAACCACTAAAATTTACGACCGCACAGGCGAAACATTGCTTTATGAAATCCACGGAGATGAAAAAAGAACTGTTCTTACATTAGAAGAAATACCCGACCATGTTAAAAAAGCCGTTTTAGCCATTGAAGATGCAGAATTCTATAACCATCCTGCTTTTGATTGGCGCGGAATAGTGCGCGCTTTTATTAAAAATTTAAAAACAGGAACCATGTCACAAGGTGGATCCACTATTACTCAACAATTAGTAAAAAATGCTTTTCTAACTAATGAAAAGACGATCATCAGAAAAATCAAAGAAGTAATCTTGGCTATTAAAATGGAGAAGAATTATTCCAAAGACAAGATTTTAGAACTCTACTTAAATCAAGTGCCTTTTGGATCTAATGCTTACGGCATTCAAGCAGCCAGTCAAAATTATTTCGGTAAAGATGCTAAAGATTTAACTATCGCTGAATCAGCAGTTTTAGCCGCCATCCTTCAAGCCCCCAGTTATTACTCCCCTTTTGGCAATCACAAACAAGAATTATTGGATAGAAAAGATTATGTTTTGGAAAGAATGAAAGATTATAACTATATTGATGAACAAGAATTAAAAATCGCTAAAAAACAAGAATTAGCATTTACCCAAAAATTTGACGGTATCCGAGCCCCACACTTTGTCATGTTTGTTAAAGAATATCTGGAAGAAAAATACGGAACGGAATACGTGGAAACTGGCGGATTAAAAGTTATTACTACTTTAGATTGGAACTTGCAACAAGTAGGAGAGAAAGTAGTGGCTGAAGGAGCACAAAGAAATGAAGAATTATATAATGGTACTAATGCCGCCCTTGTTGCTCAAGATGCTTCTACGGGACAAATTTTAACCATGGTAGGCTCCCGTGATTATTTTGATATGGAAAATGACGGAAATTTTAATGTCATTACGGGTCATCGTCAACCGGGCTCTTCTTTTAAGCCCTTTGCTTATCTCACGGCTTTTCAAAAAGGATATACTCCTGATTCTGTTGTTTTTGATTTAAAAACAGAATTCAATCCTGATTGCCCAGCCGACGGTAGCCAAAATAAAGATCGTTTTGGTTCCATTTGTTATCATCCTAGCAATTACGACCATATTTTCCGTGGTCCGGTTGATTTACGTCATTCCTTAGCCCAATCAGTAAACGTATCGGCTGTTAAAATAACATATTTAGCCGGTTTAAGTAATGTTATCCAAACAGCTCAAAAAATGGGAATTACCACTCTTACTGATTTAAACAATTACGGGTTATCTTTAGTTTTGGGTGGTGGCGATGTTCGTCCATTAGAAATGGCTGAAGCTTATTCTGTTTTTGCTCAAGATGGAAAAAAACACAAACAACAATCTATCTTAAAAGTAGAAGATTCTAAGGGAAATATTTTGGAAGAATATAAAGATGAATCAGAAGAAGTTTATAATCCTCAATATATCAGAATGATTAATGATGTTTTATCTGATAATGAAGCCAGGTTGGGATTATTCAGCCCTGGTAATTTATTAGAAATTTCCGGACATCAAGTAGCGGCCAAAACCGGTACCACTCAAGATTATCGCGATGCTTGGACATTTGGCTATACACCGTCTTTGGTAGTGGGCGTTTGGGCCGGTAACAATGATTTTACACCCATGACTACAGGTGGTGGCAGTATTCTAGCAGCTGTTCCTATGTGGCATAATTTCATTGTAGAAGCATTAAAAAATAAACAACCAGAAGCTTTTCCAAAGGCAGAAATTCCTAAAACCAATAAACCAATTCTTGATGGACAATATATATCTAATTTCAAAATTGGAGATTCCTTATTCCCTCAAATTCACAATATTTTATATTGGGTAAATAAATCTGACCCACTAGGAGCAATGCCAGAAAATCCCTCTGCTGACGACGGACAATTTGATAATTGGGAAGCACCGATATCAAATTGGATTCAAACCAATATACCCAATCCCGGAATCTATAATTTACCCATTCCTGCTGGATACGGCGAAGTAGTGGGAAATGATAATAAGCCCATTGTCACTATCGCCTCTCCAATAAATGGCTCTTATCTAATTACTCCGCACATTTCCGTTTTAGCACAAATAAAAACTTCAGTAGGAGTAAAATCCATTAAAACTTATTTCAATGATATTCTAATTATGGAGACAACTAATTTTACTGGCGATACTTATAATCTCCAATTTATTCCCCAATCCATTGAAGCGCAGAATAAAATTAGAATGGAAGTACGTGATAAATTAGACCAATTAACAGAAACATCAATTATTATTTTCAAACAATAGAAAAAACCCGCCGATAAGGCGGGTTTTTTAATAACCAATAATTAATATCCAATAACAAATAAAATCCTAAAAACTAGTTTATCCGCCGATGAAGCGAATTTTTAAAAAATTTTATTGCGCAGTGTATAACAATTTTATTTCGTCTGCTGTAAGCGCACGATTATAAACACGAACTTCATCTATAATGCCGTTAAACCACCTACTACCATCTTCATCCCCTTGCCCAATATACAAGGGTCTAGAAACTTCACTAATATCAAGATTAATATTAGCAGTAATTAATTGTAAAGTCCCATTAACATATAATTTCTGAATTCCACCCTCCCTTACTCCCATAATATAATACCAAACACCAGTTAAAACATCGGAATTACTAACAACATAACTTTTGCCGCCCCCTTGATAATCTAAAGAAAAAATTATTTTATTTACACACGTCTCACACCCAACTTCTATCAAACCTAAGCCGTATCCATCTGTTCCCATGCCAGTTCCCCTATCAATCATATATGGAGAAGTAGTAGTAGCGTCAGCATAAAACCACAGACCCACCGACATATCGCCAGTAGTAAAATCAATACTAGACCCAGTTCCACAATTTAAATAATCGTCGGTTCCATCAAAATTAATTCCTCCACCTTTTTTACCAGTAGTCCATGCTAGACCAGTACCATTAGCATTAGAAGCAGTACAATTATTATTATTGCCCGATTCATCTGCTAGCCCAATGGTCGCTGCATCAGCAATGGAACCAGTAGAAAGATAATCAAAAGACCAATAACCCACTAAATCAGAATCTTTTTTATATTCTTCAATTACTGCTGGAGTCAAACTTAAAGCAGAACCGATTTCGAAACTAGTAATAGACGTACCACCATCTACTTGTGCGGTGTCAGTTTGATATTTAGAGCTTTCCATTCCCCCAACAAACTCCCAAGAACTACCAACAACATAAGAGAAAAACAAGCCTGTAGAAGTAGTATTGGTGGGATCTATTGGCAAAGATGATATCGGAGAACCGATATCTAAAGAGCCAAAATTAATCGGGATCCAGCCGGTACCATCTGTTTTTCTATAATTATCAGATGTGGAACAAGCATAAGACCAACCGAATGGTAATATTGGTAATCCTAAATTATCACAAGTAGCAGAACTATCTGGCACAGAAATATAAACAACATTAGCCGTACCGATAGAAGCAGACGACCTAGTGGCTTGAAAAATATTCAAAGAATTATTCAATGTTTTTAAACTGGAGACTCTTTTAGAATCCCGAGTTTGTTTTAATAATTCTGCGGGATTGATAGTAACAATAATAATAGACATTAATAAAGCTAAAATCGCTATTACAATTAATAGCTCAATTAAAGTAAATGACTTTTTTGACTTCAAAAAAAACATACTAAGAAATAATTCTTACTTTCTTTATTTTATATCCCTCTTTTTCCAGAAAAAACTTTAATTCTTCCTGAAAAAAATGAAGCTCATTAGCTTCTACGGCATTACGCGCCTGAATCATTAAACTTCCATTAAAATAACTAATAGCCACAGCTCTAATATTTTTTATTTGTTCTTTTAAAAATTTCTCCGTTAAAGAGCGAATTTCTAATTCGTCAAATTTCTTTCTCAATCCTAAGCTATTAAGCTTCTTTCTAATAATACCCTTTATTCCGTACATATATTGCCTAATTTTTACGTAATGACCTTAACTCCTCTTTAACAACTTTTCTGTCATCCCAGGGTATTTTTTGCCCATTTTTAACAACCATCATCTGCTCTGAGCCCTTGCCGGTAATTACTAAAATATCGCCTGTGGAGCAACTTTTTAATGCCATACGGATAGCCTCTCTCCTATCTTCAATCATCTTGGGATTTTTTTGAGATAATTTAACACCCACGGCCACATCTTCCATAATTTTCCTAGGATCTTCATCATAAGGATCTTCATTGGTAATAATAATTTCATCACAATATTGAGTTGCAACTTTTCCCATAGCCGGCCGCTTCCATTTATCTCTACCGCCCCCCGTGGCTCCTAAAATACAAATTAATTTTGATTTTTCTTTTAATTCTTTTTTCAATGATGAGCAAACTGCTTCTAAAGAATCCGGAGTATGCGCATAATCTACCAAAACTTTAAAATCTCGCCCAGTCTCAATCTCTTCCATTCTCCCCGGCAAACCATCAAACCTAGCTAAAGATTCTTTAACAGCAGCAATAGGAACATTTAAAGATTTGGCAATAGCGATAGCACATAAAATATTATCTAAATTAAAACTCCCTCTTAACGGAGAATGCATCTCCGCTCCATCTAAATGCAGATCAATTCCCTGGCTGGAAACGCGATAATTATCAGGCCTGACTAACATGTCTACTCCTTTTTTATCATGGCAATCAATGCAAAAACCAATCTTTTTTTCAGCCCAATGCTTTAAAAAATAGTCAGCCGATTTGTCATCTAAATTGACTACGCTTATTTTCTTAATATGAGTTTCGAATTGACCTCGACGATCTCCAGTGGGCATCTTTTTCCTACAAGAATTGAGTTTGGCAAATAATTTTTCTTTAGCTTGTCTATATTTATCAAAAGAGCTTTCATGAGCCTCTAAATGTTCGGGTTGTAAATTAATCAGGGCCGCTACGTCAAAATCTATAAATTGATGACGATGTTGTTTAATGCCCTCGGAAGTAACTTCTAAAATAATATACTGACAATGTTTCTTTTTAGCATGAAAAAGAAACTTCTGAAGAAATAATCTCCCCGGCATAGTCATTTTCAAGTTGTTTGACCAACTTTTCTCCCCTATTTTAAAACGTAAAGAATTAGCCATGGCTGTTTTTTTGCCCATGGATTCCAAGAAAGAATTTAATAATTCTGCTACCGTGGTTTTCCCCTTAGTGCCAGTAATGCCAATGATTACTGCGTTTTTTCCGGGAAATCCATAAAATAAAGCCCCAATAAAAACCAAACTATAATGATAAAAAGAAATCACAAAGTCAGGAATTATTTTCTTAATAAATTTTTTAATTTGATAAATCATTAAATTTTCTTACCTAATAATTTTAACGCTTCTTTTAAGCGTTTTTCCGAATCTACAATTCCTTCAGGTATTTTCTTAATAGCCTGCCTGCTTACGCTTTTATCATAACCCAAATCTACCAAAGCATCTTCCAGCTCCATATCACCTTCTAATTTAGAGCCATCACCTCCTTCCTCGGCTAATTTTGATTTTAATTCCAAGATAATTCGCTCGGCTGTTTTTTGCCCAATCCCCGGAGCACGATGTAAAAAATCAGCCTTACCAGAAACAATAGCTGTTTTTAAATTTTCCACAGAACTCAAGCCAATTAAGCCTAAGGCCGTCTTTGGTCCAATGCCCGAAACGGAAATTAACATTTCAAATAATTCCATTTCTTCTTTTTGTAAAAACCCATACAAATCCATAGCATCCTCTTTTACATGATGGTGTAAAAATAATTTTGTTGTCTCCCCTAATTTCGGCAATTTAGCGTTAGTTTCTTGAGAAACAAAAATACGAAAACCTAATCCATGATTTTCTATCACAATAAACTTATCACTCTTTTTTACTAAAATCCCTTCAATGGAATAAAACATATCAATATTTTCATTATATAACTTCGTTATATAATCTTATTCGGAAAAATGATTATATATTTGATAATATCTAATCTTTTTCCTCATTTTTATTATACTACACCTATAATTATCTTACAAAAGCCAGGGATTGACCCCGCACCTTTTATGAATATAAATATCTATTTTGTCCATTTTCACCAACAAGTGAAAATGGACAAATTCACAAAAGGTGCGGGGTTGACATAATAATGATAATGATTACAATTGAAATCAGAATACTTAATACTCAAAACGACTCGCCTTCGTTCTCTCTAAACGAACTATGGCGAAGCAAGGGAGGCAAAAATGCTAAAAAAGAACCGTGAAAACATGTTAATTTTATTTACCCTTATACTTCTAATACTAATCTTCATTTTTTACATATACCCCATAATTACGAAATTAATCCCACAACAATCACTAGAAAGCATTTTCCTCAAAAATTAAACGAACAAAAAGAAGCGAATCTCTAAGCGCTTCTTTTTTACTAAATTTGACTTTTAATCCAATTTAATATAAGATAAAAATAAGTTAATTTACTATTATGCCAATAACAAAATCAGCTCATAAAGCATTAAGACAATCAAAAAGACGTCATATTGCTAATAAAGAAAAAATGACCGAATTAAAATCGGTTATTAAAGATTTCAAAAAAATGGTAATCGCCGGAAAAGCCAAGGATGCTAAAAAACAATTAAGCATTGTTTTCAAAAAACTAGATAAAACTGCTAAAATCAACGTCATCAAGAAAAACAAAAGTAGCCGATTAAAATCCCGATTATCCAAATTACTCAACAAAAACACTAAATAGAAAAAATCCGCCGATGAGGCGGATTTTTTAATATACTAAACCTCAATCTTTATTTTATATTTTTGACAATATCACTCATTTTTTTAAGAGAGTACTTCTTATTTCGATAAATAAAAGCAATAATAAAATTGATCACTACAGCCAAAATCAAAAAGGCTACTATATACAATGATCCGCTATATGTAAATAATGGAGGAAATTTCTGTTTTAATAAATAAGTATTGGCTAGAATACCTAAAACATTAACAATCGTTACTAATTGCAAAGAAGAAAGAGCTTCTTTTGTACTCTTATTTTGTAATTCAACAAAAATACCTATAGCCGAATCAAGATAGTTTTTAGTCATAGTCCAAAGATATTTTATGTATTCATGCGTATCTACTAAAGTCTCAAATTTAAATTGAAATAGCGATACTATTTTAGGATCAATCTTATCGAAATTAAACACCTTTTGTCTCGTTCTAAGATAAACCCCCATTTGGTTTATTCTAGCTTCAATAAGATTTATTGTTTTCTGATAGCCCCACAACTCACTCATAAATACATCAATTTTAGAACCTTTAATTTCTCCCCTATCTTTGATATCGTCTATTTTTTCCCATACCAAACGATGAATCCCTAAGTAACGATGAAGTTGGGCCTTAAATTCTCTAAAAAATACCTGAGTTTCCGCAATACTACGGGCTATTTCTTCATCATGTACTCCATTTATTACAATAACTTGTTCACTCCTATAAACAGTAATACCGTCGCCCATTACTTCCCCATGAATTTCCTCTTTAAATAAACTAAAAATATTATCAATATCTTTGTCTGAACCATCCTCAATAATTAAAATATAAGGAAAAATACTTTTTATATCAGCAAGTTCTTTAGGAACGGGTGCTCCCTTACTAAAAATTAAAGAAATAGCCTTAGAAAAATTTTGATCATAATAATCTTTTATAATCTCAAAATCATTCCTTAAATCTCCCTGGGTCTCTTTTTCAAAAATCATCAAACCATCCTCATAAATACGATAATTTATTCCACCCAAAGTACTCACAAATATATATTCTAAAGGTCCGCTTTCTCTACTCAAATCCTTTATATTTAATTTTGATTGAGTATTTTTCAAATCTTCTTCAGAGAAGTCTATAAGGGATTTTTTATATTTAAAAAAATCCCAAATTTCCGAAAGATGTAAGGTTGTCCTTTGGAACCAACCGCCTATATAAATTTTCTTTATTATCATAAAATTTGTTTCTATTACCTATGTTTAAATTATACCATAAAATAATTCTTAATTAAACAAAAATAAAAGGAGTTGACGCGAGTCAACTCCTTTTTTATTTGAGCCATTTACTGGCTTTTTTCTTCTACTGACAATCTAGCAGTGGCTAAAATATCCTCATATCCCTTCTCTTTTTCTTTCTGAGTAACAGTGCTTTCTTTCATTTTCACATTCATATAAATATGTCCTAAAGTATTTCTGGCCTTCTCCATATTCTCTATATTTCCTGCTTTTTCATACAAAATAAAGGATTCAGCGAAATATTTGATAGCATTATCAACATCTTGAATCTTATTGTATAAAATCCCTAAATTATAAGCCACATCAGTTGATTTCTGTAGCTGATAAGAAGCCAGTAAAAATTCCATCGTTTTAACATCATCGCCTTTTCTGCCATATATATACCCGATAGTCTTGGCTAATTCAGTGCTAGGCTGCAATTTAAAAAACTTTTCATAAACAATCAGCGCTTCCTCAATCCGATTTTTCTTAATAGCTTCATTGGCTAAAAGCAAAACTAAATCGGCAGAAACTTTTGATTGATCAGTTGTGAATGATTCAATCGCTTTGTCAAAAGATTCTATCATTTTCTCTGGGGTTGTAAATAATATCTTTGCCTGCAAACGAAGAGCCGGAGCAATATAAATCACATCTGAACGAGATTCTTTGAATTTCTCTTGAAATGGTCTGACTGACTCAATGAGTATGCTGGCGTAATCATAGGCCTTTTTCATATCAGCTTTAGTTACATAATAAGAATTAGCTAATGATAAAAGGATTTTAAACTTTTCCAAGTCTTCCATATTCGGCAATGCCCTTAATGCTTTTTCCCCATATTCAATAGTCTTATCATATTTAGCTAATTGAAAAGAAGTGGACACTAAATGAGTATAAATCAATTGAGTCATCTGGTCGTTTTGATCACCATATTCATTATGGAACTCTTCAAGTTTCAATAGTTTAGCCTGAGGATCTTGTTCAGAAATAACAGTCATCCATTTATCCATCGCCTGCTTCCTGCTTATAGAAAACAACATCGTAAAACTCAGTATTAATACAATCAAACAAACAACCTTCTTCATTTTCTCCTCCATTTTTAATTTTTAAATCTCCTTTTCTATTCTAGTCTTCTAGTGGTGTTTGTCAAACAAAAAACAACCTAATAAAATTGGTTGTTTTTTATACGCGCAGTCGACCAGATTTGAACTGGCGGTCTCCTCCGTGACAGGGAGGCGTGTTAACCAGGCTACACCACGACTGCATTTAGTATTGGGCTTTATAGTCGCGGGGCTAGGAATTGCACCCAGGCCTCAAGGTTATGAGCCTTGCGAGATACTACTTCTCCACCCCGCTGAGAATTATTCTAACACATATGTTTTTTCTTTTCAAGAAAAAACATATTTTATACTTAATTTCTCAACATTAAGTATTATTGAAATATTCCTGAATATTTGCTAAAATCAATGAATAATAAGCTAAATATCTAGGCCGATGTAGCTCAGTGGTTAGAGCGAAGCATTCATAACGCTTAGGTCGGAGGTCCGATTCCTCCCATCGGCACCAATATTATGACTATAAAAGAAAACAAAAAAAGAAATTATATCATAGCCCACGACTCCAAGAGCGATGAATTATTATTGGAAATAAAGAACAGAAAAGATGTTAATGGAATGAGATTGCAGAAATTATTGAATTTACCCGATTTATCCAGAAAAGAAAATTCCCCACTAAAGTTTATTGTTGATAAAATTGTGGCTATCCCGGAATTTAAAGACTTTGACATAATTGATATCCCGGAAATCGTAAGCGTAAGAGACATTTTTGACCTTCTAAATGCCCCCCAAGATCATCCCAGTAGAAAAGAAACTGACACCTATTATGTAGACAAGGACTATGTTTTACGCACTCAGACAACTGTGATGTGGACTTTTTATTTGCAAAGACCAGAAGTAAAAAAGCAATTAGAAGAATATGGCGAGCTTGGCCTCTTGAGTTTCGGAAAAGTTTTCAGAAAAGATGAAATAGATAGAAATCATTTTCCTGTTTTTCATCAAATAGACGGTCTTTATTTATGCAAGACTGAAAATAAAACAATAGGATTAAAAGATTTGCAAGACACACTAGAAATCATTGCTAAAAATATCTATAGCGAGTCTGCTAATTACAAATTCTTAAAAGACACCTTTCCTTTTACAGACCCGAGTACTCAAATTGAAGTGCAAAGAGATAATGAATGGTTAGAAATAGTAGGAGCAGGCGTAGTTCATAAACAAGTTCTTGCTAATTTAGGCATAGACCCCGATATCTATAATGGTTGGGCTTTTGGCTTTGGTTTAGAAAGATTAGCCATGATAAAAAATAACATTCCTGATATCAGAATATTTTGGTCAGAAGATCCGAGAATCACCAAACAATTTACCAGTATTGATAGCCAATATCAAGAAGTAAGTAAATACCCTATGACTTATAGGGATATATCTTTTGTGGTTTCTAAAGAAACGAGTTTAAACAATTACTATGAAATTGTTCGTGATTGCGCTAGTAATTTAGTAGAAGAGGTGAAATTATCTGATAAATATGAAAATAAAGAAAAATTTGGCGAAGATAAAATAAGCTATACCTTTCATATTGTTTATCGTTCTCCGGAAAGAACTCTGACCAGTGAAGAAGTAAACACTATTCAAGAAAAAATCCAAGAAAGAACAATTAAAGAATTAAACGCGAAAATAAGATAAAAATCGCAATATATTAACATTCAATTTTAAAAACCCGCCGATCAGGCGGGTTTTTAAAACAATCATCTTATTTATGAATAAATCGTAAAAATTTGATATTATTTGAAATTCGTGGTACAATTTAATTATGAAATTGATTGTTGCTCTGGGTAACCCAGGTTCAAAATTTAAAAATACCCGACATAATGCTGGTATCATGATATTGGAGGGCTGGTTCAAAAACCAGAATTTTAACGACCTGGAAAACAACAAAAAACTAGAAGCTATTATCTCTAAAAATGAGGATCTAATTATCGCCTTCCCTCAAACTTTTATGAACGAATCGGGCAAAGCAGTGGCTAAGATAGCCAAACAAATGGAAATTAAACCCAATAATATCCTGATTCTTCATGATGATTCTGATTTATTCATTGGTGAATATAAAATGCATTTCAAACGTGGTTCAGCTGGTCATAAAGGTGTGGAATCAATTATGGATCACTTAAAAACTGATGATTTTTGGCGTCTACGCTTAGGAATTAGACCGAAAACAGCGGGTTCCAGACAAAAATCAGAAGATTTTGTTCTCAAAAAATTTAGTCTTAATGAATTGAAGGTTATTAAAAATCTCGTTGAGGAAGCTTCGGAATCCATTCAAAAATGGCTCATGGGGATAAATTGTTGATTACTTGTTCATTCCTTTTTATTTATTTTCAGGTACAATGAAACTTATAAAGATAAGTTTCATTTTTTTATGACTGAAGCAAAAAATCAAATTAGCAAAATACCACCGCAAAATATTGAAGCCGAGCAATCGGTTTTGGGCAGCTTAATGATTGACAGAGACGCTGTTATTAAAATAGCCGATTTTTTACAACCTGCTGATTTTTATAAACCCGTCCATCAAAAAATATACGAAGCCATGCTGGATTTATACCAACGCCATGAACCAATTGATATTTTAAGTTTGCCTAATCGTTTAAAAGATAAGAATTGCCTGCAAGAAATTGGCGGCGTTTCTTATTTGACCTCCCTCACCAATATGGTACCAACCGCCTCTAACATTGTTTCTTATGCCAAAATCGTCCAACAAAAAAAATTATTACGTGATTTAATTGGAGCAGCTTATGATATTTCTGAATTAAGTTTTCATGAAGATAGAGACGTTGACGATTTATTAGATGAAGTTGAGCAAAAAATATTTAATGTCACTCAAAAATCTTTATCCGGCCAACAATTCAATGATATTAAAACCGATCTAACCGGAGCTTTTGAAAGAATTGAAAAACTACACAGAGGAGAAAAACCTCTGCGCGGAGTCAGTA